>JAEEGH010000478.1_pt1 | contig 158067 bp, 160 predicted proteins | sample 9134181 | NCBI WGS metagenome assembly JAEEGH01 (sample SAMN16246544, study PRJNA631951) | gut metagenome | biome: gut microbiome; feature: rumen; material: DP-attached | host: Bos | place: Iran: Karaj | collected 2018-10 | reverse complement strand
ACGGAACACTGCCATTAAATTTCCAGTAAGGAGGAGTTTATGAAAAGACTAATTACTTTTATTTCTACCTTATTCTTATTAAGCTCTATTGCAAGTGCCGGAAACCTGTTTGATCATAGACTTCTTGAAGTTGAAGCAAACCTTCCTGTTAATTTGTCAAATAACTATTTTTCTATAAAAGACATCTTCTTTACAGGAGACGGTATAATTACAATTGACTTAAAGGATATGGCAAATACCCTTCCAAAATCAGGCTTTGGCCTTATTGCCGAGGTTTCTCCGGATGTTGGAATTAACCTGAACTTTAACAAGTTTAAGGTTGGAGCCATTGTTGGTGTCGATTTATATGGAAATATCGGTCTTGGAAAAGGAATTATTGATTTCTTAGGAAACGGTAACGAATTAAACAAAGATATTGAAGCAGAAGCAAGTTTTAATCTTGATTTATTTGCCTATGCAAAAGTTCCTGTAGATTTGAAGATAAGAAGATTAAGCTTAAATTTTTCTCCTTCACTCTTCTTTCCTGTTGTTCATGGTGCCCTGGAATCGGCTAAAGCAACCGTTACAAATGACGAAAGCGGAAAATTCAGCGTAAACGTAAATGGTGTAGCTGCTATGTACGGAATCTGTGATATTTCTAAATTCTTTACAGACAGCGGTGTTGCCTTTAATCCTCAGGACCTTCTTACCATTCTTACAGATGCCTTTAGTAATAAAAACTTTGGTTTCGATATGGAAGGCGGTATCGGCTGGGGTTATACAAAAGCCTTTAATGTTTCTGTAAATTATCGTTTTCCAATATTCCCTGGCCGTTTAAATTATAAGACCTCAGTTGGTTACGAATTTAATTATGAGGCAACTGCAGCTACAATTTCTTCTGCACAGCCAGAAACAACCTCAACTCCAATGTCTACAAGTGTATGCGAGTACGTAATTAACCGTCCTCTTAAACTCAACATTACAGCAGTTTTTGATCCTTTCCATTCAAGAAACTTTACTTTGACCGGAATGGCAGGTTTTGCTGTAAGACATCCTTTCTCTTCAAATATAGAAGAGGTTGATTTCTACCCTGAATATAATTTTGGAGTAAGATTAAGTCTTGCAAATATCATCACTGTTAATGTAAACACTTCTTATATTGACCAGATTTACGAGCATAAAGCAGGTCTGGCCTTTAATATCCGCCTTGCAGAAGTAAGGGCAGGTATTTCCGTACAGTCTTCAAGCTTTATAACAAGCTTCCAGGCAACCGGTATTGGTGCTTATCTGACAGTCTTTGCAGGTCTTTAGTAAATTGACCATAAGTCCTTCTTTATAGTAAAATATCAACAAATCCAAAATTGAAGAAGGACTTAAAATGTTTAAAATTATTGAAAAAAAACAGCTTTCTGAGAACGTATTTTTTATGCGTGTAAATGCTCCGGAGATTGCACGCAATCGTAAAGCTGGCCAGTTCGTAATAGTTCAGGTTGATTCAGAGTTTGGAGAAAGAATTCCCCTTACAATCGCAGACGCAAATGCAGAAGAAGGATGGATTGCCCTGGCATTTCAGCCAGTTGGTGCTTCAACCTACAAACTTTCTTTAATGAACGCAGGTGACTCTTTACCTGTAATTCTTGGTCCTTTAGGACAACCTTCCAAAATAGAAAAATATGACCGCCCTGTAATGATTGTAGGTGGTGGTTTTGGTGTTGCTCCATGTTTCCCAATCGTTCAGGCACATAAAGCAGCTGGAAATAAAGTAATTATGGTAATTGCTGCAAGAAATAAAGATTTAATCATCATGGAAGATGAAATGCGCGCAGTTGCAGACGAAGTTATTATTATGACAGATGACGGTTCTGCAGGCCGCAAGGGTGTTTCTACAATCCCTGTACAGGAAGCCTGCGAAAGTCAGTGCCCTCCTGCAGAAGTAATTGCAATTGGACCTCCAATCATGATGAAATTCTGTGCTGCAACAACAAAGCCTTTTGGCGTAAAAACAACCGTTTCTTTAAATACAATTATGATTGACGGAACCGGAATGTGCGGTGGCTGCCGTGTATCTGTTGGTGGAAAAACCCGCTTTGTTTGTGTTGATGGTCCTGAATTTAATGCCCACGAAGTTGACTGGGATAATATGATGATGCGTATGAAATCATTTAAGTCCAGAGAAGAAGCCGATAATCATAAATGCCGTATGATGGCGCAGGCTGACGCATTAGCAAAGTAAATAGGAGCAGAAAAATGGCAATTAATGTTGATGAAGAATATAAAAAAATAAAAGAGCTTGAAAAAAATGGCGGGCTCAAGGCAAAAGACAGAACAGCAATTCCTCAAATGGAAATGCCTACCTTAGATCCAAAAGAAAGGGCTCGTCTTATGTCGGAAGTTGCCCTTGGTTTTAGTGCAAAACAGGCAGTTGTAGAAGCTAACCGCTGTTTACAGTGTGCAAAACCTTTCTGTATGGAAGGCTGTCCTGTAAATATTGATATTCCAGGCTTTATTAAACAGATTGCTCAGGAAGATTTTAAGGGCGCTGTAGATACAATCAAAAAGACCTCTTTATTACCTGCAATTTGTGGTCGTGTATGTCCTCAGGAAAAACAGTGTCAGGGAAAATGTACTGTAGGTAAGGTTTTCAAATCTGCAGAAAAGGCAGTTTCAATTGGACGTCTTGAACGCTTTGTTGCTGACTGGGAAAGAGAAAACGGAAAAGTTACCCTTCCTCAGATTGCTGCAAAAACCGGAAAGAAAGTTGCAATTATTGGTGCCGGTCCTGCAGGTCTTACTGTTGCTGCTGATTGTGCCCGCGCTGGTCATGATGTAACTGTTTTTGAAGCTTTCCATAAAGCCGGTGGTGTTATGATGTACGGAATTCCAGAATTCCGTTTACCAAAAAAGATTGTACAGGAAGAAATTGCAAACCTTGAAAAAATGGGAGTTAAATTTGAATTAAACTTCCTGGTAGGAAGAACAAATACTCTTGAACAGCTTTTAAGCGAAAAAGGATTTGATGCTGCCTTTGTTGGAACCGGTGCCGGACTTCCTAAATTCTTAAACATTCCTGGCGAAAATCTTATTGGTGTATTCTCTGCCAACGAATATCTTACCCGTGCAAACTTAATGAAAGGTTACGATAAAGAACATGCCGCAACTCCAATTTATGAGGCAAAACATGTAGTTGTTTGTGGTGCCGGTAACGTTGCTATGGATGCTGCACGTATGGCCTTCCGTCTTGGAGCCGAAAGCGTTGATGTTGTTTACCGCCGTACAAGAAACGAAATGCCTGCCCGTCTTGAAGAAATTGGACATGCAGAAGAAGAAGGCGTAAACTTCCGCTTCCTTGAAAATCCTGTAGAAGTTCTTGGAGACGAAACTGGTCATGTTACCGGAGTTCGCTGTCTTTCTTACGAGCTTGGTGAACCAGATGCTTCTGGACGCCGCAGTCCAGTTCCAATTCCAGGAAGTGAACATGATGTTGCCTGTGATGCAATGATTGTAGCTTTAGGAAACGGTTCAAATCCTCTGCTTGTTTCTACAACTCCTGGTCTTAATGCAGATGCTAAGGGCCACATCACCGTTGATGAAAAACAGGCAACAAGTCATACAAAGGTATGGGCTGGTGGAGATATCGTTCTTGGTGCCGCTACTGTTATTTTAGCAATGGGCGAAGGACGCAAGGCTGCTGCCGCTATAAATGAGTATTTAGCTAAATAAATTTATCTGTAACATTTCTTAGCCATATTCCGATAATTAGAGTATGGCTAAGAAGAAATCTAAAAAGACCAGCAACGGAATGTTTGCTACAGCGTGTGTTTTACTTGCAATAATATTAGTTGCAATAGTTTTCCTTGTAAAAAAAGATAAAATCCTTTCAAATTATAAAGATACCGGTTTTTTTGAACGTATATTCGGAAAAAATCCTGAGTTTGTAGAAAAACACGAAGATAAAAATAAAGAAACAGTTGTTATTAAAGATGATGAAATTGTAATTGATGTAAAGGAAGAGCCATCTGTTACTAAAACAATCCAGGATAAAGTTCAGACTGTCGTAGAAGATGTTGAAAACAAAATAAACGAAGGCGCAAAAAAGGCGGTTGAAGAAAAAATCACAGAGGCAGTAAAAAATCCTGTCAGCGAAGAAAAGCCTGCAAAAGAAGAAGAAAAACCAAAGCAGGAAGTAAGTGCTAAAAGTGACTATCAGCTTTGTTTTATTAAGATTGATGCTGATGGAAAAATCATTCGTAAAATTGTAAAAAGAACTGCTGCTAAATCGCAGTCACCATTAACTACAGCTATCAATTATCTTATAGAAGGACCGGATACCAGTCTTTCTGCAGAAAAGGACTGTATGTCTTTTATTCCAAAGGGAACTAAGCTGCTTGGAGCCAGAGTTTCTGATGGAGTTGCTTACCTGAACTTTAATGAAAACTTTGAGTTTAACGGCGATGGAGTTGAAGGAACCCTTGCCCAGGTTATGCAGATTGTATATACAGCAACAGCTTTTTCTACAGTAAATAGTGTTCAGATTTTAATTGAAGGAAAGATACAGCCATACCTGGGAAGTGAAGGCATTGAAATAGGCTCTCCAATTTCCCGCGGTATGTATAATTAGTTTTTGTAAGATTTCAGAAGCTTATCGTAATAAGAACGCTTTAATAAATAGTTTGAATTTGTAGAAGCAAAAGAAAGGTAATCATATTTATTACTGCTGTTCTGTGTAAGATATTTTATGCCGTAATAAACCTTAGAGCTTTCTGCAATGTAACTTTTTGAGTAAATGCGAATCTGAGCAGTATCAAAAACTATGTCACAGTTATCTAAGGTAATATAATAGCCGTCTTTACTTTCTAAGAACATTCTGATTAAAGAATAGTTTACATAATCGTCTGATGGAGCAGCAGCATTCAAGCTTGCCAGGGTGATAATTGCATCATCCTGCTGGGTCCACATATTTTCCATTTTTTGGCTCCAGCTCTGATCCAGAGTAATTGACTGATTATTTAAAGAAGCCTTTAAGGCCTTTGATTTTTTTGGCTTAAGGGAATTAATCTTTATTTTTCCGGAATCCGGAATCTTAACAAAGGTGTCGAATAAAGGATCATCACCAGAAGAAACAAGTCCAATTTCTACACATTCAAAAACGGCATTTCCCTTTGCGTCATCAATTCTTTTAATATTAAAGAAGGGGATGATTACATCATAGACAAAAGTAATATCTCCGCCAAACTGCAGCATATTTGAAGGAACTTTTAAGCCGTTTTCTGAAAGGCTTACATTTTTAATATAGCCTTCTGTGTCCGGAGTGATGTCAATTAATTTTTCTCTGCGTGAAGAAAACTCATAAAGAAGATCATGCATGTAATTTACAATGTCTATATCTTCAGAATTTGAATAATCAGCAAAGACAACATTTTCTCCGGTCATTTCAAAATGATTTGCATCTGGATCAATTGTAAAAAAGGTTGCAACAATTTTTTCAGGAAGATTCTGGCTTGCAGGGGCATAATATCTGATCTGGAAAGCAGAAGAACCATAACTAAGAATACCTATATAGCTTTCGCGAGAAAAAGAATTGTCCCTGTAGTATACAAATTCTCCAGACTTATCTTCTATAAAGGAATTAAAGCCTGGAAAAGCAAAAAGTCCCGAAAGAAAAAAAGCAGTTGCAGCTAAAAAAGTAATTAATTTTTTCATAATTATTCCTTTTCTATGAATTTAAGGCAGCAAGCTCATCTTTTACGTATTTTGTTATAAACTCAAGGGCGTCTTCGCAAGGAATCAGCTGTTTTGAATCATCTTTACGGATAGAGATTTCAACGTTTGGAAGGTTTTTGTCTCCAACAATAATTCTTACAGGGAAACCAAGGAGTTCAGAATCTGCAAACTTAACACCAGGGCGTTCGTTTCTGTCATCAAGAAGAACTTCTACTCCGGCTTTTGTTAAATCTTCGTAAAGTTTATCTGCAACTTCCTTCATCTTATCTTTGTACTGAATTGGTACAATTGAAACCTGGTAAGGAGCAATGGACATAGGCCATTTAATTCCCTTGTCATCGTGATGTCCTTCAATAATGCTGGCAAGAGTACGGTCTACACCAATTCCGTAACATCCCATTAATGGAGTTACTGGTTTTCCGCTTACATCAAGGTAAGTTACATTCATAGATTTTGTATATTTAGTTCCAAGCTTAAAGATGTGGCCTAATTCGTTTCCTTTTTTCATATAGAAAGTTCCGCCGCATTCCGGACACTTGTCACCTTCTTTACAGGTTCTTACATCTGCAGTCATAAATGGAGTAAAATCTCTGCCTGGTTCTACATGTTTAATGTGGAAACCTTCCTTACCGCTGCCTGCAATACAGTCATGCATATCAACAGTTGATTCATCTGCAAGAACAGGGATTTTAATTCCAACAGGGCCTACAAAGCCGTGTGGAGCTCCTGAATATTTAAGAACATCTTCGTCGCTGGCAAGTTCTGCACCGCTTGCTTTTAATACGGCTGCAAGTTTTGCTTCATTTACATCTAAGTCTCCGCGAATAACTACGCAGAAGAAGGTTTCTGGAATATATGTCTGGCCGCCTTCTGTTACGGTTTCTGCATTCTTATAGAAATCGTTTTTAGAAAGGTCGATTGCGCAGTTATAAACCTTGTAAATTAAAGCTTTGAGGAAGGTTGTTGATTTTTCGTTAAAGAATTTTTCCATGTCTTCAATACTGAATACATTTGGAGTAGCAACTTCTTCAATTGCAGCATCGGTAGCCTTTTGTGGATTTCCCTTACTGTCTAAAGGAATTTCTTTCTGACAGCTGGCTTTTTCTACGTTTGCAGCATAAGAACAGTCTGGACAAAGAAGAAGTGTATCATCACCAACTTCCGATTCAACCATAAACTCTTCTGATCCGGAACCACCCATAGAACCGGTATCGGCCTTTACAGAAATTGTAGAAAGACCCATTCTCTTGAATATGCGGCGGTAAGCTGCAGCAACATTTTCGTAAGAAGCATCAAGATCAGCCTGATCTTTGTCAAAAGAGTAGGCGTCCATCATAATAAATTCACGGCCACGCATTACACCATAACGTGGACGGATTTCGTCACGATATTTTGTGTTAATCTGATAGAGGGTAAATGGAAGCTGTTTGTAAGAAGAAAGACCTTCCCTTACAATGGCAGTAAAGGCTTCCTCTGCGGTAGGAGAAACTACCATGTCCTGACCCTGTCGGTTCTGAGGGGTAAGCATTTCTCCATTCATTTTATCCCAGCGTCCGCTTTCCTTCCAAAGGTCACCGGGAACAATTACTGTAGGTTTAATTTCAAGAAGACCGGCGTTATCCAGTTCTTCTCTAATAATCTTCTGAACTTTCATTAAAGAACGGTATCCAAGTGGCATATAAGCATAAAGACCGTTTCCAAGTTTACGAATCATACCTGAGCGCATCATTAACTGATGGCTCGCAATAACTGCGTCGTTTGGAGCTTCGCGCAGAGTAGAAATAATTGTTTTTGTAGCTTTCATAGAATATATTCTAATGAAAAAAAATTGCAGTGTCGAGAAGGATAAATTTTCCTATTTCTTTAAAACACAGATGATTCGGTCTGAATCTTTAGAAAATGGAGTTTTATTGTAATCGCTGTAGAATTCAATCTTGAAATTTGTATCTTCTGCAAGTTTTTTGAAGGTTTCAAGGCTGATTGGACAGACGGTTTCGTTTACAACTTCGTCAATCTTCTTTCCGCTGTTTGTAATTACATACTGATCAAGAGTGTAGGTAGCGTTTTCTTCATCCTTTGTAAGTGTAGAATAAAGGGTTGCACGTTCAGATTCTTTTACAGGCAGCTCAATTTTAGATTTAGAAAAATCATATTTTGAAAAGTTTAAGAGATCCAGAACAAGATATCCGTTTTCTTTAAGAAGATTTTTTGCATCAAGGATAAATTTTGTAATTAAGGCTTTATTCTTCATAAAAATAAGGCGGTAATTACAGCAAACTATAAGATCAAAGAAATTCTGACCTAAATAACGGCCGATATCCTGGGGAAGAAGGTTAAAAACGTGAAGCTGTGTTTTATCTATTCCCTGGTCGTTGTTTATTGAATTGATAAATTCAGGATATGAATCTGTTGCAGTTACATCAAAGTTCTTTTTTGAAAGATTTTTAGATATTCTGGCAGGTCCGCATTCAACACTTAAAACTTTTTTAGGAGCTGCTGCATTTTTGCAAAGTTCTTCAAAAAATTCCTGCTGATTTGGCGCAACTTTAAAGAGATCATCGTAGTATTCGAACCATTTCTTAATGTAAATCATACTTCTAGTATAAAACAAAAAATTAGTTTTTCAAGTTTAAGAAGTAAAAATTTAATTTATTTTCCAGCGGTTTCCTTCTTTGTAAAAACGTTTGGCATTTACTTCCAGAAGTCTGCCGTCGTCTCCAAGCATTTTAATCATGCTGGTGAGGGGGTTTACTTCTGTAATTTTAAAATCGGTTCCGTCGTAGGTAAGGCGGATGCCTTCGTTAGGAAGATTTTTTCTTGCTTCGTTATACCAGTCAAATTCGTAAGAAAGACAGCATAAAAGTCTTCCGCACTGACCGGAAATCTTCATTGAATTAAGAGACAGGTTCTGGTCCTTTGCCATTTTGATGGAAACAGGTCTTAATTTGTCAGAAACTCCATGACAGCAGAAAGGACGTCCGCAAACGCCAAGACCACCAGTTATTCTTGATTCGTCCCTTACACCAATCTGACGTAATTCAATACGCATTTTGAATACAGAAACTAAATCTTTTACCAGTTCCCTGAAGTCTACACGGTTTTCTGAACTGAAGAAAAATAATACTTTCTGTTCATCAAAAATAAAGTGGGTTTGAACCAGCTTCATGTCCAGTTTATGAATGGCAACTTTTTCTTTGAATACCTTAAAGGCATCCTTTTCTTTTTGTTCCAGTTCTTCGCGCTTTTTCAAATCTGCCTGATTTGCCTTACGCTCAATGTTTACAATTTCGTCTTTTTTAATTCCGACCGGTTTTTTTGCAGTTCCCAGTACCATGGCCATGTCTTTTCCATAGCGGGTAGGGGCAATTACATAATCTCCGGAATTAAGTTTCTGATTATCCGGAGCCTTTGCGTAAATTGTTTCGCAGGAATAGGCAAGTTTCAAAAGATAGAGGGGGAAATCTATAACAAAGTTTTCGGTTTCGTGTACAAGCTCAGAATTGTCTTCAAGAGAGGCAAGATTCTCGCTTTCTTCATCTATATCGCTTTCAAAAATATCACTCATTTTTATAAATACCTTAATAATTAATTATAACCTACAAATTAATAACTTAACAAGTCTACAATTAAGCCTTTTATTTCGTCAGCCTGCTGTAAAATTTTAAGATTATCCATCTGCATATGCAGGGTTTCTTTTGTAAGCATATCAAGTTTTTCATTTATTATGTTAATCTGAACTCTGGGATCCTTCTTTTTTACACCGACATTAAAAGGCGAAAAGAAATTTTGCTGGTTTACAAAAGCCGGCCTTTTTGAAGCTCTGGAAGTTACTTCGTAATTATTCTGAACCATAAAGCTTATGAACTGACTTACCTTTAATTTAAAGGCTTCTATGTTCGCTTTATTTAAGTTTTTCTGTAATTCGTTTCCGGCCAGGTCTACGGCATCTTTTAAGAAAATGGCAGCATCTTCCATGGACATCTGCCTTATTTCCTGAGGTAGACCAAAGGTTTTAAATTCCAGTTCTTTTGTTTCCTGTTTTAAGAAGTTAGAAAAAGTTGCTTTTTTAGGATTATTTGATTTTTGTGTTTTTTGATTCTTTATATTTGCATTAGCAGTATTCTGAAGGCCTGAGTAATAATAAGCTGTGCCAATAGAATCAACTTCGTTCATGAATGATATACCCTGTCTTTAATTGCTTTTGACTGCAAATATAAATGAGAAAGGCGGTCATATTCTTCTTCATTTTTAATGGAAATGCAGTGGCCGTGGAATATGGCAGAAGCATCAATCTGAACTTTGTGGGAAAGAACATCACCAAGAACGGCAGAAGAATTAAGAAGTTTTACGCTTTCTTTTGCAAAAACATCACCAATGATTATTCCGCCGATTATTGCTGCCTTTGCATTTACATTGCCCCGGATTCTTGCGTTTTCACCAATAATGATGTTTCCGTCGGTGGTAAGATCGCCGTCAATATCACCATCAATTCTTACAAATCCATTGATTTTTAGATTTCCCTTTATTGCTGTTCCGTTTCCTATTAGAGTATTAAGAGAAATGTCATCAATTTTTAGAGCCATAAAAACCTATTTTGCAACGTTAATGTTAATGTATTTAGCAGGATCAACAACATCCGAACCAATATGAACTTCGTAATGTAAGTGAGGTCCGGTTGAAATACCTGTGGAACCAATTAAACCGATAATATCGCCCTGCTCAACATACTGTCCTTTTGTTACGCGGAAGGATTTTAAGTGAGCATAGCGGGTATAAATACCGTGATTATGTTTTATGATAACTGAATTACCAAAAGAGTTGTCGTAGCCTAAGCTTACAACCTGGCCGGAAGCAGTTGCCATTACAGGGTCTCCGGAACGCCAGGTAGAAAAGTCAATTCCCTTATGAATGTACCAGTTTCCATTTAAAGGATGAACGTTTGGACCAAAGGCCATTGAAACGTGTACGTTAGGATTTTTAACAGGATTGATACTTGGAATCTCTGTAAAAAGATTCTGCTGGGTTTTAAGCATTTTACCAACCTGTTCAATTGGTTCAACAGCGTTTTCAAGATAAGAAGTTAATTCGCGGATATCTGAAATTTCCTTTGTTGTTCCGTTTGTAATATCTGAATAACTGAAAAGTGAAGAAAGGTCGCTGTTAGATACTGTAGAATTAGTTTTTTCTGATACCTGGGAAATACCAAGCAGAGAAAGGCTCTGTGAAAGGGAAGCCTGAAAGTGTTTTGCAGCCTGGAAAAGGTTAGTGTTTTCGTCTCTTAATTCGTCAAGGCTGGCAAGAGTTGTGCGGTTCTGCTCCATAAGGGAAGCGATTTCTTTCTTAGCAGATAAGGAATGTTTGTTGAAATACAGGAAAGAAGAAATGATTCCGATTGTAAGCAGAAAACCCAGAAGCAGGGCAAATACGTTTGTCTGAAAGTTAATTACATTGCTCTGGGAATGGGGAACAATCATAATTGTTAATTTGTTATCTAATAATTTAAATAACTTAACAAAGAGGCGTCCAATTGAATGAAAAACAGAGCCAAAGCTTCTAGATACGTTTGAGGCAAATCTCTTCTCCATTTTTTTAAGTTGTTTTTGTGTTTTAGACACCTTATGCTCCCTTTAAATAAATAAAGTATATCTATATTAATATATCATAGTGAATTGTTATGGTCAAATAGAGTAAAACTATAATTTATAAGTATATAGTAGGAATATATTTGACGATTGCCTTTTACTGTGTTAAATTATCGGTATATAATAAATAAATTTTTAATCCAATCTTTTTAGGAAGAAAGCCATGAAGTTATTTGATACTCACGCTCACATCGGGCTTATATACGATGACCCTATAGAACAATTACGTGTTATACAGCAGGCTAAACAGGCTGGTGTACAACGAATCATAAGCATAAATAACAGTTTAATGGATTTTCCACGCATTTACGCCAATCTTAGCGGAATGAAAGACGTGTACCACGCAGTAGGCGTTGCACCTTCAGAGGTAACAAATCCAGGTCCGGACGTAGTAGCTACAATAGAAAAATATCTCCAGTACAAAAATGTAGTAGCCGTAGGAGAAACAGGTCTGGATTACTACAAACAGTTTGGAGACAAGCGTTCTCAGATAGAATTGTTTATAACTCAGCTCGAAATTGCTCAGAAACATAATTTACCTGTAATCATTCATAACAGAGATGCAGGCCGTGATGTTTATGATGTTTTAACCGAACGCCTTCCGGACGCCGGCGCAATCTTACATTGCTATTCAGAAGATGCTGCCTTTGCAAAAAAATGTCTCGATAAGAATATCTGGTTCAGTTTTGCAGGTAATTTAACCTACCGCAACGCAAGAAACCTTCACGAAACAATTATGAATATTCCTGTAGACAGAATCTTAATTGAAACTGAAAGTCCATTTATGATTCCTGCAGAATACAGGGAGCGCAAAAGAACAATGCCTGCTTATTTACCTTCCACCGAACGTTTTCTTGCCGAAATGCTGGATATGGATCCTGAGGCTTTAGCCGATCAGCTGTGGAAAAACTCTTGTAAGGCCTTTAATCTTCCTGAGTAATGGTGAATAAAGTGAGCAGCTCCTTATTCCATAAAGTAAAAATTGGAAACATAGAACTCAAGGGAAATCTCTTTCTGGCCCCGGTTGCAGGTTACAGCGATGCCGCATTCCGTTCTGTCTGCATAGAAAACGGGGCTGCCTTTACTTATACAGAAATGGTAAGTGCAGAGGCGCTTGTAAGAAATAATCTTAAAACTGAAATTCTCATGAAAAGGGCGGTGAATGAGACTGCCTATGCGGTGCAGATTTTTGGCGGGCAGGAAGATGTTATGGCCCAGGCTGCAAAAATCGTTCTTGATAAAACTCATTGTGAATGTATTGATATTAACTGCGGTTGTCCGGTTCCAAAAATTGTAAAAACAGGGGCCGGTTCTGCCCTGACCAGAGACCCTGACCGCCTTTATAAAATTGCAAAAGCTGTTGTAGAAGCCGCCGGAGGTCCTGTAAAAGAAGGGGGAACTCCCGTTACGGTAAAAATCCGCTCCGGCTGGGAAAGTAAACAGATTACCTGGAAGGAAGCAGCCCAAGCTGCCCTTGAAGCAGGGGTAAGTGCAATTACAATTCATCCAAGAACCAGGGCTCAGGGCTACGAAGGTTTTTCTGACTGGTCAATTATGAAGGCTCTGGTGGAATTTGTGGACGGAAGAATCCCTGTTTTTGGCAGTGGAGACCTTTTTAAGCCCGAAGATGCAAAAAGAATGCTTTCAGAAACCGGGGTTGATGCCGTAATGTTTGCCCGCGGTGCAATGGGTAATCCTTTTATTTTCAGGGATACAACATCACTTTTACAGACCGGTTCTTATGAGCCGCTTCCTGTTGAAGTAAGAATAAAAACAGGTTTTGCAGAATTAGACAGGCTTGTTTCTGAAACTTCTGAGCAGCACGCTTGTTTAGAAATGAGGAAGAGGTTTCATGCATATTCCAAGGGAATTCAGAACGGAGGAGAACTTCGTAAGGCAATTGTGCATGCTTCTACCGTGAAGGATTATCACGATATTTTTGATGATATTTTAAAGGGTGAATGAAATATATGGGTTTAATAGAATCTATTACAAGTTTTATACATTCTATATTTAATAAATCTTCACCAGAGGGGCAGAAAAAAGCTGCCCTCAAAAAACTGGACCAGGAAATAAGGGAGTATTATCCTTTAATCTGTAAAAACGGAATGCTGCAGCCTAATTTTGGAGAAGCTGTTTTTACCCTTTATAAAAATGTCCGCCCCCTGGACAACCTTTTTATTTCAACCATTGGTACAAATGACATTCCCCGCCAGCATCGTTTTGAAGCCCAGCTTATAATTACTGCCTACAATTCTGACTTTCAGGAAGTTATAGAAAGTCTTTCTTTTGAAAATAAAAAGGCAGAAGTTCTTGATGACTATAAAAATGCAGACAGGGTTTACGCCCGTCAGAAAAAAAAGATAGAAAACGTAATAAGGGAACTTAATACCGACACATTTAAAGAAATGGATAATGACATAAAAGACCTCAGAATGTTTGTAGATTTCTGTCATTTGAATTTTGTTCCTTTCCTGCAGCTTTTTGACTATAATTTTGAACCTGCAAATATGGCCTACAAGCCAAATTACAATGAGGTAGAGGTAGAAAAATGTATAAATCTGCTTGAAGACTTATACTTCCAGATTTCTAACCTTAAAATCACCTCAAACCTGGCAGAGGCAGTTGTTGCCGTTGCCCAGCTTAAAAAGGGCGACAGTTTTACAGATACAGACCGTTCCCTCATCATTGATAACTTTAAGAAAATTAATTATGTACTGAATCATGTAATTTCACCGGAAAAAATAAAGACCCTGCTTCGATATGCCCGCCAGGATGAAAACTACGAGCCAAAAAAACAGGTATTAAGTGCTTCGCCAATTAAAGAATTTGCTGACCTTGTAAGAACAAGATTTGAAGTAGATGAAAAACGTATAAAAACAGAAATTCAGGATGAAAAAATCTCTGCCGATGTTGCCCAGCTTTTCCCTGAAAAAACTCTACAGGAAGTTGGAGCCTATAATCAGGAAAACGGGGCTATGCTGCAGGCCGATACCCCTCTTACCTTCCAGTGGATATTACCGATGAAGATTTTAAAAACTTTCCTTCTGGAATATATTACTCCAAACGTAAAGAATCTTTTGAACGACCTGGTAATTGAAGGCTTTTTTAATAATCCAAATTATAAGACTAACTTTTCTACAATTGTTTACGGGGCTATAAACGCAGACAAAGAAATTCAGATTTTTGAAGATTCTTTTGGAAATGATCAGAAAAACAGCCTTTCAGTTTTAGGAAGCTACATAAAAGACAGTAAAAAAGACAAAGACTTTTATAAAAAACTGGAAATGATGGTTTCCAGAATTAATAATGATGCTTATACTCTGCTGCAGACCGAAGTTACAACTCTTGTTACCCTTTATCATGAACTCGGTGAATTAATAGAAGATGCTAAAAAGCCTTCAAGCGAGATTATTTCTAACCTGAAGGTACTTATGATGTCTTCCCGCAACAGAGATAGCACTAATATACTGGAATCTCAATATGCAAATTGGGAAATATTCTTTGAAATAATGAGAAACTATGTTATCATTAATGCTGGAGAAAGGGTGTAATTTAAAAATATGGCTAAATCCAAAATAAACCAGATAATGCAATATGAAAAACGCATATATGATTTGGAGCAGTTAATTGATATTGCAAAGTCTTTTTGTCAGAATCTAAACTTCTCAAACCTTCTTGAATCAATTGTATATATTTGTATGGCCCAGATGCATACTCTTGGCGCCGAGATTTTTGTAAGAGATTTAATAACAAACGAAAATTATACCCTTGAAACTGCCCAGCCAGCCGGCGATGGCCGTAAAGTTCAGATTCCGGTAAACTCTAACCTTACAGCAAAGCTTCTGGAACTGCAGCGTCCGGTTACCATTACAGAATTAGAAGAACTTATTCCACATGATACAACTATTTCTATCTTAAAATGCCTTGCCCCAACTTTAATTGTTCCTTTAATTCAGAAAACCCACTTAAACGGAATTATCCTTCTTCAGGAAAGAATTGCCATAGAAGATGATACAACTTATACCGATTATGAAAAAAACATGATAATGTCTATTGCTTCTCTGGCTTCGGTTGCAATTAACAATGCCGCCCTGGTAGAAAAGTCTTCAATAGATATGATGACCCATCTTAAATTAAAGTATTACTTCTTTAATATTCTTGCAGAAGCCATTGATACAGCATTTCTGAATAATCAGAATCTTGCAGTATTGATGTTCGATATAGATTTTTTCAAAAAGTTTAATGATACCTATGGCCACGAATGCGGAGATTATGTTCTTATTACGGTTGCAGACATTATAAGAAAGTCTTTGCGTGATAGTGATGTTGCCAGCCGTTATGGCGGAGAAGAGTTTACTGTACTTTTGAATGATTCAAATACGGAGGAAGCTCAGCTTGTGGCAGAAAGAATCCGCATGGCAATAGAAAAGCATGATTTTGTTTATAATAATCAGCATTTGCATGTAACAATTTCTGGAGGAGTTTCTATTTTTGATGCAGAAAAGAATCTTGTAAATTCTCCAAATGAGTTTGTAAATCAGGCAGATCAGGCTTTATATATTTCTAAAAACAGCGGAAGAAATAAAATCTCCATTTTTCAGCCAAAAGCTAAGTAATTAAGTTATTAATATGTCTCATACTTTATTTATACGCCGCCCTTTTAAATATCGCTTTTACTGGGCAAGCCTTATTCTTATTTTAATTAATATTGCCGCATACCTTTTTTTTACAATTAATAAAACTTACAACTGGCAGGCCCTGGGCTCCTTAAATGTTGTATGTGTAAACTACTATCATATGTTCTGGCAGTTTATAACCTACATGTTTGTGCACGGTTCCTTTACCCATATTCTTTTTAATATGCTGGGGCTTTTAATGTTCGGTCTGGCGGTTGAACGAAGAATGGGTTCCTCTGAATTTCTTTTGTTTTATTTTGTCTGCGGAATTTTAAGTGGACTTGCTTCATATCTGGTTTATCTTGCAACAAAGCAGTATTACGTTTTTTTAATGGGAGCAAGCGGTGCCCTGTATGCAGTTTTATTTGCCTATGCCGTGCTTTATCCCCGTTCAATCATTTACATCTGGGGTCTGCTGCCGGTTCCAGCTCCTCTCCTGGTGCTCATTTATACCATTTTTGAAGTTGTTGATCAGATTTTTGAACTTGGACAGGGAATTGCCCATATTACTCATCTTTTTGGATTTTTAATGGCCTGGCTCTATTTCTTAATAAGAACAGGAATTAATCCGATAAAGATATGGAAGAATGAATACTAAGCAGACTTATAAACTCATTTTAATTGCCCTTTCTCTTTTTTTAATGCCCTCTCTATGGGCCCAGACTCCGTCCATAATACAAAGAATCAGAATTCCAATATGGGCTCAGCTTGATGCCTACCCTGAACTTGCAGATGCCCAGGATATGGAGCAGGGAGAGTATGATTATCCTGTAAAAAGCATAAGGGAAGTCGGACCTTTTTTAATTTCCGGTATGGTTTATGGCTGGAAGTTTTCTTACACGCCTTCAGATAAACTAAGAGGGGTGGAAGAGTATCTGGAAATAGAAGAAATTATTGATTTTTCTTTTGCGTCAAACCTTATAACTTATGCCCAGCCCTGGATTCAAAATAACCGGCTTAACTGCTGGTGCGAATATACAAGGAGCGAAGCTGAAGTTCAGAACTATTATTTGTGGTCTTCCATTCAAAATCCTGTAACCCATGGACGCGGTTATGGTTCTATTACTGAAGGTTTTGACGGCATAAAGAGTGCAGCAAAAGATGCCTTGAAGGATGCCATCAGAAGTTATTACCGCAGTGTAATAAAGAATAAACCTAAGGAAATTACAGGTCAGGTTTTAATAAGGGACATTCCTACTATTGGTATAGTGTCTGGCCAGTACGTAATAAATCTTGATTTTTTTCTTGAATGCGGTAAAATAGTTGAATATAGAGCCTTTTAAAAGGTTCTGTGAATTTAGGAGTTGATTATGAAGAAGACATTTGTTGTTTTGGCTTGTTTTGCAATCTTCGCTGGTTCTTTATTTGCTCAGGAAAAAACTGATGCAAAAGAATGGTCTGCACCAAAAGCAGTAAGAGAAATTGATGATGATCAGTTCGAAGAAGAAAAAACTCAGACTTTGTTAATTGTTCCAAAAGAGCAGCACACAGTAGATAAAAACGCTAATGTAAGAATTGAATATAATCCTTTGTATGATGAAGTTCGTATCTATTACGAAACTTTATATGTTACATTCGACAAAGGTGAAGCAATGAATACAGTAATGGCTGTTATGGAAGATTTTATGCTTGATCATCAGTACTTCCACTACCGTTATATGAAAAAAGACCGCGAACGCCACTTCAAAGATGACCGCGGAATCAGAAAAACTGAGTATTCGTCATATCTTAAATTAACAAGATAGTTTCCTGTAAGATTTACAATACAAGTGCAGAAAGGCATCCTGTCATATAAAAGACGGGGTGCCTTTTTTTTGTTGTGGAAAATGGGAGCTCCTTTTATTGTAAAAAGCGCATATAAATAGTAAAATATATCATCATTTTAAATATAAGAGGTTTACAATTATGGAAGAAATTCTTGATTTATTGCGCCAGAATGCACGCCTGTCAGTTGAAGATATTGCTGCAATGACTAAAAAAACTTGCGATGAAGTAAAAGCAATTATCAAAAAACTGGAAGATGATGGAGTTATCCTCAAGTATACAGCGATTGTAAACCCAGAGAAAGATAAAGTCGCGAAGGACAAGGTTGTGGCGGAAATTCAGATTCAGGTTCAGCCACAGAGAGAGCATGGTTTTGATGCTCTTGCAGACAGAATCTACCGCTTTCCACAGGTAAAATCACTTTATTTAATGAGCGGCGGATACGACTTAAAGGTTCTTATTGAAGGCGATTCTTTAAAAGAAATTGCCATGTTTGTAAGCGAAAAGCTTTCTACACTCGAAGGTGTTCGCTCAACAAAAACAAACTTCATCCTTAAAACCTACAAAGAAAATGACATTGTTTATGTAGCAGATGAAGCTGACCACCGCGAAATGCAGGCATAAAAGCTGCTAGCGGGGCCTGGAGCTGCACAGACTGCAGCTTCTGACATTTAATTTGGAGTTATAGTAATGAATACACGCGAAGATAAATTCAGTTCAAAAATGATGGAAATTCCTCCTTCTGGAATCCGTAAGTTTTTTGAACTTTGTATAGGACATGATGATATTATTTCTTTAGGCGTTGGAGAGCCGGATTTTTCTACCCCATGGGTAATTAGGGAAGAAGCCTTTTATCATCTTGAAAAAGGTCATACTTCATATACTTCTAACTGGGGTTTAATTGAACTTAGAGAAGAAATCTGCAAATATCTTGAACGCTACAATTTGTCTTACGATCCTAAAACAGAAATTCTGCCAACAATTGGAGCTTCTGAAGGTCTGGATCTTGTTTTACGTTCAATTTTGAATCCTGGTGATGAGATTATTGTTTGTGAACCATGTTATGTATCATATCAGCCGCTTTCTGCTTTATGTGAAGCAAAGGTAATCCACCTGGATACAAGCAAAACAGGTTTTATTCCAACTGCAGAACAGATTGAAGCTGCCTGCACACCAAAAACCAAGGCTGTAATGTTCTGTTCACCAAGTAATCCTACTGGCCGCTGTATTCCCGGCGAAGAACTTAAAAAGATTGCAGACGTTGTAAAAAAGCATCAGATCTGGTGTTTAAGCGACGAAATCTACTGCGAGTTAATGTATGATGACCGCAAGCATGTTTCAATTGGCTCTTTTGACGGCATGAAAGATTATGCAATCATTTTCAACGGCTTTTCAAAATCTTTTGCAATGACCGGCTGGCGTATTGGTTATATTGCCGCTCCTCACGATTTACTTGTTCAGTGCTGTAAGCTTCATGCTTATTCAAATATCTGCCCTCCAATCTTCAGTCAGTATGCCGCAGCAGAAGGTCTTCGTAATGCCTGGGATGATGTAGAAAAAATGAGAATCAGTTATCAGCAGCGCCGCAATGTTATGCATAAGGCCTTTACAGATATGGGGCTTCCATGCGTTGAACCGGAAGGTGCTTTTTATATGTTCCCTGATATCCGCTCAACAGGAATGACCAGCGAAGAATTTGCAACAGAATTGATTCAGAAGCACAGTGTTGCTGTTGTTCCTGGAACCTGTTTTGGTGACTGTGGAGAAGGTTTTATTCGCTGTTGTTATGCAACCGATATAAATAAAATTAAAATAGCAATGGAAAGAATTGCTCAGCTGGTAAAAGAAAGAAAAAAATAAAATAGGTGTAGAGAGTTTTTATGGGATTCCAAATTCTGATTGCGGTAGTTGTAGCTGCCTTTCTTGTAGTAGTTATTATTCTTGTAAGAAGCCTTAAGCATTCAAGCTTAAAAGGTTCCAAAAAAAGTGCTGCTAAAAAGGGCACAGGTCCGCTTTATAAAGAGGCAGAAAAAAGACTTGCAAAAAATCCTCATGATGTAGAAGCACTTGAAACAATAGGTGACTTATATTTTCAGGATAAGAATTGGGAAAAAATCTGGAACGTTTATAAAACCTTATATGATATTTCTTCTGCTCATCCGGAAATTAATATTGCAAAAACAACCTTACGCATGGGAATTGCCGCTTTTAATATAGACAAAAAGCAGGAAGCGCTGAATGCTCTTATGCTTTCTGTCAGAAGGGACCCTGAAAGTTTTGACGGAAATTACTATCTTGGAAGAACCTTCTATGATACAGGCGCCTTTGACAAGGCTGTTCTCTGCTTAAAAAAGGCAAAGTTATTAAAGCCGGAAGCAGGAGAAGTTAATAAGTATCTGGCCTTCAGTTTGTTTAAGCTGCAGAAGTATAGAGACTGTCTGCCATATTTGAAAAAACTTCTGGAAGAAGACCCAAATAATAAAGAAGTCCTCTTTGATATGGCTATTGCAATGACAGAAATTGGAATGGGCGACAAGGCTATAAAAGTATTTATGCATCTTAGACCGGACCCACAGTTTGGTGCTCAGGCTTGTGTAGAAGCCGGAAAAATGCATGAAAGAGCCAGAGATTATAAGGCAGCCATTCAGGATTATCTGATTGGAATGAAGCTTGAGAATGTTCCGGAAGCAACTCTGCTTACCATTAAGTATAAATGCGCAAATGCCTATATTCAGTTAAAGGATATTCCTTCTGCCCTTATTTACTTAAAGCAGATTCAGGCTTTTAAGAGCGGTTATAAGGATGTTGATACACTTGTAGCCAGATATTCGGAATTAAATCAGAATAAGAATCTGCAGACATATTTAATGGCCGGCACCAGCGATTTTGTTGCCCTTTGCAGACGCTTTATTACAGTTTATCATTCTGATGGTCTTGTAAAAGTTGAAGATGTTCAGGTTGCTTCAGAAGCGGTAGAAATTATTTGCGAAGTAGACAGTCCAAAATGGTCTGCAAAGGAACTTTTCCGTTTTTACAGAAATCAGAATATGATTGGCGATATTTATGTAAGGGAGTTCCATTCAAAAATTAGAGATGCTAAGTGCGATAACGGAATTTGTGTTACCATGGGCGGCTTCTCTGAAAGTTGTCATAAATATTGCGAAGGCCGTCCTATAGATTTGCTTGAAAAAGATGAGTTGTCTAAATATCTTAAAAAAATCAATATGTATGGTTAATAATGCATGAATATTTGTCTTTTTACTGCAGAAGAAATATTACAACCTCTTTCTTATAATGATGAGAGAGCCCAGCATCTTATTAAGGTTTTGCATAAGAAGGAAGGCGATACCTTTACCGCCGGAATTATAGATGGAAAAAGCGGAACTGCAAGAATCACAAAAATTGAAGTGGACAGCAGCGAAAAAAGAAAAAGCGGTTTTATTCATTTTGATTTTGAAGCTAAAGAGGAAGGAAAACCCCTTACAAATTTAAGTATGATAATTGGTTTTCCCCGCCCAATTCAACTGAAAAGACTTTTACGCGATATTGCGGCTCTTGGTGTTTGCGAAGTTCATTTAACCGGAACTGAGCTTGGAGAAAAGTCCTATATGAAGTCTACCCTGGTAGAAAAGGGCGAGGCTTATAAAATGCTTTTAGATGGTACGGTGCAGGCCGGAGGAACCTATGTTCCAAAAATCTTTTTGCATAATTCCTTAAATGAGTGTATAAATTATTGTATACAAAATACAAAAGAAGAAAGTATTAAAATTGCTTTAGATAATATAAATGCCGGGGCCTCCCTTAAGGAGCAGCTCAGACAAGATTTAGAAAATGTAAAAATCAAAAAAAATGTAAGGGCTCTTGCGGCAATAGGAAGTGAGCGCGGCTGGACAGACAAAGAACGCCGCTTTCTGGAAGAGAGTGGTTTTGTGCGCTGCAGTATGGGAAACCGAATCATGCGTACAGAAACTGCGGCTACAGTTGCCGGAGCAATTATATTAAATGAATTAGATTATCTGGATTAGAGGTATAAATGAATAACGAAAGAATAAAAGAAATCCTTCTTGATTTGGAGCAGCCTTCAATAGATTTTACTGTAACTCAAACAGGAAAAGAAAGTAAAAGAGTGAACGGTTTTTATAAGCCCGATACCCATGAAATTTATATTCACAATCTTAATTTAAAGACAGACAATGAATTAATTTATACAGCAATTCATGAATATACCCACCACCTTATGACAATCCTTAAGCAGGAAAGCGATCCATCTTATGGAAAGGCCTGCAAGGTTCATACCCAGGAATTCTGGGCTAAGTTTGGAGATTTGCTTCATCTTGCAGAAGACAAGGGCTACTATAGCATAGGATGGGAATCTAACGAAGAGTTAAAAAATCTTACCCAGGATATAAAGGAAAACTACCTTACAAAAAACGGCCAGCTTATGCAGGAATTTGGAAAAAAACTGGCAAGAGCCATGGAACTTTGTAAGGAAGCAAATATCCGCTACGAGGATTATATTGACCGCGTTTTGTGTCTGCCAAGAAAATCTGAGCTTGAAATAAGAAAAATTGGTGCTGTGGAGGTAAATCCTTCAATCGGTTTTGAAAATATGAAGGTTGTTGCCTCTGTAAAGAAAAAGGATGAAAGACAGGCCGTAGAACAGCAGTTTGTAGAAGGCGGAAAATCTCCGGCCAGTGTTCGCGAAATGATGAAACAGCAGAATGCAAAAGCCCGCGGAGAAGATCCAAAAATCAAACTGGAACGCGAAAAGACCCGTCTGGAAAAGACCATTGCCCAGCTTACACAAAGACTTGAATATGTGGAGGAATCTCTTGCAAGTATGTAAAAAAATCTGCAGAAAAAACATTTCTCTTTTTGCTGCCTTTTTTATGCTTTATGGAAGCTCTTTTGCCCAGAGCATTACGCCTATTCAAATGCCGACAATGCCACAAATGCCTTCCATGCCAACTATTGGAAGTGATTTTTACAAGCCTAATTTTCCGGTAAGTCCTGCAGCACCCGGCAGTAACAAAACTGAAACAAAAAGCGAAGAAAGTAAAGAAAGCACCGCAGCAAAGATAAATGAAGACGATACAGAAGATTTACTTACAGCTCTTAATTCAAATAATTCATATCTTTCTGCAATGGACATTACCTCTCTTTACAATTCAGGTTTGTTCGACAATATTTCTTCTCTTAACAACGTAAATAAAAAACTTGCTTCTTCTTCCGAAAATGCAATGCTTGAGCAGATTATAAAAAGCCTTGAAGAATTAAAGGAAAAAACAAATCTTTCCAGTCAGTCTCAGACCCTGGCCTTAAAGGATGCCCAGACCGATTCTCAGACTTTTAAAAGCCGCCAGCCTCAGATTCTGCGCTTCAGGGTAAACGGTTATAATATTGCAGATTCTCTTTCTACAGTATTCTTCAGCAAACTGGAAGATGACGGCAGTTTTTTACTGACTGCAGACAGAAGATATTTTGTTAGTGGAAGGCCAAGAACAGAGACTTTTTATCTTTTGTTTAAGACAATTAAGAACAGTGGTTTTTCTACAGTTTACCAGGTGGAGCCAAATCTTGTTCAGGATTACTTAAACGAGAATTCTTTTATTTACAGAATATCAAACATTGAAAACCTTACAGCAGAAAAAACAGGAAATCTTGTTGTGTTAAAGAATGCTGATGCTAACCTGAATGTAGATTTACTGCTGGATATAGATCAATAAATCAAAACTTAATTGAGGTAAAGTAAATATGACTCTTTTGGAAAGTGGCTTAGAAAAATGCGGAATTTCAAAGGCTGAAATAGAAGTTATTGCGCCTAAAATGGAAGCTTACATAAAAGAGCTGATTCTTTTTAATTCGGCCTATAATTTGACCAACACTTCTAACCACGATGAACTGGTTACAAATCATATATTAGATTCCCTTTCTACGTATAAAACTATTTCCGGCCTGGTAGAAAAAGCTGATGATTCCTTTCTGGCCGCAGATATTGGTTCCGGAGGTGGTTTACCGGGAATCCCGCTGGCCGCCGCTTTTCCTCAGGTTAAGTTCAGGCTGGTAGAAAGAATGGCAAAGCGCTGTGCTTTTCTGGAAAACTGTGCCGCAATTTTAGGCCTTAAAAATGTAGAAGTTATCAACTCAGAAGCAGAAAAAATACCGGATAATTCCTTTAATCTTGTAGTTTTCAGAGCCTTCAGACCGCTGGATCAGAAAATGACAAAAACTCTTTTACGCATAACAAAGAAGGATGGAATTCTTGCCGCCTACAAGGCAAAGGAAGAAAGCATAAAAGAGGAAATGGAAGGAATAAAAGATCTTGCCGGTAATTATCAGATAGAAAAATTATATGTTCCGGGACTTGAAGACAAAGAAAGAAATCTTGTTCTGATTACAAAGTCCTGATTATAAAAATGGGAGTAATAAAATGCTGATAGATAAAATTATAAACAAAAAAGACAGAAGTCCTGCACAGATTGTTTTGCAGGATGTTGTAAAAGTAAAAAAAGGAGAGAGGGTTCTTATTATTGCGAATCCTGCTACTTCAGAAATTGCCCAGGATTTATTCAGGGCTTCCTGCGAAGAAGGGGCTGTTAGTACACTGGTTTTTCAGCCTGACCGTACAAGCTTTGATAACGCTACGCCCGAGGTTCTTGCCGCAATAAAGTCTAATCCGGATATCTGTTTTTCAATTTCGAATATTAAGCTTGGCAAAGATCCTGAAGCTCAGGCAAATCCTTACAAGACAGAGGATGGACAGACTTATACCCACATTTTTGACTATTTGATGGATGGCAAAAAGACTATGAGGGGTGCCTGGACTCCTGGAATTACAGTAGATATGATGAACCGTACTGCTGCCATTGATTATGAACTTTTGCAGGCAAGATGTAAGAAACTTGACCAGAAGTTTACAAATGCCGCAAGTGTACATATTACAGCTCCCGGTGGAACAGATTTGACTATAAATGTTGAAGGCCGTAAACTCCTTTTTGATGATGGTGATTTTTCTAAACCAGGAAGCGGCGGAAATATTCCTGCCGGCGAAGTTTTTATAAGTCCTGTGGTTGGTAAAACTGAAGGTCTTATTGTTTATGACGGTTCCATGACTTTTTCTGACGGAGATTCTATTCTTGAAACTCCTATAAGCTGTAAGGTAGAAAATGGATTTGTAACAGATATTAAGGGTGGCGCAGAGGCTAAAAGACTTTTAAAAACCATTACAGAAGCAGAAGCAAGACCTTTCCTTCTGGAAAAAGAAAAGAAGCTGCCGGAAGGTCAGGCTTCCATTTATAAAAGAAATGCAAGAAATATTGGTGAACTTGGAATTGGTTTGAATCCTGCCGCAACTATTACAGGAAATATGCTGGAAGACGAAAAAGCCTTTAATACCTGTCATTTTGCAATTGGAGAAAACTATGATAATGATGCTCCTGCCTTAATCCACCTGGATGGTGTTGTAAGAAGTCCTACAATCACTATAACTTACATGGACGGCAGCAGCCTTGAAATTTTAAAAGATGGAGTTATTCAGGATGATGTTAAGAAAGAATAAAAAAAGTCTGATTTTTGCCCTGACCTTATTGTCTTTGTCTTTTATGGCCTGTGCAAAGAATAAAGGGGACCTTCCTGCGGTAAAAGCAGAAGAAAGTATGCAGATAAAAGAAGAAAATCCGGAAATAAAAAAGCTTGATTCAGTTCTTATGAAGATGAGCGGAAGATTTAAGGCTGATGTTCAGATTCTGAATAAAGAAGAGTTCCTGCAGGACCTTAAAGAAGTTCTTCAAAGCAGGGTTTCTTTTTCTAAAGATGATTTAAGTCCTTTTTATCTTATAGATAAAACCCATAATGTAGGAAAAGAATATGTTCCTGCTTCTTTAATCCACCTTGAAGATAACGATAACTATCTGGTGAATAAAGATAATTTGAGTCTCAGACCGGAAGCTTTTGATGCCTTAAACCGGCTGGGAGCTGCTGCAAAGGCTGATGGCGTTACTCTTACTATCAGTTCAACATACAGGTCTTATGACTATCAGTATAATCTTTTTAATTACTGGGTAAAGGTTGATGGACTTGAAGAGGCAGAAAGGGAAAGTGCCAGACCGGGAACAAGTCAGCACCAGCTGGGAATGGCTTTAGACTTTGCTCCTGTTGATGATGCCTTTGATCAGACAAAGGCCGGTCAGTGGGTTTATAAAAATGCATCAGACTATGGCTGGAGTTTGAGCTTTCCAAAAATGTATGAAGATGTAACCGGCTACCGCTGGGAAAGCTGGCACTTCAGATACATTGGCGTGCCCGCCTGCAATTTTCAGAAGAAATACTTTAACAATGTTCAGCAGTTTATGATTGAATTTATTGACGCCTGGGAAAAAGAATAATATCCGGGCAGAAGAATACCTGGGGCCTGGCGAAAGACTGTAGGGCCCGTTAAAAAAGAAAACCCGGCTTTGTGCTGCACAAATGTGTCAGACGTGGCCGGGCTTTTTTATGCTCCTGCTCTATACTAATTAAGCTAAGGCAGGAATTCTGCATTAATTAGAAGAACTTAAATTCTAAGGCGAGTCCACCATAGAGTGAACGGCGGGTGAATTCAAGTGTTGGATATTTTGCACCTGTATCAACACCATTTACGTTGAGAGGAACTTCCTTCTTGTTGAAGTCCATAATGTAACGGCCGGAAGCTACAAGGCCAAGGTGTTTTGTAAAGTAGAATTTGGCATCTAAACCAACTGCAAGCCCCATGCGGAAGGCATTGTCTTTTGCATTTGCTAACGACTCAGCATAAAGCTCTTTAAGACTTCCAGGCTGTAAATCCATAGAGAAGTTTACACCAACACCACCACCAATAGTAAAGCGCCAGAGGTCAAAGTTTGCCCAGAGCATTACAGGTAAATCTAAAGTCCAAACTTCATAGTCAGAAGCTGTCTGGCCTGTTGCTAATCCATTTATTGTAGCTGTACCCTTTGTAAGGTTTGCTTCTCCCTGTACTCCAAGGCCGCCAAAAAGAGCAAAGTTTACATAGGCACCAAAACCATAGTCTAATTGAGAGTCAAGATTGATTTTCTTTAATGCATCTTTTACAGATTCATCAGTAACATCATTACCTACTTCTCCTAAAGTTGAGCTTCCAAGATTTGTTCCTAAAAAGAATCGTCCACCAGCTTCTAAATCAAGTGCAAATGCTGCACTTACCATTGTTGCTGCTGCAACTGCTAATGCAATAAGTTTTTTCATAGTTTAATCTCCTGTTGAAAAAAGATTGTCTGCCAGACGGCAGACCTTAATACATCATCTTTAATTTTCCACTATTTTTTGAATTGCGTCAAATAGTTCGTTATATTCTGTAAATGCAGGATATTGTGGGTATTCTTTGATGATTTTTTCTGTAGAACGGAATAAGAAACCTGCTTTAGAAGCCTGAATCATACCTAAATCATTAAAAGAATCTCCGCTGGCAATTGTTTCAAAGCCGATTGACTGTAAAGCTTTTACAGTTGTTAATTTGCTCTTTTCGCAGCGCATTTTATAGCCTGTAATTTCGCCGGAATCAGAAACAATAAGTTCGTTACAGAATATTGTAGGCCAGCCAAGTTTTTCCATAAGTGGTGCTGCAAACTGGCTGAAGGTATCAGAAATAATAATAACCTGTCCTTTTGCACGAAGTTTGTCTAAAAACTGTTTTGCCCCTGGTAAAGGTTCAATCTTTTTAATTGTTTCCTGAATTTCTTTAAGTCCAAGATTATGTTCTTTAAGAATATTAATACGGTATTTCATTAATTTATCATAATCAGGTTCGTCGCGGGTTGTGCGGCGTAATTCAGGAATACCAACAGCATCGGCAAAAGCAATCCAGATTTCTGGAACAAGAACTCCTTCCAAGTCAAGACAAGTAATGTACATATTTAAACCTCTTAAATCTAGAATATTAAATTTATTGAAATATGTCAAAGAAAAGCATAAAATGTGCAGGATGGCTCAAAAACGCAAAGTTACTCCAAAAAAATCAAAGCTCAGAAAAAGTTCCAGAAAATCTTCAAAAAAACAGATTCCTTTATACAAGCTTCTTGTGTATTGTGCCCTGGCAATTTCTTTTTTAATTCTTCTATATTTATTGTCAGATATAATTGCAAAATCACCTGCGGGAGTAAATAACGGGGGCCAGGTAACGTCGGAAGGCCCTTCTACAGCTGGGGAAAAAGCTTCTGCCAGGGAAAATAAGCCGGCTGTGGCCGCCCCGGAAAATAAAAAAGCTGCAGCTGAAAAGAAGTCTCCGGCTGCAGAAAAAAAGCCTGCAGCTACGGAAAAGAAAACTTCTGCCAGTGAAAAAGTAACCCAGGCCCCTGAAAAAACAATTAAGGCCCCGGAAAATAATAGTTCAGCCCAGGAAAAGAAATCATCTTCTGCCGGTCAGACTCAGCCCCTTATCCCAGATTTTAATTTTCCTCAGGCTCAGAATACTGCAAAACTGGTTTTTGTTTTTGATGATGGTGGACAAAACCTTGACCACCTTGAAAAGTTTTTAGTCCTTCCTTTCCCTGTAACTGTTGCCGTTTTACCGCAAATAGCAAAGTCGGTAGAGTCTGCAAAGAGGGTAAGACAGTCAGGCAATGAATTAATGCTGCATCAGCCAATGCAGTCTGTGGACTTAAAGATTAATCCTGGCCCTGGTGCAATTCTTCCTTCCATGAGCGAAGAAGAAATCATCAGTCAGCTTTTTACAAATATCAGTCAGATAGGACCTGTTGCCGGTTTTAATAATCACGAGGGTTCTGCTATTACTGCCGATGCAGAAAAAATGGCTGTAGTCTTAAGATTTGCCAGCGAAGAAGGAATCTACTTTTTAGACAGCAGAACAAACGTAGAAACTAAAGTTCCTTATGTTGCCAGTCAGATGGGTTACGGCTACTATGAACGAAATATATTTTTGGATAATATAAAAACAGAACAAAATGCTTTGAATGAACTTAAAAAAGGGCTTACAATTGCAAATAGTAAAGGCTATGTAATTATGATTGGTCATATCTGGTCAGCAGATTTTCTGCCTGATTTTTTACAAAAAGTATATCCTGAGCTGGTTAAAAAAGGATATAAGTTTACAACTGTAAGTCAGTGTGCAATAAAGTATTAGATTGAAGGATTGAATATGAAGGTTTTAGGAATTGAATCATCTTGCGACGAAACCGCCTGCGCCATTGTAGAAGATGGAAAAAAGATTTTAAGTAATGTTGTAGCAACACAAATCCCTTTTCATCAGATTTATAAGGGAGTTGTTCCGGAAATTGCTTCCCGCAAACATGCGGAATGGATTCTGCCGGTTGTAAGGCAGGCTCTTTCAGAAGCAAATCTTACACTGGACCAGGTGGATGCAATTGCCGCAACAAACAGACCGGGCCTTATGGGTTCTCTTATGGTTGGTTTTACTTTTGGAAAAACTCTGGCCTGGGCCACAAAAAAGCCTTTTCTTGCAGTAAATCATATGCTGGGACATCTTTATGCGGCCCAGCTGGAAACAAGCGTTGAGTATCCTTTTTTAGGACTGCTGGTAAGCGGCGGACATTCAATTATCTGTAAAGTTAATAATTTTGATGATTTAGAGATTCTTGGAACTACAGTAGACGATTCGGTAGGGGAAGCTTTTGACAAGGTTGCAAAATTCTACGGACTTGGTTATCCGGGAGGAGTAATCATAGATAATCTTGCTAAAAAAGGCGACCCTAAAGCGGCAAGATTCCCGGTTCCAAAACTGGACGAAAAAGATCACCGCTATGATGTATCTTTCAGCGGCTTAAAAACTGCGGTAATTCATCAGTGTGACCTTTTCTGGCAGCCAGGTTATGAACATTCTACAGAAAATATGTGTGCAGCCTTCCAGGAAACTGCTGTAAAAACCCTGGTAAAAAAACTTTTGCTTGCGGCAGACGATACCGGATTAAAAACTGTTGTTTGTGGTGGCGGCGTTGCGGCCAATTCCCGCTTAAGGCAGCTGCTTTCTGAGCGCAAGGATTTAAACTGCATATTCCCTCCATTAAAACTTTGCGGCGATAACGGTGCAATGATTGCCGGAGTTGCCTATCACTTTTTGCAGAGGGGCGACCGCGACGGCTGGGATTCAATTACATATGCAAGAATACCTCAGTTTAAAAGAGGTCTGGCACAGGTTCAGCATAAGAATAAAAAATAGGAAGAGAGGGGAGAGTTTATGAAGACTATAAAAAACTCAATCTTAGCAATAGAACTTGTAATTGTCGTCATCCTCTTTGGCGGCCTTATGTGTGCCCTTACAACTTATGTGGGCTACCATCAGTTTAAAAATCAAATGGCCGATATGTACGGCACAACCACAAAGGAGCTGGCAAGTACAGCTGCCTCTTATATCGATGCAGATAAACTTTCTTCCTGGCTGCTTCAGGGCAGGGACCAGCAGTGGCAGGAAACCTACGAAAGACTTGATGTCCTTACCAGAACTGCAGAATTGGCCTACATTTATGTAACTGTAATTGAAGATAACTACAAATCCCGGATATATGTTTTTGATACTGTAAATCCTCTTGTAGAAGGTGGAAAGGCTATTCCTTTTGCCTATTCAAGTTCTTTAGAAAATAAAGACGAGGCCTACATAAACAATATAAAAAAGGTTATAGAAAAAGGGGAATCTTATACATCCATTGTATATAACAGGAGCGGCGGTCACGTTACCATCGGCTATCCTCTTGTAAAAAGTGATGGAAGCATAGAGGCCATGCTGGGAATTGTAAAACCTATGACAGAAATTTCTTCCTACAAGAAAAAATTCCTGCGTTCCATGCTCATTGCGGCCCTTGTTCTTACTGTAATATTCATTGCCTTTTATACCTTAACCCTTTACATGGGCCTTATAAAACCAATCCTTTTTATAACTTACGAAACTTCTCATTTTGCAGAACATCACGGAGAGTTAAGCGGCATTCTTAAAAAAATAAAGAACAGGGATGAAATTGGAACCCTGGCAAAGTCTGTAGAAAAGATGAGCGAGGATATGAACCGCTATATTATCGATTTAACTCAGGCTACAGCAGAAAAAGAAAGACTTGGAGCAGAACTGAACGTTGCAACTCAAATTCAGGCAGAAATGCTTCCAAGAGTTTTTCCTCCATATAAAAATCATCCTGAGCTTGAACTTTTTGCTTCCATGACTCCGGCAAAAGAAGTTGGCGGCGATTTTTATGATTTTTATATGATTGATGATGATCACTTTGCCGTGGTAGTAGGGGATGTTTCCGGTAAGGGAGTTCCTGCAGCCCTCTTTATGGTTATTACAAAAACCTTATTAAAAGATGCGGCCATGCACTGTCTTTCTCCTGCAGAGATTTTTACTTCGATAAATTCTGTTTTGTGCGAAGGAAACGAATCTGGACTTTTTGTTACCTGCTGGATGGGAATTTTAACAATTTCGAGCGGAGAATTTGAGTTTGCAAATGCAGGACATAATCCTCCTCTTTTATATGCAGATGGAGATTTTTCATATTTAAAAACAAAACCTGATTTAATGCTTGCCGGAATGGAAGGAATAAAATATACAAAACATTCAGTCAACCTTAAGAAAGGCAACAGACTTTTTATCTATACAGATGGAGTTACAGAGGCAAGCAACAGAGAAAATCAGCTTTATGGAGAAGACCGCCTTTTGAATATTATAAAAAAGACAACAGAACTTTCTTCCCGCCAGGTACTGGAGCTTGTAAGAAAGGATATAGATGGCTTTGTAAACGGTGCTCAGCAGTTTGATGATATTACAATGTTAGAAATGACTTATAAGGATTAAAGACTTTTGAAGACATTAACAATAACTGCAAAAGATGAAAATCTGGAAAATCTCAATACTTTTATTCATTCTCTCCTGCCTGATTTAACTTTTCTGCCGGAGCAGCGTTCCCTCCAGCTTATAAACGAAATAGATCTTGCTGTAGAAGAGATTTTTGTAAACATTGCCCATTATGCCTATCTGCAGAAAGAAGAAAAATGCGGCCCGGTTACGGTTCAGGCAGATTTTAAAGATTCAATATTATCTGTAGAGTTTATTGATGAAGGCCTGCCATTTAATCCCCTGCAGAGAAAAGATCCTGATATCACCCTGTCTGCACAGGAAAGAGAAATTGGCGGACTTGGAATCTTCCTTACGAAGAAATTTATGGATAAGGTGACTTATTCTTTTGAGGATAATAAAAATAAACTGAAAATTGAAAAGTCGCTTTTGTAAGGCTTATTCTATATTTAAGATGCTGTCCATGCCGGTAGCGGCCAGAACCTGACTGCAAAAAGAGGATGGCGATTTTATAATCATTTTACCGCCGCTTGGAAGCATTAATTTATGTGCTAAAAGAACTGCCCTTAAGCCCGAACTTGAAATATATTCAATATTCTGCATGTTTAAATAAAGGGTCTGGGCCTGGCCTGTAATCTGTTTGAGTTTATTTTCCAGTTCAGGACTTGTACTTGTATCTAATCTGCCGGAAATTACGAGTTCTATAGCATCTCTGCTTCTTTGTTCTGTAATAGTCATAATTTATTTTCTCATTTTTATATGCAAAATGCAAGTTTTATATAGTCTGGCTTATTTCGCTGCGGCAGACTCTGAATCCAAGGCTGCTGCTTTTGCCGTTAGGAGCACTTCCGCTGCGGTAAAAGACAGTACACTGCTGAGGGTCGTCAAGCCAGCTGCCGCCTCTTTTTACGTGAAGGTCGCCGATGTTAGGGCCGTGAGGGTTGGTTTGCGAACCGGTAGGGAGGTTAGGATTATAGTAGTCCCAGCACCATTCGGCAACATTTCCGCACATATCATAAAGGCCCAGAGAGTTTGATTTTTTTGTAGAAACGGTGTGAGAAGATATTGCCGAGTTTTCTCCATACCAGGCAACTTCGTTTATGTTTGAGCTTCCGGAATACAAAGAGTGATTTGAAGTTTTTCCTTCCCGTGCAGCAAATTCCCATTCCGCTTCAGTTGGAAGGCGGAAGCCGTTTGCCGTAAAGTTACAGGCAATTCTTTTCCATACGGGGCTTGAGGCTTCAAACTGACTCAGGTTTGTAGAGTCTCCAATTGTGTAACAGGGGGTCAGGCCCTTTATCTGGCTTAAGAGGTTGCAGTAAATTAATGCTTCGCACCAGTTTACGCTTTCTACCGGCCGGTCTTCGCCCAGCAGTTTGGAAGGATTTTTTCCCATCACAATTGAATACTGCATCTGGGTTACTGGAATTTCTGACATATAAAAGCTGACTAAAGTTATAAGGCTGTTGTTGGAACCGTTTCCCATTACGAACTGGCCGCCCGGGATTCTGACCATTCTAGGATATTTTTCTATTTTTGCCTTTGGACTGTCTGAGGCCTGTGTTGTGTTTTCTCCCGATTTAACAACCTTTACCGGAACTCCGCATTTTGAGCAGAATTTATCTACAGTGCTTAAGGAATTTCCGCATTCCATGCAGGAGCGGGAAACTTCAAGTTTGCCTACTGGAAAACCACAGTTAAAACAGAAATTTGCTTCGTCAGGAAGAAGTTTTAAGCATTTTATACATTTAGTCATATAATCACCAATACGTCGAGTCAAGGCACGCTCACGCTTAAAGCCTTGACTTCGCTGTTTTGAGGGTTTTGTAATAAACCCTCAATAAAAATATATTAATGATATTATATTACATATTTATAAAAATGAGGAATTTTTAAGCGTCAATTTGAAATAAAACCCCGGTCTGAGGTTTTGTGCCTGCAACTAAATAAGAATTCTGTTTGATAGTCTGCTGAATCTGCTGCTGAACATTCTGAATTAAAGTATCTATCTGCTTGTCATTTAAGTCCTGAACAGAGATTTTTGCTTCTTTTTTAAGGGAAGAGTAGTGATCAATAAGGGAGTTTAATATTCTGAGTTTGCTGATGGAAACTCCACTCTGGCCACCGGAAGCGGCAACTCCTGAAACATGATCAAAATGTGAATATAAAAGGGCAGATTTACTTACAGGAACATAAAGTTTTCCGCTGGCCGCAGCAGGTCCTGAGCCATAGCCTGTTCCGTATGAGAAAGTATTTATGTTTCCAATAGAAGTTGTCATATCTTTACCCTCTGCCTAAATTATCGGAAGGGGTAAAAAAAAGATAAGGGCTTTTTCTTCTATAATTGCTTCTATAACTATTTAAATGCTATATTTACAGGCTATGAATACAGAATCTAAGGTTTTTTATAAGGATTTAAGAAACGTTGTTCAGCCAATGGCAATACAGAACCTTATTTCCTCTGCCGTAAACTCTGCAGATGTAATTATGCTGGGTTATATAGGTCAGACTGCCATAGCTGCAGCCTCTCTGGCCGGTAATATTGCCTTTATTTTATTTATGATTTCAACAGGCCTTTCTTCCGGTCTTGTAATGCTTGGTGCCCAGTACTGGGGAAAAAAAGATACAGATTCAATCAGTACCCTGCTTGGAATTGGCTTAAGAATATGCTGTTCTGTTGAAATTCTTGTTGCACTTATTGCCTTTATTTATCCCCGCATTCTTATGCTCATTTTTACTTCGGACGAAGGGCTGATTGCTGAAGGCTGCCGTTATCTTAGGGCTGCAAGCTTTTCTTATGTATGCCTTTCTTTATCGCAGATGTTTCAGGCAGCTTTTAAAAGTATAGAAAGAGTAAAAATAGTTACCGTTACTTCTACAACCTGTCTCTTTTTGAATATCGGCTTGAACGCAGTTTTTATTTTTGGACTTCTTGGAGCTCCTGCCCTTGGAATTCTTGGAGTTGGAATAGCTACTTCTATAGCCCGCTTTATAGAAATGATTATCTGTTTTATTTATGCAGGAAAGCAAAAGGACCTTTTACTCTCTGTAAAATGCATTTTTAAAAGGAATTCCTTACTGACCAGAGATTTCTTTAAGTATTCCATGCCTGCGGTAGGAAATGAACTTGTATGGGGAGCAGCCTTTTCCATGTACTCTGTAATTATGGGCCACCTGGGAGAAGATATTGTTGCAGCAAACTCTGTCGTAAATACAGTAAGACAGCTGGGGTCCGTTCTCTGCTTTGGAATGGCTTATGGTGGAGCAATTGTAATTGGAAAAAATATTGGAAGTGGTGATATGGGACTTGCAGAGCGTAATGCCGCAAGACTTGCCAGGGTAACAATACTTGCAGGATTTGGCGGTGCACTTCTTACAATTATGCTTTACCCTGTTTTACCATTTATAGCAGATTTGAATGAAACAGCTGCTTATTACAGAAATGTAATTCTGTTTATTAATGCATATTCAATTATTGGTGCGGCAGTTAATACTGTTTATATCTGTGGAATTTTCAGGGCGGGTGGCGATTCCAAATTTGGTTTTGTTGCAGACAGTATATGTATGTGGCTGGTTTCTGTGCCACTGGGATTTCTTGCAGCCTTTATTTTAAAGCTTCCACCTTTATGGGTATATTTTATTCTTTACCTTGATGAGTTTGAAAAGATACCTTTTGTAATAATTCATTACAAAAAGAAGGGCTGGCTTAAAGACATCACCCGCTAAAGACTGAGCCAACAGACATCACCCGCTAAAGAACTTATTCTTCCGGCCAGACGAATAAGTTCTGGCAGTTTCTTTCTCCGTTTGAAACTTCAATTGCCTGCCCTGTACAGGCTTTGTTTACTACCGTCATAAAATAAATCCACTCAGCAGCTTCTTCTGCACTTGCCCATCTTTTAAGCGGTGTTACATCCATTATTTTCTGCCATAAAAGCCTGTCCTTTACAACAGAATCATTCAGGGAAGTAAGTACACCACCAAAGCAGAGGGCATTACAGGTTGCCTGGTATTCTTTTGCAAGTCTTATGGCTGCATGTTTCATATAGCCTATAATACCTGCTTTAGAAGCTACATAAGAGGGAAATTCGTCTCCGGTCAGGGCCGAAACAGAGGCATTGAACAAAACAGATTTAATTGATTTCTGGAAGGCGTATTTCTGGGTAACATTTATTGTACCCAGAAGATTTACCTGAATGTCTTTTGGAAGAGAAGCAGGCACCTCCCTGTCTTCAGTCTGAATGCCGGCGTTATTTACAAGAATATCAACATCATTAATTTGAGGAAGAAGAGAAGCGTCGCTGATGTTTGCAATAAAGTGTCTGTAATTGTTTTTTAATTGGGAAAATTCCGGGCAGTCAGAAATGGAATCTTCTTTTATGTCTATTCCGTAAACTGAATGTCCTTCCCTTAAGAATTTTATGGCAGCTGCTCTTCCAATTCCGCAAGATGTTCCTGTAATAACGACCTTCATTTTATTCCTCTTTTTTAGATTTAATGGCTTTTAAATAATCGGCACCAACGTTTTCTTCTTCCCATCTGCAGGTAATTTTATATCCTATTCCGGAAAAGAAAACTTCTGCTAAAAGCTCGGCAACAGCTCCAATGCAGGAACAGATAATTACCTGAGTCCAGGTCCAGCCAAAAAAGACTTTTGAAACTACGGTGGCAAAGATTAAGTTATCAATCAGCTGGCCAATAATTGTGGAGATATATGAGCGGATTGCAAATACTCCAAAGCCTTTTGATTTTCCTTTTGCTTCTAAGGCATCTCCAAGTCCTGCATTCAGTAATGCATTTACACAGGAAGAAACAATAAAGGCAAGGGCTGAACCAAAAACTACATACCAGGCGCCGCCAAAGGTTTTGTTCAGGCAGGTGTTCACACTATCGGCAATATTTATATCTTCAAAAGAATAAAATTCGCCCCATTTTCCAGGTGCAAGCGAAAGAAGGGCAAAAATTCCACATACGCAGAGGTTAATAAGCAGAGCAATCAGCGAAACTTTAATGCTTGCTTTTGCGCCCCATCTTTTGCAGATAACGTCCATACATAAGAACATTATCCAGCTGAAGACAAAGCCGCAGTCCAGGGCTACGTACTTGTAGGAAACCAGCTCTTTGTTTGCCATTAAATTAGCGCAAACAACCGAAAGAACAAAAATTGTGATTGTTAAGGAAGGAATATTCCTTAAAAGAAGTTTTGTGTCTGCATGCTCTTTTTTGAGCCATGCAAAAAAGTGAGTCATAATGTACCTCGCATTAAGGATTTTAATTTATATAGCGCAGGAGTTTCATCGAGAATTCATAAACTGCGCGTCCGACTATTCTATATATTCCGGGTCCACTTGGTCAAGAATCCTGAATTTGAATATTACCCTTGTGTTATGGTAAAATTATGCCGATTTTTAAATATGGAAAGGTTTAAAATGAAACGAAGTCTTTTAACAGTATTATATATTTCACTGCTTTTCTCGCTTTTTTCCCAGACAGCAGGAAATACAGGTATAAATTCGCTTGTAAGACAGAATGCTTCTTCAGCGTCTGCTCTTAATCCGTCTTCAGCATCTGCTGCTACTACAGCTTCTGCTTTAGCATCTTCCTTTGAAAATTACGAGTTTTCTGCCCAGATTGCCATGACAGATGCAAACTATCAGGTAACTGCGGGCGATGTTTATTTGCTTTCCTTTAGTGCAGGCGGAAATGCGGTTTCTTATCCTATGATTGTAGATACTTCTTACAAGATAAGGGTAGCAAATCTTGCAGTTCTTGATGTTAAGGGAAAAACTTTTCCTCTTTTAAAAAAGCAGGTAGAAGAAATTGTAATGAGAAACTACCCTATGAGCGGCGTGCAGTTTGTATTACAAAAACCTTCAGTATTTTTTGTAACCATCAGCGGAGAAGTTAATAAAACAGTAGAAAAACGCTGCTGGAGTCTTACAAGATTATCTTCAATACTGGAAAACTGTTTTACAAATTATTCTTCAAACCGCAGAATAGAAATTAAGTCAAGCGATGGTTCAGTTCATACTTATGATTTGTTTATGGCAGAAAGATTCGGCGATTTAAGTCAGGATCCATATCTTCGTCCCGGTGATATTGTCAGCATTCCCCGGGTTTCGCGAAAAGTTACAGTAAATGGCGATATAGAACGTCCCGGAACCTATGATCTTCTGGAAGGAGAAAACTTAAAGAAACTCATAGAGTTTTACGGTAATGGCGTAAGAGAAACAGCAGACTTAAGCCGTATAGAATTATTCAGGCTTATTGATAATGACAGTAAAGATAATCTTGGAAGAATCATCTATCTTACTTCTAAAGATATAGAAAAAGATCTTCCGCTTTTTATGTTTGATACTGTTACAGTTTCTTCTTACAGAGATTTAAATAATGTTGCCTTTATAGAAGGGGCTATTCAGGTTTCTGCAGATATAAAGCTTGAGGCCTCAAATCAGGTTCCTGTAAAAATATCTGAAGGGCTGCGCTATTCTTCTTTTGTTCGTCAGAACAAGAGTCTTTTTTCTGAAGTTTCAGACCTGCAGAATGCATATATTATTCGCGGAGACCAGAAAATTCAAATTAATCTGGTTCCTTACCTTTATAACCCGGACTATTATTCTGACTTAACAGTAGAACCATATGATGTATTAAGAATTCCTTTCAGACAGTTCTTTGTTACTGTTTCCGGGGCAGTTCATACACCGGGCCGCTATCCTTTTATTCCTGACAGAACCTATGAATATTACGTAGCCATGGCAGGAGGCTTTGATAAGAGTAAAAACCGTGGTGACTCCGTTGTAATTACCGATATCCAGGGAAAGAAACTTAAAAAAGATACAATTATTACACCGGAGTGTAACATCAGGGCTAAGTCTAATTCTTTCGGCTATTATTTTAGTCAGTATTCGCCAATTGCAACAACTCTTTTAAGTATTATTTCTACAATACTTTCGGTAAGGGTTCTTATAAAATCGTGATTCAGGTTTGAGTAACTTGAGTAAATTAAGTAACTTACAGGTGCTTTTGCCTGTTCTTATTTATACAGATATTGATTGACAAATTAAAATTTGATTTTACAATTTAAAGTCAAACGGAGATATAGGGTTCCCTATAAAAAAGGAAACAGGAGGTTTATTATGAAAAAATTATTTACAACTTTTTTGGTTTTGAGTCTGTTCACAGCCTCTCTGGCAGCTCAGTCTTCTGCTTATTATTTCTCTAATTTTGGAGGAGGATTACCATCTTCTGCCGTAAAAACAAGCCGCGACGAGCTTGAAATTGAACAGGTAAAGAAAAGCAAAAGCAACTCTGATGATGCAGATGCAGGTGAAGAAACAATCTGGAGTGAAGAGGATGCTAAAAAAGCAAAGGCTAAAAGAACAACCAAGATTGTACTGGGTGTAGTTGGCGGTGCAGCTGCCATTACAATTATTACTGTTGGAACAATCGTTCTTGTACAGCAGGCTGCAAATTCAACAGATCAGTGCTGCAGTAATTTAGGAGATTCCTGCGGACAGTCTTGCAGCGATTCTTGTAGTGATTCTTTGAGCGATTCCTGCTCTCAAAGCCTTTCTTCTTCATGTTCTTCGGGAGCTGACTCTCTCTTTGCATCTCTTCCAAAGATTCCGGTTTATGTTCCTTAAAAAACAAACTGCTGCAATTATTTTCCTGCTCACAACAGCTATCCTGTGCGGGCAGGAATTTTTTTTACACAGCCTTCAGCTTTCTTATTCCAGAAATGAAACCTTTGTTGAAGAGGGGCTGGAAAAAACAAGCCTTATTAAGGGCGAAATTCTGTATAAAAAAAATCCCTACATTTTTGTCTTTTCCCTGCAATATCCGGAAAATCAGGTATTTTTACAGACCGAAGGCGGAACTTATCTGCTGATGGATGGAGAATACGTAGAGGCGGAGGATGCTGCTCTTTATCTTACCCAAACCTGCAATGATTTTTTAAACTGGTTCAAAAGTGATTTTGGTCTTGGAACTCTGGGCTATGTGAATACAGGCATTTCAAAAGAAGGAGACAAAATTCTTTCTCTTTTAAGCTATTCCAGAAGTGAAGATTTTGAACTTCCCCTGGTAAAAATGTATACAGATTCCGCTAAGAATATAAAAAGGCTGCAAACCTGCGACTCATCAAACACGGTGGTAGCCGAAAGTTATTTTGAAAACTATCTTAGTCAGAAGGGCTGTAAATATCCTTCAGTTATAAAAACCAGAACTTATTCAGACGGACAGCTGTTTGCAGAAAGCAGCCTGAATTTTACAAAGACAGTAATAAACGGAAATATAAGCCTTGATATTGTAAATGAAGAATTAAAGACAGAAAAACTTTTAAAGATAAAGGAAAATGTAATCAGGCCGGAATATGTAAAAAGTCCTGCAGATAAGAACTATCAGACTTCAACAACAGGAATTCTTGTAACTTCGGCCTATGCTTTTTATAAAAAATTTATTACGGACCAGGATATTCCAGGCTGTGCCTTTAATCCTACCTGTTCGGCCTTTATGCTTGAAGCCGTCAGGGCCCACGGTCTTTTTGGAATTATAGAAGGACTGGATCATCTTAAAAGATGCAATACAAATGAAATTCATCGTGATATTTATGAAAGAGATGAAAATGGAAAGATAATAGAAAGGGTAAAAAAATGAAACGAATATTTTTACTGGCACTTCTTGCCCTGACTTTTTGCAGGCTTTTTGCTTCACCAGAAAGTCTATCCCCTTATTCTCCTCCTGTGGTAAAGGCCTTTGCAGATAATTTATATGACCAGGGCTTTTACCAGGAAGCAGAAAGCGAATATAAAAGATACTTCTTTATGACACAGACCTTTCAGATGGATGCAGTTTTTAAGGTACTTGATATTTATTTTATGCAGAAAAATAAAACTGGTCTGGACTGGATGAATAAGGAGCTCTTTCCTTTTTGCAGTCCTGAGGTTCAGAAAAAAATAGATTTTGTAAATGCAGCCTTTATTTTTAAGGAAAGAAATCAAAAGGATTTTTCGGACTTTTTTAACAGAAAAAAAGATGAAGGACTTTTTGCAGAAGGAGGCTTTCTTTCTAAGGAGATTCTGCTTTTTACAGTGTCGCAGCAAATACTGAATAAAGAAATAAAAGAAGCCGCTCAAAGCCTTCTGACAGTAAAAAATAAGGGAGAAGAAGAAACTTTCAGCGATTTTAAGCTGCTTTATGAAGGCTGTCAGAATTATAAATTAAAAAGCCCGGGTTGGGCCCTTACTTTTTCTGCAGTAATACCGGGTAGCGGAAAATGGTATAGCGGAAATTTCTGGGCAGGCTTTTCTGACCTTCTGGGAATTGCTTCTTTTACCAGCGCCGCCGTTTATTACGGAAAAGAAAATGGCATTAAGGACTGGCGGGTCTGGACCTATGGTTCAATGGCTGCACTTTTATATGTAGTAGATTTATATGGCTCTTATACCGGAGCACAAAGATATAATCAGGGTAATTACAATAATTTGTGTAAAAAGGTTGATGGTCTTTATGAAAACTTGTATTAGGCTGCTGTCCCTCCTTCTTTTTATGATTTTTTCTCTTAATTCCGCCTGGGCTCAAAAAGTCAGCGCAGACGAGTGTGAGCAGGTATTTTTTTACGGAGAAAATCTATGGAATAAGGATTGCAAAAAAGAAGCGGCCCTTGAGTTTTTACGCTATGTTTTTTTACAGGATTATCAGAAGGGCAGTAATTTAGCAAAGGCTTATGAATACCTGAGCGATTATTATTTTTTAGTAAAGGATTATGATAAAGCCCTCAATTACATACTTTTGAAGGAGAACGAAAGCCCTGGATCCGCGGGCCCGGATTTAGATTTAGATTCAGATTTTATAAAGGAAATAAATATCAGGGCTGCAAGGGCAGAGAAGAATAAAGAGTCTTTAAGGCTGGACTTAAATTTGTGGACCTACCGGCACACGGGGGATTATAGTCAGAAGGTCCAGCTTGCGGCCTGGAAGGCTCTTATGCTTAATGAAGCAAAAAATGATGACTGGACTTTTTTTGAAGAAGATTACCTGACCTTTATAAATAAATACAGTCAGTTTTTTACAACAGAAGAAAAAGAGGTGATAGAGTCCAGCCTTGAAAAAATAAAGGCTTTTAAGGCAAAAAAGCCCATGCTTGCCGCTTATCTTTCTTTTATACCGGGCCTTGGTCAGCTTTATGCCGGAGATGTAAAGGATTCCTTAAATGCCTTTGCCTTAAACGGTTCATTAATTGGACTTTCCATATATTCTATTTGCAGCGGAAATGTTTCAGATTTTATGCTTCTGGAATTTAGTCCCACAGTCAGATTTTACAGGGGAAATCTTTATAATGCCCAGAAGGATTCCTACGAATATAACGAAAAAAAAAGGACAGAACTGAGAGAACCAGTCCTGTCCATCTTACAAGCTATGTAAAAAAGAACTTATATTTATTTAACTTCAAGATCCTTAATGAAGATAGGATCTCTTCCGCCGTAGAATAACTGAATTCCAAGGAACTGTCCTTCAGGTTTGTAAGAGTTACCCCAAAGTCCTTCAGAAGCATTTAAGTCAATGTTTGTAGTTGTAAAGCCAGTTGTTGTCATTGGACCAGTGTACATAGCTGTTGCATGTTCACCTTCAGTAATATCGTTGTTGTACATAAGGGCAATGTTCCATGTCCATGTGTTGTCTTCTGGAACATCAAGACCTGCAACGCTGAAAGAGAAGTTGCTGATAGATGCAGCATCAATTGGTTTATCGAATAACCAGATAACGCGGATGTTTCCGTCTCCGTTAGGAGCTAATTTTACACATTCCTGACCTGCAAATTTAACGATTTCTGGTGCATCACAGTAGATGTCTACTGGTGTTGGTTTAGAATAGTCCTTGTTTGCAATGATTTTTACATTCTTAAGTTTGTTGCATGAATCACCTTTTGCAACTTTGTTTGTTGATTCATATTCAAGGTGTAAAAGACCATCATCTTCCATAAACATTGAAAGATCTTCTGCTGGTTCAGCCTTTTTCTTTGAACAAGACATTAAAGAGAATACCAGAGCAGATGCTACAAGTACTAATGCGATTTTTTTCATAAAAACTTTCCTCCTGATTGAAAGCACTTTTTTTTTGTAAGGGAAAAACCCTATTATTAACAGTATAACTCTTTCAGGAAAGGAGAAGCATTTAGAATTTGTATAATTTTAATTAGAAAATTAGTACTATTCTCTTAGTTTTTCTGTAAAAGCCCGTCAATTACAAGTTCAATTTCAGATTTCATGTCGGTAACATCTTTAATATTAAGAACAGTGAGTTTAAAAATAGAAGCCTGTACAAGACTAAAGAGCAGGTCGTTTATAGTTTTAACGGAAGTCTGTTTAAGTTCGTTACTCTTCATCCCGCGAATTATAATCGTGCTCATATAATGACGCAGCCTTATTACGCGCCTGCGCACCCTTTCGTTAGGATCCACGCCGGATTTTTTAATCTGCATAAGATAATTTAAGAGAACGCAGAAGAGCTTCTGGTTTGAAGAAATCTCATCAATCATTTTGTCAAAGAGGGTATTGAGGGCCTGCTTTGCATTCAGAGAGACATCATTAACGATATTGTAAAGATTCTGCTCCAGAGTTGTGAGCAGTTCCTTTATACTTCCAAGGAAGATTTCGTGCTTGTTGTTAAAATAGATGTATAAGGTGGTTCGGGTTATACCGCAGCGGTCTGCAATCTTCTGGAAAGTTGCATCTTCATATCCTTCTTCAATAAATACATCAATGGATTTTTGAAGAATCTCGTGTTTACGTTTATCGTGTTCAACTATTATGGCCATTGTCTCTCCTGTTGTAGATATAAAAAGAAGTATCTAAATTACCGGCTTTAAAAGTCTTTATAAGATTTGCCTTGTGTCCAAAACTTGTCTGAAAATTCGGATTAGAAGTAATTACTCCAATTTCCCAGTTTGAAAAATCCTTCCACAGGCAGTCCATATCGGCGTAAAGGGCCTGGGCTTCTTCTTCGTTACCTAAGCGTTCACCGTAAGGGGGGTTACATAAAAGTAAGCCTGTATCATAAGGAGCCTTAAGATTCTTAAAATCTGACTGAATAAAATCAGGGCGGGGCAGATGGGCACTTATTCCAATTGATTTTAAGGCTCTTCCTGCCATAACGCAGGCGTATTCTGCATTCTGATTTGAGCGTTCTACAGCCTTTCTGTCTATATCTGAGCCTGTGATTCTGACTTCTACATCGGTTCTGATTTTTGCAGCTTCATCATTTCTGATAACCTGAGCCCTGTCTTTATTGTAAAAAGGCAGATTTTCCAGGGCAAAGCGTCTTCCAAAACCAGGTGCTACATTAAAGGCATAAAGAGTTGCCTCTATGGCTATTGTTCCCGAACCACAGAAAGGATCGTGGAGGGGAGTTTTTCTTCGCCACATAGTCTGCTGTAAAAGAGTTGCTGCAGTGGTTTCTCTTAATGGGGCAATACCACCGTCTACACGGTAGCCCCGCTTGTGGAGGGGAAGACCGGATAAATCTAAAAGAATAAAAACCTGATTGTTGTCTATATAAACACGAATATCAGATTCTTCTCCGGTTTCAGGGAGGGTTACCATATGCCACTTACTGCCAAGCTTTGCGTAAATTGCCTTGTGAATAATTCCCTGAATGGAGTGTTCAGAATTTAATTTAGAATTATGACTTCTAACCTTGTCTACAACAATTCGTGAATCTTTGTTTAATAAATCCTGCCAGTCTACCTTAAAGGCTCCGTCATACAAGTCATCAAAATTAAGAGCCTCATAGTTTGCGGTCTGAAGGTAAACTCTGTCTGCTGTACGAAGACAAAGATTTGTACGGAAAAGGGCATCATCGTCGCCCAGGAAAGAAACGCGGCCTGGTGCATTAGAGACGAGTTTGTATCCTAAATGTTTTATTTCGTTGCCTAGAATTTTTTCAGCTCCAACGGCACATAGAGCTACAAGTGTATTCATATATATAGTGTCAATTTAACAAATTCTGACTATTTGTTCAATTGACGGATTTTATAAATAATCCAGTTCGCCGTTACCGGAAGTGCTTGAAATTTTAATTCTTTCGGCATTTGAAGTGATGCTTGAAGGTTCAGTAAAGTTGTAATAGTAAGGTACATCTTCGTCATCAAGCTCAATGGTGTTTACCTTTACTCCTACAAAGCCAAGAATCTCTACTTCGTTATCAAAATATGCAGAAGGAAGAATTGCCCTCATGTTGATTGTTTCTGCTGCAGAAACCTGACTTGCGCTTAAAGGAACAAGGCAGGAATATAAAAGATTTGAGGTCTGTGGTTCATAACATCTGAGCGAAAGATAAATATCGGTAAAATCATCTTTTATGGTATCTGCCTGAGAATCTGAATTCCATTCAATGGCATTTGCAAGGGTAACAATATTTGTTGTGGAATTATAGTCAATTGTGTTGTCGTCAAGCATTAAATCATAAGTAATGCCGTTTGTGGAAGTTACAGTAATTTCTTTAGACCATTTTGAATAAACATAGTTGTCATCAGCTGAATAGTAGCGGATTCTGTAGCAGTAGTTGCGTCCGGCTTTTGCGTAAGTGTCGTGGAAAGAATAAGCGGATGCATCCGGGCTGTTCTGAGGAAGAACAAAGCCGATGTTTATTCCTTTATCTGAGTTGCCTGGAGTTTCGGATGATGCATTATATCTGTAAACGGTAATTCTTTTTGTGCTTGTACTTATTTTTTCAAAACTTACGGTAATGTAGTTTTCCTGTGTTTTTACTGAAGGGGCAGGTCTATATTCACTGTCTACAATATCGATATCACAGGAAGTTATAAAAAGAGAGAAAAAAGAAAGAATTATGCCTGTAAAAATAATTAATTTTTTCATATAGAACCTCATTATATTTTCGGCAGTAAAGTGCAAAAAGAATACTATTCTTTTTTTAGAATTTTCACCTATAATAAAAAATATGAACAGAATAGAACAAATTGAAAATCGCCTTATTATAAAAGATGAACTTGGTACAGTATGGATTGAACCATGGGGAAAAGATTCAGTACGTGTACGAATGACCCAGGAAAGGACTATGGACAGTCAGAACTGGGCTCTTGATGAAGAAATTGAAAAGACTTCCTGTCAGATAAAAATAGAAGAAGTAGATACCAGCTACCCCTGGGACTGCCACTATACAGCAGAAGAAGCTGAACTTCAAAAAAGCAGTGCTCTTACCGCAAGCCTTACAAACGGCAGACTGACCGTAAAGGTTAATCACGAAAACTGGATAAGCTTCTGGCAAGGAGACAAACTTCTTTTTGAAGAACAGTGGCGTAACCGCAGAAGAATTGACCGCTTCTGTGTGCCTACCAATAATCCGGGAAGGGAACTGGTTTATAATTCCCGCACCTTCGATTTTAAAGCAACCCTGCGTTTTGAAGCCTATGATGATGAGCACCTGTATGGCATGGGTCAGTATCAGGATTCCCACTGGGATAAAAAGGGATCTCTTCTGGAGCTTTCGCAGAAGAACTCTCAGGCTTCGGTACCTTTTGTAGTTTCAAGCCGGGGTTACGGATTTTTATGGAATAATCCTGCCATTGGAAGTGTCAGCTTTGCAACAAACGGAACCTGCTGGTCTGTAGAAAATACAAAAAAGATTGATTACTGGGTAACCTGCGGAAGTCCTGCCCAGATTGAAGAAAATTATTCTGCAGTAACCGGTCGTACTCCTATAATGCCCGACTTTGCAATGGGCTTCTGGCAGTGTAAATTAAGATACCGCACCCAGGAAGAAGTGCTTGAGGTTGCAAGGGAATACAAAAAAAGAAATCTTCCTCTGGATGTAATCGTAATAGATTTCTTCCACTGGACCTGCCAGGGAGATTTCAAATTCGATCCTAAAGACTGGCCTGACCCTGAAGCAATGGTAAAAGAACTTTCGCAAATGGGAGTAAAAGTTATGGTCAGCGTCTGGCCGACTGTAGATGAAAGGTCAGAAAATTTTGATTACATGGCTCAAAATGGACTTTTAATTTCTTTTGACAAAAAAGACGGCTTTAATATGGACTGGATGGGAAATACCGTCTTCTTTGATACAACAAATCCTCAGACCCGCAAATTTGTCTGGGAAAAATGTAAGGAAAATTATTTTAAAAAGGGCATTGAACTATTCTGGCTTGATGAGGCAGAACCTGAGTATGGTTATTATAATTTTGAAGGTTATTCTTACCATATTGGAAGTGCAATGCAGACTTCAAATATCTATCCAAGGTTTTATGCCCAGGGCTTTTATGAAGGCCTTAAGGAAAGCGGGGTAAAGGAACCAATCAGTTTAATCCGCTGCGCCTGGGCAGGCAGCCAGAAATTTGGAAGTGTTGTCTGGAGTGGAGACGTTCATTCAGATTTCCGTTCCTTTAAAAATCAGATTCAGGCGGGAATCAACATGAATATGGCGGGAATTCCCTGGTGGACAACCGATGCCGGAGGTTTCCTTGGCGGAGATATTCATTCAAAAGAATTCCGCGAGCTTATTGTCCGCTGGTTTGAATGGTCTGTATTCTGTCCTGTAACAAGACTTCATGGAGAAAGGCCTCCTTTTAAGGTTTTACCGGAAGCTTTTCACGAAATCAGGGGACATCAGATTAAGCAGATGCAGAGCGGCCAGGATAATGAAGTCTGGTCTTTTGGAGAAGAGGTATACGAAATTCTTAGCGGGCTTTTGTTCCTGCGCCAGCGTTTAAGGCCATATATAAAAGAGCTGATGGAAGAAGCTCATAAAAAAGGTCAGCCGGTAATGCGTCCTTTGATGTATGATTTTTATAAGGACCGGGAAGTTTATAAGATTGAAGACCAGTATATGTTCGGGCCTAAGCTTATGGTATGTCCTGTTACAGACCAAGGAGTTACAGAAAGAAAGGTTTACCTGCCTGTGATAGATGAGGAAGGCGACCTTGCCGGCGGCAAGGAATGGACTGATACTTTTGACGGAAAAAAATATAGCGGTGGGCAAACCATTACAGTTCACGCACCGCTGAACAGAATCCCTGTTTTTAGCAGGGGAGATTTTAATATTAAACTTTTCTAGTTTTCAGAAGCTTCCTGACCAGCCTCCAGAACTCCAAAGAAGGCTGGTTTACAAACAATCTCTCTGCTGCCGTCTTCTTTGTTAACGGTCTTAAAGAGGAGAGGGTACTGGGTGTAACCTTTGTATTCCTGCTGGGCATTAAGCCAGGTGTGTTCATCTTCCAGACCCCAGATTGTAACTCCGCAAATACCATTTTTATCAGCTGTTTTTCTGTTGCGAATAAACATCTGATAGAATTCCTTGTATTTAGCCTTTAAAAGATATGGACTGTAAGGATTTTTTCCGTTTGCTATGTCTAATTCTGTTACCTGAACATCAACGCCTTTTGCAAGGAATTCCTGAACTGCATGTTCAAAACTGTTGTTTCCGGTAACAGGGGTGTCAATTTTTACGTGGGCCTGCATACCAACGCAGTCAATTCTTGCCTCTGGATCAGCTTTAATTAAATCAATTAAAGTACAGATGGCAGTTCTTTTTCCGGGGCTGTAACAGCCATAATCATTATAAACAAGTTTTACATCTGCAGGAGCATATTTATTTGCAAAGCGGAAAGCATCTACAATAAAGCCTGCATCTTTATAAATATCATACCATTTGCTTTTTGAAGAGCGCAGCCAGTTATTAACGCTTGCACCATCTGCAACAGCTTCGTTTACAACATCCCAGGCAATAATAATGTGTTCGCCGTTATTGTTTTCTTTTTCCCAGTCGGCAACAAAATCCATTACGGTTTTAATGTACCATTCCTGGCGGGCTTTCATTTCTGCCCGGCTTACATCAGATTTGGAAATATCAAAATCCTCTTTAAAGAACCAGTTTGGAGTCTGTGAGTGCCATACAAGAACGTGACCTCTCATCTTAACACCGTTAGCTTTACAGGCTTCAAGGAATTTTTTCTGTCCGCCGAATTTTGGAAGGTCGGCTGGCATCTGGTAGGTTTTTCCGTCTTCTGCAACAAAGTCTGCAAATTTTTTAGGACGGCTGTTTGCAAAAATAAAATCAGGCTTAAACTCGTTGCCGGCAGTTATACAGTCTGCATGGTAGGCAATTCCTGCTGCTTTATCTTCCTGGTCAAAGGTGCCCCTAAAGCCTGTAGCAATTCCAAAATAATCAAAAATGCCCTTATAGGCTTCTTTTAGCTGAGGTGCTTCTGTCCAGATTTGAGGCTCGGCATCTGCATTTGCGCCAATTCCTTCGCCTGCAAGGGTGAACTTAAAGTTTTTAAGGTAGAAGGTGCGTGTATCTACATGCATTCCGGCAGAAGAAATATAGAAGGTCTGTTCGCCGGTAAGGTGAATAAAAACAGAACCCTTCATAGAAACCCATTCTCCAGAAGGAACTTTTTCTCTGGCAACCTGTGGCATGTTTGCAGAAACTTCGTTTATCATCCAGATTACATCTGTATCTTTTCCGCTTTCTTCAACAATCTTTAAATCACAGGAAAATTCAAAAAGAACATCTTTATTCTTGTATTTGGCAAGACTGATGTTTGCAGGATTTAATGCCTTTACATTTTTACCGTCAATAACAGTTACGTTATCAAAACCATCATAAGACTGATTGTATTTTACGGCTTTTCCATCCTTGTCTACCGAAGAATAGGTTATGGAACCGTCTTCGTTCTGGGTGATTCTGTTATCTTTACCTGAACAGGATGCAAGCAAGATAAGAGAAACTGTAGTCATAAAAATTATTAGCTTCTTCATAAAAACCTCTATCTGAATAATTTTAGCACAAGTTTAAAAGTTTCCAATGAGGGAATGCCCTTATTACCCAAAAAATGTTTGAATATGGAAGCAATTTTGATTATAATTTTATAAAATATTTCATAAGAGGACCTTAATGGGACAAAGTATTAGAGAAAAATACGGAGCATTATTCGAAAAAGTTGCATCCGTTTCTAAGGCTGCTGCCAAAATTACAGAATTTAATAATTACCAGGAAGCAAATCCTGAAGCAAAAAAATTTGCAGATCTTTTAGTAACCGAAACCATTCCTGATTCATCTGAAATTAAAAATCTGGAAAGTCTCAAAGACTTGTATGACAGAGTTACAACAAAGGGACAGTCAGGCCTTATTATGGCTGAACATTATTCAAATCTTGATTTTCCAGAAATTCTTTACATGCTTGAAAAAACCGGAGAACCATGGGCAAAAGATATGGCTTCCAGAATTGTTGCAATTGCAGGAATGAAGCTTAATGAATCGGGCGCTTTTGTCCGCCTTTATGCAGAAAGCTTTACCCGTGTAGTTGTTTATCCTTCAAGAAGTCAGGCAAGCTTCCAGGGAACTCCTGAAGAAAAAGAAGCAGAAGTTCAGCGTGCAAAAAAAATCAATTTTGCCGCAATGCGTGCCATGGACCAGTGTAAAAAACGTGGACAGATTATTCTGGTTTTCCCTGCCGGTACCCGCTACAGACCTGGAAAAGAAGAAACAAAAAGAGGTTTAAGAGAGATGGACAGTTACCTCCGCCTTTTTGATAACATGGTTCTTCTTTCATTAAACGGAAACTGTCTTAAGATTAATCCTGATACTCCTGATGATATGCTTTCAGATATTCTTGAGCCTGAAAAAATCACAATTACTGCCTCTCCTGTAATTGAATGCAAGGCTTACAGAAAAAAGGTAATTGAATCTTTACCTGCAGACTGTCCTGATCCAAAACAGGCAACTGTAGATGAAATGATGAAGATATTAGACGAAATGCACGAAAAAGAAGACAAAATCCGTGCACAAGAAAAATAAAAGGAATAAACATGAAAAAGGTTGATTTGTTTAAAGAGGCAGCCAGCGTTTCTTACCCTGGAAGGGGAATTGTAGCAGGCTTGAGTGAAGATGGAAAATATGCGGTATCTGCATACTGGACAATGGGAAGAAGTGCCGGTAGCCGTAATCGTATTTTTGTAACAGAAAAAGAAGATGGCAGTGAAGTTATCAGAACCAAGGCTTTTGACCCTTCTTTAATTGCCGGAGACCCAAGCTTAATTATTTATGCAGCCGTTCGTCAGCTTGATAATAAAACCATCGTTACAAACGGCGACCAGACAGATACAATTTACGAAGGTCTTAAAAATGGAAAAACTTTCGAAGAATCATTAAGAAGCAGAAAATATGAACACGATGCTCCTAACTACACTCCAAGAATTTCTTCTCTCTTAGAAAGAGAAGATGGAAAGTTAAAATATTCTCTTTCTATTTTGAAGAGTGATGATGGAAATCCTGACAACTGCTTGCGCCACACCTTTACTTATGACAATCCTGTAAAGGGCGAAGGTCATTATATTCATACCTACCTTGGCGACGGAAATCCTTTGCCAAGTTTTGAAGGTGAACCTGTAAAGGTAAGCATCAGCGGCTCAATTGGTGAGTTTACAGATAAATTATGGAATTCACTGAACGAAGATAACAAAGTTTCACTTTTTGTACGCTACATTGATATTGCAACCGGGGATTACGAGACAAAAATCATAAACAAAAATAAATAAAAACAGAAAAGAGTGAGGAAATGAAAAATAAGAACTTAATAATTACTTTAATTCTTGTATTTCTCTCTCTTTCCTTTTCCTGTAAAAACAACAGGGATGCTGCCTATGTTGCAGAAGCAGATGCCTTTCTTACCAAATTGAACTTCCAGGGCAGTGTTCTTGTTGCAAAGGGATCCAGAATCATCTATTCAAAATCTTACGGTTTATGCGATCCCAAAAATAAAAAATCAGAATTAATAAAGCCTGAATCGGTTTTTGAGGCAGGTTCCCTTACCAAGCAGTTTACCGCCGCCGCAATTATGCAGCTGGAAGGACAGAAAAAACTTTCCCTGCAGGATAAGCTTTCAAAATATTTTCCGGACTATGAGTACGGAGATTTAATTACTCTTGAGATGCTTTTGAATATGAGGTCCGGCCTTACAGACTGCATTAATGCTTCCGAAGAATTTTTTGGAAAAAAGACTGCTGCAAATATAGAAAAACTCCAGCTGCAGAATAAACCCCTTAAAAAAAATATCCTTTTAGAATATTTTTACAAGGCTCCGCTTTTAGCCCCTCCAGACAGTACATATTTTTACTGCAACACCAACTACTATCTTCTTGCAAAAATTATTGAGCAGGTCAGCGGCGAAAGCTATGAAGATTATCTTCAGAATCATATTTTTAATAAATGTAAGATGAAGAATACAAACCTGGACTTTCAGAAGACCGATACAAAAGGCTATGATTACAAAGGCCGCTACTACAGCCTTCCAAAAGAACTTTCGCTTGGGTGCGGGGACTTAAATACTTCTACCCTGGATTTATTAAAATGGAATCTTGCCCTTACCCGGGGTAAAGTAACCGGTAAAAGGCAGTTCAAAAGGATGATAAAGACAAATTCCTCTTATGGTTATGGCCTTTACCACAAGGATAAACTGGTTTTTCACGGCGGCACAACAAATGTTTTTAATTCCTATAATTCCTTTTACCTGGATTCAAAAATCTCTGTAATAGTTCTTTCAAATTCTCCTATCACAAAAAACAATGCCACAGTAATTGCCGGCCGTCTTTACAAAATGTACAAAAATTCAAATTAATTGTGTTTAAAAATCAAAGTATTTTTTATACGAGAAAACCCCTATTAATTTTATAATGGATTATATTTGTAACTTGGAGTGTTATTGTGGAAAGTATCAGCTCTAGTAAAAAAAGTCTTGTAAATACCATTATAGATTGTGCCTATAAGATTCTGGTAATTTGTCTTTTCCTTCTGATGTTTTTAGGAAGATTGAATCCTGCAAGGGTTTCAAAGAATATGTCTCCTTCAACATCTCTTGTTAAAACAGCTTTATATTTTAAGTCTTACGTAAAGGGAATCCTGGACTTTGATGCTGCAGCAACAAAAGAAGTCGCTGCTGCAAAAGAAAAGGCCGAAGATTCTGCTGTTTATGAAGATGAATATGCAGAATTCCTTGCTTTGCTTGATGAGAATGCTTTTTCTCAGGAGGCAAACGACGATGGGGAAGAGAGCCTGCATAAGAAAGCTCAAAAAATTAAAACTACAACGTTTTCGAACGTGTGGAAGCCTTTTGAAGAAAAATATTCAGATCTTGCTTCGGCTTTAAGGTTTGAACATCTTTCTGCAATTCTGACTTTCTCTACTGTTCTTCTGGTTTTGCTGGGCCTTTATTTTGCCTTTGGTACAAATAAAATTAAAATAGCAGGTTATACAATTTCTGCTTTTGCAGCCATGGCGTCTGCTTTTACAATGGTTCTTTACAAAAGCGGATATGAAAAATTTACTTCAGCCCCTGGCGCCTGGAACTTCAATCCTATTGAACCAAAGGGAATTGTATTATTCATAGTTTTAGCCCTGCTTGTTGCCCTTGCTGCTCTTGCCGCACTTTTTACTCAGAAATATGAAAAATCAGCTGTTTCAAGCTTTAGACAGGAGCCTTTCCAGTATACTTACCGTATTCTTGCCCTGATTCTTTTTGTACTGCTCTTTATTCCTGGTGCAAACCCTGCAAGAATTTCAGAAAAAATCAGCAGAAACGTATCTTTATTTACCGCTGCTTTTTCTTATAAAACTTATATTGGAAACCTGGAGAATATTCTGGTAAGGGGATACCTGCCTGAATCGGTTATGAGACTGGGCTTCTTTGGCAGTCTTATGACCTGTCTTGGAATTATTGCCATGGGTGCAGGTTCCTGCATGTCTGTTGGAAACAATAAATTAAAGAGAATTGCCCATTATACCCTTTTTGGAGGAAGCTTAGTTTCTTTCTTATCTCTCTTCATAATTTTAAGGGCATATAATTTAATTTCATCATCACCAAATATTGATAAAGTTTTACCTCTGGAGCCTGCAAACATCAGTTTGTATTTTGTATTGTTTGCCCTTGTTTTTGTTTCTGCATTAATCTCTTTTGTAAAAACTCCTGCTCCGGAAAAAGATGAAAAATGTAAGATTGAAGCTCCTTATCAGCTTTTCTTAATGCTGCTGCCATTCCTTATCCTGGTATTTATCTTCAGTTATTTACCACTCTGGGGCTGGCGCTATGCCTTCTTTGATTATAATGCCGGAGATACTCTTTCTATGGATTCCTGGGTTGGCTGGAAGTGGTTTATGGCTCCTTTCCAGAATTCTGCAACCCGCAGCGATATTCTAAGGGTATTAAGAAATACTTTAATAATGTCAGGGCTCGGAATTGCTTTCAGCTGGCTTCCTATGATTTTTGCCATCTTCCTTTCCGAAATCAGAAATTCTGCTGCAAGAAGGGTAATTCAGACACTTACTACAATTCCAAACTTTATTTCCTGGGTTCTTGTTTATGCCATTGCCTTCTGTATTTTTGGAACCGAAGGTTTTATCTCTTCAATTATGAAAGGACTTGGTTTATGGGACAAGGGCCGCAACATGCTGATGGGTGACTCTCATATCTGGATTAAGATGTGGCTGTGGGGAACCTGGAAGGGCTTAGGCTGGTCTGCAATTATGTACATTGCTGCCATTAGCGGTATAGACCAGCAGTTATATGAAGCTGCAACTGTAGACGGGGCAGGCCGATTCCAGAAAATCTGGCATATCACAATTCCTGAACTGCTTCCAACTTACATTGTACTCTTAATTCTTTCTGTATCCGGAATTTTAAGTAATGGTATGGACCAGTATCTGGTATTTAAGAATCCTACAAATAAAGATCCTATTGAAGTACTTGATTTGTATGTTTACCAGCTGACTTTTGGAGCAACAAGTAACAGTAACATTCCGTTCTCTACTGTTGTAAGTATGTTCAAGTCTTTAGTCAGTGTTCTTTTGTTATTTATAACAAATAGAATTTCTAAGTGGGTACGCGGCTCAAGTATTTTCTAATGAGACTTTAGAAAGGAGATTTTGATATGGTAGAAAAAAGATCAATAAACGATGTAGTTTTTAATATATTCAACTATACCTTCTTTATTTTATTTACAGTTATTTGTGTATTCCCTTTTTACTATTTGTTCATAAATACAATTTCTGATCAGGGATTAGTTTCTAAAGGATTGATTAACTTTTATCCTCGTGGAATAAACATAAAGAATTACATTGCCCTTCGTAATGTTCATGATCTGGGGTCTTCTTTTATTGTAACCCTGGCAAGAACAATTATTGGAACTGCAACATCAACATTAGTTTCAGGCTTTGTAGGATATCTTGTTACAAAACAGGAATTATGGCACAGAAAAATTGCCTACAGATTTATGATTATTACCATGTATTTTAACGCCGGTTTAATTCCATGGTTTACAACCATGCAGATGCTGGGACTTACAAACAACTTTATGGCCTACATTATTCCGGGTCTTGTAAGTGTTTATAATATCATCATGGTAAAGACTTATATTGAATCTATTCCTGCTGAGCTTGAAGAAAGTGCTGCTATTGATGGTGCTTCATATTTTACAATTTTCTTTAAAATCATCTGGCCTTTGAGTAAACCAATTCTGGCAACTATTGCCATCTGGTGTGCAGTAGGTCACTGGAACTCTTTCCAGGATTCTTTGATTTTAATGAGCGGTGCTCCAAAGTTAAAAACACTGCAGGAAAGACTTTACATTTACCTTAATCAGTCGTCAAATCTTGCTGCTTCTATGTCTACTTCTACAACAGGACTTTCTGAGGCACAAAGGCAGGAGATGTTAAATACAAAAACAATACAGTATACGGTTGCAATGGTTACCGCAATTCCAATTTTATGCGTGTACCCATTTATGCAGAAGTATTTTGTTAAGGGGTTAATGCTCGGTGCTGTAAAAGGTTAAAAATCGGAAGCTCGTTAAAAAAAATTGCGACAGCAATTTTTTAGAGCTTTCCTTTAAAAAAAAGTAAAGCCTAAATTTTTGCGAACGCAGATTTTTAGAGCTTTCCTTCACCGTCATTTTATAAAAAGAAAACATAACTAAAAGTTCATTAGGAGGCAAAATGAAACGTTCTAGTTTATTAGTTATTGCAGCTGCTCTGACTTTTTCTACAGCTTTTGTAAGTTGTGGTAAAGGCGGTAGTTCAGCAAGTTCAGGCTCACTTGATTATGCAATCAGTGTTTCAGGTTCAAAATCAGAGGGAAACATCAAAAAAATCCGTCCTAAAGAAACGGTAACACTTGATGTTTATTCACAATTAGCTAACTATTCTGGATTACAGACAGGTTGGTTTGCAGATTTAATGCTCGAAAAATTTAACGTAAAAATCAACATCATTCCAGAAACCGGTGGTGCATTCCAGACTCGTATGGAAGCAGGTAACCTTGGAGATATCGTTGTTTGGGGTGATAACACAGACAAATATTCTCAGGCTTGTAAAAAAGGAATGCTTTTAGACTGGGAAGAAGAAAATCTTCTTGCCAACTATGGTCCATATATTCAGAGCAACATGAAGTTTGCCCTTCAGAAAAACAAACTTATGGATTCTCCAGACAAAAAACTTCACGGCTACGGCTTCAACGTTTCTACATCTGCAGAAGATATCCAGCAGTTCTTCTATACATGGGATCTTCGTTTTGACCTTTATGAACAGATTGGTAAGCCAGAAATCAACGATCTTTATGACTTAGTTGATGTTCTTGCAAAAATGAAGGAAATCTGTCCAAAAGATGATAACGGAAATACAACATACGGTGTTTCTTTGTTCAACGACTGGGACGGAAACATGGTAATGTACGTAAAATCACTTGCAACAGCATATTTCGGATATGATGAATTTGACTTTGGTTTATTCAATCCTGATGACGGAAAATTCTATGACTGTCTTGATCCAGAAGGACCATACTTATATTGTTTGAAATTCATCAACAAATTAAACCAGAAGGGACTTGTAGATCCAGACTCAATGACACAGAAATATGGCGGAATGTCTGAAGACTATCAGAACGGAACTGCTTTCTGGAACATCTTCAACTGGATGGCAAGTGGTGCTTACAACAGCGATACACATACACAGGCAGGAAAAGCTATGTATCCTGTAGCTCCAAAAGCTGCCCGCCCAATCGTTTACGGTCAGAGCGTATACGGTGGAAACAGACTCTGGACAATCGGTTCACAGACAGCTTATCCAGAACTTTGTATGGCAATTATCAACTGGTTCTCTACTCCAGAAGGATACATGACAATTGAATATGGTCCACGCGGAGTAATCTGGGATATTAAAGACGGAAAAACTTACTTTACAGAATTTGGTAAAAAAGTTTCTACAGACCAGAATACAAACATGCCTGAACCATTCAAGGGAACTTTCCACGATGGTTCATTCCAGATTAACAATACAACCTGGTGTAAAGATTCACACAACCCACTTACAAAAGATGAAACTTACAACAAGATTTCATGGGATTCTGAACAGTTACCAGCTCAGACAGAAATTGAACAGGCATGGCGCGACTGGGCAGGAGCTGCAACACCAGATAAATATCTGCAGAAAACAGACTACCGCGTATCTCCAGGTTCTTTGTTCACAGGTGCCGGAGTTCCAGACGACTTGTCTATGAAATGGAATCAGGTTGCTGAATGTATTAAAAATCAGACCTGGAATGCAATTTATGCAAAAGATGATGCAGAATACGAATCAATCGTTAATAAGATGATTGCTGATGCAAAATCTTACGGTTATGATGAATGCTGTGAGCATACCCGCAAACAGGCAGAAAAACGTGCTAAAGCAGAAGCTCTTGCAAGAGGCACAAAATAATCTGATTGAGGGTTTATTACAAAACCCTCAAAACATCGAGGCAAGGCTTTAAGCGTGAGCGTGCCTTGACTCGAAGTATTAAACTTACTTATATGGGCATTTTTAATCAGAACAGCAAATTAATAAAATCCGTAAATAAAATAATAGATTTAATCTGGCTTAATTTTCTCTGGGTCATTTTCAGCCTTCCCCTTATTACAATCGGCGCTTCAACCTGTGCCGCTTTTTCCGTAACTTTAAAAATGGTAGATGATGAAGAGGGCTATATTGCAAGGTCTTTTATAAAAGCCTTTCGCCAGAATTTTAAGCAGGCCACAACTATGTGGTGTATTACAGCTCCATTGCTTTATCTGGCATATTTAATCTGGCAGGTGGTATTAAAAGCAGATTCAACAGAATATTTCTTTTTATTAATTCTTGGAGCAATTTTATATACTGCACTTTTAATAGTTTTTAATCTTTATACCTATCCCCTTATTGCAAGGTACGAAAATTCCCTGAAAAACATGATAAAAAATTCTTTAGGAATCTGCCTTACATATTTTGGCCGTACTGTCCTTATTCTGGCTCTCCTTCTTCTGGAGGGGGCAATTATCTTCTGGAACCGCTGGACAATTCTTGCAGGCCTTTTTTTTGGTCCCGAGTTTATGATTTTTACAATCAGTGGAATTGCAAAAAAAATCTTTCTGCAGATTGAACGCCACGAAGATGCTAATTCGGGAACCATAAATCAATAATCAGATATTTCCCTACATTAAGAATCAGATTTTCTCTACTTTTATTTTTCTTTATTTTATTCTATGATGTGGCTATGAAAGAACTTGAATTAAAATATGGATGCAATCCTAATCAGAAACCTGCTAAGGTTTTTATGGAAAGTGGCGATCTTCCTATCACTGTTGTAAACGGAAGACCTGGATACATTAATCTTCTTGATGCATTAAACGGCTGGCAGCTTGTAAAAGAACTTAAAGAAGCAACCGGACTTCCTGCTGCAACTTCTTTTAAACATGTTTCTCCTGCCGGTGCTGCAGTTGGCCTTCCCCTTTCAGACACTTTAAAACAGATTTATTTTACAGACAATGTTGAACTTACTCCATTAGCCTGTGCTTATGCACGTGCCCGCGGCGCTGACCGTATGTCTAGTTTTGGAGATTTTATTTCTTTATCTGATGAATGTGATGAAGCAACAGCCCTCTTAATTAAAAAAGAAGTTTCCGATGGTGTTATTGCTCCTTCTTATTCAGCAAAAGCCCTTGAAATTCTTAAGGCAAAAAAGAACGGCAACTACTGTGTAATTCAGATTGACCCAAATTACGTTCCTGCCGAACTTGAGCGAAAACAGGTTTTTGGAGTTACTTTTGAACAGGGACACAACTTCTTAAAAATTGATGAAAAATCAGCTCTTTCAAATATTGTAACAAAGAACAAGAACTTAAGCGAAGATGACAAGCGCAATCTTATCATCTCACTGATTGTATTAAAATATACTCAGTCTAACTCTGTTTGCTTTGTAAAAGATGGTCAGGCAATTGGTATAGGTGCCGGTCAGCAGAGCCGTGTTCATTGTACCCGCCTTGCCGGACAGAAAGCTGACAACTGGTGGTTACGCCAGAGTCCAAAAGTTTTAGGCTTACAGTTTGTTGACGGAATTAAACGTGCAGACCGCGACAATGCAATTGACGTTTACATTGGCGAAGAATATATGGATGTTCTTGCAGAAGGTAAATGGCAGAATATTTTCAAGGTAAAACCAGAAGTGTTTACCCGCGAAGAAAAAGCTGAATGGATTGCAAAAAATACAAATGTTGCTTTAGGTTCGGATGCTTTCTTCCCATTCGGAGATAACATTGATCGTGCTAAAAAATCTGGTGTTACAGTAATTGCCCAGCCAGGTGGTTCTGTACGCGACGACCTCGTAATTCAGGCCGCTGACGGATACAACATGGTAATGTGCTTTAATGGTATTAGACTTTTCCATCACTAATCTGAAATAAAGGCTTAATTTAGAGCCAAAAAAATAGACCGTCTGGTAAAGATGCCGGACGGTCTTTTTATTTTAAAGCCTGATTGTTCGATTTAGTGGGCTTTTATTTACACCATACAACCGATTCAATTGTAAAAGTAAAAGGATTTGCTGTTGTGTTGTTACACATTGCTAAAGCTCTAACTCCAGGCATAAACATTAAGCTTGTAAAGCTGTATTCATCACCATTAAAGTATGAAGTTAAATCTGTAGAATCCCATTCATCTTCATAATCACGGAACTGATAAGCTACACAGTTTTTACCCTGTCCACCGGCTCCACCGGCTCCTCCCCAGGAATTTTCTGGATCTGTAGACATTTTCCATACAATTTTTTTGTAGCCGTCATATTCTGCACTAACAGTAATTACAACATTAGAAATCTGCTCCATAAATTCGTGGTCGGTTACAGGAAGCGGAATAAGAATCTGAGAGTAATTTCCAAGGAAGGTGACATCAAGACTGCCGTCATCATTTAAGACAAGAGTTGAGTCTTCTTCGCCCGGGGTCGTAATTTTAGAAAGGTCAATTGTGTAGGCAGAATGATCATCATTCCATTCTCCAACAACAATTGGCTCCAGGGAATCATCAAATTCGAACATTTTGAGTTCCTGCTTTACAATTTCTGCAGCAGCAGCGTTAGCTTCTGTTTTTTTTGTTTTGTTACAGCTGCTTAAAGAAAAAGCCAGGGCTGCACAGGTTAAAATTAAGATAGTTTTTTTCATTTTTCCTCCAAAAAATAAATACATATAAATTTTAATATATAAAAACCAGGTGTCAATGAGAAAAAATCCCTATGAACAAAAAAAAGACCGTCTGAAAGTAACTTCCAGACGGTCTTCTTAAAAGTCATATTGACTTATGTTTTATTTTACAGCTTTGAATGTTGCTGGGTGTTCCATAGCATCAACGCTTGCGCGGAGAGCGATTGTACATCCACCTTTTGAATCCTTATTTACTTTGAATGTTACAGCACCCTTGAATGGTTTTCCTGCAACGATGTCTTTAGCAAATGGGAATGCTTCGTCAGTTTCTTCTTCTGTTAAGATTGTCCACCAGTTAGCATCTGGGCTGTTATCGATAAGAAGAGATTTAAGTAAAGGAATATCTGTATCAGAAGTTCCTTTGAATGAAACAACGATGGTATCACCTTTAATTGGTAAATCATCACCGAATACCTGGAGCATATCGAGAGTTGCCTGCCATCCTGTGATAACTTTTGTATCAGGAGCACCGTTTACCCATGGATGATCTGCTTCAATCTTGAAGAATGCAGCATATTTAGCTAAGTCAACCTTCCATGTTTTTGGTTTGCGCTGTACTTTTGGAGCTACTTTTGTTGTTGCAGCACCAGCAGAAGCAACTGTTAATTTAGCAGCTGCAGCAGCTTTAGAAACGCCAAATGTGCTAATAAGGTTTGGATCATCATACATTAAAACGAGAGTAATTTTAGCAAGAGTATCTTTTGCTAATGTTACAGACCATACGCCTTCACAAGTCTGGCCGGCTTTTACATCTTTCTTGAAAAGTGGTAATTCGTGATTATCTTTTCCTGTAAGAGTTAACCAGTAGCCAGCTTTTGCAGATGTATCTACAATGTTAGCTGAAAGTGCAGGAATATCAATGTCAGAAGTAAACTTGTAGTGAACTTCGATTGTATCTCCGGCTTTTGGTAAGTCTCCCTTCCAGTATTCTGTGCAGTCTACGTTTGGATCACTCTGGTAGTTGTCTGCCCACTGATTTTTTGGTAATGCGATTGATTTTGCAGCGTCAGAAAGTTCAAGAACATAAGTTCTTGGATGCTGAGCGAATACTGCTCCAACTAAAGCAATTGATAGAATTGCAAATGAAAGTAGCTTTTTCATAATAAAATTATCCTCCATATGTTTTTTACATATATAATTATTCTAGCACACAATGGTTACTTTTCAACTTAAAAAGATGATGATTTATTCAATAAATTATGGTATAGTCATAACCAAAAACTATAACAGAGGAAGAAAATGAAAATAGAAACAAAAGTTTTGCATTCTGGTTATAAACCTGCAAATGGTGGCCCTGGAACTATTCCTATTGTTCAGAGTACAACATATCGTTTTGACTCTTGTGCTCATGTAGCAGATCTTTTTGATAAGCCTGTAGAATTTATGTATTCCCGCTTTGCTAACCCTACCTGCGATGCTGTAGAAAAGAAAATTGCAGATATGGAAGGTGGAGTAGGATGTATGCTTACTACAAGTGGTCAGGCGGCCAGTCTTCTTTCTGTCCTGAACCTTTGTTCAAGCGGTGACAGTTTTATTGCTTCTTCAAGTATTTACGGCGGAACAATCAATCTTTTTGGTTTTACCTTAAAAAAACTTGGTATTGAAGTTATCTGGGTTGATGTAAATGCCTCTTACGAAGAAATCTGTAAGGCAGTTAAACCAAATACAAAATGTATTTTTGGAGAAACAATTGCAAACCCTGCTTTAACAGTTTTTGATTTTGAAGTATGGGCTAAAGCTGCTCACGATAATAATCTTCCGCTTATTGTTGATAATACTTTTGCAACACCAGTACTTTGCCGTCCTTTTGAATGGGGGGCAGATATTGTTGTTCATTCTACTACAAAATATATGGATGGCCATGCAGTTCAGGGTGGTGGTGCAATTGTTGACAGCGGTAATTTTGACTGGGAAAAAGCATATAAAGCAACAGGAAAATTTGCTGATATGGTTGAACCTGACGAAAGCTACCATGGTCTGTGTTATGTAAAAGAGTTTGGAAAGGCTGCTTATATTATTAAAGCCCGCACCCAGCTCATGCGCGATTTTGGCTGCTATCCTGCAGCACAGAGTGCCTTCTATTTGAATCTTGGACTTGAAACTCTTCCTGTAAGAATGGAACGCTACTGTAAAAATGCTCTTAAAGTTGCAGATTTCCTTAAATCATCAGATAAAATTGCAAGCATAAGTTACCCTGGTCTTCCAGGCGATAAATATTACGAAAGAGCTAAAAAATATCTTCCAGATGGAACCTGTGGTGTAATTTCAATCAGTATTAAAGGCGGCCGCTCTGCTGCTGTTCGCTTTATGGATGCCCTTAAGCTTGCTATTGATGAAGTTCATGTTGCTGATATCAGAACCTGTGTACTTCATCCTGCAAGTGCAACTCACCGCCAGCTTACAGATGAACAGCTGGTTGCTGCCGGAATTGACGGTGGTATGGTTAGAGTTTCTGTTGGTCTTGAAAATGTTGATGACATTATTGAAGATTTAAAACAGGCTTTAGAGCGCGTTTAATGAAATTAAGCTGGATAGATTATCCCGAAAAGTATGATGATGACTCTCTTCTGCAGGCTGCTGGCTTTTGTCCGGAGCTTTCAGAAGACTTTTTGAGCAGAGATCAGGGGCATCTTTTAATAAAAGGTGATAACTATCCGGTTTTAAAAAAACTATCCTCTGTCTGTAAAAATATCACGGTAGAGACAGCAGGTCAGGCTCTTGCAGATCTTATTTATATTGACCCCCCTTACAATACAGGAAACGACTTTACCTACAATGATGATTTTTCTGTACGCCTTAAAGAAACTAACGAACGTTCGGTAGTTGACAAACATTCAGCCTGGCTAAGTTTTATGCAGAGAAGGCTTCTTGCGGCACTGCCTTTACTTAAAGAAAGCGGCTGTATTTTTGTTGCAATAGACCAGAGCGAGCTTTATGCCTTAAAGCTTCTTTGCGATCAGATTTTTGGGGAAGAAAACTTTGTAAACGATTTTATGTGGCTGCATGGAAAAGGAAAAAAAGACCGCTGGTCCAGAACCCTTCAGCAGCATACCCTTTGCTATGCCCGTAACAAAAAGAAACTCAGGGCCTTCCGCGAACAGGAGCAAACCTCCTGGGCAACCCGCAATGCAGACAATGATCCGCGCGGTAACTGGTTTAGCGGCAGCATTTCCTTTAGCGAAAAACGGTCAAACCCAAAGCATAAAAACTATTATTCAATCACATCTCCTTCGGGAAAAGTCTGGACCCGCCAGTGGCAGACAGACGAAAATCACATGAAGGAGCTGATTGCAGACAAGCGCATTTTCTGGGGAAATCCTCCTTTATACGACAGGGTGCCCCGCTTAAAAATTTTTAATGAAGAAGAGACCGAAGTTATTCCGCGAAATATCATAGAGCCTTTGGAAACAACCCGCTCGGCCCAGCAGCATCTGGACAGTCTTCTTGGCGAAAAAGGGGCCTTTGATAATCCAAAACCTGTTAGCCTTATAAAACACCTGATAAAAATTACTTGCCTGCCTCGCGATGCTGTCATTATGGATTTTTTTGCCGGAAGCGGAACAAGTCTTGAAGCCGTCTGTGAACTCAATGCAGAAGACAAGGGACACAGAAGATGCATTCTTGTTCAAAAAGATGAAAATAAAATTTTTGATTTATGTAAAAAACGCTGCCAGAGAATCTGCCTGAAATATGGCGAAAAACTGACTTTTTCCTCTCTAAATGACCTTTAATTAACGAAAAAGGTGTATTTTTTTCTGTAAGTAACCGAAAAAAGAAAACCTTTTTGAAATTTTTCTGACTTTCACGCTAAATGCTTCAGAACTATACTCAGACTGAAAATATCATCAGTTAGGAGTTATGTTATGAAGAAAATTAAATTTATAGCCTTTGTAATGCTTGCAGGTCTTGTGTCATCTGCAATGTATGCAAAACCAAAACTTACAGCAAAAACAAAATCAAAAGCTACGCTTGCAGGTACTGCAAAAACTGCCGGATGGACTTTGAACGCAGACAAACCAATCAAGTTCGACTGGTATATTAATTTCAGCTGGTTTGCCCGTCACTGGGGAGACTCAATGGTTTCTAAGTACATTACAGAAAAAACTGGAGTTGATATTAACTTTGTTGTTCCTGCAGGAAACGAATCTGAAAAATTAAACTCAATGATTGCAGGAGACGCACTTCCAGATTTAATCACCCTCGGATGGTGGGAAGGTCAGGTTCCAATGATGATCGATGCAGGTCTTGTTGAACCTTTAGACGAACTTGCTAAAAAGTACGATCCATATTTCTTTAAAGTTGCAAATCCAGACAAACTTGGCTGGTACAGACAGGAAGACGGTCATGTTTACGGCTACCCAAATGCATCATACACTCCTACAGACTATAAAAACTATGCCGGAAAACTTACCTCAAACGAAACTTTCCTTGTTCGTAAAGACATGTACGAAGCTTTAGGAAAACCAGATATGTCTACTCCTGAAGGCTTCTTAAAAGCCCTCAAAATGGCAAAGCAGAAGTTCCCTACAGTAAACGGACAGACAATGATTCCTTTTACAACAAATGAATTCGGTGATACAGGTTGTTCACAGCTCCAGGGTTACCTTATGCACTTCCTTGCTATTCCTCCAGAGCAGGATGGAAAATTTGTAAATGCAGATTTAGGTCTTACAGACAATCCGGAATATATCCGCTGGATGAAAACTCTTCGTCAGGCTTATTCAGAAGGTTTAATTCCAACAGATATGTTTGTAGACAAACGTTCACAGATTGAAGAAAAAGCTTCTCAGGGCCGCTACTTCTGTATGCTCTACCAGAACTGGGATATGCAGGCTGCTCAGCATGCTCTTTATGCAAATGATCCAAACTCAATTTACATTGCAGTTGACGGACCAAAAAATTCAAAGGGTGATGATCCTACTCTTGCAGGTGGCGGAATTGCCGGCTGGACAATCACTTTGATTTCTAAGAACTGTAAAGACAAAGCACGTGCCATCCAGTTCCTTTCTTACCTCATCAGTGATGAAGGTCAGATGGATACAAACTTTGGTATTAAAGACAAGACATACGTAATCAACGCACAGGGTATTCCTGAACTTACACCAGAAATGAAAAAGCTTGATTCAACAGATAAGAACAGACAGGAAACTGATGTTGGAATTATGTATACCTACTGGATGCTTATGGATACTGCATGGCAGGGACAGTGGGGAACAGAATATGCTCCATCTCTTGAACAGCCACAGCTCTGGACACGTCCTTATGTTCACTCTTTTGCAGCTTACGACGGACTTACTTTACCAATCGGTTCTGATGAACAACTCATCTACGAAGACATTCAGAGAAGATGGGGAAAAATCTTACCACAGCTGATTCGTGCAAAATCAGAAGCTGAATTCGATTCTATCGTAAAAGAATTCAACAAATACAAAAAGGATAAGGGAATTGATAAGGTAATTGCCGCTCAGACTGCCTTAATGCAGGCTAACAAGGCAAAACTTGGCTTGTAGTTAATTGCCCGATTTGTCGGAGAGAGAAGAAAGGGGAAACTTGATATGAAAAAAACAGCACTTATTTGTACAGGACTGATGAGCGGGGCACTTATGCTAATGCTTTCATCATGTCTTACAGTACATGCAAAGAAAATAGTAGAAGCTCCTTACTATCCTCCTGAGGAAGCTTTTGCAGATGCCGGAGAACAGGAGAAAAACTTTAAGGTTTATTATTCATCTTCTAAAGCTCCTGTAATTGACGGGGAATTTAATGACTGGGAAGGTCTTGAAGGTGTAAAGGTTAGACGCATGGTTTACGGCGGAATGTTTAATCCTGAAAACACTGACGGAACTTTTAAGCTCAGGGCAGATGATGCCTTCCTTTATGTTTTTGCAGACATTATTGATGATGAGCCACAGGAAAATAAATTCCCGGCTCCACAGGGCTGGCGTGATGACTCAATTGAATTCTTCTTTGGAACAGATACCGGTTATCACACTTTCTACAAAAGCACAGATCATCGTGTAAGAATTGTTCCAAAAAGTAAGAGCAATAAAACTGCCTACGATGTAGGTATTAACGATGTTTCAATGTCGGGCAGTATTAAAGCTGTCATTGTTTATTCAGAACACGGCTACAAAATTGAAGCCGCAGTTCCATTCTCTTTATTGAGTATTAAAAAATTAAAGGCAAAACAGAAGGTTCGCGGCGACTTCCAGATTAATGATGCCGACGGCGGAAAAGAACGTTCACGCCTTATTCACTGGAACAGTGGAAAAGATAACACCTATCTTGATGCAAGTTCCTGGGGTGACGGAATTGTTATTGATTTAGCAGATGCAGAGGAGGCAAAGTAAATGAATAAAAAACGTCTTGCAATTTTTACAGGTATTTTGTTATTCCTTAATCTTTCAAGCTTTGCCCAGTTCATTACTGTAAAGAAAGATGCTAATGGCTGGCGCCTTATGGAAGACCGTAAAGAAATTGAAGTAAAAGGAATTGTATGGTCTTACACACCAATCGGCGAAACTCACACTTACGACTTGTGGACAAAGAGTGATGAATTTATTGAGCGCATGATTGATACTGATATGCCTCTTCTTAAGGCAATGGGTGTAAATGCAATCCGCTGCTTCAGTGACATTCCTCCAAAATGGGTTGAGTACATTTATACAAAGTACGGAATTTATACAATCGTAAATAATCTTCTTGGACGTTACGGCGTTACTGTAAACGGTACCTGGTATTCAAACACAGATTATTCTGATCAGTATACCCGCGAAACTCTCGTCGCAATGGCCGAAGAAACAGCAGAAAAATATCGCGCAGTAAATGGCGTGCTTATGTACATGTTTGGTAATGAGAGTAACTACGGTCTTGTCTGGTCTGGCTCAGAAATAGAAAATCTGCCGGTTGGTGAACAGAACACCGTAAAGGCAGGTTACCTCTACAGTCTTCTTGAAGAAGCAATGGCCGCATGTAAAGACATAGACCCATTCCATCCGGTTGGAATTGTAAATGGAGATACCCAGTATCTTGAACTCATTAAAGAGCTCTGTCCATCTCTTGATATTCTTGGTGTAAACGCTTACCGCGGCTTTAAGTTCTACGACTCTTTCTACGAGAACGTAGCAGATATTCTTGATAAACCAATCATGTTTACAGAAGCCGGAGCAGACGCTTATAACGAAATCTTACATCAGGAAGATCAGTTTGCTCAGATGTCTTACCTTGCAAGCCAGTGGGAAGAAATCTACCAGCAGGGTTATGGAAAAGGAAAATCACAGAACGTTATCGGTGGTTTTGTATTTGAATGGATTGACGAATGGTGGAAACACTATCAGAACAAAGAACTTGATCTTCACAACGATACAGGTACCTGGTCTAACTCTGGTTATGAATTAGACTACCGCGACGGCTTAAACAATATGGACGAAGAGTGGTTTGGTATTTGTGCCCAGAGTAAATTAACAGACCGCGGAATCAACAAAAGAATTCCACGTGCTGCCTATTATCTTCTTAAAGATATCTGGAAGCTTTCTTTGTACCGTTCAACGAATGAACAGATTAATTCAACCTTTGCATCCCTTAATACAGCAATGTACCTTGCAAACGGAAATGAAAAATCTATCAAAGAAATGATAAACGAGAACAACCTTGTAAAGATTGATACTTTAAGTACAACAATAGAGTCTGTTACTCCAGTTTATCTGAACCGCCTTGTTGGTGCTCTTAAAAAGGGCGAAGGAATAAAAGATGCCTTTGAATACAGAAATGGTGATGGAGAAAATAACAGAAGTCAGCTTTCTGCAGAAGGTACCCTTGGTCTTACTGTAAAACCAATGGAAAATCTTACAGGTTCTATGGTTATTAAAACCTGGACAGATGCTCCTTATACAAATTTAGGCGACGAATATGCTTCATATTATACAAAAGGAGCAGATGATGCTTCTGCTGTTCCAGAAACAGAACTTAAATATGTAGACTTATATTCTGCTTCTGTAAATTACACAGGAAAACTTTTTGATCTGAACGGTTACTATCATGTTGGTCATGACAGTTTTGAAAACACAGGTGATATCTTTAATATTTCAAAAGAAGCTTTTGACATCATAGGTTACGACACCTACGGTTCAAAAGGACCTGTTGCAGTTGAACTTCTTGGAAAAAATCTCCTGCAGGGCTTACGCGTAATTGCAGGTCCGGAAATCTGGGGAAGTGCAAAACCACAGATTCAGGCAAATTATTTCCGCTGGTTCCCAACTGCTTCTCTTGTAGTTCCAGACTTTACCCTTGGTTTAGTTTATGCAGAAGAATTTGGTCCATCATCAGATGCTAACCAGGACCCATACAATGCTTACGGGGCCGGAAGAAAAGCTTCTGTTTACTTAGATGCAGTAATTGATCCATGGATTACCTTAAAACTTGGCGTACTCCATGCCGGTAACGAAAAAGTTGGCGCAAGCTACACAACAGATGCCGGAAAACTTGGAAAAATAACTTACTTAGACACACTTGGTGCTTATGCTCAGATTGGTACAAACATGTTCCAGCATATGTACCTTTATGCAAATGGTATTTACCGCGGACTTGTTGCAGAAACAAATCCTGCAGCTGTAAGAGGAAGCTTCTTTACAGCTGATTCTGGTGCCGGAAACAGAATTGAAGCTCAGATTGGTGTAGATGCAAGCTATGGAGATTTTGTATTCAAACCTGTTATCAGGGCAAGAACTCCACTCCAGCAGCCAAGAGGACGCAGTTTAATTGCAGGTTCTCCTTTTGCTGTAGGTCTTGGAAACAGACAGGCAATAGAAATTGAAGCAGTTCTTACCTATGACCCTGAAGGAGCTACCTGGTTCCACGAATGGAATGGTGATGATATTGAAGGTGCAAAATTTGCCTTCTCTCTTACCGGAATGTACACCCTCTACGCAGGAAAAACAGACGAGATTCCTTTTAAGGACAATACCTGGATTTCTGTAGACAGACCAAGCGGAGTAAAACTTGGAAACTATGTATGGTACGACGGCGGTGCCCTTCCAGCCCAGAACAACCTCTGGCAGGTAGGAACAAGAATCGTAGCTAACCCAATGGCCGGTTTAAGAATTATTGCAACTGCTGACGGCGGCTGTCTTGGTGCAACCTGTGGTGCTTACGCAGGAGCAGGAAGTCCTGAATATATCTACTTCCTGAATACAGGTCTTGCAGTACGCTACAATCACTGGCTTTGTTCTACCAACTGGTCATTTAATGCCTGGGGTCCAGAAACCTGGTGGAGAAACTTTAACCAGACCTTCCCTGTTCAGTTCAGCTTTGACCTTGCTTACGGTTTTGGAAACGCACCTTCATTCTTAGAAAAAACAAACAGAATTGGTGTAAACATCAGCGGAAGAACTTTTGGAAAATACAGTGCAGATCCTTACGGAGCACTTCCTGCAGGAGCTGTTATGAATGGTTCTACTTATGTAGAAGTCACAACTTACGTAAATATAGGATTATAGTTTATGAAAAAGCAGCATTCTAACAAAAACAGTATGCTGCTGCTTTTTGGAGTAGCAGCAATTATGTGTACTTCCTGCATTTTTCTTCCACCAAAAGATGTTGAGGAGGTCATTGAAAAAGATGGAATGACCTTAGTCTGGCAGGATGAATTTGATTACACAGGTGTTCCAAATCCACAGAAATGGAAATATCAGACTGGTGCCGGCGGCTGGGGCAATAACGAGCTTCAGTTCTATACAGATAATACTTCTGTGGCAGATACAGCAAAGGTAGAAAACGGATACTTAAAAATTAAAGCCTACGACGATGGTTCAGGCTGGAAGAGTGCCCGCCTTAATTCTAAGCAGAGCTGGAAGTACGGTTATATAGAAGCAAGAATGAAAATTACAGACCGATATGGTGCCTGGCCAGCTTTCTGGATGATGCCTCAGAACAGCGAATATGGAACCTGGCCTGCAAGCGGCGAAATAGACATTATGGAAAATGCTCCTTCAACTCAGGGTAACCATAGAATTTTCAGCAGTCTTCATGCTCAGGGCCACTATTCGGCAAATCCGGCTTCCATTGGTAATAAAACCTTTACGTCAGATTTGTCTTCGGAATGGCACACTGTGGGCGTAAGGTGGACTGAAGAGAAAATCACCGCTTATTACGATGATGTTGCCGTTGGAGAATACATCAATAATGGCAGCGGCTATGTAGACTGGCCTTACGACAAGGAATTCTACATTATTTTGAATCTTGCAATCGGTGGAAATCTTGGCGGAACTTCAGATGTCTACAAACTTGATAATCAGGCTGAATTCTTAATCGATTACGTTCACGTTTATCAGGAAAAGTAAGGAGGATATTTTGAAAAAACTAAAGAAGGTATTAGCAGTTCTTGCTCTTGCATCATTAGCAGCATCGTTTACAGCCTGCTTTATTCCAACCGAAGAGGAACTTTTACAGAGGGAAGCGAACGGTGGAAATACTGGCGGCAATGGTGGAGGCGGCGGTTCAAACACTATAGGAAATGCCTGGGGCGCTTTGTTCTCTGATCATAATCACAATCCTATTGATTTACAGGTATGGCAGAATTTTACTGCTTCATATGATGTTACAAATGGAATGAAATGTACTATTGGCGGAAGTCAGTGGTTTGGTGGAGCAATTGTTCAGAACAATAAACCAGCTCCTGCAGACAGTATTTATTACGATATGTCAAAAGTCAGAAGAATGACTTTTAAGGTAAAGGCTAGTCAGAACATGGCTATCTGGGCCGGTTATTCAAATTCAAATAAAACAGATGCTTTGATTAAAACAAACGTTGCCGTAACTACAGACTGGCAGACCGTTGAAATTGTTTCAAACGGTGTTAGTCAGGCCTGGGCAATTTTTGCTCTTGGCAGCGATGGCGGATATCCAAAAGATTCATGGCTTGCAATTAAGGATGTTACATATTTTGATGCGTCAAATAACAATGTAACTCTCAAATATGCTGAATAAAAACAAAAAAAATATAGGAGTCAAACAATGAAAAAAATTAAAACTTTAGGTCTTGTACTTATGTCGGCTGCCCTTTTATTTACGGGCTGTCATCCAAACAATGGTGGGGATCCTACATCTGATCCAATTGTAAATCCAACACCAGATCCAGATCCTGATCCAGATCCAGAGCCTGATCCTAATCCTGATCCAGTTGATTTTGAAGCTCCAGATCTTTCATCTTATTACAAATATTATCTTATAAGCTCTCCAAAGCAGGCTACAAATAAGGGAATTGCAGACTGGGGTGCTGGTTCTGAAGCAAGTCAGTCTGATGATGGAGTATGGACTATTAACTCATCAGCTTCTATGTGGGGCGGTGTAGGTGGAATTTGTGCACCTTTTACAGGTTTTGATAAAGGTGTGTTAGCAAATTATGAATACATTGTATTTACACTTGATGTAAGCAGCTTCACAATTGATACAACAGAAGATGGAGCAGGAAACTGCGGTGTAAACATTAAGATTCCAGATTCTATTGTTGATATCACAAATGATTATACAAAGAACTCTGGTACAAGAACCTACTATGCAAAAATGGCTGATTTTGGTACAGCTCCAGAAAATGCTGTAGAAATGGCAGTAATTATTGGTGGTTCAGGAAGTCTTAAAGTTAGTGAACTTTATCTTGCAGCAGCAGAAGATCCTCTTAATAAATCTGTTACATCAATTGCCATCAGCCCTGCAGAAGCAAAAATTGAACAGAATGCAACATACCAGTTTACTGTAAAAGATTCAAACCATAAAAACATTACAGATGCTGTAACTTATAGTCTTTCTGGAGTAGCTGCAGAAGGATCATCTATTTCTGCAACAGGTCTTCTTACAACAGGAACAACAGCAGGTGCTCTTGAAGTTACTGCTACTTATACAGTTGGAGAAAAAGAATTTACTTCTTCTGCAAATATTACTGTAATGCCTCCAATGGTAAACCTTGTAAAAGCAGTAGCCTTAGAAAAATATACTTCAAGAGATTTTAATGCAGAAGCTGCTCTTCTTGAACCAGATGGAACAACAGTTGCAATTGAAGGTTCTACAGTAACTCTTCATAAGGCTGATGATAGTGAATGGGGTGAATGGTCTTGTCAGTTATTCTTAAAGGTAACAGCAGATGGAGAAACTTTCTTTGAAACTGGTAAAAAATATTTTGTAAGTGTAACAGTTAATTCTTCTGCAGCTCTGGAAGGTTGTGTATGGAAGGAAGATATGACTGGCGCTATTGACCAGCATGGTATTGCTTATGAAGCAGGTGTTAATAAAACATTGACTGCAGAAATCACTGGTGCAAATCAGGCATACTTCAAATGTCTCCTTTCTTTCCCAGGTGCTGCATCTGACATCACTGTTTCAAATATTAAGGTATATGATGTTACGGAATAAGTAATAACCATATAAAGAACTTTTCATTTTTTTATTTTTTTTCCGGCCCTGTTCTCCTAAAAAGTTCGGGGCCGGTTTTTTATGATGGAATCAATTTACTTCTAAAAAAGTTTTCTGCATTCCAGGTAAAAGCGTTTTTCATCAGCTTCGCCCATAGAAAAGCTTTTTCTTGGTAAAGGACCCCTGCCATTAATTGTTTCAAAGAAAGAATCTTTTGCAATTGGTGGTAAAAGAATGCCTGTTGCCCCTTTGCGGCTTCCAAGCGAAAGAACTTCCTGACTGCCGTGAATATAGTCAATTTCTGAAGCTTTGCCATCAGGGCCTTTGTTTTCCTTTAAGAAGTCATCAATAAGTGGCTGAAGTCTTGCAACGGCCAGCTCTTTTATGCCTGTCTGCAAAAGAAGGTAACGGGTCTTACCGGCTTCATCAACATAGTCAAAGCCAAAGTTAGCCCAGGAATTATGAACTTCTTTTTCAAGCTGCTCCTGACCTGCAACTTCTTTTATGCTTCCTTCAAGTTTTTCGCAAAGATAATTTACAAGTTTTTCTGTATCAGCATTAAAAATTACCCTGTGTATTGGCTCAAAAGTAAGGCCTGTATCATAGATATTTACAATTTCTACAAGGGCATAACGTACAGGACTATTTTTAAGTTCTTCTTCGCCGGCACCTGCCTTTAAAAGTTCTGCTTTCTGGTCTTCCCATACAGCCTTTGCAGTTGCCAGGGAGTGATTTCCGTCTCCTACTGCAAAAAGGAAGGTGGAACCGTCATCACTTCTGTTTTTTTCTGCTATTTTTTCAATTGCAGAGGTGATTTTATTTATTTCTTCATCTGTTTCTATAGCCCAGCCGGAAATTTCGCCGCCATTACACATAAGTTTTCCCTGGTAGAGGGGAGCCTTTCCCTTAGAAAGTTCAGCAGCGCTTCCAATAAGCAGGTTTTCCTTATCATTTACCAGAAGCATGATGTGAGGCAGTTCAATGGCAGCCCCCTTTCTGATTTCTTTTCGCGGCGGAATCCTGTCCACAATGGTTGCCTCGGTAGCGCGAATGTTTGCTTTGCTGAAGGGCTTCCACTCATAACTTTCAAGGTCAATTTGCAAAACGAGGCCCTTTCTCATTCTTCCAAAGGCAGTTTTTCTTTCCAGATAAACCATGCATTTTCTTTCAGGAGCAAAAACTCCGTCAGCAAGATATTCTTTCATAGTCTGCTGGATTTTCTTAATACGTTCACTTTTGTCTGGAGCGTTTAAGTAAACTTCCGGCAGAATAAGATTCAGGGTAGAGGCTTTATTTGCTGCAGTTTCTTCTGCTTTTTTCCAGTAATCGTGATCCTGAGTATACTGGTCGCAGGCAATTACGGACCAGGTCGAAACATCAATGTTTTTTGGCAGGAGAATTTCCGGTACAGAAATTCCAAATTCTTCAATTTTTTTCATGCTTGTAATATAATGCAATTATTGTGGAATTACTACAACAAGGCTCACAAAAACAGTTACAAAAGATTTCTCAGCGTCAGATTCAGGCTATAAACATGCTTTCCATGGGAATAGATGATTTACGCGAAGAAATTTATAAGGCTGCAAGCGAAAATCCAGCCCTTGAAATTGTAAAGGATCCTCTTGCTTCTTCTCCCCAGGACTTAAAAAAGAAACTGGAAGATGTTAAAGGCCTTAATTCAAGTTCTTTTAAGCCCCTGTTAGAAAATCAGGCTGAGGAAAGCGAAACTTTACAGCAGCATTTAATGAAGCAGCTGCGCCTTTGTAAAATATCTACAGATGAATTCGAAATATGCCAGAAACTCATTTATAACCTTGATAAGAACGGCTGCTACGGCTCTATGCTGGCTCCTCAGAGTCTTTTGAATAAAACCCGTCCCATTCAGAATCAGAAGATGCTTCAAAAATGTATGGAACTTATTCAGAATATGGATCCGGTTGGAACCTGCTGTAAAAATCTTGAAGAAAGTCTTTTTGTTCAGGCAAAGATTGCAAAAAATGCCCCTCCTCTGGCTCTGTTTATTCTTGATAATCACCTGGATTTACTCTCTCCTCCCCAGGCAGATAAGGTTCTTAAAAATATAAACAGCTATAAGGCAGAATGGCATGCTAAAAAGTTTGCTACAGCCCTTTCTATAGATTCTATAAAACTCGACTTAAACAGTGTGCAGGAAGCAATTGATTATATTTTAAAACTTAATCCCCGTCCTGCAGAAAATTACCGCAGCGACAGCTCTAAAAACGGAATAGCAAATCCAGATGTGGTTCTTACGGTTACAAAAGTAAAAGGATATATTGCTCTTGATGATTTTGAAAACGGGAAAATTGCGGGCACAAAGGATTATTACTTTCAGGTAAAGTATGCTTCAGGTCTTCTTCCCGAAATCCGTATTTCTGATGAATTAAAATTTGATAAGGAAAGCGTACAGAAGGCAAAACAATTTATAGATAATCTTCAGTTCAGGGAGTCTACAATTGCCTTACAGGGCTGTGCCATAGTTGCAAATCAGAGGGATTTTTTTATAAAGGGGCATGATTACTTAAAGCCGCTTTTAAGAAGGCAGTTGGCTCAGCAGCTTGGCATACATGAATCTACGGTTTCAAGGTTGTCATCAAGAAAGGGAAGTAAATTTATTCAGACCGACTGGGGAATTCTTCCTTTCAGTTACTTTTTTTCCAACAGCTTAAAAAGCGGGGAAGGAGAAGAAAAAATTTCCTCTCAGGTAATTAAATCAAAAATTGTAGAACTTACAATGGAAAACGAAAATCTTTCTGACTCTGCCCTTACAAGGCTACTTAATGATCAGGGCATAAAAATAGCCCGCCGCACAGTTACAAAGTACCGGCAGCAGGCTGGTGTAAAAAATTCCTATTTAAGGTAAAAATTATTTACTCTGAATTTTTTCTTTTTCCTTAGTAATCTTTAAATCAAGCATATCCATTAATTTGTTAATGCCTGCTGCAAAATCTTCTTCTTCGCAGGTAACAGTTGCTGAATTACCCCATTTGAAGTTTACAGTTGCACCAAAAGTAAAGATTTTTTCGTGCTTGATTTTTAAAAGAAGATCAACAATTAAGTCATCTGCGTAAGCAATTCTTTTTAGCTTTGTCTCAATCATTTCGGACTGTTTCTGTCCCAATGTAAAACCAACAGCATTTGTTGAAAGTGTCATAGTTGTCTCCTACGAAGCGAAAAATCACTTCTTTTTACGAATTTTAGCCTTTTTTACCGGGCTACATTTAAAGTATAATCCGAAAATCTTCAAAATACAAACATTATTGAAAAAAAAAATACTCTTGTGTATAGTATACCTATGGCCGAAAAGAAGTTTACGGTATTAGATTTGCTTGACCTGGAATTATCAGGACACGATACATTGAACCTCAAATGTATTGCGGGGCGTCGCGGATTGCCTAGAGCAATTACTGTTCCTCAGATAAACAGACCGGGTTTAGCCCTGTCAGGCTTTTACGAAGCCTTTGGTGGAAACCGTGTACAGATTTTTGGACGTGGTGAATATGCCTATCTTCAAAAGCTTCAGAAAGAACAGAATCTTGAAGCCATCAAAAATTTCTTTGTGGGCGAAATGCCCTGCTGTGTTTTTACCTACAATCTTGAACCAACCGAAGATTTCCGTGCAATAGCAGAAGAAAACTGCTGTCCTTTATTGCAGACAGATTTAACTTCTACAGAATTTTCAAATCGTCTTATTCGTGTTTTCTCTAACATTTTTGCTCCTCACAAAACCCTTCATGGTGTAATGGTAGAAGTTTACGGTATTGGTATTCTTTTAAATGGACATTCCGGTGTTGGTAAAAGTGAAACTGCCCTTGAACTTGTAGAAAGAGGCCACCGTCTGGTAGCAGATGATATTATTGACGTAAGATGTGTAAATGGTAATATTCTTCTTGGCCGCGGTGCAAATTCCATGATCAGTCATCATATGGAAATTCGTGGTCTTGGTATTATAAATATTTCGCAGTTGTACGGAGTAGGTGCAATTCGTGATCAGAAAGAAGTTCAGCTTATTGTTCAGCTTGAAGACTGGAATGCAAGCAAAAGCTACGACAGATTAGGAACGGAACAAAAATATATGGAATTACTTGGAGTAAAGGTCCCTGTTATTGAAATTCCGGTAAAACCTGGTAGAAACCTTCCTATTATTATTGAAGCCGCCGCCATGAATGAGCGACTTAAAAATATGGGATATAACTCTGCTAAAGAGTTTAATCAGAATGTACTTAAATGGATTGAAACCGGCGATGCCCAGACAATCTATAATGGAAATGATAATTCATACTAAAATAAACATTTTATAAGGAAATTAACATGGTAGAAAAAATTTTAACTGTTCAGAACCGCGCAGGAATTCACGCTAGACCAGCTGCAATTATCGCTCAGACTTCAAATAAGTTTGAAAGCGAAATTACAATCACAAAAGACGGCGCTACAGTAAATGCAAAGTCAATTATGGGTGTAATTGCAATGGGAGCAGGCTACAATACTCAATTAACTTTGAATGTTGAAGGTCCTGATGAATCAGAAGCCGCTGCAACAATAGAAGAGTTATTTAACAGTAAATTCGAAGAAGAGTAAGAGCTGCAGGGGAGTAAAAATGCGAGAAATTACAGCCCGTCAAAAAGAAGTTTTAAATTACATTGCAGACTATACAGAACAGAATGGTTATCCTCCAACCGTAAGAGAAATCAGTAATAATTTCAGCATTTCTTTACGCGCAGTACAGGATCATATTACTGCCTTACAGAAAAAAGGCTTTTTAACTCAGGCACAAAACCGTTCCCGCTCCATTAGAGTTCTTTCTGATGAACGTAATAGGACTGCTTCTTTATTTGTAGGTAAAGTTCCTCTTCTTGGAACTGTAGCCGCAGGAAAACCTTTGCTTAGCGAAGAGAATTTAGACGGATATGTTAATTTAACCGAGCCTTTTGTTCGCCCCGGAAAAAGTTATTTTGCTCTCAGGGTTCGCGGCGAAAGTATGATAAACGCCGGAATTCTTGATGGAGACCTGGCTGTAGTAGAGCAGGCAAATTCTGCTGTAGACGGTCAGATTATAGTAGCAGTAATTGATGATGCAATTACTTTAAAACGTTATTACAAAGAATCAGAAAGAATCAGACTGCAGCCTGAAAATCCGACAATGCAGCCAATCTTCTGTACAGATGTAAGAATTGTTGGAATTCTTTCAAATATTGTAAGAACTTATTAGGAAATTATGGCAGCACCGGTTTATCTTTATACAGGACCAGAATTCGGCGAAAGAGATGAAGCTGTTCAGGCAGTAAAAAAATCTCTTAAAAAGAAGTATGGCAATATAGACGAACATTCTTTTTATCTTGTAGAAACTCCCTTTGCCCAGATAATGACAATCCTCCAGAGCGGAACCCTTTTTTCTGATGGAGTTTGCATTGTCTGTAAAAATGCAGAGCTTTTAAAAAAGAAGGATGATCTTGAAACCTTAAAAAACTGGTGCGAATCTAATCCAGAGCCAAACAATGTCCTTATTTTAATTTCTGATGAGATTTCTGTAGATTCAAAATTAGATAAACTTATTCCACTTGCAAATAAAAAGAAATTTTACGAGCTTTTTGATAATAAAAAAATGGACTGGCTGGTGAATTTCTTTAATAAAAATGGATTTAGAATTAATTCAGATGCCTGTTCTTTAATTCTGGACATGATAGAAAATAATACCCAGTCATTAAAGAATGAGTGTTCACGTTTTTTTCTGCTTTTTCCAAAAGAACATACAATCACCTGCGAAGATGTTGAATCTGTATTAACCCATAATCGCGAAGAAAATGCCTTTACTCTTTTTGATGCTATTTCTTCTTCCCAGGCAGACCTTCAAAAAAGATTTCTTGATGGTGTGGAAATTTTGCAGAAAATCCGCCTTTCAAAAGATTCTTCCTCAGTAAGCCTTATTGCGGGGCTTGCTTCCTGTTTTAGAAAACTTTCTCTCTGGCACAATCTTGCAAAAAAATCACCTTATGGCGGCGGACCTTCAGAAGAAGATCTACGCAGCTCAGGCTTTGCAAGTAAACTTATGCAGAAACAGTATAGAAATGCGGCAAAAATCTGGAATCTTCCTCAGGCAACTGCAATCCTTGCTCTTTTAGCTTCAACAGACATGGAAATACGAAGCAACGGAAGTACTTTAGAAGACCTTTATCTGCAGAAAATGCTCTATGAAATTGTTGTAAAAAAGGGTGCTCAGACCGCTTCTTACGAATTACCCCTGGATTTCTAGGCTGTTGAGTAAATCCCTAAGGTTCTTTAATTCTTCGGCCGTAAAGGTAACGCCTTTTCCCATCTTCTGATGGTCCGGAGACCAGGGCCTCAAATCATATTTTGCAGGATGATTACTCCAGGAAACTAAATTAAGTTCCATGGGCCAGCTGCTTTTATCATCTGAAATCTTTCCCAGATGTTTTTCGATACTAAATGAAAAGTTATCAGTCATATAATACCTCTATTATCTATATAATAATAAAGGCTTTTTTTGATTTGTAAAATAATTAGTGGAATTTAGTCTAAGATTGTGTTAAAAAAAAATATATTGTAAAATAGATATTATTAAAGTGAGGTATTTCATGAAGAAAGTAATTCTCGGATTTCTCTCGGCTTGTGCACTTGTAATGTTTATTTCATGTGGATCTAAGCCTGTTGAGGAAGAACCAAAACCACAAGCTCCTGTAGAAGAGCAGATTGAAGAAACAGTTGAGGAAGTTGTAGATAATACTGCCACTTTAGCTTTAATTGATGGTGCGCGTGATTTAGCAATAAAAGCCGGCGCAGAAGAAAAGGCTGCTGAATTATTAAAAGCTATTGATGATAATTACGACAAATTAAAAGCAGATGGCGGAGTTATTACAGCAGAAGATTCTGCTGAACTGGTTGCAAAGTATCAGGCTCTTGCCAGCTATATTAAAGCCAGCGAAGCAAAACAGGAAATCGATGATAACGGATATGCTTCATACAGTCAGAAAAATTATGATTCTGGTGTAGAAGCTCTTGCAAAGGTAGAAGAAGCCTTTAAGAACGGAGATCCTGCAACAACTTTTGTAGGTGAATCTGAAGCCGCTTATGCAAACTTTACAGCCGTATTGAATGTTGCTTATAAGAAACTTGCAAAAGAAGAAAGAGAAGCAGCATATCAGGCAAAGAAACAGGCAGACAGCGTAAAAGCCGGTGTTTCTCGTGCAGAAGAATATAAAGAAGCAACAGAAACCTTTAAGAAGGGTGATACTGTATATGCAATGCAGAACTCAAAGGCTGCATATAAGAATTATCAGTCTGCAAAAGAAACCTATCTTGCTTTGTATAACGAAATCTACGAAAAACGTGCTGCAGCCCTTGCTGCCCTTGAAGAAGCAAAAAAACGTGTAGAAGAAAGTGAACTTTATGCTATGGAAGCAGATACAAAGGCTCCTCTTACAGAAAAAGTAGACGGTATCGAAGATGAAGATGCAGAACTTCTTGAAGAAGAAACTTATGCAAATCCTGATGATGCAGAAATTGAAGTAGCAGAAACTATTGAAGAAGCAATGGTTGAACAGGCAAAGGATGCCGCTTCAACATTAATTGATGCTGTACAGGATGCAAATTAAAAAAGTAGTGAGGTAATGTTATGAAAAAGTTATTTACAGTTGTATTAATAACAGTTCTTACTGCTTCAATCTTTGCAGTAAGTTATAAAAACAACACTTATCAGAAATTAGCTGATGAATATACAAAAAAAGCTCAGACAGCCTTAGATGCAGGTGAATATGAATTATCTTATGAATATGCACAGAAGGCTACAGAAAATGCTGAACTTTCTAAGGCTTATATCCAGATGATGCTTGCCCGTACAGATGCAGAAAACTACATTGGTATGGCAAAAAATCAGCTTGCTTATGCAGAAAAAATTGATGCAGAGCACACATTCCCAATGGCATATACTTCTGCTAAGGAAAACCTTGATAATGCCCTTACTTCTTTTGAGTCTGAAGATTTCCAGAAGGCAATTGAATATGCAAAGGCTTGTCTTGCAGATTTAGACGGAATCAGAGAAGTAACACCACTTCCAGAATTCTACATTGTTCGTCCATGGGCAGAAACAAAAGACTGTTACTGGAATATTTCCGGCCGTCCATACGTATACAACAATCCTTTACTCTGGGAAAACCTCTACCAGGCAAACAAAGACAAAATGCCTAAGCCGGAGGATCCAAATCTTATTCACCCTGGTATGAAGATGAAGATTCCAAGTCTTACCGGTGAATACAGAAAAGGAACTTACGATCCAAAGAAGGAATACGAAACTTACGGCGAGTAAGCTGATTAGAGTTTTATCTGACTTTTCAAATACATAGCCAGGGCAGTTCCCATTAATGCATGAGGGAACTGTTCTGTGCCCATTCCCTGCAACACTTCATTTATTGGCATTTCAAAGTAATTTATAAACTCATCCTCATCCAAATGCTGCTGGCCTGTGCTTATTAAATCTTCTGCCAGAAATACATGCAGATGATTTGAAAATAAAGCGGGATTAGGGTTCACACTGCCAAGTTTAGTCAACTTTCCGGCCTTAAATCCTGTTTCTTCTTCCAGTTCTCTTCTTGCGGCAGCCTCGGGTGCTTCGCCCCTATCAATTACGCCACCAGGAAATTCAATGCTAAGGGCTTTTTCTCCATGGCGCCACTGTTTTACCATAAGAAAATTATCATCATGGCGGGGAATAACAATAACCCAGTCTCTGGCATTCATTATGATGTAATCTCCGCGAACTCCCTGTGCAGAGCAGCTGTCAACCGAAGTAACTTCAAAAACACAGGTATCCAGCAGCTTTTTACTTTGGCCCTGGGTCCACTTTAATTTTTCATCATCTTTAGTAAAATAATTTTTCATCTTATACCTACTATTATTCCCTTTTGACAGAATTGTAAAGCAGATTTATTATAATATACAGTGCGTTTTTTTCAAATCTGGAATTAATTCCAGGGGGAGCTTTGTATGGCAGTAATTACATTATCAAGACAGGTAGCAGCATGGGGTGATGAAGTTGCACAATCTCTTGCACAGCAAATCGGTTATAAATTTGTATCCCGTAAGGATATAGAAAAAAGAATAGTTGAGCTGGGCTTTCCGGAGTCAAAAATGCCTAAATATGATGAGCGTAAGCCCGGATTTTTTGCATCACTTGCTAAAAACAGGGATGAATATCTTAATTATGTTCAGATGGCTATTTTAGAAGCTGCCGCTTTGGGAAATGTCATAATTATTGGAAGGGGAGCCTTTGCAGTTTTAGAAGATCTTCCTAACAATGTTTCAGTCCGCCTTGTAGCAGACGAAAAAACAAGAATTGAAAGACTTAAAAAAGAGTTCAACTGGGATGACAAGCAGGCAAAACAGAGGATTGCGGAAAGTGACCAGAACCGTGCAGGCTTTCATCAGAGTTTTTACAATGTAGATATTGATAATTCTTCTTTATATCACGCAGTTTTAAATACCGGCTATGTAAGTGTAGAAAAAACTGCCGCAATAATTGCAGATATTGTAAAAGAAACTGTTACTGCAGAGCTGGAAGAAGAAGGAAAAAAGAAGATTCAGGAAAAGCTGACCGCTCAAAGAATAATTAATAAGCTTTATTTTGAAAAGAAACTGAATATTGAATTTATGCATGCAAGAATAGAGAAAAATGAGTTTATTCTTTATGGAGTTTCGGATTCTCCCGCTATTGTTCAGCAGGCATTGCATTTTATTAAGGAGGAATTACCCGAATATGAGGTAAAGTCTGCTGTAAGCATAGTTCAGGATTTTAAAACCTACTAAAAAATCAGAAAATATTGACTTTTATCCTTGAATTTTTAATACTATCACTATGAAACTGTCGAATAAATTTACTTTTGTAAGAATTATATATGCGCCAATTTTTGTGCTTTTGTACTTTATTCCAATGTGGATAAAGCCTCTGTCTCCAGATTTTGCTTCACTTTTAGCAAAAATCTTTATGTGTATTGCAATTCCATGTCTTCTTTTTGCCGAGTTGACAGATTTTCTGGATGGATTTTACGCAAGAAAGAATAACGAAGTAAGCGATTTTGGAAAGCTTTTTGATCCTTTTGCAGATGTAATTCTTCATCTTACAACGATGATTTGTTATATGTTCTCTTTCGGTTCGGAAGGTGGATATATGTATCCGGTTCTTTTTATGCTTTTAATGATAAGGGAGTTCTCGCAGAACTTCTTAAGAATGGTTGCTGCAAAACAGGGAGTAGCCATTGCAGCAAGAAAAGGCGGCAAACTCAAGACCGTAGTTTACATTGTTTCAGGCTTTTATGCCTTATTCCTTGAATGTCTGGTACGATTCGAAGTTATACCGCCTTTCTTTGGAGCATTAAAAATTGCTGCAAGTGTTTTATTTGTAATCTGCGTTATTTTAAGCTATGTTTCTTTTATAGATTACCTTTCACATTTTGGAAAGGTATTAAAAGAAGCTGCAAAATAAGCTTTTTCCCGGCTGCTTTTAGCAGGCCTGGATTGAAATTCTTCTTGGGGCTGCGGCAGCTTTTTTCTGCATGTTTATAATCAGCAGACCATTTTTGAAGTTTGCATTAATTTCTTCAAGATCAACGTCTTCCGGAAGTCTGAAACGTCTTTCAAACTGAGGGGCGCGGCGTTCCTTAAGAATGTATTTTGATTTTTCATCCTTTTTCTTTTCATCTTTCTTTTCTTCTGTTTTTGAAGAAATTGTAAGATTATTATGATCCAGCTGAATGTTTATATCCTCTTCGCTTTTTCCAGGTAATTCCATTTCAAGAGTGTAGGCCTTTTCTTCTTCTTTTACGTCCACTCTTGGAGAATAGTAACAGCTGCCTGATGCTTCTGCATCGCATAAAACATTATTAAAAATTGAGTCTAAAAGTGAAAGTTCGTTCATAACATACCTCCTGAACATTTAATTTTATCTTTCACTTTACATATAGCAAGTTTTGTGCCAACTGCCCGGATTTTACAAAAAAAAGTAAAAAATTGAAAATTTCTTCAAAAAAACGCGAAAATCGTCCAAAAGCCAGAAATATTTATTTTTTTAATGTGTCAGAAAATCCCACTTAGTTTGAAAAAGCGCTCTTGATTAGTGTCTTTATGTCACAAACCTGAAGGCAGGAATCGTCTTTTTCGTTACAAATAATACATTTTGACCCAAAATTCTGTGCAGTTTTAATTCTCTGTTTTGCTTTTCCGACCGGCTGAACTTCGCCCGTAAGGCTGATTTCGCCAAATAAAGTTGTTTCTGCCTTTACAGGAAGGTCTGTTCTTGCAGAATAGAGGGCTGCTGCCAGGGCTGCATCAATGGAACTTTCAGAAAGTTTTATTCCCCCGGTAACATTAACGTAAATATCCTGATCGCTGAAAACAAGGCCGCATCGCTTTTCTATAACGGCTGCAATTCTCGCAACCCTGCCCGAATCAATCTTTTCGCTGTAGATTCTTGAAACAGATGCCTTTGCAGGAACGGTAAGGGCCTGAATCTCTACAAGGAAGACTCTGGAACCTTCAAATACGGGAGTGCAGCTTAAACCGGCTACATTTCTGTTAGCTCTTTTATTTATAAAAAGAGAATTTGGATCTGCAATAGGACTTAAACCTTCTGAACTCATAGAAAAAATGCCTATTTCGTCCACGGAGCCAAAACGATTTTTCTGTGCATGTAAAAATCTTATATCTTCATTATTTCTTTCAAAGGAAATAACGGTATCTACCATGTGTTCCAGAGCCTTAGGACCGGCAATTGTACCCTCTTTTGTAACATGGGCAGTCATTATTAAAACACTGTCCCTTTCTTTTACCCAGGAAATAAGTTCGTTTGCGCAGTATTTAAGCTGATTTACAGTTCCGGGAATAATTCCTGCTTCAAGAGAATAAATTGTCTGAATTGAATCAATAATTACAAAAAGAGGATTGATGGAATCAAGGGCATCGAGGGTGTCATCCAGGCGCGAAGTGCAGAGCAGCTGTATTCTGGAAGAGTCTATTCCAAGGCGAATGGCCCTGTCTTTTATTTGGGCTGCAGATTCTTCTCCGCTTACATAGAGAATTTGTTTATCTGCTGCAAGTTTATTGCTGATTCCTGAGGCGGTTTGAAGGAGCAGGGTTGATTTTCCAATTCCAGGTTCTCCTCCAAGTAAGATGGCAGATCTTTTTGTGGCACCACCTCCAAGCACCCGGTCAAATTCTTCAATGCCTGTAGAAATCCTTGAGGTGTCAGAAGCATCTACGCTGGAAAGGGAAACCGGCTTTACTTTTACCTGCTCTTCTGAAGTTCTGCCGGCAGGACCAGTTTTTGTTTTATCTATGATGATTTCTTCCAGAGAATTCCACTCCCCGCAATCGGGGCAGCGGCCCAGCCAGCGGGGCTGAGAATAACCGCAGTTACTGCATTTGTACATTATAGAACCGTTCTTCTTTGCCATAAAAAAACTCCAGAAAATAACAAATCTTTAATAATTTTTTTATTTTGAATATATTGACAACTCAAAGTGTTAAGTATTATATTAAAGTCAGCTTGTAAATAAGCTGATAAACTCTCTCCGATGTCCAGTGAAGCTGGACGGCAAGGTTCCCTTTTAGTGTTACTGACCGGGAACCTTGTTTTTTTTTAACCCTGGTTACCGGTAAAAGTAACCGGGGTTATTGTGGGTTTATTTATCTTTGGGTAATTACAGATTCTGCTTCTACAGATTTTGTAATCCAGGTGTTACCACCAATGGTAGAACCCCTTCCAATTACAGTCTGCCCGCCAAGAATGGTTGCATTTGCGTATATGGTAACATCATCTTCAATTGTAGGATGACGTTTTTTATCCTGTAAATCTTTTTGCACGCTCAAAGCACCTAAGGTAACTCCCTGGTAAAGCTTAACGTTATTTCCAATAATACAGGTTTCTCCAATTACAACACCGGTACCGTGGTCAATAAAGAAAGATTCGCCGATTGTTGCACCCGGATGAATATCAATTCCGGTTTTTCCGTGTACGTGTTCGCTCATAATGCGGGGGATGATTGGAACTCCGTTGGAATGTAAAAAGTGGGCAATTCTGTAAACTAAAATTGCTTCAAGCCCAGGGTAAGAAAGTAAAACTTCTTCCGGAGAGCGGGCTGCAGGATCTCCCCTGTAACCGGCAATTATGTCCAGCTGTAAAAGGCGTCTTATTTCTGGAATATGCTCAATCAGGGCAAAGGAGGTTTTTTCTGCAAGATTAAAGCAATGAGATTCAGCAACGTGCTGGCTGCTGCCGGTGGTCTTTTCCAGAGTGTAAATAAGGGCTTTTTGAATTTCTCTGGTAAGCCTTGCAATAATATTGTTTACCTTTTGTCCGGTAACATAGCGGATATTTATTGGTGCAATATCTTCAGGAGAACGGAAGCCTGGAAATATAAGGGATTGAAGGTCAGAAAGTATACTGACAACATTCTGTCGGTTTGGAAAGTTTTCTTCTTCGTTTCTGTTTACAAAACCATATCTTTCGTAGGAGTCCAGAATTCCGTCAATTAACATATCGATATTCATAAGCAGCCTCTTTTATTTATTTAATAGTTTATATATAATATGTAAAAAATTAATAAACAACAATAAATTTTTAAGAAATTCTGTGTGAATTTATTGACATTAATTGATACATTAATTATAGTCATAAAACGCACGTTTTCTACAAAGTCATTAGGAATACGGCTTGCCCCAGTAGCTCAGTTGGTAGAGCACCACATCGGTAATGTGGAGGTCTGCGGTCCGATTCCGCACTTGGGCTTTCGAAAACTCTTTCAGGTTAATTATTTTAGGAGTAAAGATATGGGTAGCAAGAAAAAGGGAGCAGTAGAAATTATTGCTTTACAATGCACAGAATGTAAGAGAAAGAATTATACTACTTACAAAAACCGTAAGAATATTACAGGTAAATTAGAGAAGAATAAGTATTGCCCATTTTGCAAGAAAAGCATTCTTCACAAAGAAACAAAAGCAAAATAATTTGATATTTTTCCGGCGCTTATACGTCGGTTAAGATATATAGGGCAGTAGTTCAGCTGGTAGAGCAGCGGTCTCCAAAACCGCCTGTCGTGGGTTCAAATCCTGCCTGCCCTGATTTTTAAGGAAATAGTATTATGGCAAAGGTAATTCAGTTTTTTAAAGAAAGTAGAGCAGAGCTTAAAAAAGTAGTATGGCCTACAAAAGAAGATGTTCTCTCATCTATAGGTGTAGTTCTTATTTCTACTGTTATTGTTGCTGTTGTACTTGGTCTGCTTGACGTAGGATTCTCATCATTATTCCGCTGGATTTTGTCGTTGGTGTAGAAGATGTCTAGAAGTTGGTATATTTTACATACATACACAGGTTATGAAGGAAAAATCGAACGTACCATCAGATCTCTTATAGAAAAGGGTGATATTGATGGTAATGTTGTTTTAGACGTAAAAGTTCCTGTTGAAGAACTTGTTGAAATGAAAGATGGTAAAAAGAAAACTCGCATGAATAAATTCCTTCCAGGATACATCATGCTTGAAATGGATTTACCAGAACTCGGCTGGAAAGATACCTGTTCACAGTTATACAGAATTCAGGGAGTAACAGGTTTTGTTGGAAATATCAGCCGTAATAACCGTCCAGTTCCAATTTCCAAAGATGAAGCTATGAACCTTTTACAGAAATCTGGTGTAATTAAAGGTGATAAAGCTGTTCGTGTTCGCCAGTCATTTAATCTTGGCGATACAGTTAAAATTACTGACGGCGCTTTTGCTACATTCTCTGGAACAATCAAAGAAATCAACGTAGAAAAAGAAAAGCTTAGTGTTGAAGTTCAGATTTTTGGACGCCCAACACCTGTAGAAGTTACTTTCCTCCAGGTAGAGAAAATCTAACTTCTTAATGTTCTTTGCAAATTCAGGGGTTTGTGTCCCAAACATAAACCGTTAATCCTGTTTTTGGGAGAGGTACAAGTCCGTTGGACATAGGTATCTCGTTAGTAAGATATCTGAGTGATACTTACACACCAATATTGGGAGAAACAAATAAAATGGCTACAAAAAAGGTTTCAGCTATTATCAAGTTGCAGTGTCCTGCAGGAGCAGCTACTCCAGCTCCTCCAATTGGACCAGCTCTTGGACCTCATGGCGTTTCAGCACCAAAATTTGTTCAGGAATTCAATGACAGAACAAAGACAATGGAACGCGGTCTTATTATTCCTGTTGTAATTACTGTTTACCAGGATAAATCTTACACATTTGTTCTTAAGACTCCTCCTGCTGCTGTTCTTATTAAGAAAGCATGCAAACTCGAAAAAGGTTCTGGTAACCCTCTTCGCGACAAGGTAGCAACTTTGTCTAAGAAGGATCTTGAAGAAATCGCCAAAACAAAGATGCCTGATATCAATGCAAACGATATTGAAGCAGCTAAAAAAATCATTGCCGGTACTGCACGCAGTATGGGTGTAGAGGTGGAGCAGTAATATGAAACATGGAAAGAAATATAACGCAGCTGTTGCAAAGTATGATCTTTCAAAGAAATATGATGTAGCTTCAGCTTGTAAAATGGTTCAGGACATGAAATTTGCAAAATTCGATGAAACAATCGAAGCTCATATTTCACTTCGTCTTGAAAAAAATGCTACTGTTCGTGATACATTGGTATTCCCAAATCAGTTCCGTGGTGAAAAGAAAGTTCTTGTATTCTGTAAAGGTGATAAAGTAAAAGAAGCTTTAGACGCAGGTGCAGCTTACGCTGGTGAAGAATACATCGAAAAAGTAAAGGAGGGATGGCTCGACTTTGATGTTTGTGTTGCTACTCCTGATATGATGAAAGATGTAGGACGCCTTGGTATGGTACTTGGTCGTAAAGGTCTTATGCCTAACCCTAAAACTGGTACAGTAACACCTGATGTTGCTAACGCAGTTGCAGAGTTAAAGAAAGGTCGTACAGAATATCGTGCTGATAAAGCTGGTATCGTACATATTGCAGTTGGTAAATGTTCAATGGATGCTGACAAATTAGTTGCTAACATCAATACACTTCTTTCTGAAGTTGGAAAGAAAAAGCCAGCTGGAAGTGCTGCAGGATTCGTACAGTCTGTATCTGTAAGTTCTTCTATGGGCCCTGGTGTTTGGGTTGACTATAAGGAAGGTGAATAATGGCAGTAAGAGCAAAGAAAATTCAGCCTGCTAAAGCAGAAGCTATTGAAAACGCAAAAAAGACTTTTGCTGAATATAACGACTTCATTTTTGCAGATTATCGTGGTCTTACAGTTGAACAGATAACTGCTCTTCGCGACAAATTACGCGAAAAAAATGCAGTTCTTAAAGTTGTAAAAAACAACTTTGCACGTATTGCTTTTGATGATATGAAAGTAGAAAATGTTGCTGAATATCTCAAAGGTCCTACAGTAATTGCAATGGCAAAAGAAGACTCTAACGAAGTTGCTAAAGTTCTCTTTGACTTTGCAAAAGATGCTCCAACTCTTTCTGTAAAAGGTGCTTACGTAGAAAAAGAAGTTTACGATGCTGCAAAGATCGAAGCTTTCTCAAAAGTACCTGGAAAGAAACAGCTTATTGCTATGCTTATGTCTGCAATGAATGGTCCTGTACAGAAGCTCGCTGCTACATTACAGGCTTATGTGGATAAAAAGACAGCAGAAGGTGCTAACTAAAAACTGTTTATAAACTTTAGTGCAGCGAAAGCCGCACAACACAGGTCAGGCTTCATAACTGCTGACTGTCCTGTGAAAATAAATGCAGAAAGGCTCAGTTGAGTTTAATCTGCGGCCGCAACAGCGGAAATAAAAATATTTTATTGTAAGGAAGACAATATGGCAGTTACAAAAGAAGAAATTCTTGACACAATCGCTTCAATGTCAGTTCTCGAAGTTTCAGAACTCGTTAAGGCAATGGAAGAAAAATTTGGAGTTACAGCAGCAGTTGCTGTAGCAGCAGGTCCAGCAGCAGGTGCAGCAGCAGGTGCAGCAGAAGAACAGACAGAATTCACTGTAACACTTGAATCATTCGATGCAGCTAAGAAGATCCCTGTAATTAAAGCAGTTCGCGAAATCACAGGTCTCGGACTTGGTGAAGCAAAAGCTTTAGTTGAAGGCGCACCAAAACCTCTTAAAGAAGGTGTAAGCAAAGCTGACGCTGACGAAATGATCAAGAAGATCGAAGAAGCTGGTGGAAAAGCTAGTAAAAAATAATTAGTTTTGTACATAAATCAAAACTAAAAATATATAGGGGATGCTTGATAAATGTACTTATTTTTCGGGTATCCCCTTTAGTCGTATAAATGGCATTTAACTGCAGTAATAAAAACTGCAAAAAATCTTCCCAAAAAAGGGAAAATCAGTAATTTCTGTGCTGTGAAGAGTTTCTTTATGTAGCAGAAATTAGACTGAATTCATATTTTAAGGGGTAGCTGATGTTCGCAAAAACACGAACGATCAACCGTCAGTACATTGGTAAAGACATCCAGAACTTTATGGATGTACCAAATCTTATTGCAATACAAACATCATCTTATGAAAGCTTTTTACAAGCAGAAGCTCTTAAAGAAAAAAAAGAAGTTCTTAATCAGGGACTTCAGGATGTATTCACTTCAACCTTCCCAATTGAAAGCCCAAACGGCGACATGTCACTGGAGTACGAGTTTTACGAATTAGATTGGGATAATCTTAAATTTTCAGAAATCGAGTGTAAACAGAAGGGACTTACTTACTCAGTTCCTTTAAAAGCCCGCATTAATTTGAATTTCCTTCAGACTGGAGCAATCCTCCAGAAAGATATCTATATGGGCGACATTCCGCTTATGACAGACCGTGGTACTTTCGTTATCAACGGTGCAGAGCGCGTTGTTGTTTCTCAGATTCACCGTTCACCAGGAGTTATCTTCTGTCACGACAAGGGTGTATATTCAAGCCGCATCATTCCTTACCGCGGATCATGGCTTGAGTTTGAAATTGACCAGAAAAAAGAATTAATTTTTGCAAAGATTGACCGCAAAAAGAAGATTCTTGGAACAATCTTCCTCCGTGCCCTTGGTTATTCAACACGTGAAGAAATCATCCGCTGCTTCTACGATGTAGAAGATGTAGATGTTAAAAATACAACAGAAGGTAAAGAATCTTTATTCGAAAGAGTTCTTGCTGATGCTGTAATCATCAAAGACGAAAACGGTGAAGAAAAAAGACTTTTCAATGCCGGAACAAGACTTCATCCACATGATGTTGATGACCTCATTGCAAACAACATTGAAAAAATCTGCGTAATCCGCTTTGATACACGTTCAAATTCAGCAGATAAAGACGAAAAGAACAATTCTCTTGATTCTCAGATGATTATCAACTGTTTTGACAGAGAAGAGGTTAAATACGTTAAAGAAGGTTCTGTAGACAACGAACCAACTAAAGAAGATTGTCTTGCTGCTCTTTATGCAATTCTCCAGCCTGGAGAACCAATGACTGTAGATCAGGCAGAAAAAGATTTGAACTCTCTCTTCTTCTCTGAACGCCGCTACGATCTTGGAAGAGTTGGACGCTATAAATTAAACAAAAAATTCGGTTATTCAGACGATGTAAAAGACTTTACTCTTATTAAGGACGATATCATTAACACAATGAAATTCCTTATTAAAGTTTACATTGGCGAAGAACAGATTGATGATATTGACCACCTTGGAAACAGACGTATCCGTTCGGTAGGTGAGTTAATGACAAATCAGCTCAAAACTGCTTTTGCCCGCATGGAACGCATTGCAAAAGAAAGAATGAGCTTAAAAGAAACTGATACAATGAAGCCACAGGACTTAATTTCAATTAAGCCAATCGTTGCTGCAATTAAAGAGTTCTTTGGTTCATCTCAGCTTTCTCAGTTCATGGATCAGATTAACCCTCTGGCTGAACTTACACATAAACGTCGTCTTAACGCTTTAGGACCTGGTGGTCTTTCTCGTGACCGTGCCGGATTCGAAGTTCGTGACGTACACTATTCACACTATGGTCGTATGTGTCCTATTGAAACTCCTGAAGGTCCAAACATTGGACTTATTGTTTCTCTGGCAATGTACACCCGTATTAATGATTACGGATTCCTTGAAGCACCATTCCGCAAGGTAGAAAATGGTAAGGTAACAGACAAAGTAGAATATCTTACAGCTATGGATGAAGATAAATACTACATTGGACAGGTTGTTGAAGGTATTAAGGAAGATGGTTCTTTCCCAACCGATACAATTTCCTGCCGAAACCGTGGAAACTATACTCAGCGTTCTCCAAAAGACGTTCAGTATCTTGACGTTTCTCCACGCCAGATTATTTCTGTTTCAGCTTCTATGATTCCATTCCTTGAACATGATGATGCTAACCGTGCATTGATGGGTTGTAACATGCAGCGTCAGGCTGTTCCTTTACTTTTCCCAGAGCCACCACACGTTGGAACTGGTATGGAAAGAAAATGTGCCCGCGATTCAGGTGTTTTAATTAAGGCAAAACACGACGGTGAAGTTATCTACGTTTCAAGTGAACTTATCAAAGTTAAAGTAAAAGGTTCAAATGATATTGATGAATATACACTTCTTAAATATCAGAGAACAAACAACGATACATGTAACCACCAGCGCCCTACAGTAAATGTTGGCGAAAAAGTAAAGGCTGGTGATACACTTGCTGACGGTCCAGCTACCTTCAATGGTGAACTTGCTCTTGGACGTAACATTCTTGTTGGATTCGTACCTTGGAATGGTTACAACTATGAGGATGCTGTACTTATTTCTCAGCGGGTTGTTCGCGAAGACTGGTTTACTTCTATTCATATTAAAGAATTCCAGATTGAAATTCGTGAAACAAAATTAGGACCAGAGCGCATTACCCGTGATATTCCAAACAAGAGAGACGAAGATGTAGTTAATCTTGACTCAGATGGTATTATCCGCATTGGTGCAAAGGTTCGTTCAGGTGATATTCTGGTTGGTAAAGTTACTCCAAAATCAGAAACAGAAACAACTCCAGAATTCAAACTTTTGAACTCAATCTTCGGTGAAAAGGCTAAAGAAGTAAGAGATTCTTCACTTAAAGTTCCACACGGAATTGAAGGTGTTGTAATCGATATTCAGCAGATGAGCCGTGCACAGGGCGATGATTTGAACCCAGGTGTAGAAAAAGTTGTAAAGGTACTTATTGCCAACAAACGTAAGTTACGTGAAGGTGATAAGATGGCCGGACGTCACGGAAACAAGGGTGTTGTTTCTCGTATTCTTCCAATTGAAGACATGCCATACCTTGAAGACGGTACTCCACTTGATGTTTGTTTGAACCCACTTGGTGTACCTTCCCGAATGAACATTGGTCAGATTCTTGAATCAGAACTTGGTATTGCAGGTAAATACCTCAATCAGTTCTTCGAAGCACCTGTATTCCAGTCTCCTAGCCAGGAACAGATTGCAGACAAGCTTGAAGAAGCAGGTCTCCCTAGAAGCTGTAAACAGATTGTACACAGCGGACAGACTGGTGAACCATTTGTAAACCCAATTTTCGTTGGTGTTATTTACTACATGAAACTTCATCACCTTGTTGATGATAAGATGCATGCCCGTTCAACAGGACCTTACTCTCTTGTTACACAGCAGCCTCTTGGTGGTAAAGCTCAGTTTGGTGGTCAGCGTCTTGGAGAAATGGAAGTTTGGGCTCTCGAAGCTTATGGTGCCGCAAACACATTACAGGAAATGATGACAATTAAGTCTGATGATATGAACGGACGTTCAAAAATCTACGAATCAATTGTTAAGGGAGATCCTTCTAGTGCAATTGGTATTCCAGAATCATTCAACGTACTGGTTCAGGAAATGCGTGGTCTGGCTCTTGACTTTACAATCTATGATGCTAAGGGTAAACAGATTGCTCTTACAGAAAGAGATCAGGAATTAATTGATAAAAACGCTTCCGGATTTGATAAGGAGGATGTAAATGCGTGATGTACAGGATTTTGACAGCTTAAAAATTAAACTGGCTTCTCCAGAAACCATTCGTTCATGGTCATATGGTGAAGTTAAAAAACCTGAAACTATAAATTACCGAACTCTTCGTCCAGAGAAAGACGGTTTGTTCTGCGAAAGAATTTTCGGAACAACAAAAGAGTGGGAATGTTATTGTGGTAAATTCAAATCAATTCGTTACAAGGGTGTAATTTGTGACCGTTGTGGAGTTGAAGTTACTCATTTTAAGGTACGCCGTGAACGTACAGGACACATCGAACTTGCAGCTCCTGTAAGCCACATCTGGTATTATCGTTCTGTACCAAGCCGCATGGGTCTTCTTCTTGATCTCCAGGTAGCAGCTTTACGCTCAGTACTTTACTACGAAAAATACATTGTTATTGATCCGGGTGATACAGATCTTAAAAAAGGTCAGTTACTTGATGAAGAAGAATATCAGCAGGCTCTTGAGCACTATGCAGGTTCTGCTTTTACAGCAGATATGGGTGCTGAAGCTATTAAAACTATGCTTGAACGCCTTGACCTTGATGCTCTTGCAAGTGAACTCCGCGCAAAAATGATTGAAAAAGGCGCAAAATCAGACAAGAGACTTCTTCGCCGTATTGAAATTGTAGAAAACTTCCGTGCTTCAGGAAACAAGGTTTCATGGATGATTTTGGATGTAATTCCAGTTATTCCTCCAGAGTTACGCCCTATGGTTCAGCTTGATGGTGGACGTTTTGCTACATCTGACTTAAACGACCTTTACCGCCGTGTTATCAACCGCAACAACCGTTTAAAGAGACTTCAGCAGCTTTCTGCTCCTGATATCATTATCAGAAACGAAAAACGTATGCTTCAGGAAGCAGTTGATGCTTTGTTCGACAATACAAAGAGAAAGCGTGCAGTTAAGGGAGCTTCAAACCGCCCTCTTAAATCAATCTCTGACCTTCTTAAAGGTAAACAGGGACGCTTCCGCTTGAACCTGCTTGGTAAACGTGTAGACTACTCAGGACGTTCTGTAATCGTTGTTGGACCAGAATTAAAACTCTGGCAGTGCGGTCTTCCAACTAAAATGGCCCTTGAATTATTCAAACCATTCTTAATGAAGAAGCTTGTAGACAAAGATGTTGTTTTCAATATTAAGAAAGCTAAAACAATGGTAGAAAGTGAATCTCCAGAAGTATTTGCTATTCTTGATGAAGTTGTAAAAGAGCATCCTGTAATGCTTAACCGTGCGCCAACCCTTCACCGCCTTGGTATTCAGGCTTTCGAACCTGTACTTGTAGAAGGAAAAGCCCTCAAACTCCATCCACTTGCTTGTAAAGCTTTCAACGCCGACTTCGATGGTGACCAGATGGCTATTCACGTTCCTCTTACACAGGCTGCACAGATGGAATGCTGGACATTAATGCTTTCTGCAAGAAACCTTCTTGACCCTGCTAACGGTAACACAATCGTTGCACCTTCTCAGGACATGGTTCTTGGTATTTATTACATGACTGCTATTAAACCTAATGCAAAGGGAACCGGAAAACGTTTCTCTACACCAGACGAAGTTCGTATGGCAGCAGAAAGTGGAAATATTGAATGGCAGGCTTTAATTAAAGTTCCTGCTCCTAAAGATTCTTTCGATTCTAAAGCTCTTAAAACAAAGGGTGACGAAGGATTCCTTCAGGGAACTCAGGACTTCAAGGCTGGAGATCTTATTGAAACTTCAGCAGGTCGTCTTGCTTTCAACGAAGCAATGCCAGACGGTATTGAATTTGTAAACCGCCAGATGTTCGATAAATCTTTAAAGAAGATGATCGAATACGTATATCATAACAAAGGTTCATGGGTAACAATCCAGATGCATGATGCAATCAAGGATGTTGGTTATAAGAACGCTACATTCTATGGTGCAACACTTTGTATTGACGATATTCTCGTTCCTGAAGAAAAGAAGGAAATGGTAGAAAAGGCAAACAAAGAAGTAGAAGCAAACATCGAAAACTATGCAAAGGGTGTTATTACTGCAGAAGAGCGTTACAACCGTAACTGTGCAGTTTGGGCTCGTACCAACGATAACCTTACAAACCTTATGATGAGTAATCTTGAAAAAGATAAAGACGGCTTTAATACTATCTACATGATGGCTAAATCTGGTGCCCGTGGTTCTCGTGGTCAGATTTCTCAGCTTGCCGCTATGCGTGGTTTGATGACTAAGCCTAACGGAGATATTATTGAACTTCCTATTAAAGCAAACTTTAAGGAAGGTCTTTCGGTTATTGAATACTTTATTTCAACAAACGCTGCCCGTAAGGGTCTTTCAGATACAGCTCTTAAGACTGCCGATGCCGGTTACATGACACGTCGTCTTGTTGATGTTGCTCAGGATGTTGTTGTAAATGAAGAAGACTGTTCTACTATCAACGGTATTGATTACTCAGCAATCAAAGATGGTGATGATATTAAAGTTCCATTAAAGGATCGTATCGTAGGTCACTATACAATTGAAAGAGTTGTACATCCAATTACAGGTGAACTTCTCTGCGATGTAAATGAATATATTGATGAAGCAATGGCTGCAAAAATTGATGCTGCCGGCGTAGAAAAGGTAAAACTCCGTACAGTACTTACCTGCGAAGCAAAGCATGGTATTTGTGTAAAATGTTACGGTAAAAACCTTGCAAGAAACAAGATTGTAGAAATTGGTGAAGCAGTTGGTATTATTGCTGCTCAGTCAATCGGTCAGCCAGGTACACAGTTAACACTTCGTACCTTCCACTCTGGTGGTGCTGCCGAAATGTCAACAGATGATAACAAGATTGTTCTTAAGTTCAATGCTTTCATCAAGTCTATTGAAGGAACTCACGTAGAAACTAAGAAGGGCGACTGGCTCTTTACACGTAAAGGTTTCATGAACGTAATCCGCATTCTTGACGAAGTTAAGATTGATTCAGGAGATAAAGTTCTTGTTGATGATGAAACAAGCGTAATGCGTGGAACTCCAATCCTTAATCACAAAGGTAAAGATGTTCTTGCACAGGTAACCGGTAAAGTTGTTCTTAAAGACAATGTTATCTACCTTGTAAGTAAAGAGCAGAAAATTGAAATCGTAAACGGTTCTACAATTTATGCAAAAGCCGGTGATAAGGTTAAGAAAGCTGAACCAATTGGTGAATACGATCCATACTCAGAACCAATCATTGCAGAAAGCACTGGTTATATCCACTTTGAAGATGTAATTGTTGGTTCTACACTGGAAGAAAAAGTTGACTTACAGACAGGTTCAACAGAACGCTATGTAACAGACTTACACCTTGATGTAAAACAGCCACGTATCTTAATTACAGATGAAGCTGGTAACGAAATGGGAACATATTACCTCCCTGCCGGCGCTTTACTCCTCGTTGAAGATAAAGCTCCAGTAGAAGCTGGTACAACACTTGCTAAGTTACCTAAAGAAGCTGTTAAGACAAACGATATTACTGGTGGTCTTCCTCGTGTATCTGAATTGTTCGAAGCCCGCAAACCAAAGAATCCTTGTGTACTTGCACAGATTTCTGGTCTTGTTAAATTCAAGGGAATTACTAAGGGTAAACGTATTGTAACAATCGAAGATGAATTTGGTAAAGTTTATGAACACTTAGTACCAATGACAAAACGTATGATTGTTCGTGATGGTGACCACGTAGAAGCTGGTGAACAGCTTTGTGCAGGTTCTCCAAACCCACAGGATATTCTTGCAATTTTAGGTGAAAACGCACTTCAGAATTATTTGATGGACGAAATCCAGGGCGTTTACCGTGCTCAGGGTGTAGATATCAATGATAAACATATTGGTATCATCGTACGTCAGATGTTAAGAAAAGTTGAAATCCTTGCTGTTGGAAATACTAAGTTTATTTTTGGTCAGCAGGTTGATAAATACAAGTTCCATGAAGAGAATATGCGTGTAATCGCTGAAGGTGGTCAGCCAGCTATTGGTAAGCCAATGTTCCAGGGTATTACAAAAGCTTCTCTTGGTGTTGATTCATTCATTTCTGCAGCTTCCTTCCAGGAAACAACCCGCGTTCTTACAAACGCAGCAATTGCAGGTGCAACCGACGGATTACACGGAATTAAAGAGAACGTTGCAATCGGTCATATGATTCCTGCCGGAACTGGTATTAAGAACTACAAAGATGTAAAACTTTTTGACGATAGCGATAAAGATCTTGATGTTCAGATGAACGAAATTCTTGAACGCCGCCGTCTTGAAGAAGAAATGGAATCTCAGAACGAAGTTCCAAACTTTGAAACTGAAGAAAACGACTAGTTTTTAGAACAATGGTATTGAATTCATTTTTTGAATTCAGTATCATTGTAAACCTGTAATATTTTCAGGTTTTTGATTAGAAATTCTTCCGGGGTGCTGACCGGAAATAAATAGGAGTATAGGCGATGCCTACAATAAATCAATTAATTCGTCAGGGTCGTAAATCTGCAGCTAACAGAACCAAGGCTCCCGCACTTGATTCTTGTCCTCAGAAACGTGGTGTTTGTACCCGTGTTATGACTATGACACCTAAGAAACCAAACTCAGCATTGAGAAAGATTGCTCGTGTTCGTTTGTCAAATGGTATTGAAGTTACTGCATACATCCCAGGTATTGGACACAACTTGCAGGAACACTCAGTAGTTTTAGTTCGTGGTGGACGTGTAAAGGATCTTCCTGGTGTACGCTATCACATTATTCGTGGAACAAAAGATACTCTTGGTGTAGAAGATCGTAAACGCGGTCGTTCTAAATACGGTGCTAAGAGACCAAAGGCTTAATGGAGGATTAAAATGGGAAGACATAAGAAATCTATTGAACGTCCATTAATGCCGGACTCAAAATACAACTCTAAAGTTGTAACAAAATTTGTTTGCCGTATGATGTTAGACGGAAAGAAAGAAACTTGTCAGAAAATCATCTATGCAGCTATGGATAACCTCAAAGCTAAAACTGACAAAGATCCTCTTGAAGTTTTCTTAAAGGCTATTGAAAATGTAAAACCACAGGTTGAAGTTAAATCTCGCCGTGTTGGTGGTGCTACATACCAGGTTCCAATGGAGATTCGTGCAGAACGTAAAGAAGCTTTAGCTATGCGCTGGATTATCGAAGCTGCCCGCAATCGTTCAGGCCATGGAATGGCAGATACACTTTCAGCAGAACTTCTTGATGCTTACAATAATACAGGTACAGCATACAAAAAACGCGAAGATGTACATAAAATGGCAGAAGCTAACAAAGCATTTGCTCACTACAAATGGTAATTTATTAGCCGCTTAAAAAAAACCGAAGCCCAGGATACTTAAATCTTGCCTTCGGTTTTTTTTTGCATTAGTATAAAAACTGTAATAAAAAATTGTTATTTTTTATAAAAAAAAGATAAATAAAAAAAGATAAGAAGATGAAAGTTTACAAGTTTATTTTAAGCGCACTCCTTACAGGATTACTGTGCTCGTGTCAGAATGGTGAGATTATAGATCCTTTAATTAATCCCGAAAAAACTGGTTATACTTTTGATTATTGGTATTATCTTGATGCCGATGGCTCTGGCGGAAGCTTCAGAGTCAGGCCATTTGCGGTAATAACTACACAGGACTAGTATAAAAACCCTGGAAATTTGGCTTTGAGCTATTGAATTTATTTTTTATAAATTGTATATTGGTTGAACTTGACTGTTTTTTATTATTAAGCAGTAAATGGGTTCTTTGAGAGTCAGGCAGATTTAATCTGGTATATCCGTAAAGTTATTCTCTTTTTGGGAATTTCAGGAATATACGGCCCTTGTATTGGTTAATTACACCGTTGGTGTTAGTTATAAAGACAGCTGATTTTGGGTATCTGACGGGTTGCTTACAGCAACAAACTCGAAAATACCAAACCAGTTGTCAAGAAGTGATAATGTTGGTGGTAACGGGTTGAAATGCTCCGAGAGTATGAAGCATTATTCTAATCACATTTCTTCCTATTACAATCTTCATTTTTAATCTTCAAATAGTGTGTCTGCGAATAAAAAATTCCTTCGTGGAGGGATTTATTTATTCTGGCTTAAAGTGCAACACATAAAAATAAGTTATGCCAGATGAGAAATTCTGGTAAAGGAGAAAAACATGGCAAAGGAGAAGTTCGAAAGAACCAAACCTCACATGAACGTTGGTACTATTGGTCACGTAGACCATGGTAAAACTACACTTTCTGCTGCTATCACTACATATTGTGGAAACAAATATGGTGATAAAGTTCTTAAGTATGATGAAATTGATAACGCTCCAGAAGAGAAGGAACGTGGTATTACAATCAATACTCGTCACTTGGAATATCAGTCAGACAAGAGACACTATGCTCATATCGACTGTCCAGGACATGCTGACTACATTAAGAACATGATTACTGGTGCTGCTCAGATGGATGGTTCTATCCTCGTTGTATCTGCTCCAGATTCAGTTATGCCACAGACACGTGAACACTTGTTGCTCGCTCGTCAGGTAGGTGTACCAAAGATCATCGTATTCTTAAACAAAGTTGACCAGGTTGATGATCCAGATCTTCTTGAACTCGTAGTAGAAGAAGTAAAAGATACTCTCCAGGAATATGGATTCTCTGGTGACACACCAATTATTAAGGGTTCAGCTTTCAAAGCATTAAACGACCCAACTCCAGAAAACACAGCTTGTATCGAAGAATTACTCCAGGCTATGGATACATGGTTCGATGATCCAGTTCGTGATGATCAGAAACCATTCTTAATGCCAATTGAAGACATCTTCACAATCTCTGGTCGTGGTACTGTAGTTACAGGTAAAATCGAACGTGGTGTAATCAACATGAACGACCCTGTAGAAATCGTAGGTATCCGCCCAACAGCTCAGTCAACAGTAACTGGTATCGAAATGTTCCAGAAGACTCTTGATCAGGGTATGGCTGGTGATAACGTTGGTATTCTTCTCCGTGGTGTTGAAAAGAAAGACGTTGTTCGTGGACAGGTTTTGGCTAAGCCAGCTTCTATTACTCCACATACAAAGTTCGAAGCTCAGCTTTACGTTCTTTCAAAAGAAGAAGGTGGACGTCACTCACCATTCTTCTCTGGATATCGTCCACAGTTCTACTTCAGAACTACAGATATTACAGGTACTATTGATCTCGAAGCAGGTACAGACATGGTTAAACCAGGTGATAACGCTAAAGTTATCGGTACACTTATTCACCCAATTGCTATGGATGAAGGTCTTAAACTTGCTATCCGTGAAGGCGGTCACACAATCGCTTCTGGTCAGGTAACAAAAATTATTGAATAGTTTTTAATATTTTTTTCAAACAAAGGGGTTGGTGAAAATCAGCCCTTTTGTTGTGGAATAGGAGTAAATTAAATGGCTAATGGAAAGATTCGTGTCAGACTTCGCGCATTTGACGTAGAGTTGATCGATCAGAGTGCAAAAGCCATCGTGCAGACTGTTCAGAAAGCGGGAGCTAAGGTTTCAGGACCTATCCCTCTTCCTACAAGAATCAATAAGATTACAGTATTGCGTTCTCCTCACGTAAACAAAAAATCACGTGAGCAGTTTGAAATGCGTACTCACAAACGTCTTATTGACATTATGAATCCTTCACAAGAAGTAATGGATTCTTTAATGAAACTTGAACTCCCTGCCGGTGTTGATGTTGAAATTAAGCAGTAGGTTATACTGTTAATTTGAGGTACGGTCCCTTTGGATCTGGGATGGCGGCCTGAAAAATTTAATAAGGAATGATTATTGCTCTGCAGTAATTAGTTCCTCATAGGAGAATATCAGAATGAAAGGTCTGATTGCTAAAAAAGTTGGCATGACACAGATATTCGATGAAAGCGGTAATCTGACACCAGTAACCGTGATCCAGATCGAGCCTAATGTTGTTGTTGCCAAAAAAACAAAGGAAAATTGCGGTTATGATGCAGTTGTTCTTGGTTTAGATGATATTAAAGCTTCTAAAGCAAGCAAAGCTTATGCCGGTCAATTCCCAGAAAACGTTAATCCAAAACGTCACTTAAAAGAGTTTAGAAACTTTGAAAAAGACGTAAATGTTGGTGATGTTGTTGGTCTTGAACTTCTTGATGGAGTACGTTTCTTAGACGTTACAGCTACATCAAAAGGTAAAGGATTCCAGGGTGTAATGAAGAGATGGGGTTTCCATGGTGGACGTGCTACTCATGGTTCTAAATTCCATCGTGAACCAGGTGGAACAGGAAACTGTACAACACCAGGACATTGTTTCAAGAACGTAAAATTACCTGGACATATGGGATTCAAAAAAATTACTGTACAGAATTTGAAGATCGTTAAGGTTGACCCAGAACTCAAAGTAGTTATGGTTCGTGGTGCAGTTCCAGGAAACAAGGATTGCACTCTCATCGTGAAGTCCGCAGTAAAGAAATAGGAGATAGAATATGGAAAAGAAAGTATATTCAACTTCTGGAAAAGAACTGCGTACAATCACTCTTGATGATAAAGTATTCGGTCTTCCAGTAAATGATGATGTAATTTATTATGCAATTACAAATGAATTAGCTAATAGACGTGTTGGTACAGCTTGTACAAAAACTCGTTCAGAAGTTCACGGTAGTAATGCTAAACCTTACAAACAGAAGGGTACTGGTAACGCTCGTCGTGGTGATAAGAAATCTCCAATTAATGTTGGCGGTGGTACAATTTTTGGACCAAAACCAAGAGATTTCTCTTACTCAATTCCTAAAAAGGAAAAGAGACTTGCTATGATGACAATTTTAAGCTCACACGCTCAGGGTGACAGACTTACTGTTGTTGAAGATTTTACTGTTGAAAGCGGTAAAACAAAAGATTTAGTAGCAATTCTTAATAACTTTGCTAAAGATGAAAGAACTGTATTAATCTTGAAAGATGATGACGCAAAAATTAAGCAGGCTGCAAGAAACGTAAAGAATCTTACATTCCTTACTTATAATCGTCTCGAAGCTCATGATTTATATTACGGAAGAAAAGTAATCGTACTTGAAAGTGCAATTGCTAATCTTACAAAGTTCTATTCTGATGACAAGGAGGCTAAATAATGAATTACGAAGATATCCTTATTGAACCTGTAGTATCAGAAAAAGCAAGTGCTTTACGTGAACAGAATAAATATGTATTCATTGTTCAGCCAACTGCAACTAAAACTCAGATTAAAGAAGCAGTTGCTAAGTTGTTCAAAGTAAAGGTAGTAGGCTGCACAACAATGAATGTGCTTGGAAAAATGAAACGTCTTCGTGGTAAACCAGGACGTACAGCATCTTACAAAAAAGCAATTGTTCGTCTTGCTGACGGTGAAACAATTTCTGCTTTTGAAGGTGTTTAATCCAAGTAGGAATTAAGGGGAATAGAAATGGCTCTTAAAGTATTTAAGCCAATGACACCTGGTACACGTGGTCGTGTTGACCTGGTGCGTGATGAACTGACAACTGATAGACCCGAGAAAACATTAGTGTCAGGTAAAAAGTCTAATGCAGGACGCGGAGCTGGTGGTCGTATTTCTGTACGTCATCAGGGTGGCGGTCACAAAAGACTTTATCGTGATATAGATTTTAAGCGTGATAAGCACGGAATTCCAGGAACAGTTAAAACTATTGAATATGATCCTAACAGAAGTGCTAACATCGCTTTAGTTTATTATGCTGACGGTGATAAACGTTATATCATCGCTCCAAAAGGATTGCAGGTTGGACAGAAAATTATGTCTGGCGAAAACGCAACTCCTACAGTTGGAAATGCACTTCCTCTAAATGCAATTCCAGTTGGTTTCACAATTCATAACATTGAATTAACACTTGGTCAGGGTGGACAGCTTGTTCGTTCTGCTGGTGCTAGTGCAATGATTGCAGGTCGCGAAGGTGAATATGTTATCGTTCGACTTCCTTCAAGTGAAATGAGAAAGATCAATGGTCGCTGTTACGCAACAATCGGTGTTGTTGGTAACGAAGAACACATGAACGTTAAACTTGGTAAAGCTGGTCACAGAAGATGGATGGGTGTACGCCCAACTGTTCGTGGTATGGCTATGAACCCTGTTGATCATCCACTTGGTGGTGGTGAAGGTGCTGGTAAAGGACGTAATCCTGTTACTCCTTGGGGACAGCCTTGTAAAGGTTACCAGACTCGTAACAAGAGAAAGACAACTAGCAAATTTATTGTTAGCCGTCGTAAGAAGTAGAGGAGATATTCATGTCAAGATCTGTTAAAAAAGGACCTTTCGTAGAAAAATCACTCTACAAAAAGGTTCAGGCAATGAATAAAGAAGCAGACAAGAAAATGATTAAAACATATTCTCGCTGCTCAACAATCATCCCAGAAATGGTAGGAAATACTATTTCTGTTTACAATGGTAAATCATGGATTCCTGTGTACATTACAGAGAACCTCGTCGGACACAAACTCGGCGAATTCGCTCCAACTCGTACATATCATGGCCATGGTGGTTCTGATAAAACAGCCTCAAAGGCTTAATTATAGGTGGATATTATGGCTGAAAAGAAAGGTTATGTAGCCACTACAAAATTCCTTATTGCATCTCCAACAAAGGTTCGTCCTGTTGCTAATGTAATTAAACAGAAGTCATATTCTGAAGCAATGGCAATTTTAGCAAATATGCCACAGAAAGGTGCTGAATTGATCAGTGCAACTTTAAAGTCTGCTGCATCAAATGCACTTAATCAGAATAGCAAGTTAGATGAAGATATGCTTTACGTTAAAGAAATAAGAATTGATGAAGGTCCAAGACTCAAGAGAGTATGGTTCCGTGCACGTGGTCGTGCTGATCAGCTCTTAAAACGTATGTGCCATATTACCGTTGTCGTTGACGAAAAGGCGGGGGAATAAAGTGGGACAGAAAGTAAATCCTATTGGTTTACGCTTAGGCGTAAACAAAACATGGCAGTCACGTTGGTATGCTGATCCACGTGAATATGCAGATTTAGTTTTGGAAGATATTAAAATCAGAAAATTAGTTTCTGAACTTCCAGAATGTAAAAATGCAGAAATAGCTGAAATTGAAATTGTACGCCATCCACAGCGCGTTACAATCGTAATTCATACAGCTCGCCCTGGTGTTATTATTGGTGTAAAAGGTGCATCAATCGAAAAGATTAGTGCAGATATTCAGAAACAGCTTACAAAGAAAGTACAGATTAAGATTAAAGAAATCAAACGTGCTGATTTGAATGCTAATTTAATTGCTCAGAACATTGGTCGTCAGTTGGTAGGCCGCGGTTCATTCCGTAAGGCTATGAAACAGGCTGTAAACAACGCAATGCGTGCCGGTGCTCAGGGTATTAAGGTTCGTCTTAGTGGTCGTCTTGGCGGTGCAGATATGAGCCGTACAGAAGAACATAAGGAAGGACGTGTACCACTTCACACTCTTCGTGCTGATATTGACTATGGTTTCTACGAAGCTCTTACTACATACGGTAAAATCGGTATTAAAGTATGGGTTTACAACGGAATGAACTATGGTGTTGATCACAACGAAGATGCTGGTCAGCTTGTAAAGAAGCAAAGACGTCCTGCACGTCAGGCTGCTGAAAAGACTGATGGTGTAGAACCTGCTAAAAAGGCAAGGAGTTAATTATGCCACTTAGTCCTAAAAGAGTTATTCACCGAAAGGTACAGCGTGGTCGCGAAAAAGGAAATGCAACCAGAGATAATACAATTGATTTTGGAGACATCGCTTTAGTAGCTTTGGAACCAACATGGCTGGATGCAAAAGTAATTGAAGCTGCCCGTGTTGCTATCAACCGTAAATTAGATCGTAAAGGCAATGTTTGGATTCGTATCTTCCCAGATAAACCAATCACTAAAAAGCCTTCAGAAGTTCGTATGGGTAAGGGTAAAGGTGCTCCAGATCACTGGGCAGCTGTTATCAAACCTGGAATGATTTTGTTTGAAATTGGTGGAGTAGATATTAATCTTGCTCATGATGCTTTGCACCTTGCAGCACAGAAGCTCCCTGTTCTTACAAAAATAGCTGTTAAGCCAACAAAAGACTAGGAGGAATAAGATGGCTGATTCAAAGAAAAAGAATGACAAAGAACTGTCTTATAAAGAACTAGTTGCTAAACGCGATGAGCTTAAAAAAGAATACATGGATCTCCGTTTCAAAATGGTTGTATCACATGTAGATAACCCAATGCAGAAACGTACAATGCGTCGTGAAATTGCACGTTTGAATACGTTTATCCAGCAGAAAGAAATTGCTGGCGAAAATAAGTAGGAGCTGAACCGTGGAAAATAATGCTGTTCAGACTGTAAAGAGTGCTAAACGTTCATTTGTTGGACTTGTAACATCTGAAAAGATGGACAAGACAATTGTAGTTACAATTGCAACTAAAAAAATGGACCGTCTTTACAAGAAATATGTAACAAGAACTAAGAAATACATGGCTCATGATGAAAATAATGATGCTCATGTAGGAGATACAGTTCGTATTGTTGAATGTCGCCCATTATCAAAAAATAAATGCTGGCGTCTTGCTGAAATCATTGAACGTGCTAAATAGTATAAGGAGTTAAGATTATGATTCAAATGCAGTCTTGTATGACAGTTGCTGATAACTCTGGAGCTAAAATCGCTCAGTGTATTAAAGTAATCGGTGGTTCACACCGCAGATATGCTGGTATTGGTGACATTGTTGTAGTAGCAATTAAGGATGCAATCCCTACTTCTACTATCAAAAAGGGTACAATCGAAAAAGCTGTAATTGTACGTCAAGCAAAAGAATATCGTCGTCCAGATGGAACTTACATCAGATTTGATGATAACGCATGTGTTATCGTAGATGATAGTAAAAACCCAAAAGGAAAACGTATTTTCGGACCTGTAGCTCGCGAGCTTCGTGATATGGATTTTATGAAAATCATTTCATTGGCTCCAGAGGTTCTTTAAGGAGATATTGAGATGTTAACAAAATCAAAAATCCGTAAGGGCGATACAGTACAGGTACTTGCTGGAAAAGATAAAGGAAAGAGAGGAGAAGTTGTTCGAATCCTTCCTAAAAAAGAAGCAGTAATTGTATCTGGTGTAAACATTGTTAAAAAGGCAATGAAAAAGAGAAGCCAGCAGGACCAGGGTGGTATTGCTGAAGTTGAAGCTCCTCTTAATATTTCAAATGTGGGCATCGTATGTAAAAAATGCGGTCGTCCAGTTAAAATTGGTTATAAAATTGACGGCGACAAAAAAGTTCGTTGCTGCCGTAAATGTGGAGAAGTTCTCTAATGGCAAATTACGTACCTCGGCTTAAGAAAGTCTATAAAGACGAAATCGCCCCTGCTCTTATGAAAGAGTTCAGTTACACAACTCCAATGCAGATTCCTGCAGTAAAGAAAGTTGTTGTAAGTATGGGTGTTGGTGAAGCTCTCACAAATAAGAAACTCCTTGATGCCGCAGTTGCTGACTTAACTCAGATTACTGGTCAGAAGGCTGTTAAAACAAAGGCAAAGAAGAGTATTGCTAACTTCAAACTTCGTGAGGGTAATGAAGTGGGTGCAATGGTAACATTACGCGGAGATATCATGTATGAATTCATGGATCGTCTTATTAATGTTGCGTTCCCACGTATTAAAGATTTCCGTGGAATCAAAGCTACTGGTTTTGATGGACATGGAAATTTCTCTGTTGGTATTACTGAACAGTTGATTTTCCCAGAAATCGACTTCGACAAAGTTGTTAAAATTGCTGGTATGAATATCACATTTGTAACATCTGCAAAAACTGATGCTGAAGCTAAGTCTTTGCTCGAAAAGTTCAATATGCCATTCCGTAAGTAGGTGAAGTATGGCAAAGAAATCAATGATTATTAAAGCAGCCCGCAAACAGAAGTATGCAACACGTGAATACAATCGTTGCCAGATCTGCGGACGTCCTCGTGGATATTTACGCAAATTTAAGATGTGTCGTCTTTGTTTCCGTAAATTAGCAAGTGAAGGCCAGCTTCCTGGCATAACAAAATCTAGTTGGTAGGAGAATAGAATGAGTGCATCAGATCCAGTAGCAGACATGCTCACAAAGGTTCGTAATGCGGCTATGGCCCGCCACGAAAAAGTAGATGTTCCTGCTTCAAAACTTAAACTTGAAATCGTTAAGATTATGAAGACTGAAGGATACATCAAAAACTTTAAGAAAATTCAGGAAGATGGAAAAAATACAATTCGTATTTTCTTAAAATATGATGATGATAATAATCCGGTTATCCACGGAGTAAAGAAAATCTCAACTCCAGGTCGCCGTGTTTATTCTGGTTACAAAGATTTACCACGTGTTTATAACGGTTATGGTACAATCATCGTTTCAACTTCTTCTGGTGTTACAACAGGTAGAAAAGCAACAGAAAAACAAGTTGGTGGCGAATTAGTTTGCACAATCTGGTAATAGGGGGCGGAAAGTATGTCTAAAGTAGGTAAACTTCCTGTTGCTATTCCAGCAGGTGTAACTGTAACAGTTGCTAACGGACAGATGGTTGTTAAGGGAGCTAAAGGCGAACTTAAACAGTCTGTTCATGAAGAAATTGAAATCAAAGTAGAAAATGGTCAGGCCGTTCTTTCAACAAAAAACGATGCTAAACAGACTAATGCTTATCATGGACTTTACAGAAGTCTTCTTGCTAACATGATAAAAGGTGTTACAGAAGGATTCTCAAAGACATTGATTATTACAGGTGTAGGTTACCGTGCAGAAGTTAAAGGTAAAGAACTTGTAATGAACCTTGGTTATTCAAGTGACTATATTGCAATCATTCCAGACGGTTTAACTGTAGTTGCAACTCCAGATGGAAAACTCACAGTTTCTGGTATTGATAAACAATTAGTTGGTGAATTTTGTTCACAGATTCGTAAATTACGAAAACCTGAACCTTACAAAGGAAAGGGTATTCGTTATGACAACGAAGTTATCCGCCGCAAGGTTGGTAAGACTGGTGTAAAATAAGGTGAAGCTGTATGTTTAAGAAAATGAACGACAAAGACAGAAAACGCTTACACAGAAAAATTCACATCCGTAAGTCAGTTTACGGTACTGCTGATCGTCCAAGAATGACTATCACTCGCAGTAACAAGAATATTTCTGTACAGGTAATTAATGACGATGAAGGAAAAACATTAGCTTCTATTTCTACATTAGAAAAAGAATTTGCTGATGTAAAACCTAATACAGAAGGAGCTGCAAAACTCGGTGAAGTATTAGGCTCACGTCTTAAAGACAAAAACATCGCTAAAGTTGTTTTTGATAGAAATGGATATCTTTACCATGGTGTCGTAAAGGCTTTTGCTGATGGTGCCCGTAAAGCTGGAATCGAATTCTAGGAGATTGAAATGGAAGAACATCAGAAAAAATTTGATAAAGATCCAAAAGAGAAGGAATTCGTAGAAAAATTAGTTACTCTTAACAGAACTTGTAAAACTGTTAAGGGTGGACGCCGAATGTCTTTCTCTGCCCTCACTGTAGTAGGTGACGGAAAAGGTCGCGTAGGATACGGACTTGGTAAAGCTAACGATGTATCTGAAGCTATTAAGAAGAGTATTGATAAAGCTAAGAGAAATCTTATTGTTGTGCCTATGAAAAACGGTACATTACCACATGATATCATTGGTAAATATAAGAGTTCTGAAGTTTTACTTAAACCAGCTTGTTCCGGTACTGGTATTATCGCTGGTGGTACTGTTCGTGCAATTATGGAAGCAGCTGGAGCTACAGATGTACAGTCTAAATCTCTTGGTTCAAACTCTGCTGTAAACGTTGTACGTGCTACTTTTGATGCTATCGCTAAATTAATGGATGCAAAAAAAGTTGCAGCTAACAGAGGTAAAACTCTTGATGAGTTGTGGGGTTAATGTATGGCTAAAGCAAAACAGTTAAAGGTTACATTAATTAGAAGTACAATCGGTCAAAAACCAGATAAAGTTGCAACTGTTCGCAGTCTTGGTCTTAAGAAGATTTCTTCTTCAAATATTCTTAACGACAATGACGCAATCCGCGGAATGGTAGCAAGTGTTTCTCATTTAGTAAAAGTTGAGGAGATCTAAAATGGCAGAATATAATCCAATACTCAGCGCTCCTCAGGGTGCTAATAAAAAACCTAAGCGTGTTGGACGCGGTTCTTCTTCAGGACTCGGTACAACAGCTGGAAAAGGTAACAAAGGTCAGCAGTCTCGTACTGGTACAAGTGTACCTTACGTTGGATTCGAAGGCGGCCAGATGCCTCTTTATAGACGTATCGCACATAAGGGATTCTCAAACTATCCTTTCAAAAAAGAATATGTTTGTATTAATGTAGAATTACTTAATGCTAAATACAACGACGGTGAAACTGTAGATAAAGAGTCTTTGACAGCTAAAGGTTTTATTTCTTCAAAATCAGCTACACTTGTAAAAATCCTTGGAAATGGCGAAATTACCAAGAAATTAACAGTTGCAGTTGATAAAGTTTCAGAATCTGCTAAGGCTAAAATTGAAAAAGCCGGTGGTTCTGTAAAAGCTGTAGAAGAAAAGGCTGCAGAACAGACAAAATAAAAAGTGGAGTTAGAACATGGCAAGCAACCCAATTGTAAATATGTTTAAGGTTAAAGAAATCAGGGACAAGTTGTTCTTTACAGTACTGATTTTAGCTATTTTCCGTTTAGGATCAGTTATAACAGTGCCTGGTATTAATGCAACAGGAATCTTTGATTACTTTGACGCATTAAGTAAACAAAACAATAATGCATTTGCAAGTTATATGGACTTTTTTGTTGGAGGAGCTTTTTCTAACTTCTCTATCTTCTTACTTGGTGTAATGCCTTATATTTCTATGCAGATCATTATGCAGCTTGCTGTGATTATTTTCCCATCACTTAAACGCATATCTCAAGAAGATGGTGGACAGAGAAAAATTGCTCAGTATTCAAGAATCGGAACAATTATTGTTTGTTTAATCCAGGCTTGGGGTATGACCGTTTATGCTTACAGTATCCCTGCAGAATACAATGTAGTTGTAATTCAGAATAAGATTCTTTTCAGAGCCTTGTTCATGTTGACTGTAACTACAGGTTCTATGGTTACTGTATGGCTTGGTGATCAGATTACAGCTCGTGGTATTGGAAATGGTATTTCATTGATGATTTTCGCAGGTATTGTTGCCAGATTGCCAAAAGCTTGCGTTGAATTATATCAGCAGGTTTCATCTGGAAAAATCAAACTTGTATTTGTCATCCTTGTTCTTATCATGTTCCTTGCAATAATCGCTCTAGTAATTTATGAAGAATCAGGTCAGAGAAAGATTCCTGTACACTATGCAAAACGTGTAGTTGGAAGAAAAATGTATGGCGGACAGAGTACATACATTCCATTCAAGGTTAATCCTTCGAATGTAATTCCTTTGATTTTCGCTTCTTCAATTTTAACATTACCTTTATCACTTGTGCAGACATTTGGATCAGGACAGAATTCAGCAAAATGGATTACTACCCTTTCAAAAATTATGTCACCAGATGGTTGGGTATATAATATCTTATTAGTTGTTCTTATTATCTTCTTTGCATACTTCTACACTCAGGTAACACTGAACCCTACTGAAATCGCAAAGAACATCCGTGAAAACGGCGGCTCCATTCCGGGTGTGCGTACTGATAAAACAGAAGAATACCTTACTAAGATATTAAATAGACTTATTTTACCAGGTTCTTTGTTCCTTGCGCTTATTGCTGTTATTCCAACAGTAATTCAATACGCATTCAACTTCCCTCAGTCAGTTGCACAACTTATGGGTGGAACTTCGTTAATCATTATGGTTGGCGTTGATTTGGATACAATGAGTCAGGTAGAAGCACTTCTTAAAATGCATCATCACGAGGGACTTACTAAGAAGGGCAAAATTAGATCACGTAATTTGTAAAAATTCGTGATGAACTAGTAGAAAAGAACTGAGAATATATGGTATACTTTTACCCTACTGAATTGCTCTCATTGCGAGGTGCTAAAATTCAGTAAATATTCTCATGGGGGCTTTATATGAAAGTACGAACCAGTGTAAAACCTATCTGTGATAAGTGTAAGGTTATCAAACGAAACGGCGTTGTCCGCATAATTTGTACAAACCCAAAACATAAGCAGAGACAGGGCTAAGGAGTAACAGATGGCTCGAATCGCAGGGGTTGATATCCCTAATAAACATGTAGGTACCGCATTAACTTATATTTATGGTATCGGTCGTTCATCGGCATTAAAGATTTGCGAAGCTGCAAAAGTTGATCCAGAAAAGATGGTAAATGATCTTTCTCAGGATGAATTAAATTTACTTCGTGAAATAATTGATAAAGACTACAAAATTGAAGGTCGTCTTCGTTCAGAAATTGGTCTCAACCTTAAACGTCTTATGGATATTGGTTGTTATCGTGGTCTTCGTCACAAGAGAGGTCTTCCAGTACGCGGACAGAGAACTCGTACAAATGCCCGCACTCGTAAGGGTAAGAAGAAGACAGTTGCTAATAAGAAGAAAGCATAAGGCGGAGGATAGTAGAAGTGGCTACCGTTAAAAAGCGTAAGGAAAAGAAGAGTGTTTACGAAGGATGTATCTACATCCAGGCAACATTCAATAATACTATCGTAACTGTAACAGACATGAAGGGAAATGCTCTTTCATGGGCATCTTCTGGCGGACTCGGATTCCGTGGAGCTAAAAAATCAACTCCATTCGCAGCTCAGTCAGTAGCTGAAACAGCAATTCAGAAAGCTGCTAGTTATGGTTTACGTGAAGTTCATGTTTATATTAAGGGACCTGGAATGGGACGTGAAAACGCAATCCGTTCAATTGGTCTTATGGGATTGAAAGTAAAATCAATTTCTGATGTTACACCAATTCCTCATAATGGTTGTCGTCCTCGTAAGACACGCCGTATGTAATTACTATAGGAGTTAATTATGGGAAAATGCGAACAACCTTTATTAAAGAGATGTAAATCTTTAGGAATTAATCCAGTTGTAATGGGTTATACTAAAGAATCTAAAAGAAATCAGAAAGATGTAAGACGTAAGAAGTCTGAGTATGGTATTCAGCTTGATGAAAAACAGAAAGTACGTTTTATCTACGGAATTATGGAAAAACAGTTCCGCAAATACTATGTAATGGCTACTAAAAAAGATGGCGTTACAGGTGAAATGTTACTTCAGATTCTTGAATCAAGATTGGATAACGTTGTGTACCGCTTAGGTTTTGCTAAAACTCGTAAGCAGGCTCGCCAGATGGTAAACCATTGTCATATCAATGTTAATGGTAAAAATGTAAACATTCCATCTTACCTTGTAAAAGTTGGTGACGTTATTACAGTTAAAGAAAATTCTGGAATTAAAAAACTTGTTCTTGCTAATGGAGATCCAGTAGTTCCTGGATGGCTCGAAGCAGACAGAGATAATTTTACTGGTAAGGTTATTGCTTTAGCAACAAAATCAGACATTGATTACGATGTTAAAGAAAACCTCATTGTTGAATATTATTCTAAATAATAATAAGGAGTTCAGATGGCTCGAAAAAACTTGCTTAAAGGTTTTAAAAGACCTAAAGGCATTTCATTTGAACACATTAGTACAAATCCTAACTATGGTAAGTTCACAGCTTATCCATTTGAGACAGGATTTGGAACAACAGTTGGTAATACATTAAGAAGAGTTTTGTTATCTTCTATTCAGGGATATGCAATTACTTCTATCCGTATTACATCTTATGATGAAAATGGAGTAAACAAAGTAATTTCTAGTGAATTCGAAGCAATTCCTAATGTTGCAGAAGATACTTTAGAGATTATTAATACTCTTAAGATGATACGCTTGCGTTTACCTAATGATGTTGAACAGGATACTATATTATATGAGTTCAAAGGACCGGGAGTTGTAAAATCAGAAGATTTTGCAAAAGAAGGCCAGCTTGAAGTTATGACTAAGGATGTAACAGTTCTTACCATGATGGAAGGTGCACATATTGATATCGAAATCCAGGTTGATTTAGGTAGAGGATACGTTCCAGCTGAAACAAATGAACATTACATTGAAGTTGTTGGAACAATTCCAATGGACGCCATTTTCACTCCAGTTCCAAAAGTAAAATATTCTATTGAACCTTGCCGTGTTGGTCAGAGAAATGACTACGACAAATTAGTGTTAGAGATTTGGACTGACGGAACTATTGCTCCTGATGATGCATTAGCAGAAGCTGCAAAAATAGCTAAAGATCACTTTGCAATTTTTGTAAACTTTAATGATAAAGACGTTATTGGAAGCGATGATAGTGATGAAGGCGATGAAAGTATTCAGAAACTTCTTAGTACACCTGTAGAAGAATTGGAACTTTCAGTTCGTTCATCAAATTGTTTGAAAAATGCAAATATTCGTACAATTGGCGAATTAACTAAAAAGACTGAAGATGACATTGCAAAGACAAGAAACTTTGGAAAAAAGAGTCTCCAAGAAATTAAAGAAAAACTCCAGGAATGGAACTTAACTCTTGGTATGACAGATTATAGTCATCTGAAGAATGCTGCCAACTTAACAAAGCAGAAGGAAGAAACAGATGAATCATAAGAATGGTTTTAATCCGCTTTCACGTACAACAGCACATCGTCGTGCTATGTCACGCAATATGGTAACTTCTCTCTTTAGATATGAAAGAATTACTACAACAAAATCAAAGGCTCTTGAAGTAAGAAAATCAGCTGAAAAGCTTATTACCAGAGCAAAAGAAGATTCAGTACACAATCGTCGTGAAGTTGCAAAGTTTATTGCAGATGAAAAAATCTTAAATAAACTTTTCACAGAAATCGCTCCTCGTATGAAAGAGCGCAACGGTGGTTACACACGTGTACTCAAACTCGGATACCGTCAAGGTGACGCTGCTGATGTTGTTATTCTTGAATTAGTTGATTACAAACTTGAATCAGAAGCTGAAGAAAAGAAACCTGCTAAAAAAGCTGAAGGTTCTGCTCCAAAAGCTAAAACAACAAAAGCAAAAGCAGATGGCGAAACAAAAGCAAAGAAACCAGCTGCAAAAAAGACTACTGAAAAAAAGGATGAAGCTAAATCTGAATAGGTTTTGGCTGTCAAAAGGAGTCAATAATGTCAAAGAACCATCGCGGATCTGGAATTAGATCATTAGCTGCTCATGGAAGAGGAACATGTGCTATTTGTGGTAAAACAAATATCAAAGTTCTTTGGGAAAAAGAAGTTAATGGTCAGAACGTAAATATTTGTAAATTCTGCAATGCTGCTTTAAAAAATAAAGCAAAAGTTGAAGCAAGAAAAGCAAAGCCTGCAGAAACCGAAGAAGCTTCTCCTGAAGCACCAGCTGCTGAGTAATTTATAAATTAAATTACAATAAGCAAACAATCCGTCTGAGTTGTCAGGCGGATTTTTTTTATTTATATATATTTCATATAAAATATTGAGAGAATATTAAATTTAGTATAAAATAACTATAATTTATGAGTGTTTCAAACAGCCATCAGATATCTCGTTATTATGATTACTATCGGGATAAAGAAATAGTATTTACAAAAGCTAACTTAAAATCATTGCGAATGGATCCTCGTCAAATTTATTTAAAGAGTAACGGGGGGCAGTGGCCTTGTCTTATAAATTCTTCTTCTTTAATGTTTGCTAAAGTTTTAATTGGAACCTCAAGTGGAATTTATACGCAACTTCAAAAAAATAAATCCTTAAACTTAAGTTTACGTTTTTGCTTTATAGATTTAAATAATGATTTAATCCACTTCTTTGTTAACTGTAACGTAGCTCAGATTCAGCCATATGCCGGTTCGAACGATCTCGTTTTAGTAACTTTGAACTTTACTCAGCGTCCGCCAGACGAATTAATTTCTCGTTTAGGCGAATTCATCGAAGTTAACGAAAACTTTAAGAACCGCCGTGAAGAAAGAATTGCAATCAACAAAAACTCATTACGCGAACTTCAGATACCAAAAGAAGAAACATATGTATTTATAGCAAATGTTCCTAGAAAATGTATTATTAAAGATTTATCTTTTGGTGGCGCAAAACTTATGCTGGTAGGAGTACCAAAATTCTTACTTAATAAACAGGTAGATTTGCGTCTGATGTATCTTGATACAACAGAAAAAATTGCCCTGCCAGGTATTGTTGTTGCCGCAGATTTCCTGCCGGGAAGAAAAGATATCGTAATATGTCATGTGAACTTTATAGAAGAATCAATTCCAATGACTTATAAGTTCAGAATTAATGCATATATTACATCTTATCAGAAGCAGTTAATTGATAATCAAATTTTAAATCAGCAGAAAAAAGAAAGGGCAGAAGCAGAGGCAGAAAGAATTCGTAAAGAAGCTGCAGCTAAACTTGCTCAGACTCAGGCCGCTGCCAATGCTGCGACTGCCGGAAAAACTGCTGCACCAGCTGCAGCTGCATCAACTTCTGCTGCTAAAAACACTGCGTCAGCCGCACAAACTCAGGAAGCCGCCGCAAATACACAGGCTTCATCATCTCAAACTAAATAAGGTAAAATATGAATCCTTCAAATCCATTAGAATCAATATATTATATTGGAATTCCTCAGAATTTTGTTCCTTCCAACGAAAGTTTTAAAATTGATACAAGTATAAAACTGCCTGTACAAATTAAAGACAGCGAATCTGCAGGTTCATTTAATCCGGAAGAAATTACTTCTGAACAGATTTTAGCAGGTCTTTTAACAGTTATGGCTTATGATTCAAAAAATCCTCACCTGGAATATTACCGTTCTATAATTAAACAGGTAAAGCCAAACGTTAAAAAAGAGCTTTGCGAAGCTGCAATCCTTAAAACAAAGAATGAGGATTTTGAGCTTGCTGAAGAAATTTTCAGAGCTTTGCACGGTTATGATCCTGAAGATAAGGCAATCATCTTGAATATGGCACTCTTTTTAGACCAGAGGGCAGATTCTTACCGTAATGCCGGTCTTTTTGAAGATGCAGATGCTTATGATAATGATGCAAGAAGTTATTATGAAGAAGCTATGATGGCTGAACCTGCAATGCCTGATGCTTTCTTTAATTCAGGTTTTTTCTATCTTAAACAGCATAAATATAGAGAGGCAAAAGATGCCTTTGAGACTTACCTTGCATTAACCTGTGATATTAATGATGAAGAAATGGGTGAAAACGGCGTTTATAAAAAGGAAAGAGCTCAGGAAATTCTGAACAATATTAATAATCAGAATATGGATGATGATTCTTTTAGAAATGCCTATGATTTAATTTCTTCTGGACAGGAAGAAAAAGGACTTGAAGAAATAAGAGATTTTATTACAAAAAATCCTAAGGTTTGGAATGCCTGGTTTATGCTTGGCTGGGGCCTTAGAAGAATTGAAAAATTTGAAGAAGCTAAACTGGCCTTCCAGGAATCTCTAAAATGCGAAGGCGGAGATAAAAACTCTGATACTTACAATGAACTTTCCCTTTGTTATGTTCAGGAAGAAAATTTTACAGAGGCAAAAAAGGCTTTAATGAAGGCTCTTGAACTTGCTCCAGATAGTACAAAGGTTATTTCTAATCTTGGTTATCTTGCCCTTGCTCAGGGAAATAAGCAGGAAGCAAGAAATTACTTTACTACAGTTCTAGAATTTGACCCAAAAGATAGAATCGCTGCCGCAGAACTTTTAAAGCTTGAAAAAGATCAGGATTAGAAATCCAGTATAACGAAATCTCCTTCTTTTATTCCCTGTTTTTTGAACCAGCCCTGGGGTACTTCCAGTGCATATCTTACAGAAGAGGTGCTGGTTATATGAGCAAGGCTGTAAGGAGTCATGTCGTAAATGTTCCTGATTTTTCCTTTTGAATCTATGTAAGCAATGGAAAGCGGATGAGGGGTGTTTTTCATCCAGAAAGATAGAATCTGATCCTGTTCAAAGATAAAAATCATACCGGTTCCATCAGGTATAACCTTTCTTTCCATAAAACCAAAGTTTCTTTCTTCTTCTTTTCTGGCAATTTCTGCTTTTACGTAAGCAGTGCTTCCATCTGCCTTTTTAATTGTAATTGTGGTTGTCTGTAATTTGCTTTTATTACAGCCTGTAAATAAAGATGCAAGTACAAGAAGTAATGCGATTAATAAGCTTTTTCTTTTAATCATAATTCATCCAAAAACATCTGACGTGTTTTTTCTTCTCCCGATTTTTCTATATTTGAATACTGTTTTAATTCATCAAATATTTTGTTATCAATGTATTTTAAGGTTAATGGTTTTTCAAGCGACATTGTTACTGAATCATTTGTCCAGCTGGCTCCCTGAGGATTCAGTTTATCCGGTTGGCCGTATTTATTGCAGAGGGTTGTAAAAATACTGTAATAATCCATCCTGTCCGGGTTTACATTTATTGTAATGATATAAAGCCGGTCTTCTGAAAATTGAAAATAGCAGCGGTCAAGAAAATTTAATTTATATGCACTTGCATCTGTTTCTATAAGCACCTTATTTACACCCGGGAGCAATGAAACGTCTCTGTCTCCGTGGTAGCCGAATTCGGGATCCCTTAAAAGCTGATTTTTTGTTTCGTTTAAGGACATGCCAAGTTCAACTTTTTTAAAGCCGTTTGGAAGTTCTTCTGCAAAGAGTAAAAAAAACTGAAATAAAAAATAAACTGCAAATAGTTTTTTCATAATCATAATATCGGCAGTTTAAGAGAAGGAGTTTATTTTATTTATTTAAGAAAATTTTAAGAAAGACTAGAGTTTCTGTTTTCTGTAAAAGGCTGCCTGTTTTGAAAGTTCAACAATATCTTTTATGAAAATCTTGCCTTCAATAATCTTAAAGTGAGAATCCTGCTGGAAGTCGAAAATTGCTTTTGGCTGCTGGTTATGAGGAATACCGCACATATTTGCGATGTCCTGAGGGGTGAATTCAGTCTGTTTCTGTTTGTTGAGAACGTTATCAAACTGAACTTTCTGCTTTTCTAACTGAAGGGAAAGCATATCAATCATCTTAGCCTTAGGGTCAGGAATGTTTGCGTTGTCAAGTTGTCTGTACATAGACCAGAGACGGTCGGCAAGGGTGGTTGTAAGGCGGGCAATCATCTGTGGCTGAGTTGTTACCATCTGATTGAAGTTGGCAAGGTTTACAACCATAAGACGGCAGGCGCTGTGGGTAATGGCACTTGCTGAGCGGGATTTATTTTCCAGGAGAGCCATTTCTCCAAACATATCACCTTTTTTAAGTACAGCAAGAGTTACTTCGTTGCCGTTTACAACTTTGGAAATGGCAACTTCACCAGACTGAATGATAAACATATCTTTACCAGGTTGTGATTCAGAGAAAATCATCTGATCCTGCTGATATTCACGGATTGATTCCTGAGAAGGTTCAAGATAAGAAGGATGAGTTCTTTTTCTTAATTCAAGGAATTTCTGTTTTGCAATTTCTGCGTTAGGACCGGTTGGTTTTGTTTTTAAATACTGATAGTAAGCATAAATTGCAATGTCTGATTTAGCTGAATTTTCATAGAACTGTGCTACTTTAAAAATCTGATCATAAGATTCAGCTACCGCGCCATTCAAGGTGGCCTTGGTAAGCATCTCGTTCATTACGCGCATGCGATTTGCGAAGGTTTTAATGATTTTTAGAGCGACAGGAGTGTTATTTACAATTAAATCTGAATACTGTTCGCGGCGAACTGCAATTGCAACTACATCAGTTTGTGCAATGGCGGTTTCAATTTGAAGATGACCCGACATGCAGGGAACAACGCCTACGAAGTCTCCAGGGCCAAGGACTACAGGCGCAATTGCTCCAGATTCACCTTTATAGCACTGAACGGTTCCTTGTTGAATAATGAAAAATCTATCACTGTCAGATTTTCCTTCGACAACTATATAAGAGCCTTTTGGAAATCTGCAAATTTGTAATTGTAACAAAACTTTTACCTCTATAGTCCTTATAAAATTATAAATTTACAAAGTAAATTTGTCAATGTAAGTGGGGAGAGGTGAGCAAGAAAGAGGACAGCTGAGGGGAAGGGGTCGGCGCTAAGATAAATTTGTGAGCTTGCAAGAAGAGTTAGCACGCGCCGCGAAGAGAAACTTCCGCGGAGGTAAGAGAAATTCCGCATAGGTAAGATTAACTCCCGCGGAGGAAATTTAAGAATTAAGAAAAATAATTTCTTCTTCCAGCTTATAGCCGAATTTTTTTAGAACTTCGCTTTTTGTATATTCAACCAGTTTTTTAATATCATCCTGGCTTGCATTGTCTGTATTGATAATGAAGTTTCCGTGAAAGTCTGCAATTTTTGCCCCGCCAATCTGAAAGCCTTTAAGGCCGGCCTGGTCAATAATCTTTCCTGAAGGAAGACCAAAATCACGGTTGTTTTTAAAAACAGAGCCTGCACTTGGAAATTTGAAGTGGCCCTTACTTATTCTTTCGTTTATGTAACTTTTGCAGGCATCGCAGATAGCCTGATGCTGCTCAGGACCTTTCTGCTCTAAAAGGAAGGTTACCGTGGTTATAAATTTGTCGTTGGCCTGGAAGGGGGATTTTTTGTAATCCCAGTCAGAAGGATTTTTTAGAATGTGATGTAACTTTACTTTGTCTTTAGATAAATCCATGTAGGTTGTTGCAAATAAAACATCACTTATAGATTTATCAAAACAGCGGGCATTCATATATACAGCACCCCCTGCCGAGCCGGGTAAGCCTGCAAATTCTTCAAATCCGCTTATGTTGTTCTGCTTACAGAAGTTTACTATTGTAGCAATGGAAGTTCCGCTGAAGCAGGAAACAAGACACTGGCCTTCTTTAAGTTCAATTTGTCCAAAATCCAGGGGCAGATTATCTGCTTCAAAATAATCAATTTCGTTAAAATTTTGTGTGGAAACAATAACCCCGTCATAATAGTCGGGAAGAACAACATTACTTCCGCCGCCTAAAATAAAGAATTTATATTTATTTTGTAAAAGCAGTTCAAGAAGAATCTGAAAAGAATAGTAATTTATTGGTTTTATAAAGAGAGCTGCCCTGCCGCCTACCTTAAAAGTGCATTTGTCTTTGAGGGGCTCATCTTTTAAAATATCTGCTTTAAAAGCATCATAATTTTTGAGTGCTTCGATTAAAAGTTCATATTTTTCCACAATTTTATTATAGTGATTTTACCCTTTTTAATATAGTAATGCCCCTTTTAATATAACAATTAATTAGACCGGTCATAAAAAATACCTTCCGGTCCTTGCATTGCACTAAGCCCCTTAAAATTGTATAATTTTTTAATCAAATATTGGAGTTTTACATGGCACTTAAATTATATAATACAATGGGTCGTAAATTAGAGGATTTCAAACCAGTTCATGAAGGATTTGTTGGTTTTTATGGATGTGGTCCTACAGTTTACAACTATGCACATATAGGTAATCTTAGAGCTTATGTTTTTCTTGATGTGCTTGATAAGTCTCTTTCTTTTCTTGGTTATAAAATTAAGCATGTAATGAACATTACTGATGTTGGTCATTTAACTGGTGATGGCGATGACGGTGATGACAAAATGAAAAAATCAGCAGAAGAACGCCATCAGAGTGTACTTGAAGTTGCAAAATTCTATACTGATGCTTTTATGAAAGATATTGATGCCCTGAATATTCGCCATCCGGATGTAATCTGTAAGGCAACTGATCATATTCAGGAAATGATTGATTTGATAAAGCAGATTGAAGCAAATGGTCATACCTATATGGCCGGCGGAAATCTTTATTTTGATATTTCTACTTACCCTGATTACGGTAAACTTGCCAACCTGAATGTAGAGGAACTTAAGGCAGGAGCCGGAAAACGCAAGGTTGTTGTTGTTGATCAGAATAAGCGTAATCCGGGGGACTTTGTACTCTGGTTTACAAAATCAAAATTTGAAGATCAGGCTATGACCTGGGATTCTCCATGGGGACGCGGTTATCCTGGCTGGCATATTGAATGTTCTGCCATGAGTATGAAATATCTTGGAAAACATATTGATATTCATACCGGCGGAATTGACCATATTCCGGTTCATCATACAAATGAAATTGCTCAGAGCGAAGGTAGTTTTGATGAATCTGAGCGCGCTAAAGGTCCATGGGTAAAATACTGGCTCCACAACGAATTCCTTATTCTGGAAGGCGGAAAGATGAGTAAGTCAAGCGGACACTTTATTACTCTTCAGACTCCGCTTCCTGCAGAAAAAGGTTTTTCTCTTAAAGATAAGGGCTTTGAACCTCTTGATTACAGATTCTTCCTTTTGGGCGGTCACTACAGAAAGCAGCTTGTATTCAGTATGGAAGCTCTGGCTTCTGCTAAGAATGGTCGTGCTGCTCTTTATGCAAGAGTTGCTAAGCTGATTAAGGCTGCCAACGAGAAAAAACTCTGGCAGAATTATAAGGAACTTGGAATCAGCGAACTTACAGAAGAAAATTATAAGGCAGCCCTGGATTATTATAATAATCCGGAAAACCATACAAAAACTGCAAGTGAGGCAAGATGTGTAGATGCTTTCAGGGTAGCTCTGGAAGATGATCTTTCTACTCCAAGAGCCCTTGCCGCATTAAACGAAGAAATCAGTTTGAAAAATTCTGGTAACGAAGCAGTTGCCCTTGGTAATGTTGATTATATGGACAGGGTATTAAGCCTTGATATCATTAAAAATGCATTTAAATTATTAAAAGAGCAGGTTTCTTTAAATAATACATCAGATAATACTTCTGATTCTCATGCGGGAGACCCTGAGGCAGAAGAAATTAATGCACTTGTTCAGGAACGTACTGCTGCTAAAAAAGCAAAGAATTTTGCAAGGGCAGACGAAATAAGAAATCAGCTTGCAGAAAGAGGAATTACAATTATTGATACTCCTACTGGACCTGCATGGAAAAGAAATTAAGCTTATTCGCTTGTAACTTTTAGGATAGAAGAGTGTTTTCTAAGGTAGTGGAAGAAAGTCAGACAGAACTAAGTTTATCGCTGAATGCAGGAAATCCCGCTGATTTCAAAAAGATTTATGACGAATGTATGGGAATGCTTTACAAAATCTCTTACAGAATTGTAAATGATGAAGAAGCCGCAGAAGATCTTGCACATGATTCTTTAATTAAAGCAAACGAAAAAGAACTTGTTTTTCCTTCTTTAAACGATGCAAAATACTGGTTAATCCGTGTAGTTAAAAATGCCTCGTTGAATTATATAAAAAGAAAGGACAGGGAACGCAAGGCTTACGAGAAAGTTTTATACGAAGGTCACAAAAAAGCTGATAACGGTGAAGTTGACTTGCTTAAAAGTGAATCTATAAAAAAAGCAAGAGAGGCTTTAAAAAAGCTTCCTAAGAATCTTCAGGATGTTCTTATGCTTCGTGAGTACGGCGACTTGAATTACAAAGAAATCGGAAAGGTTCTGGGCATTACCGAAGGTAATGTAAAGGTAAGAATTTTTAGAGCCAGGGAACAGCTTGTTAAATTAATAGGAGAAGAAAATGTCTACTTGCCCGAGTAAAGATATTCATTCTGTTTATTTAGATAACGAACTGCCAGAAATTTATAAGGCCGAATATGAAGAGCATCTCAAAAATTGTCCTCAGTGCCAGAAGGAACTGGAAAAAATAAGAGCCCTTCATAAAATGTTTACTTCTGACTCAGTATCTATTACACCAGATGCAACTTATTTAGACCAGAGTTTTGAACGTTTGCAGATGAAGATGAAGTTTGCAAAAAACACCTCAAGAAAATCATCTGACAATGGTAGAAAATCATATAATCGTCTTGGAGTAATTAGTGCGGCTGCCGCTGCAGTTTTTGCCCTGATTATACCTCTTAGACTTACAGGCAATTCTGCTGTAAAGGAATCTGTAACCGAAGCCCTTCCTATAACCGCCAGAAATGTTTCTTTAAATACCAGTGGAAACAGTGGGGTAATTTCGGGTAATATAGATAAAGCAGTTTTATCTTCCAGAAGAAATTCTTCTGCAAATCCTTTCTTACAGAACGTGAGCAGTCAGGCTAATTCTGAAAATCAGAATCAGTTCTCTTTTGTTCATGATGGTGATGTAGAACTTCTTAAACCGGAATTTGAAACAATCTCAATAAAAATAACTCTTCCTGGCATTGATTCAGTTCCTGTAACAACAGAGGTAAATCTGCCGGTAGATTTTGTTTCGGGCAGATTTTAAGTGAACTCTACTAAGAAAATCAGTTATTATTTTAGACGGTATTCCGCTGTAAGATTTATTTGCATTTTGCTTGTAATTGCTCTTATAGTCGGAATATCATTCCTTATCAGTTATCATTCAAAAGTTGTACCGGAAATTACTTCCATTAATCCTCCTGTGGGAGTACCCGGTGATGTAATTGTAATTAACGGCAAAAATTTCGGAAAAGAACGGGATATGAATTACGTTGAATTTTCCGGTTCAAAATTAACTTCAAGTGCCTATATTTCCTGGTCAGATACCAAAATTAAACTTGTTCTTCCTGCCAATGTTCAGGACGGCCTTGTCGTTGTTGGAAATAAAAACATCCGTTCTAAGCCGGCCCTTTTTGCAAACGAAATTGATATTCCGGTTCTGGTTCCTACCGTAAAGCAGACCACAAAGCCGGTTATAACTGCAATAACGGGAAAGCTCCATTACAGGGGAGACCTGCTTACCATTACGGGAAATAACTTTGGCGATACCCGGGGCGATTCAAAAGTTTACTTTACAATCGATTATGATGATAAAATCAAAAATGCAGAAATTGTAACCTCAAATATGTACACCGAAAATATGGTGCCTGTTTCTGAATTTGAAGCCGGATATGAGTTCTGGAGCAATACAGAAATTAGGGTAAGAATTCCGGACGGAGCTTCTTCCGGTCTGGTGCAGATTCAGGTTGGCGACGAAAAATCTGAAGGTTATGAATGCGAAATTTCTTCTTATGGAAGCAGCAGCGTAAAATTAAGAAGAATTTATCTTATGGAATATAGTGCTGATATTGCAGATTTATATACAAATGATATTTCTACCGTAACCCTGCGTTGTCCAATTCCTCTTGAAACCTACTACCAGCCGGAAGTTCAGATTACAGAAATTAATCCAAATCCTGTTTTAACAAATTATCAGAATGCAATAATCCATCAGCTTTCAAAATCTAAGAATTATTTTCCAAAAACTGTATTTAAGCAGACTTTTGTTCTTCCTGTTTACGAAAGACTTTCAAGCGTAAATGCAGATAAGACTGTAAATTATAAAAAGGGTGATATTCATTTTGTAGATAAGGCCCTTGAGAGTGATGCCTTGATTCCTTCTGAAAATGAAGAAGTTAAAAAACTGGCTGCGGAAATTACTGGAAAAGAAAAGAATAATTATAAAAAAGCAAAATTGATTTATGATTATTTCTGCGATAAATGTAAAATTAATTCAAAAGTGCGCAAGAATGATGCTGATCCTCTGGATTTAATCAAATCTAAAAAAGGGGACAGTTATGATTTTGCAATTATGTATACAGCTCTTTTAAGGGCGGCCGGAGTTCCTTGTCTTACAAACTCTGGTGTTCTGGTTCTGCAGGATTTAACAACTCAGCCTCACTGGTGGTGTGAGTTTTACCTTCCTGGCTTTGGCTGGCTTCCTGTTGACCCTGCAATTGGTGCGGGGCTTGAATACAAAAGCTGGACAGAAGGTGGAAAGAGCCTTGATTCCCGTGACTTCTATTTTGGAAACATGGATTCTCATCATATTCTCTTTTCGAGAGGCTGGGCAGAATTAAAGCCTTTCAGCCAGGAAAATAAAATTGTTCAGCATCCAAGAAGTTTTGCCCTGCAGTCAATCTGGGAAGAAGCTTCAGAAAGTACAGTAAAATACAGTTCTTACTGGAGCGTTCCAATTATTCGTGGTGTATATTAATTAATATGGAGGATAGAATGGATACAAAAGTTTTAAGCGTTGGAGGTTCGATTATTGTACCGGATGCTCCAGATTCAAATTTTTTGTCTAAATTTGTTTCAATGTGTACAAAATGGCTTGATGAAGATAAATCTAGAAGATTAATTCTGGTTTGCGGAGGCGGTGCTCCTGCCAGAGTTTATCAGAACGGTTATAAGGATGTTTGCCAGAAATTAGGAAAAGATTTTGATGCAAACTCAGCAGACTGGATTGGAATTATGGCTACAAGAATTAATGCCCAGCTGGTAAAATCATGCTTTGGTGATTATTGTAAAAATCCTGTAGTTTATAATCCTACAGAAGAAAATCTTGCTTTTGACGGTCAGGTTTTAGTTGCAAGCGGCTGGAAACCAGGTTTTTCTACCGACACAGATGCAGTATATCTTGGCGAAAAATTTGGAGCAAAAACTGTTGTAAATCTTTCTAATATTGAAAAGGTATACACTGATGATCCAAGAAAAAATCCGGATGCAAAGCCTCTTGATACAATTTCCTGGGCAGATTTCCGTAAGATGGTAGGTGATGAATGGACTCCTGGAAAGAATTGTCCTTTTGATCCTATTGCTTCTAAAAAGGCCAGCGAACTTAAGTTAAAGGTAATTTGCGCTGGTGGAAAAAATATTGAAAATATTAAAGCTATCTTAAACGATAAAGAATTTGTCGGTACAACTATCGGCGAATAGTGCTTTCTTCCATTTTTACTAGAATGGAATCAAGTTTTTGACCATAGGCAGGATCTGCAGCCCAGCTTCCTGCCAGGCCAAAGATGTCTTCTACAAATTTGGTTTTGTGTACCCAGTTGTAACGGGGATCAACCAGTTCCTTTACAAGAGGAACCTCTTCTTTTGTTGCATAAGCCTGTAAATGCTGTATATGGGCTCTAACTCCCACTTCTTCACTTTCAAAAATCTCTCCGGGATGCTCTTTATCTATGGCGCCGAGTCCACAGTAGTTATGCCATTCAGGCTGAACTAAGTTTCCGTAGTTTAAGTAGCCGGTTTCAAGGCACATCTGTGCAAAGGCCAGGTCTGAGTTTATGTTTTCGCAAAGGGCTTCGTCGTAATAAAGGCAGGCCAGCATATAAATGTAATCCTGGTCAAAAGCGGGATTCTGACTCAGAAAAAAGCGGCTGAGTTCTTCAGGGCTAAGCTGTCCCTGAGCAATAAGGTTTCGGGAAAGTTTTTTAGCAGGATGTCTTAAAGACTGGCAGGAAAAAAGCAGGGGAAGCAGAAGTGCTGCAAAAATGATACTTATCTTGTTTTTCATAAAATTAATAAAATTATAAATAAAGATTGAGAAATAAGGAAGAAAAAATCAGTCTTAATAAAATTTTTTCTAAGAAATTCCTGCGACTTTTGTAAAAAGTGATTTTTTTTTGCAATTATATATATGATGAAATATAACTATATTGCAATAAAAGCAGATGCCAGAGAAAAGGCACTGGAACACGGAATAGAAACTCTTTTTGACAGTGAGTTGATTTCTCTGATTTTAGGAACGGGTACAAAAGAAAATCCTGTGGAAAGTCTTTCCTGCCGGGTTTTAACCCTTCTTGATGATATGGATAGCTCTTCCCTTATGGAGGCGCTTTTAAAGATTAAGGGGATGGGGGTGGGGAAGTCTCTTGCCCTGGTGGCGGCACTGGAGCTTGGAAGGCGAAGAAGCGGGCATCTTAAAGCCCCTATTTTAAAGCCCCTGGACCTGGTTCCCTTTGTAAGAAATTATGCGGTAAGTTCAAAGGAACACTTTATTGTGGTAACTTTGAATGGAGGTCACGAAATAATTGAGATTCATGTGGCGTCTGTAGGAACTATTAACCGGTCTCTGGTGCATGCGAGGGAAGTCTTTTCGCAGGCTATAAAGGAAAATGCTGCGGCTATCATCCTCTGTCATAATCACCCTTCCGGCAACTGCCACCCTTCCACAGAAGATATCGACTCTACCGCAACCCTCCTTGCAGCCGCAAATGTTATTGGCATTCCTATACTGGACCACATAATTGTTGATTGTGAAGGTTATTACAGCTTTTTGGAGAACAATTTATTGTTTTGTGAAGAATAAAGCGATAAAATCAAAGTATGAAAAAAATATCAGTATTTTGTCTTTTTATTATATTTTTCTCTTTTCTCTTTGCAGAAAGTTTACTGGAAGCTGTAGGAAATCTTGCAATACAGACTTTGCTGCCTGTAAGCACTGAAACTCCATACGAATTACAGGAACTTTCTGATTCAGCTTTATGTGAGGCAGAGTTTCGGACAAATATTTCTGGAGCAGAGGTTTATCTAAACGGAACTTATTATGGAAGAACAAATCTTGTTATAAAAAATTTGTCTCCTTCCCGTTATAGAGTTGAACTTAAAAAAAGCGGTTACGAAACAAAAGAGTTTATAATCCACCTGAAGAAGGGCTACAGGAGTGTTTACAGGGCTGACCTCAAGCTTATACTTGGAAAAATAAGGATTAATAATCTTCCTTCCAATACGTCAGTCTACCTTGACGGCAGCCTTAAAAGTTCAAACGTAATTGAAGCGACTCCGGGCTATCATGAATTGAAAATTAAAAGATTCGGTTATACAAGCTACACCGAAAATGTTTATGTAAAGGCTTATGAATATGTAAATGTTTATCCGGAATTTACGCCAGTTCCTTTTGCCATAAGCGATTTTAGAATCAGTAAGGAGTCTATAAATCCGGATTATAAAAACAGGCTGGGCAGGGTAGATTTTTCTTTTGAAGTTACGGCAAATGGTTCTGCCCTTATTCAGGTCTGGAATGCCTTAGGGCAGGTGGTCTGGTATAAGGAATGGACCTCTTTTTCTACCTGGAGCCAGAGTGTAAGATGGGATGGCCGCGACAGCATGGGTAATGATTTAAGTGACGGTCTTTATACGGTTACCATTTCTTCTTCTGATGATGATTACTATGCAGATTTAACAATCACCCTGGACCGTTCAACTACCTACTCACTTTTTGCAATCAACTCGAAGGGAAGCGGAGCGGGAAATCTTCCTGCCGTATTTGCAAATAACCTGAACTTTTTTGCACCTTATTTCAGACTGGGCTTTTTCCAGCTGGATAATCCTTCAAATAAGTATATTGATATTTCGGGCGGTCTCCTTTTTGATTTTGCCCATCATATAGAATTTAATATTGGAGCAGGGGCCTGTCCCCGTCTTTATACAGAACAGGATGCGCCTTTCCTTTTCTATACCAGTCTGAAGCTTTTTGATTCCGTAGAGTTTGACAGCTCAACAAAACTCTGCTACGGCTTTTTACTTCACTGGGGCTTCTTAAGTGATGATTCCATCTTCCCTTATGGAATGGACACTTCAAACGGGCTTGGACTTTCTGCCCTTGTGGCTCTGGATTTTCCTCTGCTGCATCTTGGTCTTTCTTCGGATTATATTATGGCTCCTGTAAACGGAAAGGATTTTTCTCAGGGAAGTTTGTGGAAAAACGGACTTTCTTTGATGTTTAAGATGAACAAAAATCTTTCTGTAAACACCTGGGCTGCTTTGAATTCAAGCCTTAATTCTCCTTACCGGGCTGAAACCTTCTATCCATTTGAAAGCCTGGACTACGGGGCCGAGCTTTTATTCTCGCTGGGAACTTCCTTGTGGCAGGGGGATTTTAGAATTAACGGAAACAGCTTCCTGGACGGCAAAACTTATGTCTTTATAGAATTTGGGTTGTCTTATTTATTGTAAATAGTTAAATTATAGAGTATGAAATTATACTCTCGTCAACAATTAATATTTTCAGTAGCAGGAACAGCTCTTTTTGTGTTTGTTCTTTCTTTTTTACTTTTTAATTTAATTTCGCCTGCAAAGGCTAAAAAAAATATTGCTCAGGGCCAGGAAGCCGCAGAAGAATTTAGTATCGGCGAAAGCGGTGAGGCTGCCACTTCCGTGGAGTCTGCACAGGGCGGAGAAGCTGCCTTAGGTGGAGCTTCTGGTCTGGGCGGAGAAACTGGTGAACTCGGCGGGGCAGGCGAGTCAACTTTGGCCGGCGGATTAGGCCTGAGCAGTGGATCTGCCTTTTCCGGCTCTGAAAACAGCCTTACTATTCCTGTAAGTTCAAACACCTATACTCAGGATGAAATTCAGAATATCAATATTTACGAAATGTGCAACGAGGCCGTAGTAAATATTAATACTAAAATCACTTCTTATGACTGGTTCCTTGAGCCTTACGTAAAGGACGGCGGTTCAGGTTCCGGTTCAATAATTGATAAGAGGGGATATATCCTTACAAACGTTCATGTTATTTCCGGGGCAACAAAAATTTATGTTTCTTTGTTTGACGGAACCCAGTATGAAGCAGAAGTTGTAGGCCAGGATCTGGACAGTGACCTTGCCGTAATTAAATTTAATCCTCCGGAGGGAATGACCTTAAAGACTATTTCTTTTGGAGATTCAACTTCCCTCAAGGTTGGACAGAAGGTTATTGCCATTGGTAATCCTTTTGGTATGGAAAGAACCATGACTACGGGAATTGTTTCTGCCCTTGGAAGGCCTATTCAGAATTCAAATAACCGCATCATCCGCGATATGATTCAAACCGATGCTTCCATAAATCCTGGAAACTCCGGCGGTCCTCTGCTGGATTCCAGCGGAAGAATGATTGGAATTAATACTATGATTCTTTCTTCGTCGGGTTCTTCTTCGGGGGTAGGCTTTGCAGTTCCTTCGGTCACTGCAGTTCGCGTGGTTGCCGATTTAATTAAGTACGGAAAGGTTTTGCGCGGAACTCTTGAGGCCACTGTCATCCAGAACAGCAGAAGAATTGCCCAGCTTTCCGGCTATGATATTTCTACCGGTGTGGTTGTTTCAAAACTTGTCAGCGGCGGAAACGTAGAGAAAGCAGGAATTGAAGCCGGAAATAATGCAATTTATTACGGTAACAGAAACAACATAGTATATCTTGGCGGAGATATCATTACAAAAATTGATAATGTTGCAGTTTCTTCTCTGGCAGATTACTATCTTGCCCTGGAAACAAAAAAGCCTGGAGACACAGTAACTGTGGTTGTAAGACGAGGCAGAAAAGATTTGACCTTTAAGGTCCTTCTTGCCGAGTAGAGGATTTTTAATGCGTAAATTTGAAGTTGTATCTTCTTTTGAGCCAAGCGGAGACCAGGGGCAGGCTATAGAAAAGCTCAGCCAGGGATTTTTACGGGGCGATAAGTATCAGACTTTAAAAGGTGTAACAGGTTCCGGAAAAACCTTTACCATGGCTAAGATTATTGAAAAGGTGCAGAGACCTACTTTAATCATCAGTCATAATAAAACCTTAAGTGCCCAGCTTTACAGGGAGTTCAAATCTTTCTTTCCAAATAATGCCGTAGAATATTTTGTTTCTTATTATGATTATTATCAGCCGGAAGCTTATGTTCCTGCCCGTGATTTATACATAGAAAAAGACTGCGATATCAATAAAGAAATTGACCAGCTGCGTCTTGCCGCTACCTACAGCTTAATGGAAAGGCGGGATGTAATTGTTGTTGCTACTGTATCCTGCATTTATGGTCTTGGTATGCCGGATCTTTATAAGGAAATGAGGGTTCATGTAGAAACGGGACAGGAACTGAATATAAAGAAATTTGCAGAAAAATTAATTTCGCTCCAGTATTCCAGAAATGATGATGTGCTCGAAAGGGGCAACTTCCGGATAAAGGGAGATGTAATTGAAGTTTTTCCTCCTTACATGGAAACTGACGAAGCCTACCGTATTGAGCTTGATTTTGACGAAATTGTCCGCATAAGAAGATTTAATGTTCCTAACAGAAGTGTAACCGGAGAACTGGATGAAACTGTATTCTATCCTGCCAAGCACTTCGTTGTGCCTCAGGATCAGCTGAACCTTGCTACCGAAAGAATTCTTGCAGAAATGGAAGCCAGGGTAGAGGACTTAAGGGCAGGCGGAAAAATGCTTGAAGCAGAACGCTTGAAGACACGTACAACCTATGACGTAGAAATGCTCAGGGAAATGGGAACATGTCCTGGTATAGAAAATTATTCCGGTCCAATTTCGGGCCGTGCCCGTGGAGAGCCGCCTGCAACTCTGCTGCATTATTTTCCCGACGATTTTCTCTGCATGATTGATGAAGCCCATGTTTCGGTTCCTCAGATTGGCGCCATGTATGAAGGCGACAGAAGCCGCAAACAGAATCTTATTGATTTTGGTTTCCGTCTTCCTTCCGCACTCGATAACCGCCCTTTAAAGAAAGCGGAATTCGATGCGAAGATAAATCAGGTTATTTATGTTACAGCAACGCCGCGTCCTGAAGAAGTAAAGCAGAGCAGTCAGGTTGTTGAGCAGCTTATCAGACCAACCGGCCTTCTGGATCCTTTAATTGAAGTAAGACCAAGCGAAGGTCAGATGGAAGATATTTACAAAGAAATAAAAATCCGTATAGAAAGAAAAGAGAGGTCTTTAATTCTTACCCTGACTAAAAAAATGGCAGAGGATTTGACCGAATATCTTACAGAACTGAATCTTAAGGTAAAATATATTCACTCAGAAATTGATACCTTTGAAAGGGTTGAAATACTAAAGTCACTCCGCGCGGGCGAAATCGACGTCCTCATAGGAATCAACCTCCTTCGCGAGGGAATTGACCTTCCGGAAGTTTCCTTCATCGCACTTCTGGATGCTGACAAAATCGGCTTCCTGCGTTCCGAAACTTCCCTTATTCAGATTATTGGTCGTGCCGCAAGAAACGCAGCCGGTATGGTTGTAATGTACGCAGATCATATGAGCCCTGCAATGGAAGCGGCAATTAAGGAAACTAAGCATAGACGTGAAGTGCAGGAAGCTTACAATAAGGAACATGGAATTACGCCGGTTACAATTAAAAAGGCGGTTGAAGATATCCTTGTTCACGAAAAAGAGGATGCCGAGGAAGATGCAAAACTCAATCTAGAAGTGCTCAAAAAGGATGCAAATCTCTTTAATCCTAAGGACAGAAAGAAACTTATTAATGCCCTTAAAAAACAAATGGAAGAATTTGCAGACAGAATGGAATATGAACAGGCTGCCAGCGTAAGGGATCAGATTCTGGAAATTGAAAAGCAATACGGAAAATGTTAGTATATGAGTATGGAATTAACTAGTAAACAGAGAAAATATTTAGAAAAGGCTGCTCACGATTTGCAGCCGGTAGTTATCGTTGGTGGCGCAGGTCTTACAGAAGGCGTTACAAAAATGGTAGATTCATCTTTAGAAGCCCATGAATTGATTAAGGTTAAATTCAATGAATATAAGGATGAAAAGAAAGAACTTACCGAAGAAATCTGCAGCGCTACTAATGCAACTTTAGTAAGAATTATTGGAAATGTTGCAATCTTATTCAGACTTGCAGAAAAAGAGGAAGACAGAAAATATAGCCTTTAATTCTTTTTACAAAAGTTTTACGCAGCCGTAAGCTGTGTCGTGAAAAGAAAGAAAGTCTGAGATGATTCTGGAAGCGGAAGGTGACGCTTTATTTAAGCGGACAATTCCGCTTTTTGTTTTTAACAGGGGGTTTATGTATCTTTGTTTTACATCCAGTTTGAGACAGAAGTATTCGGAAGAATCCAGAGCTTCCTCTGTATGTAAAACTTTATCCATATTGCGGAAGGTTCTGTAAAGACGCTTGAATTCTTTTGAACCGTCAGCGGCTTCAATTTTGTCTAAAACTTCTTTTTCTGACAGGGTCATAAAATCTTTTTCGCAAAGAATATTCTCTCTTTCTGCCTGATTCATAATCTGACCTAAAAGCTGCAGGCAGATTTTGTCTTCGTTCAGCTGAAGAATGTGGCCTGTCATACAGAATTTTGAACAGTAAAGTTCTGCCACTTCCAGACTGTTAAAGCCAAGTTCCTTCTGGCCATCTTCGTTTTCTAAAACCGAAATGTCATTGTAGGTAGCTTTTATTTCATCCATTGTCCAGCTGCCTTCAAGGGCCATTCCTGAAGGATACATGTATTCAAGGCGGTCTGCACTAAGGCGGGGAATTTCGTTGTCTGCAACCGGGTAAAGGTGATAGTCTTCGACTCTTTCTACGGGGATATTGTCCCTGGCAAGAAGGGCCAGAAGTTCTTTATCTGAGCGGATTAAAGTCTTGGTTGGGCCTTCTGTTGCTGTCTGGGTAAGGGCATCTCCGTTTCTAAAATCGGAAACATGAGAAAAAACCGGGGTTGAAATATCGTGAAGAAGACCTGCGATGGCTTCTTCCTTTGAGCGGGTAAAGTGCCAGGTAATTAAGGCAACTCCAATACTGTGATCAAGGCGTGAATAGTAAAAGCGGTTTTTAAAGAGCCTTGTCCAGTCGGAGCCGCATAAAAGCCCTATTCCCGAAAGCCTCTGTAAAAGAGGCAGCTGAATATATTCATTCAAAAAATCAGGAAAATCGGGCTCAAGAATATGATGATACTTTTTTACATCATATTCCTGTTTTGGATATTTACTTATAATCTGCTCAAAAGAAAGTCCATCGTAAATATTTTTCATAAGTTATTTTTTAATTTTAACGTCAAGCTGATTAAATGGAATTTCAATTCCAGCTTCGTCAAATACCTGCTTCATGGCAATGTATAAATCATTTTTTGTTTTTAAGAAATCATCAGGTTTGAACCATACTGCAACTGTCATATTGATTCCGCTGTCTGCAAAGCCGTCGAACCATACTGCTGGAGCAGGGTTGTCTAATACTGTCGGACATAATGAAGGAGCCTTGCTTAAAGCTTCTAAGGCAGTTTTCATATCTGTATCATAACTGATGGAAATTGAAAGGGTAAGTCGGCGCTTGTTGTGGTAAGATTTGTTCATCAGATTTGTGTTGATGATTGATGAGTTAGGAATTCTAACCATTTCGTTATCAAGGGTATGAACTCTTACAGAAATAAGGTTGATTGAATCTACAATGCCTGTAACTCCGTTTACGATGATGGTATCACCAACTTTTAATGAGCCTTCGGTAAGTACAAAAAGTCCGCTTATAAGATTGCTGACAGAAGTTTGTGCGGCAAAACCGATTGCAACTCCGGCAATTCCTGCAGCTCCCCATATAGCAGAAAGCTTTACACCAAACAGGCTTAAAACATACATTACTATAACTATATAAAAAAGATATTTTATAAAGCGGGTAATTATCATCTGGCGGTGAGGTGTTGTCTTTTCTGCCGGTACCTTTTTAATAGCCTTAAGGATAACTCTGTAGACTATCCATAAAATGAATAAAATAATTACTGCACCAATTACCTTAAAGAGGTTGCCCCAGTTTAAGAAACTTTTGACCCAGGCAATAAAAGTAGAAGTATGTTCAATAAATGATTCTCCTACTGCTTCTGCCGCTGTTGTAATAGAATTTTCTGTTTCGTTCATTTTTATTCTCCAGTTAAACAATTATATATATTTATATTAATTGTGTTTGCATAAATCTGCAATCAGACATTCGCTGCATTTAGGATTTTTTGCAGTGCAGACATAGCGTCCGTGCAATAAAATCCAGTGGTGGGCATTAAAAAGAAATTCCGGGGGTATTCTTTTTAAAAGGCCTTTTTCTACTTCTTCCGGGGTGCTGCCCGGGGCCAGACCGATTTTTGGAGCAATCCTTAAAATGTGGGTGTCGACCGGCATGGTTGGCTGCTTGAAAATAACATTGAGGACTACGTTTGCGGTTTTAGGGCCTACTCCCGGAAGCTTTACCAGTTCTTCCTTTGTGCCGGGAACTTCTGAGTTATATTCTTCTACCAGCATTTTTGAAAGTTTGATTATGTTGGCACCTTTGTTTTTATAAAGTCCGATTGATTTTATGTAGGGAAGAAGCTTGTCGTAGCCAAGGTCCAGCATTTGCTGCGGACTGGTGACTTTTTCAAAAAGGGCTTTTGTTGCCTTGTTTACGGATTTGTCTGTTGCCTGGGCGGAGAGCACTACGGCAATTAGAAGGGTGTAGGGATTTTTGTATTCAAGTTCGGATACTGGGGAAGGATTTTGTTTTTGCCATCTTAAAAAGGCTTCAGTCATTTCTGCTTCAGATAACAAAATCATAAAATCCTTCCTCTATAAAAATATTAAAGCTGGGCTTTTAAAGCTTCAACCTTGTCTGTATTTTCCCAAGGGAAACCTTCTCTACCAAAATGTCCGTAAGATGCGGTTTTTCTGTAGATTGGCTGCTTTAAGTTTAAGGTCTTGATTATTCCTGCAGGAGTGCAGTCAAAAACTTTTTCTACAGCGGCTTCAATCTTTGAGCGTTCAACTTTTTCTGTTCCAAAAGTTTCTACAGAAATTGAAACTGGTTCAGGAACACCGATTGCGTAGGCAAGTTCTACTTCGGCACGGTCAGCAAGCTTTGCCGCAACAATATTTTTAGCAATGTAGCGGGCCATATATGCTGCGGAGCGGTCAACCTTAGAAGGGTCTTTTCCAGAGAAAGCTCCGCCGCCATGTCGTCCCATTCCACCGTAAGTATCAACAATAATTTTTCTTCCGGTTAAACCTGAGTCTCCGTCCGGACCTCCGGTTACGAATCTTCCTGTTGGATTTACAAAGTATTTTGTATTTTCGTCCAGAAGACCTGTTGGTTCAAGAACAGGTTTAATGATGTTGTCGATGATTGACTGCTTTAAAAGTTCATGATCTTTTTTGTCATCTTTGTCAAAAAAGTTAGGGGCATGCTGGTGAGAAAGTACAACTGTATCAATTCTGCATGGTTTATGATTTTCATCATATTCAACGGTTACCTGAGATTTTGCATCCGGGCGAAGGTATTTTAAAACGCCCTGGTGACGTAATTCGTGAGCCTTTAATAAAAGCTGGTGTGAATAATATACAGGAGCAGGCATAAAGCTTGGAGTTTCGTTGCAGGCATAACCAAACATCATTCCCTGGTCACCGGCCCCCTGCTGGCCTTCGTATTCTTCAAGTCCCTGGCCAACAACTCCCTGGTTAATATCTGCAGACTGGGCATGAAGACGGTTCATAAACATACAGTTTTTTCCGTCCAGACCAATTTCAGCAGCATTGTAGCCGATGTCTAAAGCTACCTGGCGGGCAATTTTTTCTACCTGAGCGTTGAACTGCTTTGTAAAGGCATTGTCTATAGTGATGTTCTGGAAGCCGATTTCGCCGCCTACGAGAAGAAAATCTGTAGAAGCAAAGCTTTCGCATGCAACATGGGCATCTTTGTCTAATGAAAGGCAGTAGTCTAAAACTGCATCTGATACCTGATCGCAAAGTTTATCAGGATGGCCTTCTCCAACTGATTCTGATGTAAATAAAGAGTGATTTTTTGTTAAAACAGACATATTAGTCTCCTTTTTAGCAGATTTGTTACCTCAAAGAAGTAACGCCGGTTGCAATTTGGATAAATCGCCGACTTTTATAATTATCTTGTGAAATACAATATATTGAAAAAAAAACAAAAATGCAATATTCTAAATTCATACCAATAATAAATGTTAAGGAAAGGACTGTTATGGCTTTAACTAAAAGCTTTTCAAAAGATAAGAAAAAGTGCTCCGTTACATTTTTGGTTTCGGCAGAGGCAGCACAAGGCGTAAAAAAAATTAATATTGCAGGCGATTTTAACAGCTGGAGTAGTACAGATACTCCTCTACAGCAAAATCTGGACGGTTCTTTTTCTGTTACATTAGAGTTGCAGGCAGGCAGGGAGTATCAGTTCCGATACTTGTTCGATGGAATAAAGTGGGAGAACGACTGGGATGCAGACAAATATATTCCTGCACCTTTTTCTAATGCTGACAATTCAGTAGTAGTGTGTATAGACGAATCTAAATAAATATAAAACCCGCTGGTTTTCAGTGGGTCTTTTTTTTTAAAGGGAGAAAAAATAATGGCAAAAAAAGAAAAAAGAATACCATGGAAATTTCTGGACGAATACAGGGGAAGAGACTTTTCGGGCGAATGGCCAACCTTTCCTGAACTTTTAGAAATACAGTCTAAACGTTTTGCAGAACGTCCTTATTTTACAGATTTTGACGGACCAGACGGTTCAAAAAGAAGCTGGACTTACTCACAGGTAAATGCCCTTGTTCATCAGATTGCAGATTTTATGATTTCTGAAGGAATTAAAAAGGGAGACAGAATTGCAGTAAGCGGAAAGAACTCTCCTGAGTGGGGTATGGTTTATTTAGCTGCCCTTTATGCAAGTGCAATTATTGTTCCTGTAGACAACGGTCTTTACCAGAAGGAAGTTGAAAATATTGTAAATACAGCAGAACCAAAGATGTTCTTCTGCGAAGATGATAAGTATGATTATTTAAAGGCAGATTACAAGAATATGAAGGTTTATTCTTTGAATCCTGCAAAAGATGATTATGTATTGAAGTTCAGGGCAGAAAAGGCAGTTACTCCAAACGAAAAGGTCAGCTGCGAAGATACTGCGGCAATTCTCTTTACTTCCGGAACAACCGGAAATCCAAAGGGTGTAATGCTTTCTCATAAGAATTTAATTTCTGACGGTTATATTGCTCAGACAAATCTTCTTATCCTCCCTACCGATGTTTTCTATGCCTTACTTCCAATTCATCACGCATATACAATGCAGGCAGCCTTTATTTGTCCTATGGAAGTTGGTGCAGAAATTGTATTTGGAAAGAGCATGGCTGTTTCCCGCCTTATGAAAGAACTTAAGGAAGGAAAAATCTCCATTATGCTGGGAGTTCCTTTACTTTATAACAAGCTTCTTTTTGGAATTAATAAGGGTATTCGTGCTAAGGGTGCTCTTGTTGCAGGAATTATGTCCTGCCTCAGAGGAATTTCTTTCCTTATCAAAAAACTTACCGGCAAAAATCTTGGCCACAAAATCTTTAAACCTGTTTTACAGCAGGCAAATATCTATACTTTAAGGGTTGCAATTTGTGGCGGCGGTCCTTTAGCAAAATCTGTATTTAAGCAGTATCAGGCAATGGGTATTGATTTTATTCAGGGTTACGGATTAACAGAAACTTCTCCAATTATTGCCCTGAATCCTCTTGAGCATTTTAAGCTTGCTTCTGTTGGTCAGGCCTTTTATCCTTACATGGAAGCAAAAATTATTAATGTTGACGAGAAAATCAAAAAAGCTCCATTTGTTGGTGAAATTGTTGTAAAGGGTCCAATGGTAATGCAGGGCTATTACAAAATGCCTGAAGAAACTGCAAAAATGTATACAGAAGACGGCTTCTTTAAGACCGGAGACCTTGGCTGGATGGATAAAGAAAACTACATCATGCTTTGTGGTCGTGCAAAGAATCTTATTGTTACAAGCGGTGGAAAAAACGTTTATCCAGAAGAAATTGAAGATGCTTTCCAGCTTTATGACGAAGTAAAACAGGTAACTGTTCAGGGCTACCACAAGGATGGAGATAAAACTTCAGAAGAAATTGAAGCCCTTATTTACCCAAGCGACGAATTATTTGCAAAACTTGGTGTAGAAAGAAATAATAACTTTGTTCAGGACGAAGTTCTTGAATCTATTCAGAAGATAGTTTCAAAGGTTAATAAAACCCTTCAGTCTTATGAGCATATTTCTAAAATCACTATCTTAAAAGAACCTTTAGCGATGACAACATCTCTGAAGGTAAAGAGAAATTATAAAAAATAAGCCCCAGCCTCCGATAATATATTTATGCAAAATTTTGATAGAGGTTTACTGGCAAAAAGAATTCTCTTTAGTTTTTTTCTGATATTTGAAATGAGTGCCCTGCGTCTTTGTGCCGAAGATGTTTCTCCTGCAAAGGCCCAGGTTATGCGCGATTCCTTTGTTGCAGAAGCAAAAAAATATGTAGGCTCGCCTTATGTTTACGGGGCCGTTGGTCCGGACTCTTTTGACTGTTCCGGGCTCATTTATTTTGTGGCAAGGGAATCCTTGCAGATTCAGCTGCCAAGAACCGCAAAGGCCATCTACAATTACTGTAAAGTTATTCCCGATAAAGACCGGGAGGTTGGTGATCTTCTCTTTTTTAAAACTACTTCCCAGGATGTAATATCTCACGTTGGAATTTATATTGGAAATAATCAGTTTATTTCTGCAATTAGTGACGGCCCAAATTCCGGAGTTGTTGTTTCTTCCTTAAAGCAGGAATACTGGAAGCCAAAATATGTTTGTACCGGAAAATTCCTTAAGTCCGGAATAAGTGAAGATGTGATTGAGGAAGAAAAAAAAGCAGAAAATTATGCTGCGGAATCTTCTGTGGCAGAAAACGTTATTTTTGCCCTTTCTGCCAGCGGCGGCTGGTCTTTTATAGCCCCTTCCGAACTCATGTTCCGCTTCAGGGGAGTGGATATCCAGACCGATGTACGCTACGCTAAATGGCCCCTGCAGCCAGGCCTGGCCCTTAATTTTAGATTCAACACCGGCAATAAAATTTTCCAGATTCCTCTTTTATTTACTGCAACTATAAACGATTATTTTAAAATTTACGCAGGACCTGTAATTTCTTTTGGCCACGGTTGTTTACCAGGTAATGGAAAAGAAATAAAAGCATCCTTTTTCCCTGGTATTGTCGGCTGTACCTTTGCAACTCCTGCTATAAAGGCCTGGTCTACAAAAATTCAGTTAATACAGGATATCAGTTACAGCGTATTTAATAACCTTGATAATTCTGCTTTAGGATTTGTTGAGTCAATCGGTGCCGGACTGGTTATGTATACAGGAATAAGGGTAAGTTTTCCATTAAATAATTTTATGGGCGGAAAATAATGAAAAAACTTTCTTTATTACTTTTAGGCTTTTTTGCAGCCTTTACCTTAATTTCCTGCGAATCGCAGATAAAAATTGAAGCTGCTAAGGATAAACTCAGCATAAACTTTGACTCAGTTTCTAAAGGCGGCTTTGAAAAATTAATAAAATCCTTTTCTTCTGTAAATGAAGGTGAAAATGCTTCAGACTTTATTCAGTGTGATGAAATTGCTCAGGCCCTCAGGGATTCTGCTTTTTCTGATGTAAAGGTTTCAAAAGAGAATGTCTGTGATTTATCTATTGAACTTTCTGCAAATCCGGAGGATAACCTTTTATTAAAGAGCGGGCTTCTTTACCTGCAGGATGGTCTTTTTATTACAGATTTTTCAAAAGAAAAACTTGCTGCTTTTTATCTTGAGTCTGACAGTCAGATAAGAGACTTCCTGGACCTTTTTATGGCCCCTGTCTTTAATGATGAAGAAATGTCTGTGGATGAATATCTTGAAACGCTGGCAGCCTTTTACGGCAATGACCTTGCGTCCGAACTTAAAGAAAGCAGAATTAAAGTTTTCAGCAAAAACGAAAAAAATAAAATCTGGTCTAAATCCTATTCTCTGGCTGAACTCCTTTGCGGAGTATAAAAAATTATTATTTTATAACCAAATTTTTCACAAATGGTTTAAATTGTATTATATTTAAAGTTGTAACTTTTTATTTTAAAGTTTTCTTTTAAAAACTAAATTTATAAATGGTGAACTCAGGAGGTTTTCCTATGATTGAGGTTTCCCACGTTTCCAGAAATTTTGGAGATTTTCGTGCGGTAAATGATGTCAGTTTTTCTATTCCAACAGGACAGATTGTTGGTTTACTCGGACCAAACGGAGCTGGCAAAACAACAACAATGAGAATGATAACAGGCTTTCTTTCTCCATCTGAAGGTTCTATTTTAATTGATGGAGTGAACATAGCCGAAAAGCCGGTTGAATCGAAACAAAAAATCGGTTATATGCCGGAATCTGCTCCCCTTTACGGAGACATGATTGTTGAAGATTATTTAAGATATATTGCAGAGATTCACGGACAGGATCCTGAAAGTAAGCTTGAACTGCTTTGTAAAGAATGCGGTTTAAAGGAAGTTATGAGCAAAAATATCAGTGAACTTAGCCGCGGTAACCGCCAGAGAGTTGCACTTGCCCATGCCCTTATGAATGATCCTGAAATCCTTATTCTTGATGAACCAACTTCCGGCCTGGACCCAAACCAGGTAGAAGATGTACGTGCCATTATCCGCGAAATTGGTAAAACCAGAACAGTAATTGTTTCAACTCATATTTTGAGCGAGGTAGAAACTTTATGCAGCAGGGCAATCATCATAAGTGGTGGAAAGCTTGTTGCAGACAGTCCTATTGAAGAATTAAAGGATCGTTTTGGTCATGATATTAATGTAAAACTTCTTCTTGATGGTGATGAAGAAAAAATCACTTCTGCTCTGGGCAAAATTGACTCTGTTGCTTCCGTAAAGAAGCTTGCAGAGACAGAGGGACATTTACTCTTTTCTGTCAGCCTGAAAGAAGAAAAAGAAGTAAGACCTGCCATTGCAAAGACTCTTTGTGAAAATGGAATTGATTTGTACGAAATGACAATTCAAAAGAACAGCCTGGAAGATGTATTCCATGCACTTACTGCAGCAACAGCAGAAAGCGAGGCAAAATAAAAATGAGTGATAATAAAAGAAAAAATCCTACACTGGTTATAATGAACCGTGAATTAAAAGCATATTTTACAAGTCCAGTTGCATACATTGTTTCTGCCTTGTTTTTAATAGTTTGTGGAATTTACTTTTTTATGTTAAATGCCTTTTATTTACAGAACAGGGCAGAATTAAGAAGCTTCTTTTCAAGTCTTCCTTTAATTCTTTCTTTCTTTGTTCCGGCATTAACAATGCGTCTTTTCAGCGAGGAAAGAAGGGTAGGTTCCATTGAAACTTTGATGACACTTCCTGTAACTGAAACAAACGTTGTTTTAGGAAAATACTTTGCAAGCCTTATCGGTACTCTTGTAATGATTCTTCCTACCGTATTTTATGTTGTAACCTGCGAGATTTTCGGTTCTCCAGACTACGGTCCAATTGCAGGCGGCTATCTTGGAGCCATCTTCCTTGCCGCAAGCTTTACTTCAATTGGACTTTTTGCATCGTCAGTTACAAAAAATCAGATTCTGGCCTTCTTTACAGCCTGTATTATCTGTATAGTTTTAACCCTTGTTAATTCCATGCTGATATTCCTGCCTGCAAAAATTGTAGACTTTATAAGTTTCCTTTCTATAAGTAAACACTTCAGTTTGATTTCTCGTGGTGTAATTGATACCCGCGATTTATTGTACTTTATTTCGCTGACAGCCTTCTTCCTTGTTCTTACAATAAAGGTTCAGCAGAATAACAAACGTTAGGGCAAGGCGGTAAGAAAAAATGAAAAAGATACTTAACTGGTTAAAAAGTTCAAAATCAGATTTCTCATTATTTATCATACTTTTGATTCTTGCAAATCTTGTTGCTTACAATGCTTTTGCAAGATTTGATTTAACTTCGGCACAATCTTACACACTTTCAAAGGCAAGTAAAAATCTTGTAAAAAATCTTGAAGAACCTTTGTCTGTAAGAGTTTTCTTTGATGAAAATCTTCCTGCCCCATATAATTCTGTAGCCCAGTATTTAAATGACCTTTTGTTTGAATACAAAAATGCTGCAAATAAGAATTTTACAGTTTCTTATATGGATATGGATAAAAGCGAAAATCAGGAACTTGCATCAAGCCTTGGTCTTCGTGCCATGCAGATTCAGGAAGTAAAAAACAAGGAAATCGGTTTTAAAAGCGGCTATATGGGACTTGTTATTACCTATGGCGATAACATTGAACTTATGGACGGAATTACCAGCACAGACGGACTTGAATATAACATAACATCAAAAATTACAAAGATGATAAACACTGCTTCAAGCCTTTCTGCAATCAAAAATGGTAAAAAGATTGCTGCAACCCTCTATCTTTCTGACTCTTTAAAAAGACTTCAGATTGGTGGAGTTGATCAGCTTGAAAAATATGTAAGGGATTCTGTTGCGGCTGTAAATAAAAAGAATCAGGATTGCCTTGATTTTAATGTAGTAAGCCCTTCCTCAATGGAAGCGGACTCTCTTAGCAGCCAGTTCGGACTTCAGAAAATCTCTTTTAAGAATTCTGCGGGCGAAACAGAATATGCTGTTCTTGGTTTTGTCCTCCAGTATGAAGATAACTTTAAGTTAATTCCTGTTACAATTCAGCGTTCATTCTTTGGTTATGCAGTTGACGGTCTTGATGAACTTGATACAACAATTTCTGAAGATTTGCAGAGCCTTCTTTCTAAGGGAACTGTTATGGGGTATATCACAGGTCATAATGAACTTGACAGATCTGATGAAACCTACAGCGGTTATCTTGATAAGGCCATTTCTAAGATGTACAAGGTTCAGGATATTGATTTGAACAGCGAAGATATTCCTTCTGGAATTGGAACAATTATGATTAATGGTCCTCAGATGGATTATACAGAAGAAGAACTTTACAAAATTGACCAGTTCATTATGCGCGGTGGAAATGTAATGTTCTTTATTGACGGTATGAATCAGGATGGAACTGCCCAGTATACAGGTGGTCCACAGTTTGTTCCAAATGCCTTGAATCTGGACAGACTTTTGACAGCTTACGGAATTGACCGCAAGACAAATATCGTTTTTGATAATCAGTGTTTTGTAAATAATCAGACACAGTATGGAACCCTTAAATATTACTGGGCTCCTGAGTTACAGAAAAATCAGCTGGCAAAGAAAAATCCTATCACCAAAAATCTTGGTTATGTTTACATGTTCCAGAATGGTCAGCTTGATTTATCTAAGGCTAAAGAAAATTCAGATGTAAAAGTTACTGTTCTTGCAAAATCTTCTGATGAAGCCTGGACAATGAGCGAAAATATTTTCCTGAATCCAATGGCTATGAATCCTCCTTCACAGACTCAGTCTTACGACCTGGTTGCAATTCTTGAAGGAAAGTTCAGCAGTGCCTTTGACTCTGCCCCTGTAAGCGAAAATGAAAATCAGGATAGTACACTTACAACTTCAAATCACTTAAGTTCAAGTATTCGTCCCGGAAAAATCTTTATTGCAAACTCATCATACATTACAACCCGTAATGTAATTAATGAAACAGCAAATACTCCTGCTGCAATGTTTGTTCTTAATGCAGTTGATTATATGAACGGTAACGTTGATTTGTGTACAATGCGTTCAAAAAATCTTTCTGCAAATACATTGAATATAAAATCTAATGGAGCTGCTTTATTCTGGAAATACTTTAATGAAGTAGGACTTGCCCTTCTTGTTGCTGTATGCGGCTTTATTGTATGGAGAATGCGTTCTAAGAGAAGAAAGGCAATTAATGCAAAATATAATCCAAATGACAGCAGAACTGTAGTAAAAGAAAAGAAGAATAAGAAAGGTGAATAATATGAAAACTAGAAAACTTGTATTATTGATATGTGATGCCCTGCTTTTAGTTGTTTTAATTCTTCAGCTTTGTTTAAAAGCAGGTGACAGAACAAAGAATTTTACTATTTCAGATGAAGTTGATGAAGTTACAATTGCAAATGCAGAAGGCAGCTTCAGTCTGGTAAAAGAAAATGATTCCTGGTTTGTAGGAGATAAAAAATATCCTGCAAATGAAACTTATACAAGTGCCCTTGTTGAAGCAGGTATGAATATAAAGGTACTTGATAAGGTTGCTTCTGCAGCAAACGATGCTGTTCTTGACCGCTATGAACTTACAGAAGGTGAAAGACTGGAAGTTACCTTTAAGAGCAAGGGAAAGACTGTAAGAAGCCTTTACATTGGTAAGGAAGCAAATGCCTCTTCTCAGACATATGCAATTTTTGATGATCAGAAGGATATTTACCTTACAGCTCAAAACCTCCGTAACGAATTTGACAAGAGCATTTCATATTTAAGATCACGTACTGTTCTTGACCTTGATAAGACTCAGATTTCTTCTGTTTCAATTACAAACGAAAAAGGCCAGACCTGGTCTCTTGCAAGAATGGGAAGCGGAACAGACATTGTATGGAACTCTTCTAATGAACTCTTACAGATTGATGAAACAAAGGCTACAGACTGGTTTAACAGTCTTGCTTCACTGGTAACTCCATCCTGGTATGAGGAAGGTGAAAATCCCGGCGGACAGAAAATTATTTCTGCAAAAATTGGTGTAGGCTTTAAAACTGTAAGTCTTGAAATCTACAGACTGCCTGCTAGCGGTGATTCTGCTTCAGAAAAATACTGGGCAAGCTGCAGTGAAACTCCTTATCCTTTTGAAATTGCCGGTTATGCCGTACAGAAATTCCAGAAGTCTTTGGAAGATATGGCAAAATGATTCAGTTAGTTGCGTTTTTAGGAAATTATGGTAAGGAATACGAAAAAACAAGGCATAATGTGGCCTGGTATTTTGAGGATTCTTTACCTTTTGCCGGAAAATTAAACTGGCAGTCAAAATTTAAAGGCCAGATTGCAAGCCTTACACCGGCAGAACTTGCCCAGTGGGCCGCAGATGAAAAAATCTGTTCCAAAAAAGATGGTTCTCCTGTGCTGGTGCCTGAAGAAGCTCCCTCTCATATTTATTTTTTAAAGCCGATGACTTATATGAATCTGAGCGGGGACAGCATTATTGAAGCTGCAAATTTTTACAAGATTAAGCCTGAAGAAATTCTTGTAGTTCATGATGAGCTGGAACTGGAGCCGGGCTTTGTAAGCCTTAAGTGGAGCGGCGGTTTAGGCGGTCATAACGGACTTCGTTCAACAAAGGCAGTTTTGAATACCGCAGATTTCTGGAGAATCCGTTTTGGCATTGGCCGCCCTTCCAGCGAAAAAATTGGAGTTGCAGACTGGGTACTCAGCCGCTTTTCTGCAGAAGAGCAGGAAGTAATGCAGAATGTATTCAGTCAGACAAATCTGCTTTTTGTAAAATTCCTTCTTACTAAAGATGGAGAAAAACTTATTCCGGCCTGGGGTAAGAAAAAATTGGTTTAATCTTCTGCTACATTCAGATTTAAACCTTTCAAAGCAAGCGAAGCTAAATCTTCTATATATTTGGCTTCGGCTGCTTTTTCTTTTGTTGTTCCTGCAGCCTGTAAAGACTGCTTTTGAAGTTCCTTCTTTTCCTGACGTTTTTTATTTAATTCCTTAGCATTCAGTAAAATAGCAGCTGCTTCGCTTCCCCTTACGTGAAGACACTGGGCAATTGCACTTTCTTCTGCTGCTGCAAGATTTTCCAGAGTTGTAAACTGCATCTGAAGTTTTCTTGCCCTGACTTCGCCTACGCCAGGTATTTCCAGGAAGATGGAATCTGTATTTTCTTTTGTACGAAGATTCTGGTTTCTGCTGGTTGCAAAGCGGTGGGTTTCATCTCTGACTCTCTGCAAAAGCCTGAGTGCATCTGATCTTTTTGGAAGACAGATTGGGGTGCTGTTTCCCGGAAGATAAATTTCCTCGTCCCTTTTTGCAAGACCTGCAACCGGAATGTCCAGGCCCAGAGACTGTAGTATTCCTTCAACTGCATTTACCTGACCAATACCACCGTCTATAAGAATTAAATCAGGCAGGTCCAGCTGGTCGTTTACAAGCCGGGTATAACGGCGGCTTACGGCTTCCTTCATGGAAGCAAAATCATCAATAAGTCCGTCTGTAGTTTTTAAGCGGAAATATCTGTAATTCTTTTTGTCAGGATTTCCATTGTAAAAGGAAATTAAAGAAGCAACAGGCCATTTTCCACCAATATGGGCAATATCAAAGCCTTCAATTCTTACAGGAAGCACATCGAGGCCAAGTTTAGATTTAAGTTCTTCCATGGCAGGCATATCACCACGGTCTCTCAGTCTGCGTACAATATCTTCGTGGGCATTCTGCTTTGCCATCTGAAGGGCAGCAATATCTCTTGGCAGGGTAGAAAAGTCAATTTTATCTGTTTCTGCTTTTTTGGCGGCCATCTCTGTATAAATAACAATAAGCCTGGCCTTAGATTTTTTCTCTTCTTCCAGCCATTTATAAATGTGTTCGTATTCATTGGTAGGGGGAATGTAAACTCCCGGTGGAATTGAAAGGGGATCTTCATAATAAACTGCCATGAATTCACCAATCAAATCATCATCATCATTTAAAGATTCAACCCTGTAGTTTTCCCTTCCAAGAAGCTTGCCGCCCCTTATCTTTAAGACTGTAAAACTTACAAGTTCTCCTTCCGTATAGTAGGCAATGTAGTCGCGGTCATCAGCATCAAAAGTTTCAACAATATTCTGATTCTGCATAATCATGAGGGCTTTTATGCCGTCGCGAAGGCGGGCTGCCTTTTCAAAGTTAAGTTCTTTTGCACTTGCCTTCATAAGACCGGTAAGTTTTGCAATAGTTTCTTCTCCTTTTCCCTCAAGTAGTTGTGAGATTTCACCGATGTAATCATTGTAGGACTCTTTAGAAATTTTGTTGCAGCAGGGTGCTTTACATTGTCCCATGTGATAGTAAAGACAGGGTGTATCTCTTTTTCTTAAGGTTCTGCAGTGTCTTACCGGGTAGAGCTTAAAAATAGTTTCTATAAAGGTGTCCAGGGCAGTTACGTCTGGAAAAGGTCCAAAATATTTTGAGCCGTCCTGTAAAATGCGTCTGGTCTTAAAGATTTTAGGATAATCTTCATTGGTTATTCTTAAAACAGGATATGATTTTCCGTCCTTCAGACATATGTTGTAACGGGGATTATATTTTTTAATAAGGTTGTTTTCCAGCAGCAGCGCTTCGTATTCGTTTGTTGTTGTGATGTATTCTATAGAGTTGGCGTGGGAAATAAGAAGTCTTGTCTTTATGCTTTTCTGTCCGGAAAAGTAAGAAGATAAACGATTTTTCAAATTTTTTGCTTTTCCAACATAAATTACGGTGTCTTCGGAGTTTCTCCAGAGGTAAACGCCGCTAGATAAAGGAGCTTTCAGAGCTGTTTCGTGTAATATTTCACGGGTAGTTTTGTTTGTCATTTATATGAAGAATTGTATCAGAAAAAGCACAGTTTTAGTAGTTTTATCAGGCATTCTTTTAGCTGTATTGCCTGCAAAAGAAATAATTCTCGGTGGACAAAAAGGCTGGCCGGCTTTCCAGTCGGAAGAAAACCTTGCCAGAGGTAAGGGACGTTATGGTTATGAATGTATTCAGCTTGATACAAATTCTTTTACAGTGGACGAAAATACAGATTTATTAATCAACTTTGAAGCCTTAAGCAATCCTGTAGCTTATGGCGATTATGAACTTGTAACAAATAACTTAAAAAGAAGTGACCAGACCCAGATGGGTAAGTTTGCAGGGCTGAGCCGGAACATCGGCGGTTTGAGTATTCTTGGACAGCCGGGCAGCTTTTTTGGAACAGAAGGCTTAAAAGGTTCTTTCTGCATTGAGTTCTGGCTCTGTCCTTCGGTTGTAGAAAACGGCGAAGTAATCGTAAACTGGGAATCTTCCAAGAATGTAAATAATCAGCTGATTTATCAGATGATAAACGCAAGTTTTGTAAGCGGTCATATTGAATGGGTTTTTACAGATATTTTTGATGCTTCTTATACAAAATCAGATTTACACGAAGTCCTTCTTAAGGGAACTTCTAAGCTTGTTCCTCAAAAGTGGAGCTATCATGTGCTTTCTTTTGATGCTGACACAGGACTTCTGGAATATAAGGTAAACGGCATAACAGAAGATATGCGTTTTATGACAGATAACGGCTTTGAAAACGGAGAAGTCTGTCTTGTTCTTATGGGAACTCCTTCCAGCCTTGAACTCTGCAACGAGTATACAGGCGAAATTGATGATTTTAAAATCTCAAGAAGTCCTTATGAGTTACCTGATTTTCAGTCACCTGAATATGCCGGAAAAATTGAACATACAATGTATGTGCCTACCGGTGGAAAATTTGTTTCAAAACCAATCCTCATTTCTGACGGCTCCATGCTTAATTCTTTAAATGCAGAAATGAATATACCTGAGCAGACAGAAATCTGTTTTTATGTACGCTCGGGAGATAACTACTATGGCTGGACAGAGGACTATCCTGAATGGAAGCCTGTTACAAGCGGTCAGCAGTTAAAGGGTGTTACGGGACTTTACTTTCAGATTGCAGCAGAGCTGCTTCCTGACGGAGACGGAAAATCAAGTCCTACCCTCACTCAAATCACTCTGGATTATACAGAACTGCCTGAACCTCTGCCTCCTTTTATTGTAAAGGCGGTAGCAGGAAACGGCAGCGTTACCGTAAGCTGGTCTTACTCTGTTGATGACACAGTCGGCGGTTATTATTTGTACTATGGAAGCAGACCCGGAGAATATCTGGGACGATTTGCGGTGGAAGGAGATTCTCCTATAAACGTAGGTGCTGTTAATTCTTATACAATTACAGGCCTTGAAAACGGGCGAATTTATTATTTTGCAGTAGCGGCCTGGTCCGCTTTTGATGACAGGATTGTTGGAAACCTTTCTAAAGAGGTTTTTGCCCGTCCTTTAGGCAGATATTAAAAAGGGTGTAGAGAGGAAAAATAAATTATGGAAAAGAACTTAATTCTTACAAAAGCTAAAGGGGCAGTTTTATCTCACGATTTTACAACTGCAGCCAGACTTTACAAAATGCTGCTTACAACAGATCCTTCGAATGTTGATTATCTTAAACAGCTGGGCAGCATTTATGTTCAGAATCAGGAAGATGAAAAAGCAATCCCATATTACGAACAGATTATAACTTTTTATCCTCATTACATTGAAGCCATGAACAGCCTTGGCGCAATCTACCGACGTCTGCACCGTTATGAAGAATCAATTGCAATTTTACAGAAGGCCGTAGATGAAGGCCGCGATGTAGCAAGCGTAAACTACAACCTTGGTTTTACCTACAAGGAAATGGGAAACTATCAGGATGCCATAGAGGCCTTTAATCTTGTTATTCACGAAAATCCTGATGATGTTCTTGCCTACAATCACCTTGGAAAAATCTATGACGCCCAGAAAAATTACGAAAAAGCAATTGCTTCTTACAAGAGGGGACTTCAGATTGACCAGAATCATCCTATTTTGAATTACAATCTTGCCCACTGTTATGAAGAAACAAAAAATATTACAGATGCAATCCGCTGCTATCAGGCTGCATTAAAAACCCGTCCGGGTTGGGTAGATGCAATAAACGACTTCAGCGAGCTTTTAATTAAGTGTCAGAAAAATAAGGAAGCCCAGGATTTAGTCCAGCAGTCAATAAAACTTCATCCGGGTAATGCAGATTTACTTTGTCTTCTGGGCCGGGTTTATCTTAATCAGTATGATTATGCGGCAGCCGAAAAAACTTTTAAGCAGGCAGAGTCTCTTAAGGGAAATGATGTAAAAATCCTGCTGGGGCTTTCTAAGGCTCTTGAAAGTGGAGATAAAGTGGATGCAGCTTTGGAAAAAGTTCTTGCCGCAATGGAGCTGGAACCAGAAAACAGAGATATCCGTAAGCAGTATGTTCATTCTCTCTTAACTGCAAAAGATTATGAAGCTGCCCTTACAAATGTCCGCGAACTTTACGAAGAAGACGGCGGCAAGGACACCGGGGTTCTTGACCTTTATGGCCAGTACTATATTTGTAAGGACCAGGAAGAAGAAGCCCAGAAGTATTACGAAAAAATCAGAAGACAGAATCATCATTATAAAGATTATATGCTGGGGGCTGCTTCCCGCTTTAATCAGATAGGAAAATTTGAAAAGGCAGAAAAATATGCAAATGATTATGTTGAGCGCAGGCCTCAGAATCCGGAAGGCTACAATATGCTGGGACAGATTTTTGAGAGTCAGGGGGACCTTGAAAAGGCAATGGATTCTTATTCCAGGAGCCGTGCTATCCGCGTTCCAAATGCGCTTGCAGACAAAAAAATAGAACAGTTTAAAAATGAACTTGCAAAAAGGGCCGAGCCTGTTGCAGAAGTGGTTGAAGAAAAGCCTGCTCCTCTTGTAGAAAATGAAAAAGTTGAAGAGCAGACAAGTCAGGCTCCGGCAGAAGAAGAAAAAGAAGAAGAATTTGACTATTCGATGATGGGGGGAAATGTTCCTTTGCAGGAAGGACTTCTTGAAGAGGAAGGTGATTTCTTTGATGCCTTAGATGAAGAAGAGGAAGAAGAAAGGGAACAGGAAAAAGAAGATTCTTCCCAGGTTTTTGGTGATGAAGATATTTTTGATGATGATGCTTCAAAACAGCAGAATGATTCTTTAGAAAACGGTTTGCGTAATGGGGATCCTGCAGGAGCCTCGTCGGCTGCTGATGATTATGCAGATGATTATGCAAAAGATTATGCGGAGTCTGAGCCGGACTCAGACGATTTGAGTCAGTCAGCTTCTGATGATTTTGATCAGGCAGGCCTTAATCAGCCGGATATAAGTTTGTCAGACAGTAATTCTGCTGACCAGGGACAGCCATACCAGAATCAGCAGGTTCCGGACCAGCCTTACCAGAATTATCCTGCCCCAGAGCAGCCATACCAGAATCAGCCATATCAAAATCAGCCTTACCAGAATCCTATGATGGATTCAAGAATGCAGCAGATGGCAATGGATAATGCGGCTTATGCAATGGAAGCGGCTTTTGCAGCCCAGAAGATGGCCCAGCAGCTGGCAGAACAGCAGAAGAAAATGCAGGAAGAGAATCAGAAATCTCTGCAGGAAGCTCTTGATAAGGTTCAGGCTTTACAGGAAGAAAAATTCCGGGAGCAGGATAAGGAGTTTGAATCTCTTATGGATGATGCTGAAAGTCCGGTAGAAGAGACTGAGCCTGCATTTGAGGAAGTTGAAAATGCCGTGGAGGAGACAGAAACTGCGGGGGAAGTTGAAACTGCCGCGGAGGAGACAGAAATTGCACCGGTAGAGGAAGCTGAAACTGTGCCGGCAGAGGAAGATGAGCCTGTCGCCGGGGAAGAGGAATATGTTACTGCCGGGGAAAACGAAGCCGCAGACGAAGTCGAAGTTATGGCCGGGGAAGGTGAAGCTCCAGTGGCAGATGAAATTGAACCTGCCGCCGGGGAAGTTGAACTTGTTGCTGAGGAAGCCGAAGCTGCAGTAGAGGAAAGTGAAACTGCCGTAGAGGAAAGTGAACCTGCGCCGGCAGAGGAAGCTGAGCCTGTCGCAGAGGAAGCAGAAACTGTGCCGGTAGAGGAAGGTGAACCTGCACCGGCAGAAGCAGAAGTTATCCCTCTTTCTATCAGCCCTGACCAGGATGCAGAGTTTGTTACTACAGAAGAACTTCTTACCCGCGATTTAGCAGAAATCAGCCTTGGCCAGCCAGAAGCTGAAGTTGACATTCAGATTGAAGAAAGCGAGAGTGATGATGGCATGCTTGAAAAAATTGAACGCATCTTGAGTGACGACAGCATAGCCGAAGAATATAAAGACGAAATTGAACTCTTTAAGAAAATCAAAGTTTTCAGTCAGTTTATTCCGGAATCAGAAAAGAACAGTTTTGTTTCCAACAGAATGCGTCTTGTAATAGAGTATATAATTTCCAGAATGTCCGGAAAGCCGGGCCTTTTGAATACAGCTACAGCCTTAATTAAATCCGGAGTGCTTGGAGAAGAGTATCTGAGTCACCTTCAGAATATAGAAGTTTATTCAGAAACCCAGCTTCCAAATTCCCTACTTTACAAGGTTATAATGGATATGAAAAATCTTTCAAAATTCCTGGAGGACAAGGCCTTAGTTTCCGCAATGGAAGCCAGCCTTGACAATATCCTTGAAAGAATTGAACTGGAAGACAGAAAGAGTCAGATATTTTAGTCCTCAAGAATTATGATTCTTGAATGAGAAATTACCTCGTTACCATCATTTGTAATGAGAACGTCATTTTCCAGACGGGTTCCGCCAATTTCCGGGTCGTAAAGACCTGGTTCACAGGTAAGAACCATTCCGGGCAGGAAGTGAAGTTCTGAATCAGTTTTTGTACTAACCCTTGGATATTCGTGAATTTCAAGTCCGATTCCGTGTCCCAGGGTATGAGGCATCTTCCTTCCGGCTTTAGCAAATACTGCATCAGCTTTTTTAGCAGCCTCAACAATAGTGTGTTCCGGAGTATAGAGCTTGAGACATTCCTGGTAGGCATGTTCAACAAGATTCAGCTGCTTCTGCTGCTGCAGGCTTAATTTTCCGCAGGCTACAGTCAGGGTTGTGTCGCTGGTATAGCCCTTGTAAACAACTCCAAAATCAAGAATAGAAAGACCTTTTGCAGGCCATGGATAATCTGTGTAACCTGGGAAGGCGTGAATTGCAAAGCTTCTTTCTGGTCCGGCTGCAAGAGTGTCAAAACCAGTTCTTTCGCATTTGTTTTCCCTGCACATTTTTTCTATTAAGAGGGCAACATCCATTTCAGTTTTGATTTTTTTTGCCCTGATCTGTTTTTCAATTTCATCAATAATCAAATCGCCGACTTTAGCTGCAGTCTTCAGGCAGTTGATTTCATATTCATCCTTTACAATTCTGCAGCGAGTTGAAAAGTCGTGGCTTCCGTTATTTGTACAGCGGCAGTCAAAATTTGAAAGGGCATCCAGGAACTGCAGATAGTGAGGGTAAGTCAGGTATGGAGGAAGTTCAACCTTGCCGGAAATCATGTGGGAATCAAAAAGCTTTAAAACTGCTTTAACTGCATCCAGATCTGAATTTTTATATTTAGTGTAAGGAATTATTTTTGAAGCAGTGGCATACTGTTTTGCAAGATTTTCGTCCCAGGGAATAAGAATTGAGTAGCCGTCAGAAAAGATGATGACTACAGCATCACTGATGTGTCCGGTGTAATATCTTACGGCAGGTTCCCTGTGTTCTTCGCTGTCTATAAAAACGCAGGCTCCAATGTTATTTTCTGCAAGATGGGTTGAAAGTATTTTTACTCTCTTTTTGTAGATTTCTTTTAATTCGTCTTCTGTAAAATCCATTATATATCACCTATTTGTTTCTTTTAAATTTTCCAAGAATAATCTTTACAATTTCATCTTTTGTAATGATTAATTCAAGTGCGCCTATTATAAAATAAATGAGGGCAAGAATAAAGACAGGCATTCCGTAGCCAATCAGTCTGCCGTAAGGTTCAAATACCTTAAGTAAAAGAGGGCGGAGGAAGTAGCAGGGAAGGGCTGCAATAAAGGCATAGATACTTATTTTGACTGCATAAAGAATGGTACTTATTACAATGCTCTTTACTTTAATGTCTTTCATCTTTTTCATAAAAATAAAAAGGAAGACGGTATTTACAAAACTGGCAAGAGAAAGGGCAAGTGCAATGCCGTTGCCTCCCATAGGATAAACCAGAATAAATACCAGAATGATGTTTGAAACAAAAGATATGATTCCGCTCAGGGTTGGAAGCTTTGTGTTTCCCTGGGCATAAAAGGCAGGCGAAATGATGCGGTTAAGGGCAATAAAAACAAGGCCTGCAATATGGTAGCGGAATTCTCCAAGAGTCAGAAGAACAGAGTTATCGTCAAAGGCTTTTGATTTGTAAAGCAGGCTTATCAGCTCTTTTCCTGTTACAAGGGCATATGCGGTAACCGGAATGGAAATAACAATCATAATCTTAATGGCATTTATAAGCATGAGGTTAAATTCATCCCATTTTTTTGAATTGGCAAAACCGCTCAGGTCAGGAAGAATTACGGTTCCAATTGAAACTGCAAATATTCCAAGAATCAGTTCCTGAAGTCTGAGACTGTATTGAAGACTGGCGGCAATTCCTTCCCCGGCTCTGGTCGCAACCGAAGTGCTGACCAGGTCGTTCAGCTGGTAGGCAGCCATACCAATTATTGTAGGTACAATAAGGGCAATCACTTTTCTTGTGCCGGGATTTGTAAAGGTTTTTCTTAAACCTGTAAAGCAAACCTTCCAGCCGGTTTTTCGCAGGAAGGGAAACTGGAAGAGGGCCTGAATACTTCCGCCGGCAATTACGCCGTAACTCATTGCACGGGCAGGATTTTCGGTGTAAGGAGAAAGAATATAGGTTGCCAGAATTACAATTCCGTTAAATAAAACCGGAGTAAAGCCGGATGGTGCAAAAATCTTACAGCCGTTTAAAACTCCCTGGAAAAATGCCGCAATGGAAATTAAAAAGAGATAAGGGAACATAATCCTTGTAAGGATTGTGATTTCATTTCTCTGAAGCAGCCAGTATTCTACCTGCTGGGCATAGTCCAGGGCAGTGCTGTCTGCTGGTTTTTTGCAGAAGAGGGGCATAAGAAGCGGGGTGATAATAATGCCGGTAACTACAACGCAGGCGGTAAGAAAGCTTACCAGGGTAAAGGTAGAGTTTATAAAATCCTGGGTTTCTTTTCTGTTTTCTTCAGTATTTTCTTTTTCTATATAACCTTTGAAGGTTGGAATAAAAGCTACGGAAATTGCGTTTTCTGCAAAAAGCCTACGTAAAAGGTTTGGAATCATAAAGGCAACAGAAAAGGCATCGGCGTACATTCCTGTTCCAAGAAAGGCTGCTTTAGTCATTTCTCTGACTAAGCCCATAATTCTGGATGCAAGGGTCATTAATGAAAGGATTAATCCAGAACGGAGAAGAGATTTTTTCTTATTCATTCTAAAAGAATAATAAGATTGTGAATTTTTATCAATGCGCTTATAATTAATTAGTTATATCTGGAGGGATTATCTGTGGCAGCGAAGTTACAATTGTTTTCAAAGGTTGGAAAAACCAGAATTGTTCCGGTTGGCTTTAAAATAGGTCTCATCTTTCTTATTTTAATTATGCTGTCTAACTTTGCAACGAATTTTATTTCCCTGCAGCTTACCCAGAGACAGATTATCCGTCTTAATAATCAGATAATGGTTGACCAGCTTAAAGAGCTGTATAACAATGCTTCAAATCAATATCAGATTTATGCTTACTCAAAAAACAAAGATGATTCCCTTGCTTCCATGCGCAGAATGGCAGTGGCAGGTTTTTCAAATCCTAATAGTGTTGCCCTTGGAGTTTCCAAAAGCGGTGATATTCAGTTTATTGCGACCCAGAACGAAAAACTTTTCTGGTCAAGATTTGTAGACCTTGAAGCTCTTAAAGAATTAAACTCAAATCTTGAAAATGGAATAAAGGAAGGTTCTATTTTGTTCCGCACCCTGGACGGGGAATTTTTTGGTGTTTATAAATATCAGTCAGACTGGGACTATTATTTAATTCGTGCAGAATTACGTTCAGATATCAATACAAATATAAGACAGGTTTTTTACTGGTCGGCAATCATAATTATGGTTTTGACCTTTGCCTTCCTTTTTATTGGTTATGCAATTTTGCATAAGGAATTCAAATCCCTCCACCGTTTTACAAACGACCTTTACGAAATGCAAAAATCAAAGCAGATGGGTCTTATCGATATTTCAAAGGCTCCAAATGATGACATTACTTACATGGCAACTTCCTTCAATTCACTTTCTGCATCTGTAAACAGCCTGCTTCACACCTTCCAGAAATTCGTTTCCAAGGACGTTGTTGCAAAAGCCTACACAGAACAGGGCGTTCTGCTCGAAGGCCGCCAGCAGGAACTTGCCATCCTTTTTTCTGATATCCGCAGCTTTACCTACCGAACAGAAACTCTGGGAAATGATATCATCGACCTTTTGAATGTTCACTACAACCGGGTAATTCATAAGGTGCACGAAAATGCCGGCGTAGTAGGTTCCATTATTGGAGATGCAATTCTTGCAATCTACGGTACCCTGGATTCCGATATGTCAAAATCCTATAACGCAATCCGGGCCGCCTGGGACATAACTCACGTAACGGCAAGCCTACGCGAAGAAATGATTGTGCGCCGTCACGAAATTGAAAAAAGCCGCAAGCTTATCGAGTCGGAAGAAAAAGTTTTTCAGGCAGTTTTAATTGATGTTGGAGTTGGAATTGACGGCGGAACCGTTTTCTATGGAAATATCGGTTCTAACGAACATATGGCAAATACGGTAATTGGCGATAATGTAAACTCCGCTTCCCGCCTGGAAGGCCTTACAAGAATCTATCATCTTCCCGTAATTGTTTCAGAATACATAAAACATGAAGTAGAAAAAGAGTCTAACCGTTACAAGTTCTACGAAATAGATACTGTTCTGGTAAAGGGTAAAACAGAAGGAAAGAAGATTTATTTCCCTCTGGATATAAATGATGCTACTGAAGAAATGAAGGCTGCCTGGGAAAACTTTGAAGAGGGCCTGCAGGCCTATTACAAGGGGGACTGGAAAAGTGCCCGCAGCTTTATTAAAAACAGCAATCTGGAAGTGGGACAGGTTTTCCTTGAAAGAATGGGCAGTAAAGCTGCCCCTGAAGGCTGGAGTGGAATATGGACAATGACAACAAAATAGAAAAAAAAGCTTCTAACAAAAGGCATGATGAAGTTCTTCTCTTTCTGAACAAGGAATTACAAACTTTACAGAAGGGCACAAACGTAGATGTTTATGATATTAAGGAAGAATTTGCAAAAACCCGAAAAAACAAATCCTATTTTACCTGGCTTCTGCTTGCAGGAACTGCCTTTGTAATTATTCTGGCCGCCTTTTTTATAACAAAGGGGATTGATAAAACCAACGAAGAAATTACTGTCAGTCTTGAAGAATTCGATTCCCTTAATCTGCGCGATTTACTGGATTCTGTGAGCAAGGCTCAGGGAAAATACGAGGAACTGGTAAAGCAGAAGTCGGCTCTGGAGGCTGATCAGCAGCAGAAAATAAGGCAGGCTGAAGATAAACGGGATAACGATTTATTTGTTCTGGAATCGCTTAAGCTGAGTAAGGTGAATTATGATAAGAGGGCAAAGCTTGTTACAGATGAATATAATGCCCGTCTTGC
>JAEEGH010000473.1_pt1 | contig 160920 bp, 138 predicted proteins | sample 9134181 | NCBI WGS metagenome assembly JAEEGH01 (sample SAMN16246544, study PRJNA631951) | gut metagenome | biome: gut microbiome; feature: rumen; material: DP-attached | host: Bos | place: Iran: Karaj | collected 2018-10 | reverse complement strand
GCCATCTCCTGCACGCCTATACCGGGGAGAAGTTCCGGACATTTTGTCGGGAGTATCTCGAAGACTTATTTGTCGACATGTATTTGGCAATTGATTCCTATGGAGACAAATTCTGCGAGGACGCAACGCTCACCAACCGGGAGCGGATTGCCATATTCGAAAAGAATCTTGCCCTGACGGAGCTTATATTCGACGGAAATCCGGCGGCGTACAGCTCCTGGATAAAAGATGATCATGCGAATATTGCGCTGTTTGCATGCGCGGAAGGAGATACGGAGCTGGCGCTTTCGCATCTCGAGGCAGCTAAGGACGCGGCCGTAGCATGCGACACTTTGCCGGACGAGGTCCCTTATACCTCTGCGCTGATGCGCGGCAGAAGCTACAAAAGCGAGGATCAGTGCAAGAACTACACCCATACCGAACAGGAAGGGCTCCTCAGTTTCATAGAGCAGAAGGGCTTTGACATCATTCGCGGGACGGAGCGGTTCCAAAACGTGAAGAAGCTGCTTCAGGGAGACGTGGGATTATCCGAAAAATGATATTGAAACGATTTGAAGGTTGCCGACAGGCAGCCTTCTTAATTGAGAAGAGACGTAAAAGAGAGCTCTTTTTTATGGACGGCTATCTTTGAATATGTTAAACTAAGAAAGGGATGGGAGCGCCGAAAAAGGGCGCTTCTGAACTGATAAAACGCAGAGTGTTACGGAAAGTAACAGCATTGTCACAGTTCGTTTCTTGACTGTCACGGAGGTAGGGTCATACGATGGCCTCACAAACAAACACGCCGGAAGAGAACGGCAGAAAACGGAGGAAATCATTATGACATTTGGAGAGAAACTTAAGAGTGCAAGAAAAGAGGCGGGACTGTCGCAGGAGCAACTGGCCGAGAAGATGAGTGTATCAAGGTCGGCGATTGCCAAGTGGGAATCCGACAAAGGAATGCCCGACGTCAACAATCTGAAGGTGATGTCTTCACTGCTAAATGTAAGCGTGGACTATCTTCTGGATGATGACGAACAGATCAGTTTTAACGAGATCAAGGAAGCGATTACGCTTGAGAACTATGTAAAAACCGGAAAATGCAGAGACAAAAGGGATGCCGTCTGTTACGAAAAGCATGGAGACGCAGATGCAATTTACGCTTTGATAAGCAAGCGGAAAATGTCCAAGATGGAGGCAATCATCGATTTTATCGTTCAGCCGGGAATCGTTGAAGTTTTGGACAGAACCAAGGAAATCGTCGGTTCCTATCTGGTTGAAAAAGGAAATAAGCAGTATTTTGTGAAGGTGACCAACGACTTTATTATCACAAGTGAACTGCCCAAGAAGGTTGAAGGGAAGAAGTTTGATATAGGCAATCACAGATACATCAAGGGATACCGGATACTGTAACAGGATGATTTGTTTTTCGGGGCAGGCCGGACAGGACATTGAGCAGGCAAGTATGACTATATGATTTCGAACAAGCGGGGATGGCTGCAAATGATTACATTGGCACCGTCTTCGTTTTTTAGTGACAAGAGGACTTTTTGTGTGGTACAATTACACAAATAGCCGTCGGGATAAGGGAAGACCATACGGTATAGACAAATACAAGGAATTCTACTGCTGCAAGGAGTACAGTGAGAGCGCTAAGGCAGTTTTCGGACGAACGCTGAAGGAATTGCATCAGGAGTTTGTCAGGTGGCTGGTACGTTAGTATCACCGGAAAAGTATTAAAGTATGTAGGGCGGTTATCTTTGAATATAATGAACGATGAGGAATTATTAAGTGAACCAAAGAAAAATAAGAATTATTCTAATCATGTGCGGTGTGGCACTTGTTGCCTGGATTACCCTTGTTGTGATGATATTTTCCGGTAAGTCGAAGCAAGGTGAAAGTTCAGACTTACAACCGACAGAAACACAGGTGGAGACAAGTGCGACACCTGTCCCGGATATGGTTCAAGTGTGGCTATTGGAAAAACAATACCAAACATATTCGAATGGCAAGAAAAAACTCTCTTGTCAGTACAGTTATGATGGGAATGGACGCTGTGTCGCTTGTGGTTATGATGGACAGGATAAAGGGTATCTTTTCCAGTATGATGAGAGAAACCATATAGTAATAGAAATCCAATCTGATTATGAAGTTTATGCCGGTGAAGTGCGCAAAGGGGAGACGTTTTATCGAAGTAACGGACGGAAAACTAAGCAGACAGAATATCGCAAAACATCAGCTGGAGAGTATGTTCCGTTTCACGAGATAGTGTGGAACGAGGATGGTCACGTTATCCAAAATCTTTATTACGGCGAAGGTGGTTCCGTTTCATCGGGAAGTGTGTTTCAATATGACTTGAATGGTTATGTTATTAAAGAAGAATATATGGACCCGAAGCAGAATACCTGGGTAGTTGTACAATACGCTGAGCTCGATTCCGAGGGAAGAGTAACGAGAATCTATTCCGCTAAGAATGCAGGGGAAGAGGGGGCGTTTGGGATAAGGATGGAAATTGTGTATCACTCGGACGGAACAAGGGAGGAGACGAGATATATTGAAGGCGAGGAATATTTCAGAAAACTGGATTTGAATGGCCGCGAAACATACGCAGAATGGTATGACAGTGATTCAAATCTGAAAAAGCATCAGACTACAGAGTATTATGAAACTGAGAAGGGGATTACATCGGAGCAGAAGTTTTATAGCGGGGATACCTATGTAAGTACTTTCATTCAGATTTATAATCCGGAAGGAGAGCTTGTTCTGAAAAAACGAATAGAAGCAGATGGCATAGAAAGTGTTCTGCTTGAGCGGATTTACGATAATGCCGGAAGGCTTGTGTTTGAGAAACAGAATTCCAGGACAGTTGAATACATTTACGACGAAAACGGCAATCTTATTAAAGAAAGCATAAACGGTCCGATATCATCCGGGAGTGGCATCAGTTTGATCAGTCGTGAGTATGAATATACGCAGGTTACAATTCCGCGATCTGTTGCAGAGGAAAATGATGCGTATTACAATCCGGCTTTAAATGCATACAATTGAAAAGAATACTGAGTTGAAGATAATTTGGTTTGATGGCAGTCCGCATCAGAATTGTATTGAGGAAAATGACGGGGGGCAGTGGCTATTAAGTTACGCTGACAACACATACGAAGAATTCAAGAAGACTGTAGAAGGATACTTTTCCAAGAATTTGGATGATACTTTACTTAAGACCCTTTATGAGAACGGATCACTGCCTGAAGGTGAACTAAGTGAATTAATCCGTTAACTCGCAAGATACTTGAGAAAGAAACTTTGAATTTGTAAGGCAGTGACATGCCGAACAGGGGGGAGACTATGGCAGACAAATTATACCAATGTATGAAAGAATTAGCGAAGCGCAAGGGAATTAAGGCTTCGCCGCAACATGATCTTTATAAAATGATCCCACCGTATTTCGTCAATGCTTTTTACAGCGATCTCGGGCGGAAGAAGAACTCGGATAAGATTACTGTAGTGTTCTATTATGAAGTTAAGTATGCATATTTCGATGATCTTACATTGTCTATCGTTGATCCTGTTTCCAATATCAAATTGACTGACAAGGTTCGTGCCAACAGTGTCATTGCCTGCAAGTCCGTTATAGAAAATGAACGGATTGAATATGATTTTGATGGCAAAGAAGAATCATGGCAGTTCTTGGCGGAGAGGGTATTTGAACATATCGAAGAATGGTACCGGAATTTTGAAACAGAAGTAATAGAAAAGTACGGAAGTCTGGAGAAGTATTTTCTCCGGAACAAAGAAAAATATCCGAAACAGGCAGCACTCGTCTACATTCATGAAGAGAGGTATGATGAGGCAGAGGAATGCCTTAGGCGTATGCCTCGGAAAATGAATTCGGCGCGTTTTATTCATCCGAAAACAGCAGAGCAAGCGGAACGATTGGTCAATTCCGGAGCGGACAAGTATGGAGAAGACAATTACTTAAGAGATGATATGGATTGTCATTTCGACTACGTTATCGCAAAAAAGAAGGGGTTGGAGTGGACTGCCGAAAGGGCGGGATTTGGATTGACAAAAGCGGAAAGCGGAGAGAGACCGGACGCACGTAAGCAGGTTGATCTGCTCGGATAGTTCCGGTATATATGACGGATATATTTGAATTAATACATATTGAGGTGATGAGTAATGGGCATACTGGGAAAACTCTTTGGAGAGAAAGATAACTGCAATTCTGATCAGAATTCTCTTGGAGGTTCATATCAGGTAGAGGATACATTCAAGCTAAATATCCCCAAAGATCTGGTTGTAGTAGGTCAGATAAAGGGAACTGTCAGAACCGGTGACAAGGTCTATGTCGAAGGCTCTGGTGAAGATGTTTTGATATTAGTTAAGGAACTAAATATATTTAGGACCAAAGTAAAGTCTGCGACGGACACTGCAGTTGCCCTGTACCTTGAGAATGGTGCTGAATACGGTATCTCAAAAGGAACTATCCTGCATATAAAAGTTTAAATTTGAATTCCTCGGATAAAGAATGAGCATGAGAGGTGTGGAGGATGGCAGATGTAAAGCAGGTTTTGAAGAGTCTGAAAACAAAGGCGGCCCAAAACCGGAAAAAGGTGATCGGCGTTACTGCGGCAGTGTTGATAGTGCTGTTTTTGGGCTTTCGAAACGGGGGTTTTTTCCGGGCCAGAGAGACGGTTATCCCAGATGTCAGAAATATGACGTATGAGGATGCAGTAGAAACGATAGAAAAAGAACTGAAGAAGATCGGCGTCAAAGACATTGAACTTCATATGATCTGGACTGACGCGGGCCGGGCCTATGAGAACGTGGTTGCCTCGCAGAGCCCGAACGCAGGCACAGTCGTGCACAGAGGGGACAGTGTCGTGGGATATCTGGCCATCGGAGAGCCCTTCAACAGTCACGAGTATGTGATTCACTATGACATTGAGGAAGACCTTCTGCGATGCTTTACGGAAATGCCGAGAAAAGCTCGCCCCGAGAGCACTGTAATATTGCGAACCGAAGTTCTGATGGATGCTGACATCCGTGTGTATGTAAAAGGGAGTGTAGGAGAGGCTAAAGAAATCCTGAAAACTCACAGCGACAGTGATTACTGGGAGTACTCCTTCCCAATGCCGATGGACGATGTCACCGTGACGGCCGAGTGGGTTACAAAGCAGGAGACGGAGGCGGGCGAAAGTTGAGTATTAGTCTAGCTGTGTTGGGCAATTATATCGCAATTTTCCTGCCTAAGCTTTATGCTCTAACATAACAAACCCTTGTTACACAAAATACGAATATTGTGTAGCAAGTCCTTAGTTAATTAAATTCCCGAAGAGTATGGACTATTTTATTTCAGGAGAAGAGTGAAAATAGTAAAGGGAAGACTTTAAACTAAAATAGTCGAGAAAAAAGAATCGTGTATCGGGTAATATAGGCTCACAAGGAGATGAGCAGATGGAGGAACAGAGAAAAGCTGTAAGAGCAATGCAGGAATATATCAAGGCACATTTCGCCGAGAATATCACACTGGCGGATCTTGCGAAAGCTTCAAACTTTTCACCATGGTATGCCAGAAATCTTTTTATCAAACATCTCGGACTGACACCGGCAGTGTACATTAGGCGCCTTAGACTGTCAAAGTCAGCATTGAGACTCAGAGATGAAAAGATTTCTGTTCTGGATATTGCCATGGAAATGGGATTCGGCAGCGTGGACGGTTATCAGCGCGCGTTCAGACGTGAATTCGGCTGTAATCCCAAAGAATATGCCTTAAGCCCGGTTCCTATCTGGTTGTTTACTCCTTATCTTATCGAAAACAAAGAAAGGAACGTGAGCAAAATGAGCGAAATCAGAAATGTTTTTATTCAGACAGTAGAGAAACCGGCCAGGAAGGTAATTATCAAGAGAGGTGTTAAGGCCACTGAATATTGGAGCTATTGCCAAGAAGTCGGATGCGATGTGTGGGGGCTGCTCACCAGCATTAAGTCTATCAGCGGAGAGCCTGTATGCCTTTGGCTTCCGGAGCATTTGAGAAAGCCGATTACAAACGAATATGTTCAGGGGGTTGAAGTGGAGAATGATTATACCGGCAGTGTACCTGACGGCTTTGAGGTAATCGACCTCCCGGCAGCGACATATCTTTTGTTTAGAGGAGAACCCTTTAAAGAAGAGAAATATGAATCTGCGATCTTAGAAATCTGGGATGCAGAGAAGAAATATGATCCGGAGTTTATCGGCTATGAGTGGGATGCCATGAATCCGAGAATACAGCTCGAACCACGAGGAGATCGTGGCTATATCGAACTGGTGCCGGTTAGAAAAAAGAATTCAGGTTTGTCCGAGTGATGCGATAGTAAGTTATACCCGAATTATGTGAACCGTCATCTTTCTGTGTTCCTCCGCCGAGTCAAGTTGACACGCGCAACCTGAGGTGGCATTTTCCGCGGAAAATGCCACCGGGGGTTGGTGGAAAGGGCTGCTGCTGTGTGATACTCTGTGCTTGCGACGCGACGCACACAAGTACGAGTAAAGGAGAAAAACGTATGAGCTTCGGAACAAATCTTCAATATCTCCGCCAGCTGAGCGGCGGCATGACGCAGGAGGCGCTTGCCGAGAAACTGAATGTGAGCCGACAGACGATTTCCAAGTGGGAGAGCGATGCCGCGAACCCTGAGATGGACAAGGCGCTTGAACTTTGCAAGGTGTTCAACTGCTCTTTGGACAACCTCTTTCGGGATGAGATGGACAAGCGCAGTACCGCGTACACCGATCTTCGTGTCGAGGAGGTGCCGGGCTTCCGCTATGTGGAGCACACGGTGCTGAGCACCGAGCCGGAGAGCGATGCTATGGAGCGCGTCTATAAGATTGCAAAGGAAAACGGGGACGCTGCCCCGAGAGTGATCGGGTGGGATTTTCCGCATCTTTCGCAGGAGCAGGTAAATGTGTTCAAAATGCACGGCTATACGGCTGCGTGGATCATTCCCGAAGGAATTTCACCGCAAGGAGTCGAGATCAGGGAGCAGCCTGCGCATAAGTACGCTGCGATCCACATTGACAGACCCTTCGACAATCCTTTCGTCACCATTCCGGGTGCGTATCATACCCTGGGTGATTTCATGAGAACCAACGGTCTGAGGCAGGCGTATGAAGGGGTCATCCCCTGCTTTGAGACAGACGGCGAGAGCATGGATGTGTATATCGCCTGCGAGTAACCTCAGACACAGGAATATTTCAGAAAAGGAGAGCAAAAGCTCTCCTTTTTGAATGGACGAAGGCAGGAAAATGTGGTATGCTGAAAAGAAACACGGGAGATTGATTTATGAAGGAGGAACCATGTTAAAAGATTATGAAATAAACAAGCCGACTCTTGAAACAGACAGATTGATTATTCGTAAGATTAACGAAAGCGATGTGGCTGATTTAAAAGAGTGGTTGGGAAGAGATGAAATTTATACATATTGGGGAAGAAAAGCAAGCAGAAACGAGAAAAATCCAGAACTTATGTTTGCGCCTGATCCCCGCCCTTGGGTAAAAAGAAAACCTTCTCCTGATTTTGATTGGGTAATTGTATTGAAAGAATCCAATAAAGTGGTAGGCATGATTGCGATATTTGATATCCAAAATGCCAGAATGGGCGATATAGGCTACCGAGTGAATCCAGAGTACTGGAATATGGGAATTACTACAGAAGCTTTGAAGGAAGTGATACGATTTATATTTGAGAACACGGAATTGGACCGTTTGAACGGACGCGTGGATGTAAGAAATATTGCTTCAAACAGAGTAATGGAAAAATGTGGTCTTACAAAAGAAGGAACAATTCGTCAAGGGAAAATGGTTTCGGTTTATTGTGACTATAACATCTACGGTATGCTTAGGGAAGATTATATGCGCACAGTTTAGGGGTAAAGGAGACCGGCTATGAAAAAATGGTACGATGAAGAATATGAATTTACGGTTGAAGTAACGGGCTTCCTACATGGAGATCATACGGAGCGGTATTGCCGCAACGGCGAAGAAATCGGTGATGTCTACAAGTGCACTTACGGATGTCCGGTTAACAAGGATGGTTACGGAATCTGTTCCAAGACAATGATGATGCTGTATCCCCTGATGGAATCTGTCAGAAGCGGCGGCGATCTGACCAGGGTCGGCGGCGACGGCAAATACTCCAAAACAGTCGTGTGCCCGGACGGATGCGTGATCTTCAAACTGACCGCGAAACCTCTGGGGAATGAAAACTTCCATACCGGCGGGTTCTGGGAATATCCGGATGAAACACTGAAGGAGAATGACGAAAAGGATAAAGAGTAATGATTGTTGAGATTACGGATGCAAATGAAAAACAGGCCATCGCAAGGAAAGTGCTGGAGGCTCTCACCGATTGGTTTGGGATAGAAGAGAGCAGAGAGGAATATATTTCCGGAAGTGCCGGCTGGACATTCTTTGCGGCAAAGGAAGATGGGGAGGCGGTAGGATTCCTCTGCCTAAAAGAAACAGGAAAGGCTACTGTTGAGCTGGCTGTTATGGGAGTCTTAATGGACTGTCACCGAAGCGGTATCGGACGAGCGCTGGTAGAAAAGGCGAAGGAAACTGCCAAATCGCAGGGATACGAGTTCATGCAGGTCAAAACCGTGAAGATGGGCAGGTATGAGGATTATGACAGGACGAATCTATTTTACATCAGCTGCGGCTTTAAGGAATTTGAGGTGTTCCCTCTCCTTTGGGATGAAGCCAATCCCTGTCAGATTTATGTGATGTCATTGTCGGAAGTGAAAAAATAACGGAGGATCGTACATTGAAAACCCAAAAAACTATGCGGGCAGGCATCCTGATTACATTGGTCGCAGCGCTGATGCTGACGGGATGCTCGTCGAAGGAACAGAGTAAGAATACGTCGAAAGATTCTCTGATCACATTTTGCGATGCGGAGATTAATCCTGCCGACGATTTTGTAACAACGTTGAAGCGGATGGCGGAGAAGGACGTGCTGGTTTTCGAGTCGCTGACAGCTCCCGCCCGTTTGTTTGATAAGAACGGGGAGTCCAAAACCATGTCGTCCGGTGAATACGACAAGTCTTCCGCAGGGAGAGCAATTGAGGTTTTTGCTAAACGAGGAGCAGACTTCAAAAGTGAATATGATATTGAGATATATCAGTTTTGGGATGATTCCGATTATGGGCGGGGTTGGAAAACTGCAGGCCTGTTTACTGAAAAAAACATGCTGAATTTGAAAATACACGGGACGGTTGCAGCGAAGCTTTCCGAGGAGACTGTCAAGGACACCGGTGTAAAGGTTGCTGCGGTGGATGGAGAAACGTGGGAGCAGTCTTATGTTGAACTGTATATCGACGGAGAAAAAGTAAACTTAGGGGAATTCTCCGATGGGAAACCGGAGGAAGAAGCCATTGTTCGGATATTGGAACAGTATCAGGAGTCACCGCCGTTTTTCGAGGCCTTTCTGCCGAAGGATCTTTGGAATTTGACAGCAGGTTCGCCATCGTCGTTTACCGGCTTCGCCGGGGAGGCATTACAGGACGAGAGATACTTGAACTCGGTAATCCTCATGGAGAAGATTAACGGATACCTGGAGAAGAAGAGTAATTGCATCTGTGTTCTGTATTATGCTTTCGGTGACGACGGTGTCTCCGGTATCAAAATCTGCATCGCGAGAAGAATAAAGGGAGAAAAATAGTATTTTTTTCAAAAAGTACTTGACTGTAAACCTTGTTGATAGTCTATGGTCTGCTCAGAAAGGGCCTGTACAGGTCGGATGACCGGCCGGAAGACGGTCGGAAAACAAATGCCTGTTTGCGGAGGGTGCGCGGAATAAAGATCGGAGGGGAAGGAATATGAGTGAAGCGATTCTGGAAATCAGGAATCTAACGAAGTACTATGGCAAGGTGAAGGGCGTTGAGAACCTTTCTCTTTCCCTGAACAAGGGGGAAATCTTCGGCTTTATCGGCCCCAACGGCGCCGGCAAATCCACGACGATCCGGTCCGTCATGAACCTGATCAACAAGGATTCGGGCTCGGTTCTGTTTCGCGGGAAGGAGCTTACAAGGGACGATGTCGAGGCGAAAAGCCGCATCGGATATCTGCCGAGTGAGGTTTTTCTGTACGATGATCTTACGGTAAAGGGCATCTTCGACCATCACGAGAGCTTCTACCGAAACTGCAGTTGCGCCGCCGGCATCCATGAAAAACGCAATGAACTTGTGGCGCGCTTAAAGCTTGATGAAACACGAAATATCGAGGATCTCTCTCTGGGCAATCTGAAAAAGGTGGGGATTGTTCTTGCGCTGATGCATAATCCGGAACTGATCATCATGGATGAGCCAACGAGCGGGCTGGACCCGATCATGCAGAATGTATTTTACGAGCTTTTGCGGGAAGAGAAGGAGAAGGGCAACACCGTCTTTTACTCGACGCACATCCTGAGCGAGGTTTCGAAGGTCTGCGACCGCGTGGGAATCATCCGAAACGGCGAGCTGATCCGGGCCGGCTCGGTGGATGAGATCAGCGACAAGCAGTTAACGTTTGTCACGGTCAGCGCCGATGACATTGATGCGCTGGTGGCGGAGCTCGGCGTGAAGGTGCTCTCGGCGGAGAACGATACCGTGCGCTTTGCCAACACGGTGCCGGACGATGAATTGATCAAGAAACTGTCGCATTTCCGGATTCGGAAGATCCTCATCGAAGAGGCGACGCTCGAGGAAATGTTCATGCATTACTACGAGGAGGAGCGATAGATGGTAAAACGTGAGTTAAAAGTCAACCTGCGGGGATTTCTCATCTGGACCGGAACCATGCTTGTGACCCTCCTTTTGATTTATCTGGTCTATCCGTCCATCGTCAGCGACGGCAAGGGCAACAAGGTGAACGAGATGCTGGAGGCATTTCCCGCGGACCTTTTGAAGGCATTCAACATGGACCTCGTGGGGCTGGACACCGCCTACGGATGGCTGAAGTCGGAGGGCTTCACTTTCCTGTATCTCATCATCGGCATCTACAGCTGCCTGTTAGGGTCCAACATTCTCCTGAAGGAGGAGAGCGAAAAGACCATAGAATATCTCGCGTCGCTGCCGATTACCAGACGGAAGGTCGCCGCGGATAAGATTGCTGTCGCCGTGTTTTATATTGTCTCGATGGTTGCAATCCTCGGAATCTTCAATGTGATTGCGCTGAACATCTCGGAGAGCCCCGACAACAAGCAGCTGGTTTTATTAAGCCTCACGCCGCTCTTTCCGGCCATCGTGCTGTTTGCGCTCGGATTTTTCATCTCCACCTTTACGCATAAGACAAAGAAAATGCTGGGAATCAGTATCGGCATGGTTTTTGCCATGTACATTTTGGGCGTTATATCGGAGATGGGAGAGAGCGTGAAGGGCTTAAGATACCTCTCCGCCTTCACCCTGACGGATTCCCGCTCGGTGATTGCGAGCACTGAACTCAAACCGGTTTATCCGGTCATCAGCCTGCTTCTTTTCACCGCCCTGATTGTCCTGTCGCTGGTGCGGTACCAAAAGAAAGAACTGGTGTAAGAGAGGAGCCTGACAGCCCGGAAATTGTTGAAGGAGGACAAAAATGAGCAACAGAAGTGAAGACATTGCAGTAATGTCGGCAGACAGAGAAAAGACCATTGTCCGGACGAGTGTCGTGGGAATTGTAACGAACCTTTTCCTGGTGGGATTTAAGGCATTTGTCGGCTTTTTGTCAAATTCCATCGCGGTAATTATGGACGCGGTGAATAACCTTTCCGATGCCCTTTCGTCCGTTGTAACGATAATCGGGGCAAAGCTCGGGGCAAAGCAGCCGGACAAAAAGCATCCCCTCGGGTACGGGAGAATTGAGTACCTCAGCTCCATGATTGTGGCGGCCCTTGTGCTGTATGCGGGCATAACCTCATTTGTCGAGTCGGTCAAAAAGATAATCTACCCCGAGGAGGTTAAGTACGGCGCGGTGTCGATCATTATCATTTCCGTTGCGGTTCTGGTCAAGATTGTGTTGGGCCTTTATGTGAAAAAGCAGGGCGAGCGAGTCAAATCCGGAGCGCTGACAGCCTCCGGTTCCGACGCATTGTTTGACGCAATCCTTTCCGCGTCGGTGCTCGTCTCTGCCGTAATCTTCCTAATCTGGGGGATTTCCCTGGAAGCCTACGTCGGCGTGATTATAGCGTGCTTTATCATCAAAGCCGGCATTGAGATAATGATTGAAACACTGAACGATATCATCGGAAAGCGGGAGGATGCGGAGACCACGAAGGAACTGAAGAGTATCATCTGCGAGGAGGAAACAGTCCTCGGCGCATACGATGTCACTCTGTTCAATTACGGACCGGATAAAAACTACGGATCCGTCCATATCGAACTGCCCGACAATCTGAGTGTTGACGATGTTGACCGGATCACAAGACGGATTCAGACAAAGGTGTTTCATAAAACGGGAATCATCCTCACCGGCATCGGCGTATATTCCTACAACACATCCGATGACGAAGCGGCGCAGATGCGAAATGCAATTCAGAAAACGGTTATGTCCCACGACTGGGCTTTGCAGATGCATGGATTTTACGCGGATACGGAGAAGAAAACCATTCGCTTTGATGTGGTAATCAGCTTTGACGCGGACCGAAAAGAAGCGGTGGAAACTCTGTACGGTGAAGTAGGCGCCCTGTATCCGGATTACGAGACCGTGATTGTGCCGGACGTGGATGTTGCTGACTGAGGGACACCTCTTTGCGTTTGATCGGGAGTATAGAGAAGGGAAAGAATAAGTTTATAAGAAAACGGGGAGCACATGATGGATAAGGATGCCGTATTTGCCGACAAGTGTTGAGTATATTCTGAAGTGCGGTTGTTAAAGAAAAACAAAAGTATTGCACAGTCAGTCGAGGTGCCGGTTCCGGAGCAGGAATAATAAGCATCCGGAAGAAGCCGGGGAGGTTAAAAGATGCCGTTAGTCAGAGTTGATATCATAAAGGGCAAGAGCCCGGAGTATAAGAAATCAATGTTGGATTGCATTCACAGAGGGCTTGTGGATGCGCTTTCAATCGAAGACTGGGACAGGTTTCAGCGTATTGTGGAAATCGACCGGGCGGATTTTGAGATTCCTGCCGGCAAGACTGAGTGCTTTACGGTCATCGAACTGACACTGTTCCCGGGAAGGACGAAAGAGCAGAAGCGTGCTGTCATCGAAGGCGTTACGGAGAAGCTGCATGAGGCACTTTCGATTCCGAGGGAAGATGTATTTATCATCATTCACGAGCCGCCATTAGAGAACTGGGGACTCGGCGGAAAGCAGAGGTAGAGAGAAGATGTTTTCAGACATTAAGGCCAGTGAAAAATGGGAGTCTGTGGAGCCGATAAACAAAGGATGGTCGTCTGACGAAAAATACTTTGTAAGGACCTTTTCCAATGAGCATTTGCTTCTTCGAATCGCAAGCATCGATAGATTCGAGGAAAAGAAGAAAGAGTACGAAATCATCAAAAAGTATGCGACACTGGGATTTCCGATGTCATCGCCGATTGAGTTCGGTGTGTGCAACAATCATAATAGTGTTTATATGCTATTACGTTGGATTGACGGAAGTGATTTAGAGGTTGTGCTTCCGACACTTTCGGAAGAGGAACAGTATAGACTCGGACGGGAGGCCGGAAGCATTTTGCGGAAGATCCACAGTGTTCCGCTGGACAAAGAGGATATTCCGAGCACTACGAAGAAGGAGAAAAAACTGGCGCAGTTGGCAAGATATGAAGAATCAGATCTTCGTATTCCGAATGACGAGACAGCGATCCGGTATGTGAAGGAGAATATCAATCAAATCTGGAAACAGCCGCCTGTATATATGCATGGCGATTTTCATCCCGGAAATCTGATTTATACAAATGATTCTTCCATCGGCGTCATTGATTTTAATCGCTGGGAAGTCGGAGATCCGTATGAGGAGTTTTACAAGCTGGAAAGCTTCGGAACGGAGATCAGTGTTCCGTATTGCATCGGTCAGATTGACGCCTATTTTGAGGATTCGGTTCCAATGGATTTTTGGGCAGCAAATGCGGTCTATGTCGCCCAGGCATCACTGTTTTCCATAAAATGGGCGGAACCATTCGGACAGCGAGATGTCGATGGAATGGTGCGGCGCGCGAAGAGAGCTCTGGTCGATTTCGATGAATTTAAAAGTATTGTTCCCAACTGGTATAATAATCGGGCAGTCAATAAAGATTGATTCGGTGCACTGAAACAAAACGACCGGCATGGCTTTGCTTTGCCGGCCTATGTTTTCCATACAACCGGAGCGATGAAGGCAATGCTGGATTATTTCGGATACCGGTGGATGCCCCATCGTCCGGCGAAAGAAATGTTCGGAAAACGCGGTAAACGTGGAATAATTGAACAGACGCATCAGCCGGACTTAAGCATTTTAGTTTGACTTAAATCGTATTGAAGCATTGCTCCCTTTTCATTTTTGCAAAATGGTCGTATAGTATCTATAAGGCGCCGAACAATTCAAAAATGATCGGGAGGATACTCATGAACGAATTAAACAATCTCGGAAATACTATCGCAAAATTACGAAAGAGCTCGGAAATTACGCAGGAGCAGCTTGCGGAGCAGCTCGGCGTCTCGGTTTCGGCCGTCTCCCAGTGGGAAAACGGAAAGACCATGCCGGACATTTCTGCAATTCCCGTCCTTTGTCACATATTTGACGTCTCCTCGGATCAACTGCTGGGCATCGATCACGAAAAGGATGAGGCGGAAATCAAACGGATCCGGGCAGAGGCTCATAAACTTATGGGCCGCGGACATCTGGTGAAAGCGGAGAGAATGCTGCTGGATGCGCACAAACGGTATCCGAACAGCTATGAACTGATGTGGTCGTTAATGTATTTATATCATGGCCTTTCCGATCCGGCCGACGGTTCTGCGGAAGAAAAGAAGAAGGAAGAAAAATATCTGCATAAAAGCATCGAATACGCCCGGAAGATTCTGGAGGGCTGTAAGAACGAGGAGTTGCGTGCCGGTGCAAACCAGATTTTATGTCTGTCCTACGACAAGCTGGGCGAAAATGAGAAAGCCATAGGGATTGCACGGCAAATGCCGAGCATGACGATCTGCAGGGAGTCGCTTCTTTCCCTTGTCAGTAAGGATCGTGCGAGACTTGAGAGCCGACAGACGGAGCTCTTCATGCTGCTTAATCGATTCTGTACGTTGCTTGAAACTGCCGGGAATGTGAAATTTGAGGACGGCACATTTGCATACGACGACACGGAGGGGGCGGCTCTTGCCCAAAAGATCATCGACCTTCTTGGCGTGTTGTTTGAGGAGAAGGATTACGGCATCTTCCATCTTAACCTGATGAGTGCACATTACAGAATTGCATGCATCGCCGGACGTCAGGAGAAGGATAAGGAGAAAACGCTGACACACTTAGCGGCGGCAGCGGATCATGCAGAAGCAATTCTCCGGCTTGAAGAAGCAATTTCTAAGCCTGAAGAAGGGAAAAAGCATACTTCTTTGTTCCTTCGCGGCTCAACATACGGAACCTTCGGGACATATGACGAAAGAAATATGACGGCATTTCTTTCGGACGCACTAAAAAGCGATCTCTTTGATTTTGTGAGAGAAGAGCAAAGATTCAAGGCCCTGACGGAGCGGTTGAAGGAAACGGCCGGCTTGTGGAAGTAATGTTGCGGAAAGTAACAGTCCTGTTACGGTTCGTTTCTTGACTGTTACGGGGGAGCGGTCATACGATGGCCTCACAAATGAAACAGCCGGCGCGGTCCGGCGGAAAAACGGAGGAAGCCATGGTCGGTACGATGAAGCAGGACCTTCTGCTGCGGTCCCTAAGGATTGATTGGGATGAGATCGAGCAGGACAGTTATCTGCGCGACATTCCGTCGCTTGCGGGACTGCAGGAGCTGGAGTTTGACAACAGCGTCACATTTTTCGTCGGGGAAAACGGCAGCGGAAAGTCGACGCTTCTCGAGGCGATTGCCGTAAAATACGGTTTCAATCCGGAGGGCGGGACGCGAAACTACCGGTTCTCGACGTACGACTCACACTCCGAGCTGTGCCGGGCGCTGACGCTGGTGCGCGGCGTCGGGAAGCCGTGGGGGTATTTTCTGCGGGCGGAGAGCTTTTATAATGTGGCCACCGCGGAGGACCGATACAGCCATGAGATCGGCGGAAATCCGCAGTGTTATCACCAAAGGTCACATGGCGAGAGTTTCCTTGCGCTGGCGCAGTCGCAGTTCCGGGCGAGAGGGCTGTACCTTCTCGATGAGCCCGAGGCAGCGCTGTCCCCGCAGCGCCAACTGACGCTGCTCCTTGAAATCGTGAAGAGCGTGAAGGCCGGAGGGCAGTTCGTCATCGCGACCCACTCGCCGATTCTTCTGGGGATTCCGGATGCCCGGATCCTGAGCTTCGACGACGGATCGATCCATCCTGTCGCCTACGAGGACACGGACTCCTATCAGGTCACGAAACTGTTCGTGGAGAACCGGGAGCAGATGTTAAAGAGGCTGTTTGAGGAAAGGGAGTAATCCACCAAGAAACATCAGGAAACCCGGATTGAAGGCATTTCTTGACAGCGGAAGGCCGGCGCGATAGAATGTGGGTACAGGTGTGAGGCCGGAGCATTTTCCGCTTCGGAAGCGGCACCCGGAGAAAGGAGGACGTATCACAATGATTCTGAAAAGAGGTGTTCGCCTTTAGAAAGGCGATTGTTTCGAGAGGCAGCAACAATTGCATGACCGTATAGTATTTCTGCTCTTTGCACATGCAGTAAACATGTAGTTCCGGATTGTCGGGATACATGAGAAGCAAAGAAAAAGAAAAGGAGCAGATTTACCATGGGTTATACGAATGCCGGCGTTGTGTTGCCGGATGCTTTGATCCGGGAGATTCAGCGGTATGTCAACGGGATAAGCCTGTATATTCCGCAGGTTAAGCAACGGAAATCGCAGTTGAATCCCTACAGACAGGAGATCAGGGACAGAAACAGGGAGATTTACCGGCTGTTTCTTGCAGGGAACAGCGTATCGAATCTTTCCGAGAATTTCTTCCTTTCCGAGAAAAGCATTTACCGGATTGTGAGCCAGATGAAACGTTGATTCAAATGGGAGAGGTGCCCGGCATCTCTCTCATTTCTTTTTTTACAAAAAAATGAGAATGACTTTTGCCTCGTCGGTATGATAGAATGTAACACAGCGGGGGTCGGCTACAGCCGAAAACTGCGTTACAGACAATGTGTGGGAAATGAAACCATAACGAAGAGAAGTGAAACAGAATCGGAGGTCGGAAAATGAAAGTGTTTTTTGAGACGGAGCGTCTTCTGGTCAGGGAACTGGAGCCGGAGGATGCGGAACAGTTATTCGCAAACCATGCGGAAGAAAAGGTGAGGAAGTGGTTCCCGAATGAGTGCTATGCGGATTTGAACGAGGCAAAGGGAGCGATACAGTTTTTCCGGGATTGTGTGGACGGAGAGCATTTGCCCTTTGTTCTTGCCATTCAGCTCAAGGAGACCGGCGAGCTGATCGGCGATACGGGCGTGAGCGAGGTGGACGGTGAGCCGGACGCGGTGGAGATCGGGTATCAGATCTGCGACCGATACAGCGGCAGAGGACTTGCGACCGAGGCTCTCAAGGCGATGACGGAATTTGCCTTCGAACGGTTCCATGCAAACGTAAGCTACGGGCGCGTTGTCCACGGAAACGGAGCGTCGGCAAGGGTGCTCGAGAAGGGCGGATATACCTTTGTGAGGGAGGAATCCGGCGCGGAGGATGATCCCTACGGCAACGGGATGCTGGTGTTTGTCTGCAGGAAATAGGGGAAGGGGGAAACGTATGAAGAAGGTGTTAATTGTTCTGGGCGTTGGATTGCTTCTGGCGTTAGGGATAAAGATCGGCTACGAGATTTACATGAGTACCCGGGAATATACTGCTGAGGACCTTGACGGTATATGGGTGTTCGATTCCGGGACCGGCAGGCGTCATGTGCTTTATATTCATGACGGCCGCATGGATTACATACGATATGAGAAGAAGGACGAGAGCAGTTCCGGAGCGTACGACAAATACATTGCAATGACAATGGAAGCCGTTCCGGAAGGCACTTTCAAGACATTTTCCTGGTGGGGATTGATCGATCTTGAACGGACCGCCTCCCAGGGCTCAACAGGCTTTACGAGTGCCGACAATTTGAAGTTTGATTTCAAGAGAAACAGAATCTATGAGCATGCTCCGCTCGAGGATAGAGAATTCGTTCGGGGGAAGGAAGAAGACCACCCGCATATCGTGAGTGTGGCGAAAACACTGGATCAGTACTATCAGCTGTCGCTGTCGCAAAAGCCGCTGGTAATTGATGAGATGCAGGTGTTTGAAAGCACGGAAGAGTCGGGAGATAAACCGGTCATTTTCCTCTGCGCCCGGATCACAAATCCCAATCCGTACCGTATCGACACGGTTCGGGCGACATTGCGATGGGAGGGGCGGTCGGAGGAAGTAACCGTGAGCCTTCCGTCGCTCCCTGCGAATTCCTCCGGCATTTATGTCGGACACGGGTCGCTTGCGGCAAAGCCCGGTCAGGATTTTTCTCTCGATTCAGCGGAGTGTTCGCTGACGTACAACATTTACGAGGTATCAACGGACACGAAGGATAACCCGGTTGCGGAGGTCGTCGATTCCTGCGTTATCACAGATGAAAAAAACGGCAGGGTGAAAGAGATATCGGTGGACACAAAGACCGTGGACACTTCGGACAAATACAATTCCTATGAGCTTTATGCGCTGTTTTACAAACAGGGCAGGATCGTCGGTGCCGCGTGGGGAAGCGGGCGTATCGAGGGCCTTGAGCAATCGGCGGTCATGCAATTCGTGTCGGACATTGCAGCGTATGATAACTGTGAGATCAGTGTTGCGAGTTATTACAAGACATTGAAAGAGCAAAGGAAGTAGAAAACAGCTTGACTTTTCGGGCACTCTTTGGTAGAGTTGTGTCCGGACAAAAAAAACAGGGGAGCTCGCGCAGGCGGGCTGAGAGGAAGTTATTGCGCTTCGACCCTAGACCTGATGCGGATAATGCCGCCGTAGGAAGCCATAAGACAATACCTGACATGTGTGCAGGGACAGCGAATGGCTGCCCCTGCTTTTCTTTTTGTCCGAATGACCGGAGCAGGGCTTCGGAATCTATCATGTGAGGTGTTTTATGAAATCTGTGAGTCTCAACACGCGAAAAATGACACTGGCGGGCCTTCTGTGCGCAGCCGCGGTGGCAGGAAGTTACTTCTATGTGCCGGTTCTCGGCAGCAAATGTGTTCCCGTCCAGCATCTGGTGAACGTTCTCTGTGCGGTCTTCTTAGGACCCTGGTACGGCGTCGGTGTCGCCGGCGTGACATCCCTTATCAGAAATCTCATCGGCAGCGGGTCGCTTCTGGCATTTCCCGGAAGCATGATCGGGGCGCTTTTGTGCGGCCTTATGTATCAATACTCGAAGAAAATCCTTCCCACCGCCGCAGCGGAGGTGTTCGGAACGGGAATCCTCGGAGGCCTTTGCGCTTACCCCATCGCGATCCTGTTCATGGGACAGAGTGCCGCGAAGGTGGCGTGGTACGCCTACATCGTGCCTTTTTTGATCTCCACCGTCGGCGGCGCATTGCTTGCGGTGGTCATCCTTGTGAGTCTGAAGCGGGCGGGGGTGCTTTCGAAGCTGCAGGATGCATTTTACGCATGATCGCGTGAGGGAAGGCGGAAAATTCCATGGAAATCGGTAGTTACATGGCGGCCGTGAGATCGCGCTCGCCGCTGGTGCACTGCATCACCAACTACGTGACTGCAGCGGACTGCGCCAACCTTTTGCTCGCCTGCGGCGCGAGGCCGGTGATGGCGGACGACCCGGCGGAAGTCGCGGAGATCACGGCGCAGAGCCGTGCACTGGTTGTGAATCTCGGAACGCCGAATGAGCGAGTGCTTTTGTCGCAGCGCATCGCCGGAAAAGCCGCGATGGCAGCGGGGATTCCGGTGGTGTTCGACCCGGTCGGTGTGTGTGCCTCGTCGTTCCGGAGAGAGGCAGCGGAGCGGTTCCTTGCGGAGGTGAGGCCGTCGGTCATCCGCGGAAATGCAGCGGAGATGAAGGTTGTCAAGGAGATTTTGCGGGGGCTTTCCGGTGAAGGTGAGTCGCCGGCCGCATCTGCCGGGGCAGACCTTCCGCTGCCGGTTTTAGTGACCACCGGGGAGGTTGACACGGTGACGGACGGCGAGCGGAGCTTTTCCGTTCGAAACGGCCGGGCGGAGATGGCGAAGGTGACCGGCACAGGATGCCAGCTGTCCGCGCTGATCGCTGCTTATGTTGCGATGGCGCCGGAGGATGCAGTGGGAGCAGCTGCGGCAGCGGCGGCGGTGATGGGGATTGCAGGCGAGCTTGCGTGGGAGCGCATGGCGCGCACGGATGGTAATGCCACCTACGGGCGGCGCATCATCGATGCCGTGTACACGATGACGGCAGCGGAGGCAGAGACACGCGCCCGGATCCCGGAAACGAAAGGGGGAGAGGCTTATGAAGTGTGAGAAGGAGAAATTCCTTCTTTACGCAGTGACCGACGGTTCCGCGGAGGGGCGGGAGACGATCTGTGAGCGGACAGAAGCCGCGCTGCGGGGCGGTGTAACCTGCGTGCAGCTGCGGGACAAGACAGCGACGGAAGAGGAGCTTCTGGCGCAGGCAAAGCAGCTTGCGGTGCTGTGCCACCGGTACGGGGCGCTGTTCATCGTGAATGACAACGTGCGGGTCGCCCTGGAGAGCGGCGCGGACGGCGTCCATGTCGGGCTTTCGGACATGGCGGTTGCGAAGGTGCGGGAGATGGCCGGCGAGGGGCTTATCATAGGCGCTTCGGCGCACTCGGTTTCCGAGGCGGTGGCCGCGGTTTCCGCCGGCGCGGATTACCTGGGGGTCGGGGCGATGTATGAAACATCCACGAAGTCGGACACCCATGTGCTGCCCCACTGCGTGCTCGGGGAAATCACCCGCGTGGTCAAGGTGCCGGTGGTCGCCATCGGCGGCATCACGAAGGAGAATCTTCCGAAGCTTCGGGGTTTTGGCCAGGCGGGGGTTGCCTGCGTCGGCGCGGTCTTCGGCGCGGCGGACATCGAGGCGGCCGCAAGGGAGCTTTGCGCACTTTCGGAGCGCGCGACCCGCGGGATGCGGGCGGCGCTTACCATCGCCGGGAGTGACAGCAGCGGCGGTGCCGGAATCCAGGCGGACATCAAGACCATGACCGTAAACGGCGTGTACGCCATGAGCGCCGTGACGGCCTTAACCGCGCAAAATACAACCGGCGTCGCAAGTATCCTCCCGGTCCCGCCGGAGTTTCTGGCGGCGCAACTCGATTGTATCTTCCGGGATATCGAGCCGGACGCCGTCAAGATCGGTATGGTCGCAACCGGCGACTTGATCCGCGTGATTGCCGCGAAGCTCAGGGAGTACGGCGCAACCGATGTGGTGGTTGACCCGGTGATGGTGGCAACGTCTGGGTCGTCTTTGATGCGGTCGGAAGCCGTGGAGACGCTTGCAAAGGAACTTCTTCCGCTGGCGCGGCTGGCGACGCCGAACATCCCCGAGGCGGAGGTTCTTTCGGGGATGAAGATCACCGACGAGGCAACCATGAAAATCGCCGCTGCGAAGATCGCAGCCGATGCGGGCTGCGCGGTGCTTGTGAAGGGCGGACACCGCGTTTCGGACGCGAGCGACTATCTCTTCGCGGACGGGCGGGGGCAATGGTTCCGGGGCGAACGGATCGACAATCCGAACACCCACGGCACGGGCTGTACGCTCTCGTCGGCGATCGCGTCCTTCCTTGCGAAGGGATACACCTTGCCGGAAGCTGTGGCGAAGGCCAAGGCGTACCTCTCGGGGGCGCTGGCGGCGATGCTTGACCTGGGCAGCGGAAGCGGGCCGATGAACCACGCGTATGCGGTGGGAAATGCGGCGGAGTGAGGCTGCATTTTCCGAAGAAACGACAGATGAAAACAACAGATTAGGGAGACTGTGATGAGAAACTATACAACCCAGATGGACGCCGCAAAGCGCGGCATTGTTACGCCGGAGATGAAGGCGGTGGCGAAGAAGGAATACCGGAGTGAGGAGGAGATCCGCGACCTGGTGGCGCGGGGGCAGGTCGCCATCTGCGCAAACCGCCTGCACACCTGTATCGAGCCCAACGGCGTGGGGTCGATGCTTCGCACGAAGATCAACGTCAACCTCGGCGTTTCCCGGGACTGCAAGGATTACAACGTGGAGATGGAGAAGGTTATGGCGGCTGTGAACATGGGGGCCGAGGCCATCATGGACCTCTCGTCCCACGGCAACACGCAGCCGTTCCGCCGGAAGCTCACGGGCGAGTGCCCGGCGATGATCGGCACCGTGCCGGTGTACGACAGCGTCATTCACTACCAGCGGGACCTGGCGACGCTGACGGCGCAGGATTTTATCGACGTCGTGCGGCTGCACGCGGAGGACGGGGTGGATTTTGTGACGCTGCACTGCGGCATCACCAGAAAGACCATCGATCAGATCCGCACACACAAGCGGAAAATGAACATCGTCTCCCGCGGCGGTTCGCTGGTGTTCGCGTGGATGTGCATGACCGGCGAGGAAAATCCTTTCTACGAGCATTTCGACGAGATCCTGGACATTTGCCGCGAGTACGACGTGACGATTTCCCTGGGTGACGCGTGTCGACCGGGCTGCCTTGCGGACGCCAGCGACGTGTGCCAGATTGAGGAGCTGGTGCGCCTCGGGGAGCTCACGAAACGCGCGTGGGCGAAGGATGTGCAGGTCATGATCGAGGGACCGGGGCATATGCCTCTTGACCAGATCGAGGCCAACATGAAGCTGCAGCAGACCATCTGCCTCGGCGCGCCGTTCTATGTGCTGGGCCCTCTGGTGACGGACATCGCACCGGGGTACGATCACATTACGTCGGCAATCGGCGGCGCGATCGCGGCCTCGGCAGGCGCGGCATTTCTATGCTACGTGACGCCCGCGGAGCATCTGGCGCTTCCGAATGTGGAGGACGTCAAGCAGGGCATCATCGCCTCACGCATTGCCGCCCACGCCGCGGACATTGCGAAGAAGATTCCCCACGCCCGGGACATCGACGACGCCATGGCTGACGCCCGCCGAACCTTCGACTGGGAGAAGCAGTGGGAGTGCGCCATCGACCCCGAAACCGCAAAGGCAATCCGCGACAGCCGTGCGCCGGAGCACGAGGACAGCTGCTCCATGTGCGGCAAATTCTGCGCCGTCCGCAGCATGAACAAAGCCCTGAACGGAGAATATATCGACATCCTGTAGATTTCATCGGCGGGCACGCTTCGTAGACAAAACAATCCGAAACACACAGAAGACGTTTTTCTCACTCGCAGGAAAATGCTCGCTCGAAAAAGTTTCTGTGGTTTCGGATAGGTTAGTGTTTCGAAGAAGCGTGCTCGCCGTTGTCGCCTCAGGAAATTAGCTATAGGCAATAAGTCGTTGTTGTGGTATACTGTAGGGCGGAGTTGATGACAGAGGGACAGTCCCCAGTTGTCATCTGACCGGTTGATGACAACTGGGGACTGTCCCCTTGTCATCTTTTCGGGGGAGGTATTCGGAAGATGTTGGTCTGGATCGGCATTCTGGTGCTGACGTTCGGAATTTCCGTCGGAAGCCTGATCTTCCTGCGGTCGCGGGGCGAGGGTTCCGCGGCTGTGCGCAACGTAAGTCTCGGCCTGCTGGCGGCGGCAGTTGCTGCAACGGTCGGATTCGGGATCAAGCTTCCGCTAAACGCGGTTGTCATTCCGCTGCATCTGGGTGTATTTTTCGTGGGGACGGAGTGCGCGGACGGCGTGTTCGGTGCCGTCACGAAGAAAAAGCGCCGCGGGGTGCTGCCCGTGCTTGCGGCGGCAATCCTCGGATGTTTTGTCTACCTGCTGGTCGGGTACGTGAGCGCCCATACGGTGCGCCGCGCGGAGGTTCGCGTGGAGACGGCCAAGGCACTTCCGGGCGACGGGCTTCGGATCGTACTGCTCTCGGACGTTCACCTGGGGACGACCATGGACGAGGAGGATTTTGCGAAGCTGCTGCAGCGGATCGCGGACGAGAAGCCGGACATTGTTGCGGTGGCGGGAGACTTCATCGACGGGAACACGAAGCAGGAGAGTATGATCCGCGCGTGCGAGGCATTTGCCGGGCTGACGGCGGTCTGCGATGTGTATTTTACGGACGGAAACCACGAGCTCGGGGATGACAGCGCGAAGGTGTTTGAAAACCTGCACGGGGAGCTTTCGAAATACGGAGTGAAAGTGCTCTGTGACGAGGTTGTCCTCACTGACGGCGGGTATTACGTCGTCGGGCGCAGGGACCGCAGCGAGGCGCGGGAGAGCATCGCAAAATTGACGGCGGGCCTTGAGGCGGATCGGTTTTGTGTTTTGTTAGATCACCAGCCGAACGACTTCGATGCGGAATCGGGGGCGGCGGATCTGGTTTTGTGCGGGCATACGCACGGCGGCTTTTTACTGCCGGTACCGTGGGTTGCTCCGTTTATTTCCGGCTTTTTTGACGCGGACCGTTTCAGCGGAACGGAGATCCGGGGCACGACAAACTTCGTCGTGAGCGCCGGCGCGGGCACGTGGGGAATCTCCTTTAAGACGGGCGCATGGTCGGATTATACGGTAATTGAGGTAAAGTGACATTTGCCGGGTTTTGGAGGTTATTTCTACATGAACAGACTTGTCGGAAAATGGATTGCAACCGTGATGTGTGCGGTGATGCTGGTGCTGCAGGCAGTGCCGGTCGGCGCGGCGCGGGCGGCGGAGGGTGAGCTTCCCTTTGAGCTGGATGCCCCGACCGAAGTGAAGGCGGAGTTCCAGGGGAGCAGCAGCGACCCCAACGCGTGCCTGATCTCGTACACAAAGAATTCATCGATGGCGGAGTGGCTTGCAAAGGACGACAAGACGCGCAAGGAGGCCCTGAAGAAGCTCGGCTACACCGAACTCAGCGTGTTTGCGCAGATCGACTGGGCGATCGACAGCGCGTCCGACTGGAAATACAGCGGCAAATGGGACAACAACACCGGGCGTGCGGCTGTGGATGATGCGCATCCGGACGAGTACGTGCTCGGCGACTGGGCGTATGTCAATATGAGTTGCACGAAGGAGGCGACAGACACGGCGCTGATTCTTCGCAATATGGGCAACCCGACAAGCGAACGCGACGCGCACTGGAACGACGGCAAGAACGGCGCCTACAGCGTCGGCTGGAAGAGTGTTCTGAAGACATCGCAGTACACGGTGGTCAACTCCCAGGCGAAGATTGATTTTACGAACCATACGTTGTTTGTCCGCGTCCGCTACGGCGTAGCGCTCAAAAAGGAAGGCGAGACCAAGACGACGTATGTATTTTCCGACTGGTCGTCGCTGTCCGCCTACGGCAAGGACGCCGATCATGTGGAGTATCACCTCTCGGAGTACTTCGGTGCGCCGGTGGTTTCCAACCCGAGATACAAGGGAAAAGTCAACGGTCACGGACCCTTCGTCGTGCTGACCGTCACTGTTACGCAGTCGGTTGCGGATGCCGTCGCCAAGGTCACGGAGGCCGGCGGCTACGTGCAGATCGTGACCCAGGGGCGCCTCAAGGATGAGGGCGAGTGGGTCGATCTCGTCGGCGGTGAGCTCGAGATCAAAAACGGCGACGCGGAGTGGGACCTCTCCGCTGCGGAACTGCCGAAGCATAAGATCGGCCACGGAACGGAGGTGGAACTCCGGAGCCAGTATTATATCGTGTATGCGGGAAATGAATACGAATCCGCATTTTCCGAAGTGACAACCCTCGTTGTCGACGAGAACACGATGGTTATACCGGTTCCGGACGAGGACATCACACCGACGCCCACGCCCCGGCCGACGCCGATCCCGTCGTGGATGCTCTCCGGGAAAAATGCTGAGGAAAAGAGCGAGTGCGACATCTGCGGCATGTGCCCGGTGCAGCCTCTGGGAATCTGCCTGTTTATCTGGATGGGCGGTTTCGTTGTGTTGCTCATCCTCTTTGCCATTATCAAACATGCGATCAAGAACATCGGCAGCAGGAAGCGTCCGGGTCGGAAAGGGTAAGGTATGTGGCTTGCGATTTTAGCCGTCGCGCTGGTGCTGACCGCCGTCGGAATTGTGTATCTGATCAGTCGATTCGGCCGATTTGCGGTTGTTCGCCGTCTTGCGGGCAGCCGTCGCTTCGTGCGGATTCTGCTGGGCGCCGTGCCGGTTGCGGCTCTGGCGGTGTACGGCGTTTTTGATATCGTCAACATGGTTATCATTTTGCTGCATCTTGCGGCATTCTGGCTGATTGCGGATCTCGCGACCGGCCTTTTTTCAATCCTCAGAAAGCGTAAGACGGACGCTGCGCCGGTTTCCGAAGCGACCGATGAGGAAGCGCCCCGCCCGTATGTTAAGGGCATCATCGTTCTGGTGGCGTGCGCGGTGTATCTGGCCGTCGGCCGGTACAATGCATTTCACGTCGACCGCACGGAATACCGCCTGGAGACGGCGAAAATCCTGCCGGACGGGCAGCTGCGGATCCTTTTGATCGCCGACTCGCACGTCGGTACAACCTTTGATGCAGACGGTCTCGCGGAGCACCTGGCGGAGGCGATGAAGAACAATCCTGACATCGTCATCGTTGCAGGGGATTTTATTGATGACGGCACAACCCGCGAGGACATGATCGCGGCCTGCCGCGTGCTCGGCACGATCACGCCGAAGTACGGGGTGTATTTTGCGTACGGAAACCATGACAAGGGCTACTACAACAGCCGCGGGTACACGGCGCAGGAGTTTGCGGCGGAGCTTGCCGCGAACGGAGTCCGTGTTCTCGAGGACGAGGCAGTGCTGGTGGCGGACACGTTCTATGTCGTCGGCCGGATGGACAAAAGCGACTCCTCCCGAAGTCAGGCGCAAAACGCCGGCGGAGGCGGTCGAAAAAGTATCGCGGAGCTGACGGCAGGGCTTGAGCAGAGCCGCTTTATGATCGATGTCAATCACCAGCCGAACGACTACGCGGCGGAGGCAGCCGCCGGCGTCGATCTGGTGCTGTCCGGCCATACCCACGGCGGGCAGCTGATCCCCCTCGGCCCCATCGGGCGGCTGATGGGCGCCAACGACCGCACGTACGGGATCGAGACCCGCGGGGAGACGACATTTATCGTCACATCGGGCATTTCCGACTGGGAGATTCACTATAAGACGGGAACGAAGTCGGAATACGTAATTGTCGATATCAGGCAAAAATAAGACATCCCCGAGCACACAATTTTTACACACAAACGCGATATGATGAACAAGGTGCGCCGGGGAGATGCCGGCGCGAGAGTAAGCTATGCGAGATAGAATACGAAGTAAGGAGTAGTTTCATGAAGAAGACAATCGTAATGTGCCTGATCGTTTTGTCCATGTTCGGCCTGCTGGCTGCATGCGGCAAAGACAAGAACACAACCCCTGACGCAACGCCTACAGAGGCTGCTACGCCGACGCCTACCGAGGTACCGACCGAGACGCCCACGCCCACACCGTCGCCGGTGCCGAACGTATATCTGAAGGATGTATTTGCTGCACACGGTCTGAAGGTAGGTACCTGCCTTACGACGACGATGACGGACAATGCTGCATACTCGAAGCTGATCCTGCAGCAGTTCACCAGTGTCACGATGGAAAATGACATGAAGCCCGACTACCTGTTCAACCAGGAGAAGAGCAAGGCTGCCGGCGACCTGGTGGTGGAATTTAACGACAATATGAAGAAGATGCTCAACTGGGCGAAGGAGAACGGCATGGCGGTTCGCGGCCATACGCTCGTTTGGTACAGCCAGACGCCGCAGTGGATCTTCCATGAAGATTTTGATGAGTCCAAGCCTTTCGTTACCCGCGATGTAATGCTGAAGCGCCTGGAGAGCTACATCAAGCAGGTGTTTGAGAAGCTCAAGGAAGAGGGTTACATCGACTTGATCTACGCTTACGACGTAGTAAACGAGGCGTGGATGGAGGACGGCTCGATGCGTTCCGCCATGAACCCCTGGTACAGCGTGATCGGCGAGGACTACATCTGGCAGGCATTCAATTTTGCCAACAAGTATGCTCCGGAGAGCATCGACCTGTATTACAACGACTACAACGAGCAGTACAAGACCGACACCCTCGAGAAGTTCGTAAAGACCCTCGTGGATGAGAACGGCAACTACCTGATCGACGGTATCGGCTTTCAGGCTCACCTCTACACGCAGGACAGCCTTACCGACTACTTCAAGACGGTTGACCAGCTCAGCAAGCTCGGCCTCAAGATTCAGCTGACGGAGCTCGATGTCTGCCTCGGCAAGTACCAGACTCCGAAGCCTGCCAACGCGAAGAACCTCGCCGCTCAGGGCCAGTACTACTATGACCTGATCAACGGTATCTTCCAGCGTATCGACGCCGGCACCCTCAAGATGGATGCTCTGACATTCTGGGGATTTGCCGACGGCATGTCCTGGAGAAAGGGTTACAGCCCGCTTCTGTTCAACCAGAACTATCAGAAGAAGCCGGCCTTCTGGGGCGCAGCGCAGATCCGCGACCTCGCCGGATTTGATTACAAGGAAGAAGATAAGTAACATTACTCTGTGAAATAACGAAACTATGGAGCTGTCGCTTACGCGATCTTTATCGCCAGCGGCAGCTCTTTTTTCATCGTCGAATTCGGCTGCTTTTCTGGCAGTATAGTGTATAGTTGTTATGGAAGTTTTTACCTTAATAGGTTTCTTTTACCCCGCATTTAGCCGTTTCTCCTCCGAAATAGTGTCGTTCATCCAAAAAAAGTGTCGTTCATCCAAATCCGATTGCTTCGGGCAGAGAGCGCGCGTAAGATGAAAGGACAGAAGTATAACTATAACATGGGGGGTATTCTGTATGCGAAAAATAGTATGGTATAGCAAATATTGCGAGAGTATTTGCAGATAAGTTTGGGACGGTTGTCATTGCTTCAGATGGAAATGTGAGGGCATATTCATATGCGTCAGTTCCTCTAACGCAAAAGGAAGGGGCTGATGCATGGTCAAAATACGTAAATGACGGACGAACGAATAATGTGGGCTGGATTGAACATACTAAGAAATGTTTAGATAATCATTATACGGGTTATCTGGTGCTTGGCCATACAAATGGATGGAAACCCAGTGAAATGCTGAAATATTGTGGGTTTTAGCGGAGGAGCAAGTAATGAGCATAAAGAAAAAAGTTTTGTTGGCGACAGGTCTTGTGACAGGAGTTATACTGGTTTTAATTGGTTTGTGCTATTTGATTCCGGGATATTTGACGCCAACGCGAAAATATCGAAAGATGGTAAAACTGGTGCAACCGTACATAATTGAGGAGTTTTACCATGATACCGGATTCAGTGAATCAAAATGCGCCGGGGTGCTGTCTATGTCGCCTGAAGAGTATCAGGGGCTAAAGGAGACACTAATCGCCGAGGGGTGTCAGGTCTTGGAGGGGGAGGACCTGTTGTATTTTGTGAATTATACAGACGAGAAGACAGAAGGTGACAAAACGGAACTGATAGATTATTATGCGACCGAAGATGTCTTTCTGAACATGTTCGACAACTGCACTTATATGTCTTTGCTTGTGTTGTTCCACGAGGGGAAGGTTCATGTAGAATATATGGGCAATGTGACTATTAATCACGCACCCTTTGCAGCGATTGAGTAGCAAGAGAATCAGAAAGAAGGGGGCAACAGATGAATAAAAAGAAAGTAGTACTGATTATTACCAGCGTTATCCTGTTGCTGGCGGCACTTGTGATAGGTGTCACTGCTTATGCGGACAAGAGACAGAAACAAACCCAGCCTGCATCGCCTTCGGTGACGCCGACAGTGTCTGTTGATACCGAGCTTTTTTGGACGATATATACAGACTTTTTCCCGAAGGACAGTGTGGTTTCTGTTATGGACACGAATAGCAGGGAGCGCTTTGGAGCCAGAATTGAGATTTCAGAAGAAGAATGGAAACAAATCAAGGCAGGATGGTCCGGGCAAAGGTGGATGAGCGAGGATATTTCGCAGATGTCCGGTTTACATGGTTGGGCAGAGAAACTGTTCACGGAAGAAGAGAGAAACGCATTTTCCGAGTCTTGGACGAACCTTCGTTATGTGTCAATCCCGGGCAAGCGAGGGGTCGAAGAGCACGTTCAAATCATGCAGTGGAAGGACGGAAAGATTCTTGTGTTTTATTGCGCGATGGTGCTTCCATAGGGAAGGCCGGCAGAAACTAATATAATCCATAAAGCGCAGTGACGGCCGCGAACATTCATGAGGCCATTGTGTATCTTGAATAAAATGCTGAAATCTATATGAGTGGCTTGTTTGGGCAGGTAAAATAGCGGTGAAAAGGCTGCTGGCGCAGGGCTGTAAAAGGAGAAAAAATGAAAACGAGAATTGTTGCCTCAGTAATTGTGGTGTTAACACTGCTTCTGGGGGGAATTGTTTGGAAAACGATACGTGACGGAAGGACGCTGAAGGAACCTGCAAAAAGAACAATTGAGGATTTGCTGAGAGAAGAGCAGTATCTGGCGAAGTTCCCCGCGGCGAGTATAAAGGTATTGTCGGAGAATAATTCGGAAGATACCTACGGAGCGAGAATTGAGCTTTCTTCAGAGGAGTGGAAGAAGATAGAGAGTGTTATTTCTTCGCAGGGGATGTCGAAAATCTCGATGAATATGGGCGAAACCGCGGATTGTAAGGAGTTGTTTGGCGCCACGGAATACGGAGGCGCACAGGAAACGTGGTATGGGTGGAAATATGAGAAGCTGGATTCCCGAAGAGCCGTTGACCAGTACATCTGCGTGATCCGAAAGGAGCCGGAACCGGTTCTGGTTTACTATCTGATCATGGTATATCCGGAGAATGCGGAATAAGGCGGACCTCTCGAAAAATCCTTCTTGACACATGCCGCCGTCCGTGGTATAAAAACTTTAAACCGATGAGAAAGAGTGAGTAGGTTCTTCACCACGGTGTACACAGAGAGTCGCAGGTGCTGGGATTGCGGCAACATCGGAAGAATTGAATGGGCTTTTGAGGGCAAGAGGAAACGGTGAAAGCCGGAGTATAGGCGCCGGGGTGAGGCTCCCCCGTGAACAACGACCGGCATATAATGTATGCGCGAAAGAGGATGCGAGAGCATCAAGCAGGGTGGCACCGCAGGAAAGATGAAATTATCGTCCTGTCCCGGCATTAAGGTATTAATGTGGGACAGGGCGTCTTTTGTTATAAAGACAGTTGTCCCGAATAAAAAGAAAGGAGACACAACGATGTCGAACACAGAAATCCCGTACAAGATTTATCTGGAAGAGCAGGAGATGCCTAAGGCATGGTACAACATGCGTGCGGACATGAAGAACAAGCCCGCGCCACTCCTTAATCCGGGAACCCTTCAGCCGATGACCGCTGAGGAACTCGGCGGAGTATTTTGCGAGGAGCTCGTAAAGCAGGAGCTCGATAACGACACCGCGTACATTCCGATTCCGGATGAGATTCGCGAGTTTTACAAGATGTATCGTCCGTCGCCGCTCGTGCGCGCTTACTGCCTTGAGAAGAAGCTCGGCACGCCGGCGAAGATTTACTACAAATTCGAGGGCAACAACACCAGCGGCAGCCACAAGCTGAATTCCGCGATCGCTCAGGCTTACTACGCAAAGAAGCAGGGTCTTAAGGGTGTTACCACGGAGACCGGTGCAGGCCAGTGGGGCACGGCGCTCTCCATGGCATGTGCATACCTCGGCCTGGATTGCAAGGTTTTCATGGTTAAGGTTTCCTACGAGCAGAAGCCGTTCCGCCGCGAGGTTATGCGGACCTACGGCGCAAGCGTTACTCCTTCGCCGTCTGAGACTACCGAGGTCGGCAAGAGAATCCTTGCAGCTCATCCGGGAACCGGCGGAAGTCTCGGCTGCGCGATCTCCGAGGCGGTTGAGGTTGCCGTGAGCAATCCGGGATACCGCTATGTACTCGGAAGCGTTTTGAACCAGGTGCTTCTGCACCAGTCCGTGATCGGTCTTGAGACCAAGGCCGCACTCGACAAATACGGCATCGTTCCGGATATGATCATCGGTTGCGCAGGCGGCGGATCGAACCTCGGCGGTTTGATCTCCCCGTTCATGGGCGAGAAGCTTCGCGGCGAGAAGAACTATCAGATCATCGCTGTTGAGCCGGCATCCTGCCCGAGCTTCACCCGCGGTAAGTATGCATACGACTTCTGCGACACCGGTATGGTTTGTCCGCTTGCCAAGATGTACACACTCGGCAGCAACTTCATGCCCGCTCCGAACCATGCAGGCGGTCTTCGCTACCACGGCATGAGCAGCACGCTCTCGCAGCTGTATGCGGACGGCTATATGGAGGCAAGAAGCGTTGAGCAGACGAAGGTATTCGAGGCTGCGGAGATGTTCGCACGCGTCGAGGGTATCCTTCCCGCTCCCGAGAGCTCCCATGCAATCCGCGTTGCAATCGATGAGGCTCTCAAGTGCAAGGAGACCGGCGAGGAGAAGACCATCGTCTTCGGTCTGACCGGTACCGGTTACTTCGATATGGTCGCTTACGAAAAATTCAACAACGGCGAGATGGGCGACTACATCCCGTCCGACGAGGAGATCGCAGCAAGCCTTCAGATGCTTCCGAAGGTAGACTGATCGATCCGCAGGACACAAATAAAACGCGAAAAATATGCTTTACGGCATGTTTTCATGTGCTTTCAACGCCTCTTCTTCGGAAGGGGCGTTTTTGTGTTGCATTTTCCGCGCAGGGGCGCTTATAATGTGCCCGAATCCGGGACGAAAGGAGGGAATCGATCGTGCGCATCTCAGGGACAAGGAACATGACGGAAGGCGAGCCTTTGAAACTGCTCGCTCTGTTTGCGCTGCCGCTTCTTCTGGGAAATCTTTTCCAGCAGGCGTACAACCTGGCGGACACAATCATCGTCGGCCGACTGCTCGGGAAAAATTCTCTTGCCGCAGTGGGCGCCACCGGCTCGGTCTCCTTCCTCTTTTTCTCCGTGAGCAACGGAATCGGCAGCGGCGGCGGTATCGTCACTGCGCAGCTCTTCGGTGCCGGCCGCAGGGATGATGTCAAGCGCGCCATCGTCAACTCCGCGTACATCATGTTCACGGCAGCACTCATCATGGGATCGGTTGCATTTGTCCTCGTTCCGAAGGTGCTTAACTTTATGGGAACGCCGGCGGAAATCCTGCCGGAGTCCATCACATACATGCGCATGACCTGCGCCTCCGTGCCGCTGGTGGCGGTATACAACTATGCGGCGTCCATGCAGCGGGCCCTTGGTGACTCGCGAACGCCGTTGTATTTTCTGATGGTTTCCAGTGTCCTCAATGTGGGCATGGACCTTCTCTTCGTAGGTGTCTTCGGTCTCGGCGTCTTCGGCGCGGCGCTGGCGACGATGCTTGCGCAGCTGCTGGCCGGCCTCGGATCTCTTCTGTATGCGGTGAAGACCAACGAATACTTCCGCGTTGACCGGGAGCACATGCGGTTTGACGGGGACATCGTCAAGAGGGCCGTCAAACTCGGCATCCCGCTGGCTCTGCAGTGGAGCATGATCGCCATCTCGACCACGGCGCTGCAGCGTGTGGTTAACACTTTCGGCGCGGTGGCGATCGCGGCATACACCTCGACCAACCGCCTGGAGCAACTGGTGCAGCAGCCCTATGGCTCGATGTCCATGGCGCTCTCGAACTACGCCGGCCAGAACTGGGGCGCCGGCAAGGCGGCGCGCATCCGCGAGGGCCTTCGAAAGGGCTTCGCCGCGGTGGGCGTGTTCTCCCTTTTGATGTTTGCGGTGATGCAGATCTTCGGCAACAACCTGATCGGCATGTTCGTCAAGGATGCGGAAGTCATCGCAATGGGCGGAAAAGCCCTGCGCATCACGAGCTTTTTCTACCTCTTCCTCGGGCTGATCTACGTCACAAGGGGAACCTTAAACGGCGTCGGGGATGCATTTTTCTCCTTTGTCAACGGCATTGTGGAGATGGCCGGCCGGATCTGTCTGCCCATTATTCTTCTGGGCTATACGGACATCGGCGTGTGGTGTATCTGGCTGACCGCCGGCCTCACGTGGATGCTCGCCGGAATCTCGTGCCTGATGCGCTACCGCTCGTGGCTTAAGCGCAAATCGGGGCTTATGTGAGCGCGAAAAATGAGCCTCTCCGCTGTTGCAAAAACACCCGGTCTTTGCTATACTGTTCCTAAGATGCATTTGCCCCGGCGGAACGCTTCCGGAGGGGTGTGCGCTGAATATCAAGTGAGGAGGTATACAGGGATGGAAATGGTGTTTTATCGCTGTGAACACTGCGGGCAGATCGTGGCCGTTGTCAAGAAGACGGGCGTGCCGATCGTGTGCTGCGGACAGCCGATGAAGGAGATCATACCGGGCACCACCGACGCTTCCGTGGAGAAGCATGTGCCGGTGTACACGGTTGCTGACGGAATCGTTACGGTGACAGTCGGAAGCGTTGCGCATCCGATGCTGCCGGAGCATTATATCGAGTGGATCGCACTCAAGACGAAGTCCGGTAATCAGAGAAAGGCATTGAAGCCGGGGGATGAGCCGAAGGCGTGCTTCGCAATCTGTGAGGGCGACGAGGTTGAGGCGGTGCTTGCATATTGCAACCTGCACAGCCTGTGGAAGGCCTGATCCTGCGGGAAGAATCCCGCACAGCGCGGGGCGTAAGTATAACAAAAACAAAACGGTAAGGAGAGGACAATTATGAAAACGTACAAGTGCACGATTTGCGGTGAGGTATTTACGGTTGCGGACGGCGAAGAGCCGGTATGCCCGCTCTGCGGAGCTACCGGTGACAGCCTTGAGCTGGTGAGCGAGGCGAAGGCTTCGAACCCGTATGCGGGAACGCAGACGGAGAAGAACCTTCAGGCTGCATTTGCCGGCGAGTCCCAGGCGAGAAACAAGTACACCTACTTTGCTTCGAAGGCAAAGAAGGAAGGCTTCGAGCAGATTGCGGCTCTGTTCCTGCAGACCGCGGACAATGAGAAAGAGCATGCGAAGATGTGGTTCAAGGAGCTGAACGGTATCGGCAGCACCGCCGAGAATCTGGCTGCTGCGGCAGACGGCGAGAACTACGAGTGGACCGATATGTACGATGGCTTTGCGAAGACGGCAGAGGCCGAGGGCTTCCCGGAGCTCGCTGCGAAGTTCCGCGGCGTTGCGGCGATCGAGAAGCGCCATGAGGAGCGCTACCGCGCATTGCTTCACAACGTAGAGGCCCAGGAAGTGTTCGCAAAGAGCGAGGTCAAGGTTTGGGAGTGCCGCAACTGCGGTCATATCGTGGTCGGCACGAAGGCTCCTGAGGTTTGCCCTGTCTGCGCACATCCGCAGAGCTACTTCGAGATTCACGCAGAGAACTATTGATCTGCCGGCTGAATACGGTTTTCAAGGCGCTGTCCGTCGTTTGGCGGGCGGCGCTTTTTTGCTTTCGGTTGAATCCGCGCACGACGTATAGTAAAATATTTTCAAAAAGTTTGTAACCGGATACAAAACCGATACATCCGCCTGTTACGATGGCATCAGAGGAGGGGAAAAGATGGGTTACAGAGTATTGTTTGCAGAAGATGAGCCGGGACTTCGCAGCATTACGGCGGCGTTTCTTCGAAGACGGGGGATAACGGTTGACGCAGTTTGCGACGGGGAGGAAGCGGAATGGGCCATCATGGGGAATCATTACGATGCGGTCATTCTGGATATCATGATGCCGAAGAAAGACGGCCTTACGGTGTGCCGGTTCCTGCGTGAGCGATACGATGTTCCTGTTATATTCCTGACGGCGCTGGATCGGGAGGAGACCATCGTGGAAGGCTACGAGATCGGAGCGGACGAGTATATCACGAAGCCGTTTTCCAACGAAATTCTCCTGGCGAAGATCAACGCACTCATCAACCGGTATCGCGGGCTTGTCGTGCGAAACGGCATCACGCGGATCGGGGAGCTGAGCATCGAGCCGGCCAGACGTCGTGTCCTCGTGAAACAGACTGCGGTGACGCTCTCACCGAAGGAGTACGACCTGTTGCTCCTTCTGGTAGAACACCGGAATCAGATACTGACACGTACGCAGATCCTGGATCTCGTGTGGGGGGCTGATTACGAGGGCTATGAGCGAACCGTGGACAACCATATCAAGAAGCTGCGCGCAGCACTGGGGGATGCCGGAGAACACATCGCGACGGCGATGAAGGCCGGCTATTACTGGAAGGAATAGCAGCGCAGTAGCAGGGAGGATTTTATGAAAAAGCAGTACAGAAAGATGAAACTGTGGCTGTGCCTTCTGGTCAGCGCAGTGTTTGTAGGGGTTATCCTCTACGTGGTGCTGTCGGCAGCACACCGGGAGAACAAGAGATTGCTCTCGGAGATTGAAGATGCCGGCACATTCAAGCATTTTTACTACATCAACAGCGGCGATATTGACTGGAACAAGGTGCTTCAGTCGGGAGATGTCGAGCGTGAGAAGATGCTCCTCAGCATGGCCGCATACTTCAATTCCTTAAAGATCGAATCCAACATCCTGCCGTATCGCGCGGGACAGGGAGTCGATGCAGTGAAGTATTGCGCGGTGGTTAATTCGGACGGAAAGGTTTACCATTTTCCGGCGAACTGTCTCGAGATCACGGAGGTGACGACGGTCTCCGTCGACGGCGAGGACGAGAAGCAGTTGACGGTATCGTCGAACAAGGAGGATAATCGGTATCCGGAATTCGGAAAATATCCCGGCTGCTATTACGTTCCGATTCCGGACGACGTGATGACGCAGATCACCAACGACCTTCTCGAGGGCAAGATTGACGGAAACCGCTACTACTTTAACGGCCGGATCACCGGTGTCCGCGAGGGACATATCGTGTTCGCACAGACCCTGGAGCTGCCTGCGACAAATGGGAACGGAACCATTACGTACAAGGTTTCCTACGATTTTCCGGAAGCCCCGAAGAACGGAACCCCGTTTGTCTTTGACAACCTCGGCGAGGATGTGGATTACATTCCGAACATGGTGATGAGCGCTGCCATCGGATATCTGGACAACACCGACAAGCAGGCGATTTGCGAACTTCACGGAAACCTCTCCGTAACCAGACCGGTGAACGGCGAGACGCAGGCGGATGCCGATCGGAGACGTGCAGAAACCAACAAGGAGAACGCGGAGAAGACCGAGGATGCGATAGCCGAACTCCTCGAAAAATTCGACATCAATTCCCGCGAGTGGATCGAGGGTGAGAACGCTACTTACTGGGATCCGGGTCTGTTCACGTCGCGCTGGTATACCACCTCGTCCGTCGGATATGACACCAGCGGATGGATGCCGAACTACTTCCTCTGCTATGAGGTTTCGCCTCTGAGCACGGCGCTGCATCAGACGAAGACTTCCCTCATCGCACTGTGTGCCATCTGGGCGGCAGTGATCGCCATCATTCTTCTGCTGGTGCAGTTGCTGCAGAAGAGACATGAGAAGTTCGAGAAGAGCCGCGTCACGCTTACCCGCGCCGCAGCTCACGAGCTGAAGACCCCGCTTGCGGTTCTCAAGACCTACGCGGAAAACTGGAACGACCTGAGCGAGAGCGATCGCGCGGACTGCACGAAGGACATGGAGTCCCGCATTGACTATGTGAACGGTCTTGTGGGCAACATTCTGGAGCTGTCCCGCCTGGAATCCGATGCGAAGGAGATGCATCCCGAGACCATCGCCCTTCCGGAGTTGAACGCAGCGGTTCTGTCGCAGCTCTCCGCGATCAGCGAGGGAAAGAACATCTCGGTAAATGCACCCGCAAACGCCGCGGATGCCTCCGTGACAGGAGATCTCTCGATGCTCCGCACGGTGATCACCAATCTTGTGACCAACGCTGTCCGCTACGGCGATCGCAAGATTGTCATTGACATCGCAAAGAAGAAGGATGCGGTTCGCTACCAGATCACCAACGACGGTGCTCCGATTCCCGCAAGCAAGCTTCCGCACATCTGGGATGCTTTCTACAGCGCGGATGAGTCCCGCGCAAAGAGCGGCAAGGACTGCACCGGCACCGGATTGGGCCTCGCCATCACGAAGCAGATCCTGGAGCTTCACAAGGCGAAATACGGCTGCACCAGCGATGAGAGCGGAACCACGTTCTACTTTGAGATGTAAGTGCATTTTCCGACGGCGCAGGTCGGAACTGCAGAGTATATGAAAAAGCAACTTTGAGACCTAATTTGATATCAAAGTGTATGGCATAATACATCGACCCTCGGTTGAAAGTTTTACCGTTTGACGGTATAATAATCGTATATCTTCGGGCCGGAGTCTCTCCCAAACGGGGGGCTCCGGTCCGTTTGTTCCTACAAGGAGGTATTATGCTTAAAGTAGTAAAGACGGAAAACGGTCTTGTGCGTGGTCTGCCCGGCAACAATACGCGCGTAAGTGTCTTCAAGGGCATCCCGTTCGCGGCTCCGCCGGTCGGGAAGAACCGCTGGCGTGCACCGCAGCCTGCGGCGGATTGGGAAGGAATTCGGGATTGTTATACCTTCGGGCCGATCTCGATGCAGGATATTCCGGGCCTCGGAACGGACATCTACTGCCGTGAGTGGCATGTGGATCCGGAGATTCCGATGGATGAGGATTGTCTGTACTTAAACGTGTGGACGAACGCGAAGGACGCAACCGAGAAGCTTCCGGTGTACGTATGGTTCTTCGGCGGCGGTTTTCAGTGGGGTTATCCGCCGGAGATGGAGTTTAACGGGGAAAATATCGCCAAGCGCGGCGTGGTGTTCGTCAGTGTGAACTATCGCCTCGGCGCGTTCGGTTTCATCTCGCATCCGGAGATCACGAAGGAGTCGCCCGAGGCGCCTACCAACTTCGGTAATCTCGATCAGCAGGCGGGAATCAAGTGGGTCATCCGCAACATCGCAGCGTTCGGCGGCGACCCGCAGAACATCACCATCGGCGGCCAGTCGGCCGGCGGCGGCAGCGTCATGAACCAGCTGACGAGCCCGCAGAGCATCGGTCTGTTCCAGAAGGCGATCGTGCACAGCGGTATGATCCGCAGCCCGTACATGCTCGACGGTTTCATCACCCCGAGAACCATCGAGGCAAATGAGCCCAACGGCGAAGCATTTTTCGAATTTCTCGGCGTGAAGACTCTCAAGGAGGCGAGAGCCCTGGATGCGGCGTTCATCCGCGACAAATACGGCGAGTTCGCCCAGACGCACCCGCGCTTTGCGCCGACCATCGACCACAAATTCATGGTCGAGGATCCGTACATTCTCTTCCTTAAGGGCGAGCATGCGAACGTGCCGATGATCGCCGGCAACACCGGCGACGAGTTCAAGGCCTGCATCTTCGCGGACGACGAGGAGGATTTCCTCAAGAAGGCGAAGGACGCCCTCGGCGACAAGTTCGAGAAGTTCATGACCTTCGATGAGGCAAAGACGCGCAACGGGAAAATGTGGGCTTCCACAGACGGGCTGGAGTGCGCCGTGAAGGCTGCATTTGCCCACAACGAGGCGCCGAGTTACTACTACAACTTCAATCCGGACATCCCCGGCTGGGACAATCCCGGCACGTTCCACTCGGTTGACCTGTGGTTCTTCTTCGAGACGCTGGCAGCCTGCTGGAGACCGTTCAAGGGATACCACTTTGACCTGGCGCGCCAGATGTGCAACTATCTGACAAACTTCGTGAAGACCGGCGACCCCAACGGCAAGGATGCCGACGGCACGGACATGCCGGCCTGGAAGCCGTACGGAACGGGCTCCCACTACGGCATGAACTTCCTCTCGGAGGGCTGTGTTCCGAGCTATGAGAACAAGCCGTTCAACGACTTCATGATCGGCGTCATCACCGACCAGACGATCCCGGAAAGAAAGCAGGCCTACAACCCGTACCTTCCGAACTGGGAGTACATTCCGGACGGTGAGCCGTACGTGTTCGGCGACCGTGTGTATGTTTACGGCTCCCATGATCAATTCAACGGCTATGTGTTCTGCCAGGGCGATTACGTATGCTGGTCCGCGCCGGTGAACAACTTAGGCGACTGGAGATACGAGGGCGTCACATACAAAAAGACCCAGGATCCGGTGAACTCCCGAGGCAACATGGTTCTGTACGCACCCGATGTGACCGTAGGTCCTGACGGACGGTACTATCTGTACTACGTGCTTGACAAGGTCGGCATCGTCTCGGTTGCGGTGTGCGACACGCCTGCCGGCAAATACGAATTCTACGGCTACGTTCATTATGCGGACGGTACGAGACTGGGCGAGCGCGAAGGCGACGAGCCCCAGTTCGATCCGGGCGTTTTGACCGAGGGCGATACGACATACCTCTTCACGGGCTTCTGCGGCAGAGGCGATAAGAGCCGCCACGGCTCGCAGCTGACGGTGCTCGCACCGGATATGCTCACCATCGTGAAGGAGCCGCGCATCGTGGTTCCGGGCTCCTGCTACAGCGAGGGAACGGGCTTCGAGGGACATGCATTTTTCGAGGCATCCTCGATCCGCAAATTCGACGGAAAATACTACTTCATCTACTCCAGTGAAGTGATGCATGAGCTCTGCTACGCGACGTCGGACAGCCCCGAGGGACCGTTTACCTACGGCGGCGTGATCGTCTCCAACAGCGACTTCCACATCGATTCGTACAAGGACGCGGAGACGCCTGCGGCGTACGGCGCAAACAACCACGGCAGCCTCATCGAGATCGCCGGCAAGCGCTACATTTTCTACCATCGCCAGACCAACGCCACGTGGTATTCGCGCCAGGGCTGCGCAGAGGAAGTGAAGTTCGCAGCGGACGGTTCCGTCAAGCAGGTGGAGATCACCTCCTGCGGCCTCAACGGCGGACCGCTTCGTGACACCGAGGAGCTTCCGGCGCACATCGCCTGCAACCTCTTCGACACGGAGATCACCCAGCCGATGCACTGGCTTGTGGGCATCGGCAACCAGCCGCGCATCACCCAGGACGGCCGCGACGGCGATGAGAATCCTTCGTACGTTGCCAACATTCATGAGGGCACGACCATCGGCTTTAAATACATCGCGTTTAAGGGCGTGAAGGAGATCGAGCTCACGGTCCGCGGTTACATCCACGACAGCTTTGAGGTTCGCACCGAACTGGGCGGTCCGGTCATCGGCACCGTCAAGGTGGACTCCTCCGACGTCTGGGAGAAGTACCGTGCAGCCTGCCCGATCCCGGACGGCGTATCGGCTTTGTACCTGACCAAGGTCGGCGGCGGAAACGGCCATCTGTTGTCCGTTCGCTTCATCCACTGATCGAGTTGATTTTTCGAAAAATGAGCCTCTCCCGCGGCGCTGCGGGGGAGGCTTTTTCTCTGCTGTACAAGCGTAAATCATATTGACACACGGGGAGCGCCGTGGTACAATGATTTCATCGGGGAAACCGAAATCTTTCATCGGGGGGAAAAGAAACATGCTATGTCCGATATGCGGTCGTAACAATCCGAATTATGCCGTTGTCTGCGAGCAGTGCGGGAATTTTCTGCCGAGGGAGGAGCCAGGCAAGAAGGTCAGGGGACTTCTCGATCCGCTTGCCAAGGGAAAGATCCGCTGCTCATATTGCTGGAGCGATAACGAAGCTACGGAGTCCGTGTGCAGAATGTGCGGAATGCCGCTTGGATTTGTCCCCTATGCGGACAGCAAATCCCCTGCGCCGGGGCTTTCGGATCAGCCCGTCGGGGGAATGCCCTCGGGGGATGAATTTTACGCGGATCCGGGGGAGGAGGACCTCTACGGGGCCTCCGAGCTGAACGATTTCGCGTTCTGGGAGCAGGCAACCAAGGACCTGAGCGAGGATCCGGCGACCTTTGAGACGCCGGAGGTGAACGTCGTTCCGGAAAATGTCACGCCGGTGGCCGATCCGGTCCCGGAGGGAATGGTCCGCTGCCGCTCCTGCAGCAAGGATAACGACCGGAACGCCACGCACTGCGAATTCTGCGGCAAGAAGCTTCCTGTTCCGAGGCGTGTCCGGAGAGTGGACGACGCCGATTATGAGGTGTTCAAGACGCTGCGAGACTCCACAATTACCTGCGTGTACTGCGGTCAGGAGCAGGAGTGGTCGTCCATTACCTGCCCGTCCTGCGGGTGCAATCCCCGCGTGGGAAGGACGCCGTTTGATGATGACGAAGCTTCCCGGAAGGCTTACGCGAGGCAGCTCAGACAAACCTATTTCAGCAAGTCAATACAGCTGGACATAGATGAGAAGCGGCGCGCCAAAGAGGAGGAGCGGCGCAAGATCGAGGATTCGCAGAGAAGCGGGACGAGTACCGTTCTGCCGCCGGGAGCCAGGAGGTGTCGCGCCTGCTGGTATGTAAACCCCGGAGGTACCGAAATCTGTCAAAGCTGCGGCAAGCGTCTCCCGTCAGGCGTGAGGGTGAATCCAAAAGTCGTTGTGGGGGCGGAGAGCGCCGGCGAGCCGGAATTAAAACCCTGCACCTGCGGCTACGGGAATCTTCCCGAGGCGACGGTCTGCGCCAAATGCGGCGGCGTGGTGAAGCGCAAATGCCCGCATTGCGGATATTATAATTTTATGAATGTGACAATCTGTACGAAGTGCCACACAAGACTGGCTGTTCCCAAGAGAAAGATCTGGTAATAACAAGCTCCGCTGTCGCCGAAGACAAAGTCGGCAGCGGGGCTTTTTTGTGCCCGAAGGAGCCTCCGCTTCTTGACAACATAACGGTATACCGTTACAATGGAGCTGTATGGCGGAGCGTCCCTCGGGGCGCCTGCCGCGCTACGGAGGAAAAGACAATGTTTCGCAATCTGTTAAAGAGAAAAAGTATCACCGCGTACCGGCTTGCAAAGCAGAGCGGTGTTCCTTATACGACCGTCAGCGATCTGTGCTGCGGGAAGACGAAGATCGAAAAATGCACGGCGGAGACGGTGTACCGCATCGCAAAGGCCCTCGACATGACGGTGGAGGAACTGCTCGAGACGGCGGAGTTTGCGGTACGGGAGACTTCCGTTCCGGGAGTCGGTTGACGGGAGGGAGAGCAGATGAAGAGAATTTTTCTGATCGAAGATGATTATGCGCTGGCGCAGGCGGTGAAAAAGCAGATTGAGAGCTGGGGCAACGAGGTCGTCACGGCGCGGGATTTCCGCAATGTGATGGAGGAGTTCGCGGCGTGCGATCCGCAGCTGGTGCTGGTGGATGTGATGCTGCCGTTTTTCAACGGCTACCACTGGTGCACCGAGATCCGCAAGGTCTCCAACGTGCCCATCGTGTTCCTGTCCTCAGCAGCGGACAACATGAACATCGTCATGGCGATGAACCTCGGGGCGGACGATTTCATTCCGAAGCCCGTGGATCCCATGGTGCTGACGGCGAAGGTCTCGGCCATTTTGCGAAGGGCGTACGACCTCGGCGAGATGCCGCAGGAGCTGGAGCACCGGGGACTTAAGCTCAACCTGGGCGACAATTCCGTGACGGTCGGCGGCGAGCGCGTCGAGCTTACGAAAAATGAATTCCGCATCCTGCGCACGCTCCTCGAAAACCGGGGGAAGATCGTTTCCCGCGATGCGCTGATGACGGCGCTGTGGCAGGATGATTGCTATGTGGAGGAGAACACGCTGACCGTGAATGTCACAAGACTCCGCAAGAAGCTGGAGGCACTTGGGCTGACCGGGTATATCACCACCAAGGTAGGAAGCGGGTATATTGTCGAATGAAGTTTTTCGTGGAATTTATCAAAGACCGGATTTATCCCGTCATCTGGGGATGCGCCGTCATTTGCGTGTGCTGGCTCATCTTCTGGCTTCACAACGTGCCGGCGGAATCGATCGTATACTCGATCCTTCTGTGCGTTGCGGTCGGCTGTTTTGTGTTGACGTTTGATTTCATCCGCGAGTATCGCCGGCACCGCGCAAGGCTTCGCAGCATCCGCTCGGCGTCCTACGAGCGCACGGACCTCATCGACGAGTACGGCGTTGCGGCGACGGACTATGCGGATCTGGTGCAGGCGCTGTGGAAGCGGATCGAGGAGCTGGAGGATCAGCGCTTTACGGAGCGCCGCGAGGCGAAGGATTACTACACGACCTGGGTTCACCAGATCAAGACGCCCTTGGCGGTCATGCAGATGCTCGTGAAGTCGGAGGACACCGAGCAGAGCCGCGCTATCGCCGCGGAACTGTTCCGGACGGAGAGCTATGTGGACATGGCTCTGGGCTACATCCGCCTGGGCTCGGACGCCTCGGACCTTGCGGTGCGAGAGTGCGACCTCGACGAGCTGGTGCGCGCGTCCATTCGGCGGTTCGCGCCGCAGTTTATCGCAAGAAAGCTTGCATTTTCCTACGAGCCGAGCAAGGTGACGGTCGTCACGGACGACAAATGGTTCACCTTCCTTCTGGAGCAGCTTCTCTCCAACGCTGTCAAATACACATACGAGGGCGGCGTGACCGTTACGTTGACGGAGGACGCGAAGGTGATCGTGCGGGACACCGGTATCGGCATCGCGCCGGAGGATGTGCCGCGCATCTTTGAGAAGGGTTTTACCGGTTTCAACGGACGCCTCGTGTCCGCGGGGGGCACGGACGGCGGACGCGCTACGGGGCTCGGGCTGTACCTCTGCAAGAGGGTCGCCCACAAGCTCAACATCGGCCTCTCGGTGGAGTCGGAGGTCGGAAAGGGGACCGCATTTACCATCGACATGCGGAAGGAAGAGGTTGTTGCGGAGTAGTCCGCAGATACAGCCGATAAAATAAAAAAGGGGGAGACAGACATGAAAAAAGCAGTAAAGGGATGGATCATCGCGGGGGTTGTTGTGGTGCTTCTTGCAGTGTTGCTGGTGCCGCGGCGAAGGACTGTGGAGGACGGCGGAACCGTGGAGTACAAGGCGATCCTGTACACGTACACAAAGTACGACACGGTGTGCGCGGTGATGGAGCCCGGCAGCGACAAATTCGTGATAAAAAAGAAAAAAGGCGGCAAATTCCAACTGGTCGGGATCACGCTGTACGATGAGTCCCGGTTTGAGGACTGGGACCAGGGAGAGGCCGCAAAGCTGACCCAGGGCGTGACGCCGACGGCAACAAGCTCGCCGACGCCGACGAATTCGCCGACGCCCACCAACTCGCCCACACCGACACCCACACCGACGCAGACGCCTTTGGAGCGCCTCGAGGAGAAGCGGGAGGAGCTTCTTTCAAAGGTGGACTACTACAACTCTTTGGACAACACCTCCGAGCGGACGTGGCAGTTTATCCGGCGCACGGACCACACCCGGTCCGGGACGCGGGAGTTCATTCCCATCATGGACTACGGCGGATTTTACGTGGACAAGTCGGCCACCGATGAGGACAAGGTGATCTACCTTACCTTCGATTGCGGATACCCTTCGAATCTCACGGAGAAAATACTGGACACCCTCAAGCAGCACAACGCACACGCCAGCTTCTTCGTCACGAAGATGTATCTCGAAAAATGCTCCGACTTTGCGATCCGCATGAAGGAGGAGGGGCACGCGGTGTGCAACCATACGGTGTCGCATTCGGACCTTCGGGTGATGCCGGTGGAAAATATCATCGCCGAGATCTTCGACTGCGCAAAGTATTTTTACGAGGTGACGGGCTACGAGATGGACCCGTTCTTCCGCACGCCGTCGGGCTCGTACACGGTGCGGCTGTTGACGCTGATCGAGGATGCGGGCTACCGGACCGTGTTCTGGAGCATTGCGTACGGCGATTACGACAAGAAAAATCCTCCGGCACCGGGCTACGTTACGAACCATTTTAAGACGTATCACCACAGCGGCGCCGTGGCGCTGATGCACAACGACTGTCAGCAGAACGCGGACGAGCTGGACGCAGTGCTGACACTTTTAGAGGAGGCCGGATACCGGTTCGCGCTCCTTGATGAAGTGCCTTGAGGACAGCAATAAGACAGACTTTTCGGGGGCGGTGGATTTCCATCGCCCTTGCGTGACCTTACAAAAATGTCACATTTTTCGCGGAAATTGTAACGGAAATCGATGTTTCCCCGATTTTTCCTGTCGTATAATGCCGGTGTAAGCACGGGAAAGGAACCCCGGACGCGTACGGCGATGCAGCGCAGGGAATGCGGGCACCGGCTCGGGGGAGCGTTACGCGGACGGGGTATCGCCCGGCAGAAAGAATCGCGGCGGGGGCCGCAAGACGGAGGCAGTTATGAGTATCCTGGAAGTAAGTAATCTTCAGAAAGTCTACACCACACGGTTCGGGGGGAACAAGGTGCAGGCGCTTTCGAATGTGACGTTCACGGTGGAGAAGGGGGAGTATGTGGCAATCATGGGCGAGTCGGGCTCCGGCAAGACGACGCTTCTTAACATTCTGGCGGCTTTGGACCGGCCGACGGCCGGCAAGGTTCTGCTGGAGGGCAAGGAGCTCTCGACGATCCGGGAGTCGGACATGGCGACGTTCCGGCGTGAGAACCTGGGATTTGTGTTCCAGGAGTTCAATCTGCTGGATACATTTTCCATCCGCGACAACATTTTGCTGCCTCTGGTGCTGAACGGCGCAAAGCCCGCGGAGCTTGAGGGAAAGCTTCAGCCGATCGCCGAAAGGCTCGGCATCGCGGACCTTCTCGCAAAATACCCTTACGAGGTGTCCGGCGGTCAGAAACAGCGCACGGCGGTGGCCAGAGCGCTCATCACGGACCCGAAGCTGATCCTGGCGGATGAGCCTACGGGCGCTCTCGATTCGAAGTCCACGGACGACCTGCTGCGGGTGTTCCGGGACATCAATGCCCAGGGACAGACGATCCTCATGGTTACGCACTCGACGAAGGCCGCGAGCCATGCGTCCCGCGTTTTGTTCATCCGCGACGGTGAGGTGTTCCACCAGATCTACCGCGGCGAGTGCACCAACGAGCAGCTCTATCAAAAGATTTCGGACACGTTGACACTTCTGACGACAGGTGGTGAGCAGAGATGAAACTCGGACTGTTTTCGCGGCTGGCGTGGTCCAACATCAAGAAGAACCACCAGCTGTACATACCGCATATTCTGGCGGGAGCCGGCCTGACGGCAATATTCTATGTCATGCTGACCCTTGCCAATGACGATCGGCTCCGGAAGATCAAGGGCGGATATGCAATTCCGTCCATCATGGCCATCGGTCTCGTGGTGGTCGCAATTCTTTCGGTGATCCTTGTACTGTTTACGAACAGCTTTCTGATGAAACAGCGCACCCGCGAGTACGGAATGTACAATGTGCTCGGCATGGAGAAGCGGCACGTCGGAATGATCATGCTTTTCGAAAACCTGATCTCCACCGTCATCCTGCTGGTGGCGGGCATCCTGGCCGGCATGCTGATGTATAAGCTGTGCTGCCTGTTCATCTGCAAGATGCTTCGCGTCGAGACGATCCTCGGCTTCTACATGGAGGCAGAGTACGTACTGAAGACGGTGGGCGCATTTGCCGCGATGTATCTCGTGGCTTTCTTATGGAACTGCATCCGGCTGGTAAGACTCCGCCCGGTGGAGCTTCTTGCGAGCGCCGGAGCCGGCGAGAAGGAGCCGAAGACCAAGTGGATCATGCTGCTCATCGGTCTGGTTACTCTCGGCGCAGGCTACACCATCGCTCTCACCACGAAATCGCCGCTCAAGGCAATCCCGGATTTCTTCAAGGCCGTCATTCTGGTTATCATCGGAACCTACGCCCTGTTCCTTGCAGGCAGCATTGCATTTCTCAAGCTTTTGCGCAGAAACAAAGGATTCTACTATCGTAGAAAGAACATGATCGCGGTGTCGGATCTTCTGTACCGCATGAAGCAGAACGCCATCGGACTTGCGTCCATCGCAATTCTTGCAACCGGAGTCATCGTCATGATCTCCACCACCGTATGTCTGTATGTGGGAACCGAGGACACCATTAGAAAATACTTCCTTGAGGGCCAGGCGGACATGTTCGTCGGCGGATTGTATGTCTGGGACGAGGAAACGCCGGACGATGACGGGATGCGGGAGCGTCACTCGGGACAGATTCCGGAGGAAGAGCTTCGGAAAATGACGGAGCAGGTTGTCGGCAAGTACGGCGCCGAGGTGGAATCCTTTATCCGCGTCCGCAGCTTCTCGGATCCGCTCTGCTTTACCGGCGGACAGGCGAGTCTTGTGCGTTTGCGTTCGACTCTTACATCACTGCCGGAGGGAACCATCGAGGTTGTGATACTCCCGCTGGAGGACTACAACAATCTCTGCAAGGATAACCTCGTGCTCGGAGAAAATGAGATCGGCTGGGTTGCTCTTTCGGATGAGGCCGGGGATCTCACGAAGGAACTGCCGTCGGAGATCAATTTCGGCGGAAAGTCGTACACTCTCGGACCGGAGGTTAAGCATATCCCGATCATGAGAAATGAAGCGCTTACCGACGGATACTACGGTCTCGTGGTCCCTTCCATGGACGACATCGACAGTATCGTGACAGATCTGTACCACCCGTCGGAAGGAGGCTGGACGTACTACATCACGTCGTACCGGTACTATGTGAAACTGAAAGGCGTAAAGGAGATCGCAGCCCGCGACGGAGTAAAGGACGGGCGCAGACAATCCTACTGGGAGTTCTCGAATCTTGCGAGCGAATATCTGAAGACGCTTGATACTCCGGAGACCGGCGAACACATCGACGCCACCGCATGGGAGACTTCCTGGACCTTCGAGGATGAGCTTCTCGGAATGTACGGATCGCTGTTCTTCCTCGGAATCCTCTTAAGCCTTGTGTTCCTCTTTGCTACTGCGCTGATCATCTACTACAAGCAGATCTCCGAGGGCTACGATGACCGCGGCCGGTTCCAGATTCTGCAGAAGGTCGGCATGACGCAGAAGGAGACCAAGGGAACGATCCGCCGCCAGATCGTGATCGTATTCTTCCTGCCGCTGGTGACGGCGGTAATCCACATGGTCGTTGCGTATCCGGTCATCCGAAAGCTTCTGCTGCTTTTAATGATGCCGAACGACAAGATCTTCCTTCTGTGCACGGGTTGCACGGTGGTGGCATTTGCCCTCATCTATATGCTGATCTACCGGATGACGGCGCGCACATACTACAGAATCGTACGATAGGCGAAAGATTGTTACGAAAAAGAAATGAAATGAATTGACAACAGCAGCTGTTGTGTGGGAAACGGTTTGGGCTTCCGGCGGCTTACAGCGCCGGAGCCTGGAAAAACGGGGGAAAAATGAAAATGGGAAACGGTGCTAAGTTTGTGCTCGCGGTGGCGGGCGCGGTAATTCTGAGTGCTCTGTTAATCGGCTGCGACCGGTTCTCGGCGAAGAACAGCGGTTCGGACAAGAAGAAAAGCGTTACGATCGAAGCCGAGGACAAGAAGGAGACCAAAGAGGAGTGGGAGGCCAGAATCAAGGACCTTCGCGAGAAGGCGGAGGACGGCGGAACAATCAGCTTTAAGGAAACCGACTTGTTCACGGTGAAGATCAACATAAGCGGTGTGACGGACGATGTGTACGTTGTGACCATGCCGTACATGATCGACGGCGATTCCAAGGGAATGCAGACGGTGGCGGATTACGGGCACATGCCTTTGGCGGGGACACTCGCGTATACCCTGTCGCCTCTGGAATTTCCGGAGGATGCCGACTGTACGAAGTTTTCGTTTTGGATTGAACTGTACGACGACGGAGACGTGGACAACGGCGGCAAATACGCATTTACCGAGCCATGCGAAACGTTTGCGATAGAGTTCGGAAAGACGTACGAGTTCTCCGTGAGCGGCTCATTCGATAAGGGTTTTGTGCTGAAAAGGGAAAAATGATGACACTCCTGCGGTGTTGCGGGAAGATAGGAGAGCGTCCGTGCAGACAATGCACGGGCGCTTTCTTCGTCGAAAAGCATTGCAAGCGGAGCGGAATCGCGATATAATAAATGTGGTATGGGTATCCGGCAGCAGATGCCGGACGGTTCGCGGAGAGTTCCGCGATGCGAAGGGTGACGGAGGTAACACATTGGATCGAATCGTAAACAGCCTGCTGGAGACCGATGCATACAAGTTCTCCATGGGGCAGGGAATCTATCATCAGTTCAGCGACTACAAGACCACATGGTCGTTCAAGTGCCGGAATGAGGACGTTTTCTTCACGCCGGAGATGGTGGAGGAGATCAAGCGGCAGGTGCAGCTGTACTGCGACCTGCGGTTCAACGAGGACGAGCTGGCGTACCTTGAGAACATCAAGTGGATCAAGGGCTCCTATGTCGATTTCCTGCGGCTCTGGAAGCCGAGGTTCGCGGACTTTACGTTCGGCACGGACGATCCGTGCGGACTGACCATCGAGACGAGAGGAACATGGCTCAACACCTCGATGTACGAGATCCCGCTTCTGGCGATCGTCAATGAAGTGTATTTTCAGATGCGCTACGATCATGAGGAGCTCATGGCAAGCTTTACGCAGCGCCTGGAGGATAAGATCGCGAAGCTGAAGACCGGGGAGTATGAGCTGGGTGCATTTTCCGAGTTCGGTCTGCGAAGAAGACTGTGCGCCGAGGCGGAGGATCTGGCGATCGAGCGCTTCTCGCAGGAGGAGATCCCGGGGTCGAAGTTCGTCGGTACCTCGAATGTGTTCCTTGCGAAGAAATACGGCGTGACGCCGGTGGGCACCATGGCGCATGAGTGGATCATGTGCGTCGGCCAGGGCAACCATAAGCACAATCCGGCGTACTCCAACTGGTATGCGCTGGATGCGTGGGTGAAGGAGTACGGCGTTTTGAACGGAACCGCCCTCACGGACACGATCACGACCGACTGCTTTTTGAAGGATTTTCAGCTGACGTACTCGACGCTCTTCAGCGGTGTCCGCCACGACAGCGGCTCGCCGTATGAGTGGGGCGACAAGCTTCTGGCGCACTACAAGGAGCTGGGCATCGACGCGACGCAGAAGACGCTTCTGTTCAGCGACAGCCTGGATTTTGCCCGGGCGACGGAGATCCTCCGGTATTTCAAGGGAAAAGCGAAGGTGGCGTTCGGAATCGGAACGTACATCTCCAACGATACATTTGCCGAGCCGCTTAACATCGTCATGAAGACGACGGCGTGCAACGGTATGGATGTGGCAAAGCTCTCGGATGTCAAGGGGAAGGGAATCTGCAAGAATCCCGACTACCTGCACTATCTGGAGCGCTGCATCGAGTGGCGCATGAACCACTGACGGGGTCGACAGACCGAGGTAGTGCGGCGGTACGTAACCGCGAGTTCAGACCGGGGCAGAGGTGCACCGGAGAAAGAGGGAAATATGGACGATAACAGACAGTCCGGAAGACGGAAAAATGTCACCGGCTCCGTTGACGGGGCGCACAGAAGAGGCGAAGGCCAGGGCGGCGGTCCTGTCGGTTCGTCGAACGGGTACTCCGGAAGACGGAGAGGCTCCGTTTCGCTGGGCGACGGTTCCGAGAGTTCGGGCGGCAGCCATGGCAATGCGACCCGCGCCGGCGGTGTCAGCCTTCTGGCGATCATCGGTATCATCATCTACATGGTGATCGGCGGCAAAATGGGCGGTACGTCGACGGTGGACGACCAGACCCCGCAGGACGGCGATCATGTTGCGGTGCAACAGCAGGATGTGGACAACACCGTTGCGAAGGGCTCCCGCGACAAATACACGACCATCAAGGGCAACGGTAAGGACACGGTCACGATCCTTGTGTACATGTGCGGTACCGACCTTGAGTCGAAGCACGGCATGGCTACCAACGACCTTCAGGAGATGGCGAAGGCCGACCTCGGCAGCAACATCAACATCATCGTTTACACCGGCGGCTGCTCGAAGTGGAAGACGAACGGCATCAGCAATTCCGTGAACCAGATCTATCAGGTCAAGAGCGGAACGCTTGCCCGTCTTAAGGAAAATGCAGGCTCCGACTCGATGACGAAGCCCTCGACCCTCACGGATTTCATCAAGTACGGTATTTCGTCCTTCCCGGCGGACCGTTACGAGTTGATCCTGTGGGACCACGGCGGCGGATCGGTCAGCGGCTACGGCTATGACGAGAAGAATGTCTCCAGCGGCTCCATGAGCCTTGCAGGACTGAATACGGCGCTCAAAAACGCCGGTGTAAAGTTTGACTTTATCGGCTTCGACGCCTGCCTGATGGCAACGGCGGAGACGGCTTTGATGCTTGACTCCTACGCGGATTATCTGATCGCGTCCGAGGAGACCGAGCCCGGTATCGGCTGGTACTACACCAACTGGCTCAACAGTTTTGCAAAGAACACATCCATGAAGACCGTGGATGTGGGCAAGATCATCGTTGACGACTTCGTTTCGGAATGCAAGCGCCGATGCAACGGTCAGAAGACCACCCTCTCGGTGATCGATCTTGCGGAGTTCGCACACACGGTTCCGGGCAACCTGAAGAGTTTTGCGAAGTCCATCAGCAACGAGCTTGCCAACGACAATTATCAGAAGATTTCGGATGCGAGATCGGGAACGCGTGAGTTCGCGGTAAGCAACCGCATCGATCAGGTTGACCTTGTCGACCTTGCCAACAGGATCAACACAACCGAGGCGAAGGAATTGGCGAAAGCGATTCAGGGCGCCGTCAAATACAACCTCACCTCGACGAACATGAGCAACTGCTACGGCGTTTCGATCTACTTCCCGTACAACTCGTCGAAGAAGGTGGACAGCGCTTGCAAGACGTATGACCAGATCGGTATGGACAGCGAGTACGCAAGCTGCATCCGCAAGTTCGCAAGTCTTGAGACCGGCGGTCAGGTTGCAGCCGGCGGTACCACCACGGCGACGTCGTTGCTCGGCACATTGCTCGGCGGCGGCGGAACGGGCGGTTCCAGCGGCAGCACGGATCTGATCAGTTCGCTCCTCGGCAGTTTCCTTGGCGGCGGCAGAAGCATCACGGGTCTTGACAGCACGAACACCGATTTCATGAAGGAACTCGATACGGCTGACGCGACCCAGTATTATGCGCAGAATTATCTCGATGCATCCAAGCTCGTTTGGTCCCTTGACAACGGCAAGTACGTGATGCCGGTTGCCAAGGATCAGTGGAAGATGATCCACAGCATCGACAAGAATATTTTCCTGGATGACGGGGCGGGCTTCATCGACCTCGGCCTGGATGAGCTCTTCGAGTACAACGACGGTATTCTGACGGCGGATATGGAGAAGACCTGGCTCGGCATCGGCGGACAGCTGGTTGCTTACTACCACACCGATACGCTCAAGGATGCCATCACCGGCGAGTACTATTACTTCGGTTACATTCCGGCGCTTCTCAACGGCGAGCGCGTGAAGCTCGAGGTTGTCTTCGACGACACCGGTGTCGGCAACGTGATGGGCGCGGTTGCGTGGTACAAAGACGGCGAGACCGACACGGTTGCGAAGGATGTCACCGAGATCGTGAACGGCGATACGATTGATTTCCTGTGCGACTACTACACCTACGACGGTGCATACCAGGATACGTACAAGCTCGGTGAGCAGATCACCGTGAACGGCGCGCTGAAAGTGACCGACCTTCTGATCACCGGCCAGCAGGCGACGATCACATACCGTTTCACCGATATGTACAACAAGGAATACTGGACCGATCCGGTTGTGAAATAACCGGCGGGACAGTCTTCGGAAAATGTCAGAAAGTAAGGAATGATCCGCTCCGGCGGGGGCGGATCTGAGTGAGGAAGATGAAGAGAAAAAAGAAGAAGCATCTTCGCAGACTGCTGACAGTAGGCATTGTAAGCCTGCTGTCAGTGTCTGTTTTAGGGGTGCTTGGCTTGTACCTGCTCGGAAAATGGGGAATCGAGATCACGATCCACGGCGAGCAGGACCTGGTGATTGAAGTCGGTTCGACCTATACGGAACAGGGGGCGGAAGCCTACTACGGGAGCCGGCGGTTTGCATTTTTCGAGAGGACGGACGTTCCGGTGACCGTCGAAGGATCGGTGGACACCGCCGTTCCGGGGACGTATCAGATCACCTACCGCGCCTCGAACGAAAAATGCACGGAGACGAAGATCCGCACGGTTATCGTGGCGGACACAAAGCCTCCGGTGATCACGCTGGCAGACAATGACCGGCGCTACACGCCCATCGGCGCGGAGTACGTGGAGGAAGGATTTTCCGCGTACGACGAGTACGAGGGCGACGTGACGGACCGCGTCACGGTAAGGGTCGGAGACGACGGATATGCATATTACTCCGTGAGCGACTCGGCGGGCAACACCGCAAGCGTCAAGCGGAAGATCCGCTACGACGACCGGACGGCACCGGTGGTTACCTTAGCGGGCGACACACTGACGCTGGTGGACATCCGAAAGCAGTATGAGGAGCCCGGCTTTACCGCCGCGGACGATGTGGACGGAGACCTCACCGCAAAGGTGAGCGTGACCGCCAGACCGGGCGCAAACGAGTCGGAGACCATTTACTCCTACGAGGTTACGGACTCCCACGGAAACACCGGCTGGGCCACGCGGATCGTGCAGATGCGCGATCTGGAGACGCCGTACATCACGCTGACAGGCGGAGAGACCGTCAAGGTGTACATGGGCGATCGCTATCATGAGCCCGGATTTACCGCATACGATTACACGGAGGGAGACCTCACCGAGCTGGTGGAGGTCGAAGGCGAGATCAACAATTTTGCAGAGGGCGTTTACACCTACACCTACCGCGTGATGGACAAGGAGGGCAATGAGGGCGTTGCCACCCGCGAAGTCAAAGTGGTTCCCCGCGAGCAACCCGAGGAGGTTCGCCCGGAGGGCAAGGTCATCTACCTGACATTCGATGACGGCCCGTGTATTTATACGGAGAAACTGCTGGATGTGCTGGCGAAGTACGATGTCAAGGTGACATTTTTCGTCACGAACCAGTTCCCCAACTACCAGTATCTGATCAAGCGCGAGGCTGAGGAAGGCCATACGGTGGCGGTGCACAGTTACAGCCATGTGTACGGCAGGATCTACAAGAGCGAGGAGGCCTACTTTGAGGATCTGAACGCGATGAACGACATCATCGAGGAGCAGACCGGAAAGCGCGCCACAATGCTTCGCTTCCCGGGCGGAAGTTCGAATGCGGTGAGCCGTCAGTACTGTGTCGGCATCATGTCGCAGCTCACGAAGGATCTGACGGCGGCCGGGTTCCAGTACTACGACTGGAACATCCCAAGCGGCGATTCCGACGGTGCGACAACCGCGGCGGAGGTCTTCAACAACGTCAAGCGCTATGTGCAGAACTACAACATCTCCATCGTTCTGCAGCACGACATCAAGGCCTTTTCCGTGGACGCAGTGGAGCAGATCATCATCTGGGGCCTGGAGAACGGTTACACGTTCCTTCCGCTGCAGCCCGACAGCCCGACGGTACATCACCGTCTCAACAACTAGATTACTTCAGGCGGAGCCTCTTACGGGGCTCCGCTTTTTGCATCTACAGGGGCGGCAGGGGCGGAAAGCACACGGAAGGTCGCAGGTACCGGGAATACAAAAAGGGCCGCCCGGAAGGGTGGCCCGATTGTTTTCCGTTTTGTCGGTGGGGGTTAGAAGTTTCCGTGGATGGCCTTGACAAGGGACTGGGCATCCGGGGATACCTTCTTCGCCTCGATGATGGAGACGAGGTCGCGGCGAACCAGATCGGCGAGAGCGTCGTTCATGGTGCTCATGCCCTGAGAGCGGCTCTGCTGGAGCATGCTCGGGATCTGGATGGTCTTGCTCTCACGGATGAGATTGGTGATTGCCGGGGTGGCAAGCATAACCTCGGACGCGAGCACACGGCCCGAGCCGTCCTTGAGAGGAAGAAGCTGCTGCGTGAAGACACCGCGGATAACGTTGGCGAACTGTGCACGGATCTGCTCCTGCGCTTCCAGCGGGCTGGCGTCGATGATACGCTCGACGGTCTGTGCAGCTGACGTGGTATGCAGGGTGGAAAGAACGAGGTGGCCGGTCTCGGCAGCGGTGATGGCAGCGGAGATGGTCTCGTAGTCACGCATCTCGCCTACGAGGATGACGTCCGGGTCCTCACGAAGGGCGGAGCGAAGAGCGAGCGAGAACGAGGAAACGTCCTTGCCGACCTCACGCTGGTGGATCATCGCCTTGTTGTGCGGATACACGTACTCGATCGGGTCCTCAATCGTGAGGATGTGGCGAGCGCTGTTCATGTTGATGTAGTTGACGATGGAAGCAAGGGTCGTGGACTTACCGGAACCGGTGGGACCGGTGACAAGCACGAGACCTCTCGGCGTCTCGGCCATCGCGCGGATGGCGGTGGGAAGACCGAGCTTCTCAAACGTCGGGATGTTCTGCTGCAGAATACGAATGCTGGCAGCGAGATTGTTTCTCTGATGGTACACGTTCGCACGGATACGAAGTCCGTCGGGAAGCATGACACCCACATCCAGGTCTTTGCCGGAATTGACCCAGTTCTTTTGATCCTCGCTGAGGATCGAGTAGATCATCTCTCTGGACTCGTCCGCGGTCGGTACCGGGTCCAGGATGGTCAGAACGCCGAAGCGGCGCACTGCCAATGCCGTTCCCACAGTGATGTGGATATCGGAGCATTGGTTCTTTCTGGCGTAGTTCATGATTTCTTCAAAGGTCATGAATAGAGCCCCCTTTTATGATAGTTTTTGCGCATAGGAAGCCGGAATCCGGCACAAACCGTGTTCTCTCTTCTCATTGTCGGCTTCCAACAGACATATAGTAAGTATATCACACATGGTGCAACTTGTGAAAAGACTTTCGGAAAATGAGTATAAAAGTTGCTAATGGAAATCATAAGCAATACTTATTTTGATGCGTGTTTTGAATTATGATATAATTCAAGCGGGCTCGAGAATTTCGGGCCGTGGGGAAGAAAAACGAATAAGGAGAGAAGGAATGAAGACACGAAGAGGTAACTATGTCGTTTTGGCGGTGTCTTTGGTTGTGACATCGCTGTTTTTATGCTCATGCGGCAAGTTTAAAACGCCGAAAAATGCAACTCCCGTTACGCCGTCGGGGCAGACTTCGACGCCGACTCAGGCGCCGGAGAAATTGAAGACAATATGGGATTTCCGGGATATCACGACGTTTACGCTTTCGCTTCCGGAATGCACGGTTACGAATGTGACGGACGAGGCGACCGGAGAGACGGTTTCTAAGATTACATCGAAGTTTTGCGCTCCGGCGGAGGACGTGCTGACGGCGCTTCGAAATGACGAGTGGCTCCGCAGAAACGCAGTTCCGGTCGATGAGCGGCCGGAGAGTGCGGAAGCCGTGGCGACGGAGAATCCGGAGGTGTACGGAGTCTACGCGGACGGAAAGGGGATTCGGTTTGTCCGAAGCGTAAACGGCGACATCCGCGACCTCACGTACGATGCGGCCCAAGCGTTTGAACTGAAGTACACGTACGATGATCCGGGATTCACCGGCCCGAATTCGGTGGAGGTAACATTTTCCAACGTGGATTTTTCGGACCCGGAGACAGCCCCGAACATTCAGAGAATTGCGAAGCTGATCTTCGGAGAACCGTACTCGGAGTGGATCATCTACGGCACGAATAAAATCGACCGGGATACGTTGAAGCTGCCGAACGATTTCAGCGTACCGATGTCGGATCCGGAAACCGGAGCAACCTACTCTCTGTCCCGGACGGCGCGAAACGAGATGAGCGACAAGTGCCGGGTCACCTTCCGCATCACGGCAACTGCGGGGGCAGTGCCGAATCCCGAAGGCTCCGGAAACTAGGGGCGGCAAAAGCGAAGATACGACATCGAAAAAACGTGAAAATGCGGTTGACAAAAAAGGGAATCGTGGTAGAATTAACGCGTTAACAATTAACGCGTTAATTTTTTGCGCGAACCGCTCGGAAATGAGCGATACTGAGAGAAAGGCAGGTGTTACCGTGGAGTCGAAGACACCCGGAATCGACCGGTTCAATATTGTGATGTCGTTCCTTCGGACCGACCGCTTTCATCGGTGCGCGGCGGAATCCCAGGTGAAGAAGCTCGGGATTCACCGGAGCCAGCACATGATGCTGATGCATCTTGCGCACTGCAGTGAACCGCCGACGCAGGCGGAGCTCGCGAAGGTGTTTGAGATCAGCCCCGCGGCCGTCACGGTCACGCTGCAGAAGCTGGAGAAAGCCGGACTCGTGGCGAGAGCCGCCGTGGACGGAAACAACCGCGCCAAATACATCTCCATCACGCCCGAGGGCATGAACATCGTCCGCCAGTCGTGGGAGATCTACAAGGCGCTCGATGAGGCGATGCTCGCCGGCCTTTCGGAGGAGGATCTGCGGAAATTTGCGGAAGTTCTGTCGCGCATGCAGGAGAATCTGCGCAGCTTCAGCCCCGAAGTTGCCACGCTTGATTGAACACGAAACAAAGAAGGAAAGGATATACGAAACACATGGAACGATTGAAATGGTCCAAGTACATCAAACCGTACAAGGCGTTCTTCATCCTCGGACCGTTGTGCATGATCGTTGAGGTCATCGGCGAGCTGGTAATGCCGAGACTTCTGGGTATCGTCATTAACGGCGCGAAGGACTCGACGCTGACGGTCGGAACCAGCCTCCTCATTATGGGGGCGATGATCCTGACGGCGATAATCATGATGGCGGGCGGCATCGGAGGCGCGTATTTTGCATCGAAGGCCTCCGTAAGCTTCGCGGCGGATCTCCGCGAGGACGGCTATCGCCGCATTCAGCAGTTTTCTTTTGCAAACATCGACAAATTCTCCACCGGCTCTTTGGTGACGCGTCTTACGAACGACATCACCCAGGTGCAGAATATGATTAACATGGGTCTTCGCATGGCCCTTCGTGCCCCTGGCATGATGATCGGTGCGCTCATTATGGCGATCATCCTGAATCCGCCGTTGTCGGTTGTATTTGCCATCTCCGTACCGGCGATGCTCATCGTGGTCGGCGGCATCATCCTGACCGGTTTCCCGCGGTTCGGGCGCGTGCAGAAGAAGGTGGACGGCCTCAACTCGGCGGTGCAGGAAAATGTCACCAACGTCCGCGTTGTGAAGAGCTTCGTCCGGGAGGATTTTGAGACCGAGAAGTTCCATGAGGCCAACGCAAACTTAAAGGCGGCCGGCATCTCCGCGTCGAAGGTCATGATCTTCATGTCGCCGGTGATGACGCTGTTTATGAACGGCACGGTCATCGCGGTTGTCCTTCTGGGCGGACCCATGGTGCTCGACGAGGCCAGCGATTTTATGATCGGCGACCTCTCCGCGTTCCTCACGTACGTTACGCAGATTCTTTCGTCCCTTGTCATGGTGACGTTCATGCTGATGTTCAGCTCCCGTGCGCTGGCTTCCGCCAAGCGTATCCGCGAGGTAATGGAGGAGCCGCTGGATCTGACGGACGAGGCGGCGACCCGCAAGGACCTTACGGTGCAGCGCGGTGACATCACCTTTAAGAATGTTTCCTTCCGTTACTACAAAAACAGCGAAGAGAAGGTTTTGAACAATATTAACCTGGAGATCGCGGCCGGCTCCACGGTCGGCATCATCGGCTCCACGGGCTGCGGCAAGACCACGCTCGTGTCCATGATCCCGAGACTGTACGACTGCGACGAGGGCGAGGTGCTGGTGGACGGCGTGAACGTTCGCGACTACTCGCTCTACAACCTCCGCGAGGGCGTTTCGATGGTTCTGCAGAAGAACACGCTCTTCTCGGGAACGGTTCGCGAGAACCTTCAGTGGGGCGATGAGAACGCCTCCGATGAGGAAATCCGCCGCATGGCCGAGTACGCCCAGGCCGACAAATTCGTTTCCTCCTTCAAGGATGGTTACGACTCCCAGATCGAGCAGGGCGGCACCAACGTCTCCGGCGGTCAGAAGCAGCGCTTATGTATCGCCAGAGCCCTCTTGAAGAAGCCTAAGATCCTGATCCTTGATGACTCCACCAGCGCTGTGGATACGGCGACCGAGGCGCAGATCCGGAAGGCATTTTCCGAGAAGGCGGTTGCCGGCGAGGAAGCGGATCCGTACACGGAAAATCTTCGCAAGGCGACGAAGCTGATCATCGCGCAGCGCATCAGCTCCGTGCAGGATGCCGATACGATCATCGTCATGGACGACGGCGTGATCACCGGCATGGGAACGCACGACGAGCTGCTGGCGAACAACACCGAGTACCGCGAGATTTACGAATCGCAGACGGGAAAGGGGGCGTGAGACATGGCAAGATCACTCGAACAACTGCAGCAGCAGTATAACAGTATCGCAAAGAAAAATGCATTCAAGCAGCGCCCGCAGGGCGGCCCCCGCGGCCGCGGCATGATGGGCGGCAAGCCGAAGAGCGCGAAGAAGACCATCGCCCGGCTGCTCACCTACATGAAGGGCTTCCGGCTCCGCTTCGGACTGGTGCTCGCATGTATGCTCCTTACCACCGTCACAAGCCTCTTCGGAGGATACCTCTTAGCGCCGATCATCAACAAGATCACCGGTGCGATCCCGCAGGCGAAGATCGAGCGGATGATCGAGAAGCAGAAAGAGGAAGGCACATACGAGGAGCCGAAGGAATCCACCGGGGACGAGGAGGTGAAGGAGCCGTCCGTCTTCGAGACGATGACCGACAACTGGATCACCGACCTCACGGAAACCCTCTTCCCGGGAGATGACAAGGTCATGACGTACGTGCTGACCGCCCTCATTTTGCTGGGCGCCATCTACTGCATCGGCGTCATCACCACATATACTCAGGCGAGATTGATGCTCTCCGTCTCTCAGGGAATGATCGAACGAATACGAAATGACCTCTTCGAGAAGCTGCAACGGCTTCCCGTGCGGTATTTTGACTCGCACCAGACCGGCGAGATCATGTCCCGTTTTACGAACGATATCGACAACATCGATGTCATGATCAACAATTCGCTGACGCAGTTGATCTCCGGAAGCATCACGCTCATCGGTACGTTTATTTTCATGATCACCACAAGCTGGATTCTGACGATCATCACGGTGGTGTTCATACCGCTGTTCCTGTTCGGCGGCTTCACCATCGGCAAGCTGAGCCGCAAATACTACGTGGCGCAGCAGAGCGCTCTCGGTGCCGTGAACGGTTACATCGAGGAGACCGTCACCGGACAGAAGGTTGTCAAGGTATTCAACCACGAGGATTGCTGCGTGGAAGAATTTTCCATGCTCAACGACGACATGCGTGACAAGCAGTTCAAGGCGCAGTTCTGGGGCGGCGTGACCGGACCGATCATGGGCAACACATCGCAGATCTCCTACGCGGTTACCGTCGGTGTCGGCGGCGTGCTGATGATCTTCGGCAAGATCACGGCCGGCGGACTCACGGTATTTGCCAACTACTCGCGCCAGTTCGCGATGCCCATCAACATGCTCTCGCAACAGATGGCCACGATGTTCTCGGCTCTGGCAGGTGCGGAGCGCGTCTTCGAGGTGATGGACGAGGTTCCGGAGGCTCCGGATGCAGCCGATGCCGATCCGATGCCGGAGATGAAGGGCCATGTTGTTCTGGAGCACGTGACGTTCGGATACAACCCGGACAAGACGGTCCTCAAGGACATCAATCTCTACGCGAAGCCCGGACAGAAGATCGCCTTCGTCGGTTCCACCGGAGCCGGCAAGACCACGATCACGAACCTTCTGAACCGCTTCTACGACATCAACGAAGGAACGATCACGATCGACGGCGTGAATGTCAAGGATATTCAGAGAGACGTGCTTCGCAGAAACATCGCCATGGTTTTGCAGGATACGCACCTCTTCTCGGGAACCGTGATGGAAAATATCCGCTACGGCCGGCTGGATGCCACCGACGACGAGGTTATCGCCGCAGCCAAGACCGCTTCGGCACACAGCTTTATCATGCGTCTGTCGGACGGCTACAACACGAAGCTTGAGGGCGACGGCGCCAACCTTTCCCAGGGCCAGCGTCAGCTTCTTAACATCGCGCGCGCAGCGCTTTCGAAGGCACCGATCCTTGTTCTCGACGAGGCGACGAGTTCGGTCGATACCAGAACCGAGCGCCACATTGAGCACGGCATGGACCGCCTGATGAAGGACCGCACGACATTTGTCATCGCCCATCGGCTCTCCACTGTACGCAACGCGAACGCCATCATGGTGCTCGAGCACGGCGAGATCATCGAGCGAGGCGACCACGACGACCTGCTGGCACAAAAAGGTCGTTACTACGAACTCTATACCGGCGTCAAGGAACTTGATTGATGCCATAAGCTCCGATAGAAACCGGATGCGGCAGCGCACATGCGCTGCCGCATTTTGGTTTCCGCTTTCCTTTACAGTCCGGATGAGGTATAATGTGATCGCCGCCAGTCCGTTCTTTTACGGTGTGTTCATGCAGGAGGGTGCATTTGTCCCGGCGGCCGGGCTGACGGACATGCCGGACGGAGAAATGCTGTTCTTCAAGGACAACCACTGCTTTATAATGTCATTTTCCGACACTTACAAGGTTAATTACGAGAAATACTTCGTTGAGCTCTGCGAGGCTGTTTTTGAGGTGCGCATGACGGACGGAACAATCCAGTACCTGACGTTCCCTGTCGACGGCTACCGAAGGCGCGAGCTCTCCGCACGGGAGACCACATCCTTCCTCTATGACCTGACCATCTGGATCTCGGGTTTTGAGAAACTGGAGAAGTTCTACGGCGGGATGGATGCGGCGCACTGCTGTATCGACGAGGCGGAAAATAAACCTGCGGCAGGGTTTGTATTGCGTTTATAAGGAGTGAAACATGAGCATGATTCCGATGGACCGGGTGATCGGGAAACTGGACCGCTACTACGAGACCAACGACCAGGCCGGGGCGGAGCGGCACCTTCGCTACTGGCTTGCGGAGGCTCATGCCGAGGGGGACACCAGAGGCATGATCACCCTCTGCAACGAGATGATGGGGCTTTACCGCAAGAACGGAAACCCGGAGAAGGCATTTGCCTGCGTGGACGAGGCTCTGGCGCTTACGAAGCGGGAGGGCATCGAGGAGACCGTGTCGGCGGGGACGGTCTACGTCAACTGCGCCACCGTCTACACGGCGTTCGGCAGGACGAAGGACGCGCTGCCTTTGTTCGAGCGGGCTGCGGCGATCTACGAGAAGGAACTCGGAGCGGCGGACACGCGGCTCGGAAGCTTGTATAACAACATGGCGGCGAGCCTTGCGGACGCGGGGGAGTACGCCCGCGCGGAGGAGGCCTACGGCAAGGCTCTCGCGGTGATGGGCAGGGTGGCCGGCGCGGAGCCGGAGCTCGCGGTCACGAAGCTTAATCTCGCCAACCTTCTGGAGGCGGCCCACGGCATGGAGGCGGCCTGCGAGAGGATTGAGGAGTGCGTGCAGCAGGCGCATGACCTTTTGGAGACGGAGGGACTTCCGCGAAACGGTCACTATGCATTTGTCTGCGAAAAATGCGCCCCGGTGTTCGAGTATTACGGCTGGTTTTTATATGCGCAACAGCTTCGCAGGCGCGTCGCGGAAATTTACGCGGGAGAGGGTCGAGATGAAGGGACTTGAGATAGCAAGAGCGTTCTGGGAAGAGTGCGGGAAGCCGATGCTCGCGGAGCGCTTTCCGGAGCTTCTGCCGCTGGTGGCGGTGGGGCTTGTGGGCTCCGGCTCGGAGTGTTACGGCTACGACGACGAGGTGTCGCGGGATCATGACTTCGAGCACGGCTTTTGCATTTATCTTCCGGATGAGGAGCGCGTGAGCCGCCGCGCGGAGTTTTTGCTGGGGCGCGCATACGAGTCGCTTCCCAAGGAATATGCGGGGCTTCGCCGAAGCCTTTTCAACCCGGCCGGCGGAAACCGCCACGGGGTGTTCCGCACGGCGGAGGTGTACCGGCAGATGACCGGCCGCGGGGACCGGCCGGCGGACTGGCGCGACTATCTGGCGCTCCCGGATGTGGCATGGGCAGAGGCGATCAACGGGGCTGTGTTTTACGACGGTCTCGGAGAATTCAGCGCCATCCGCGAAGCCTGGGCAAATCCTCCGGAGGACATTGTCCGCAAGAAGCTCTGCGGGTATGCAATCCGCATGAGCCAGACCGGTGAGTACAACTACCCGCGGTGCATCGAGCGCGGCGATCACGCAACCGCGCAGCTCGCCGCAGCGGAGTTTGTCAAAGCGGCGGCAAGCGCCTTCGGATGGCTCCACGGCCGGCCGACGCCCTACTACAAATGGTGCCTTCGCTCGCTTTCCGACCTCCCGCAGGGAGACCGGCTGCAGGCTGTTCTCCGGGGCTGCCTCGGGGATGATGCGGACGCGAAACGGGCGGTCAAATCGGCCTGCGAAGAGGTTCTTACGGCAATCCGGGAGAAGTATCCCGAGGCCGGCGGGGCACAGGATCTGCAGCATGCGGCGCTGGCGATCCACGAGAAGATCCGCGACGGCGTGCTTCGCAGCGCGAGCCCGCTGGCGGCGATCCCGGTCATGTAAGCTTCCGGACGTGTATACTCCGGTCATGCGTATTTCCGGATATAAAAGACAACTCCTGTATAAGAAAACGGGGCCCGAAACGGCCCCTTTTTCGATTCTTTTTTGCAGAAACACAAAAAAATCACAAAAAAACTGTTAGCACTCACTTGACACGAGTGCTAATAAGTGGTATAACGTAGTCAGAACGAAGGAAGAGAGCCCGGAGGACCGGGCGGAAGCTTCCCGAGTTACTTTACGGGAACGTGCATAGCACGCAAAGGAGGAATGACTTATGTTTATGCCCAGCATTTTCGGTGAAGACCTTTTTGATGATTTCTTTGATGGATTCCGTGCACCGGCTAAGCCCGGTTTCGCGAGTGCCCGTCCTTTGAACGGTTTGATGAAGACGGATGTGAAGGAGACGGAGGACGGCTTTGAGCTTGACATCGATCTTCCGGGTTACGGCAAGGAGGATGTTACGGCGGAGCTGAAGAACGGCTACCTGACCATCAACGCCACCAAGAAGACCGAGGACGATGAGAAGGACAAGAAGGGCCGCTACATTCGTCGCGAGCGTTTCTACGGTTCCTGCAGCAGAAGCTTCTTCGTAGGCAAGCAGGTGACCGAAGAGGACATCAAGGCGAAGTTCGAGAACGGTATCCTGATCGTTACGGTTCCGAAGAAGGAGCCGAAGCCGCAGGTGGAAGAGAAGAAGTACATTCAGATCGAAGGCTAAGCGGCGTTTGGAAAAATGTTACATTGCAGGTTTGACAGTTCGTCTAACGAACAAACAGATACCCCCAGCAAGGAGGGGCCGGCGGTATGCCGGTCCCTCTGCTTTTTTGTGCCGGCGTTGATTCCCGGGCGCGCATGCGGTATAATAGGGGTGTTGCGGGAGCAGGAAAATGCCCGCGCAAAAGGAGAAACAAATGGCACACTTTCAGGGAACATTCTTTTCGAAAATGCTGAGCCGCCCGGTGCATTTTACGGCGGTTCTGAGCAATGATGCAGCGTGGGGTACGGAGAACAATCCGCATTTTACGAGACCTGCGAAAAATGTATACCTTCTGCACGGCTACAGCGGATGCGACACGGACTGGTTCGTAAACGCCCCGCTCGGGGAGATCGCGAACCGCTTTAACGTGAATTTCTTCCTGCCCAACGGCGACAACAACTTCTACCTTGACCAGCCGCAGACGGGCTGCAGGTACGCAAGCTACGTGGGCGAGGAGTTTGTGGAGTACACGAGAAAGACCTTCGGGCTTTCGGACAAGAGGGAGGACACCTACATCGGCGGACTCTCCATGGGCGGCTTCGGCTCTCTGCACACCGCGTTTTTATACCCGCAGACTTTCGGAAAGGTGATGGCCCTCTCGTCGGCTCTCATCCAGAACGGGCTGGCGTTCATGAGCCCGGATATGCCCAACGGCATGGCGAACTACGAGTACTACACCTGGATCTTCGGCGACCTGAAGAAGGCAGCGCAGACCGATATCAACCCGGAGGTTCTGGTGCGCGGCTTAAAGGAGAGCGGCGCAGCGATCCCCGAGGTGTTCATGGCCTGCGGAACGGAGGATTTTCTGATCCAGCCCAACCGGGATTTCAAGGCGTTCCTCGACGGCATCGGCGTGCCGGCGACGTTCGTGACCGCGCCCGGCGTGCATGACTTCAACTTTTGGAGAACGCACCTCGTGACGGGACTTACCTGGGCGCTGGAGCCTGAGAAGTTCGCGGAGGAGTTCGGTGCATAATACCGAAAATGCAGCATTTTACCGGCGTCTCTGCCCTGACACCGGCCGCTTCGGCGACCGGGAGCGGGCGGGGGCGCCGTTTTTGCAAGCATTACATTTTTGTTAACTGAGGCGTTTTACCTTGCGTTTTCGGTGCTCTATGAGTATAATACAATAGGTGTTTTGCGGAGTGACGTCCGCAGGGCACGTCAGCGCAAAACAAGAGGGGAGTAACCGCCATGCCGATTCTGTCGTTGGACGCAGACATTTTACTGTATATTCAGGACCATATCCGGAACAGCTTTCTGGATAAGATCTTTCCGAACATCACCTTCTTGGGGAATGCGGGAATCTTCTGGATCCTGCTCACGGCGGTGTTGATGTGCTTTAAGAAGACGCGGAGGGCGGCCGTCTGCTCGGCGCTGGCGCTGCTCGGCTCGCTGATCCTCAACAACTTTATCCTCAAGCCCCTCGTGGGACGCGTGAGACCTTACGAGGTGATCGAGGGACTCCGCCTGATCGGCAAGAAGGCGACGGATCCGTCGTTCCCGTCCGGTCATACGGCGGCGAGCATCGCTTCGGCGGTGGCTTTGTGTCGGTTCCTTAAAAAACGCTGGTCCGTGCCGCTTCTGGTGCTGGCGCTGGCAATCTCGTTCTCCCGTCTGTACATCGGAATTCATTTTCCGACGGACGTGCTGGCAGGCTTTTTGGACGGAATCCTTCTCGGAATCCTCGCCTGCGTGATCGAGAGCATCCTGTACAAAAAATGGCCCTGGTATGTTGAGGCGTGCAGCGAGAAACCTGCGGCTGCAGAGACTTCTACAACTGTAGAACAAGAATAGATCTTCGGGCGCAGCATGCGTCTGAGACAATAACTTCGGAGGCAACGTGAACGTTACGATTATCGTTCCGTCGCTCAATCCCGACGAGAAGATGGTGAACACCGTCAAGGGAATCCTTGCGGAGGGTTTCACCGACGTCGTGGTTGTGGACGACGGCAGCGCAGCGGAATACAAGGAACCTTTTGCGACGGTGGCGGCCATGGAGGGCGTGACCGTGTTGACCCATGAGGTGAACAAGGGCAAGGGCCGCGCGATGAAGACGGCATTTGCCTATGTTGCGGAGAACCGGCCGGACTCGCAGGGCGTGGTCACGGTGGACGGCGACGGGCAGCATTTGCCGAAGGATATCCGGGCGTGTGCGGAGGCCATGATCGAGGAGGGCGACAAGGTCGTTCTCGGCGTGCGCGATTTCAGCCAGCCCAACGTGCCCTTTAAGAGCCGCAACGGCAACAACATCACGAAGGCGGTGTTCCGTATCTTCTGCGGTATCCGCGTCAGCGATACCCAGACCGGACTCCGGGCGATCCCCGCAAAATTCCTGCCGCTCATGGGCGAGATTTCCGGAGAGCGCTACGAGTACGAGACGAACCAGCTCCTGATCCTGAAGGACGAGAACATCGGGATCCGCGAGGTTGTGATCGACACCGTGTATATCGACGACAATGCATCATCGCATTTTCATCCTTTCCGCGATTCGTGGCGGATTTACAAGATCATATTCAAGCACTTCGGAACCTCCGTGTTTGCGAAGTTCATCAGTGCCTCGCTGGTGTGCTTTTTGATCGACACGCTGCTGTTCTTCCTGATCAACGTGGGACTGCAGCGGGCCGGAATGGGTTCGGAGGACGGCAAGCTCCGCATCGCGCTGGCGACCATCGGCGCCCGCGTTGTGAGCACGATCGTCAACTTCTGCTTAAACCGCAAGGTCGTCTTCAAGAGCGAGAGCGGCATGGGCGGAACGCTTGTGCGGTACTACATACTGGCCATATGCCAGATGACGGTATCGTTTTTACTGGTGCACACCGTGGCGGAGCAGCTGCTCGGGCTGAGCGCCGGCGTGCTGGAATCGGTAGTCAAATTCTGCGTGGACATGTGCCTGTTCATCATCAGTTTCCAGGTGCAGAAGCGCTGGGTTTTTGCGAATAAGAAGAAAAATGAGGGGGAGTAATCCATGGGCAGAAGAATTTTGAAGTATTTTCTGCGATTTTTGCTGGTGTTGCTCGTGACGGTGTTTATCCTCGCGGGAACCGTATACGGCATGATCTACAAGATGTGTAACGGCCCGTCGAAGGCGGCCAAGGCAACGTTCATCACGACGATCCTCGAGACGGGACAGTTGAAGTTCCTGGCCAGCTGGGTCTGCTCGAAGGAGGAGATTCAGGAGGTCGTCGACAGCAACAAGATGGGCGAGATGAACACCGAGATCGACAAGACCCTGATCCAGATCGGCAAGAACGGGAATTCCAAGAAGGATCCGAAAAATCCCGACAAGCCGGCGAAGGAAGAGGTGTTCGACGCCAACGGCGTCCGCATCGAGGAAGTCTCGGGACGTACCTTCTTCGGGAAAATGATGATCATCAAGGACCCGTCCCAGGTCATCGTCGGCACGACGTATCCTTTCGGCGAGTTAGGAAAGAACCTTGACGAGATCGTCTCCAAATACAACGCGATCGGCGGTGTCAACGGCGGTTTGTACCAGTCGGATGCCAACAAGGGCGGACGCCCTTACGGCGTTGTCGTATCGCAGGGACAGATTCAGCACAATTCCCCTTCCCAGAGGGGCCTGTATCTGATCGGTTTTGATGAGGACAACCTGCTGGTCATCAAGGACCTCAACGGAATGAACGCATCGGCGGTGAAGGCGTACATCGAGGAAGCTCACATCCGCGACGCCGTCACGTTCCAGGAGGAGTCCTCCGATGCAAATAACCACTTCGTTCCGCTCGTCATCAACGGCGAGGGCCGCGAGCTGAAGGGACAGGGAAGCGGAAGCAATCCCCGTACCGCAATCGGACAGCGCGCGGACGGAGCAATCCTTTTGTTTGTTACCGACGGTCGCGGCGCGGGCGGACATCTCGGCGCTACGGCTTCGGATCTGATCAGTGTCATGCTGGACTACGGTGCAGTCAACGCGGCAAATCTGGACGGCGGAAGCTCCTCGTCCATGGTTTACAACGGTAAGTACGAGATGACCAGCGTTACATTCTATTATGCTCATTCGTCCTGGCGTCTGCCGGACGCCATGGTGGTTTTGCCGCCGAAACAGTGAGAAAAGCAGGGAGACAGATAGTTTATGGCTAAGGACAAAAAAACACCGCGGACTGTAAGCGGCAAGCGCTATCGCGATATGTATGACGCATATCAGGACGAGGCGGCGGAGGAGGATTCCTTCTGGAAGGAACTTGCGGCAAAGACGGGACGCGATTATTCCGATAAACCGGTACCGCCGAAGGTAACCCGCACGTCGACGCAGGGGGGCGCATCCGCGCCGGAGGCACCGCGCAGAACGGTTTCCACGGAGGCGCCGCGCAAGGCAGCATCCACGGAGGCGCCGCGCAAGGCAGCCGCGGCAGGGGCAGCGGGAAGCACCGCGAAGAAACCGGCTTCCAGGACCACCGCAGCGTCGGCCGGCACCGGGAAGGATACTGTAGAACTCACGCGTCGCTCCGGGCAGGCAACCCGCAGCGGAGCTCCGGGCCGCAGTGTTCGCAAGAGCACGGTCAAGGCCGGGCCCGGCGGAAACGGCGGCGACGGCGGTGATGACGGGGAAGAGTCGGAGGCAGCACGCAGACGCCGCAACCGCCAGCGTGCGCAGGAGAAGAAGAACCGCCGCGGACGCAGGATCTTCATCGTAAGTCTTGCCGTCTGGGCAATGATCCTTTTGGTTTGCGGATTCCTGCTTTGGAGATACACCGATCGCTGTCTGGTGGATTACGAGAAGTCGCAGGTGGAGAACCATCTCCCCCGACTGCTGCAGGAATTTGAGACGAAGGCGAGAAGCGGAAGCATCGCCTCGCAGCTGGATATTCCGAAGCTCTCCGGCGAATTCGAGAGCGAGGATATCGTCAAGGAACAGTATCTCAAGATGCTTGCGGGCGTGACCGCTTACACCTGCAAAAAGAACGAGAAGAGCTACAGCACGACCAATCCGGTCTACGATATTCTGGGCGATGACAAGGTTGTTGCCCGCATGACGTTGACGTCCTACAATCCACGCCGCATCCTCGCAATCCTTGAGGTTTGCGACTGGAAGATCGATGAGATCACGCCGGTGATCAGCGAGACGAACTACGTGCAGACCTCCGATTACGTCTACACGGTGCCGTCGAACTACAAGATTACGGTAAACGGAAAAGAGCTCACGGAGCAGTACATCGTGAACCGCTCGGAGCTGCCGAAGGATCTGAACCTTCTGGTGGACTATGTGACCATTCCCACGAACGTGTCGTACCAGATCGAGGGCCTTCTTTTGAAACCCGATGTTGTGATCCGCGACGAAAACGGCGAGGTCGTTACGAACTATGAGACGGACGCCGAAGGCAATATCGATATCGGATACCAGCCGCAGACCGGCCTGGAGATGCCGGCGGAACGCAAGGAGCTGGCGCTCAACGTTTCGAAGAAGTGGATGGATTTTACGACGAAGGACCTCAAGGGCAGCAATTACGGCCTGGCCGAGATCCGCAAGTACATCGTGAAGGACACGCTTTTGTATGACAAGGCGAAGGAGTACGCGACCGGCATCGACATCACCTTCATCAGCGACCACAACGCGGCGAACAACCGGATCGAGAATCTGACGGTGAAGGATTACACCGTGTACTCGGAGAACTGCTTCTCCGTACACATTTACTTCGTGAAGCACATCAAGCTCACGAGAACCGGCGAGGATGTTCCGATCCCGCTGGATTCCACGTTCTACTTCGTCTATTATGACGACACCGATGACGGCAAGGACAATCCGGAGTGGAAGCTTCTGGAGATGATCGCGGCCGTAAAGACCACAAAGACGGAGTAATCCGGCAGAACAAAAAGAGCAGTGAGGCGGGCACATTTTCCGGTGTGCCCGCTTTTTGTATGCGTCGAAGCGGACGGAAAATGGCTTGTTCGATGCATCCAAGTGGATAGGATACGACAGGCATTTTCCTTGTGCGAAGCGGCGTTGTGTGGTAAACTGACAGCGTGGGGCAGGGCATCCCGGCCGGCCGGTTTTGCGAGACGGTGTCCGGGGGCGTTTCTGCCGGAAAACGAAACGATGGGAGACGGAAAATGAATCGCGAAAACAAGAAGAGATCCTACGAGAAGGGATATTATAAGACGCATCCCTGCGATGAGACGTTCGTATGCAAGGAGTGCGGCAGAACGGTTGTGCCCGCGGGCGCGGGGAGCGACCACAGAAACCATTGCCCGAACTGTCTTACGAGCCTTCATGTGGACATTGAGCCGGGAGATCGCGAGAGCGACTGCGGCGGCCATATGGACGCCATCGCAGTCTGGGTGAGAAAGAACGGCGAGTGGGCCATCATTCACCGCTGCCGCGTGTGCGGCGCGATGAGCTCGAACCGTGTTGCGGCGGACGACAACCCGATGAAGCTGATGTCCATCGCGCTCCGGCCGCTCACGAACCCTCCGTTCCCGATCGAGCGCATCGAGGAGATGACGCGGCTGATGGGCGGCGAGGGAAGAATCCAGTAGGCTGCGGGTGACGGAGCGTAAGCTTCGCTGTGCGTATGATCGGAAGGTGGAAAGTATGATTACTGCGGTGGTTTTTGATATGGACGGCGTGTTGTTTGACACGGAGCGGCTCTGCCGGGATTGCTGGCTCGAGGTCGCGAAGGAGGACAACATTCCGAACATGGAGGAAGTGTACGCGCTCTGCATCGGCGTCAACGCGCAGGTGACGGAGAGCATCGTGTACGAGCATTACGGGAAGGATTTTCCGTATCCGGAGTATTGCAGGAAGACGAGCAAAACGTATAACCGTTTTGTAGCGGAGCACGGCGTGCCGGTGAAGGACGGCGTGAGGGAGGCGCTTGCGGCGCTTCGCGATGCCGGGTTGCGGCTTGCGGTCGCGTCCTCGACGAGGCGGGAGAAGGTGCTTGCGCATCTTACTTCGACGGGGCTTGCGGAGTATTTTACGGCGGTTGTCGGAGGGGATACGGTGAAGCACTCAAAGCCCGATCCGGAGATCTTTTTAACGGCGTGCGAAGCTCTTGCGGTTGCGCCGGAGGAGGCGATCGCGGTGGAGGATTCGCACAACGGAATCCGCGCGGCGCACGCGGCAGGGATGCTGCCGGTGATGGTGCCGGACCTGCTGCCGGTGACAGCGGAGATGCGCGAGTTGAGCGCGTATGTTGCGGAGGACATGGACGATGCGTGTGCGTGGATGCTTCGCACCGCAGGCAAATGAAAAAACAAAGGTGGAAGAAAACGTGGAGAAGGTGAAGACAACGGAGGCGGTCGCGGGTGAAGCGGCAGTGAACGCAGAGGTCGGAAAGCTCGCGGAGCGGCGGCCGATCCTCAAGCGGAGAATCTTTTTGTATCTGACCGAATTTTTCGCGGGAATGTCCGTGATGGCTGTGGAGCTCGGCGCGAGCCGTCTGCTGGCGCCGTATTTCAGCTCGTCCCAGATCGTGTGGACGATCATCATCGGCACCATCATGATCGCGATGGCCCTCGGAAACATCTACGGCGGGCGGAGCGCGGACAAAAAGCCCGACCCGGACAGACTCTACGCCCGCGTGCTCATCGCGGCGGTGTGGATCGCCCTGATCCCGGTGGTCGGCAAATACATCATCCTGGGAATCTCCGCGGTTCTGATCTTCTCGGTGAGCAGTAATTATCTGATCATCGCAGGATTCGCAGCGTGCATGGTGATCTTCGTGTTCCCGCTGTTTCTGCTGGGAACGGTCACGCCGTCCCTGGTCAAATTTGCCACGGACAACCTGGAGGACAACGGCCGGCTCGTCGGAAACCTGAATGCGGCCAACACCGTCGGCAGCATCATCGGAACCTTCGTTCCGACGTTCGTGAGCATTCCCGCGGTGGGCACGGCGATCACGTTTCTGATCTTCGCGGGCATTCTGATCGCGCTTGCGGCAATCTATTTCATCTCCTCGGGAGTGGCGGTGCGGAAGATTAAGAAACTGCCCGTGGTGATGGTCATTTTCCTTGTGTGCTGCATCTTCGGACACAACCGCAGCTTCGCCTTCTGGCAGAAGGACCTCATGTACGAGGGAGAGTCGGTGTACAACTATCTGCAGGTGTTTGAGGACGACCGCGACATCGTGCTTGCCACCAACGTGCTGTTCGGCGTGCAGTCCGTCTACCGCAAGGAGCGCGGGCTGACGGGGATGTACTACGACTATGCGATGGCGGCTCCGCTGATGGCGGGCGCCAACGAGAAGCCGCTGTCGGTGCTGGTGCTCGGCAACGGGTCGGGGACGTTCGCGACGCAGTGCAAGCGGTATTTTTCGAATATGACCATCGAGGGCGTCGAGATCGACGAGAAGATCACGAAGCTTGCGAAGGAATACTTTGAGTTGCCCGACGATGTGAAGGTGACGACATACGACGGGCGGGCGTTTTTAAACGTCGTGGACACGCGCTACGACGTCATCATGGTGGACGCCTATCAGGATATCACCATCCCGTTTCAGATGTCCTCCGTGGAGTTCTTTACGCTGGTGAAGGACCATCTGACGGACGACGGCGTGATGGTGGTCAACATGGTCATGACGGGCGACGATGAGGACGGGATCAACTTCTACCTCGCAGACACCGTTGCCAAGGTGTTCCCGCAGGTGTGGACGGTGGATGTGCCCGCCGCAACCAACACGGAGCTCTTTGCGTCGGCCAATCCGGCCATGATGGAGAATTTCCGGCGCCAGACAGAGCTGGAGGACGACGAAGACCTTAAGGAGATGATGACCGGGGCGGAGAAGGCGATCATCCCTTACGAGGCCGGCGACCGGATCTTAACGGATGACTGCGCCCCCGTGGAGCTTCTGGGTATGCGCATGATCGACGACAGGATCCGCGACGAGGTGGACTATTACCGTGAGATTTACCGCGAGGGCGGCCTGAAGGCGCTGCTGGAGGCCTTCTAAAAGCGCATCGGGAGGAAAATGCCATGACCAACGTCAATCCGCTTACGAGGATGGACTATCCGGACCCGGATGTGATCCGCGTCGGCGACACGTACTACATGATCAGCACGACGATGTATTTTATGCCGGGCGGCGTGATCCTGCGCTCTTTTGATCTCGCGAACTGGGAGATAGCGGCGTACATTTTCGACCGGCTTGACGACACGCCGGCGGAGCGCCTTGCGGAGGGGCAGAACCTCTACGGCAAGGGCATGTGGGCGGCGAGCCTTCGCTACCGTGACGGGCGCTTCTATGCGGCGTTTGTGAGCCACGGGCAGGAGGACACGCACCTCTTCATTGCGGACCGCGTGGACGGGCCGTGGGAGCACCGCAAGATCCGCGGATACTACCACGATTGCTCGCTTTTGTGGGATGACGACGGGCGGGTGTTCATCGTTCACGGCAACACCGAGATCCACCTGACCGAGCTGTCGCCGGACCTTACGGGACCGGCGGAGGGCGGCGTCGACTGCATCATCGTCCGGGACGACCGTGAGAAGGTCTTTCTGGGCTACGAGGGGTCGCATTTTTACAAGATCAACGGGCGCTATGTGCTCACCCTGATCCACTGGCCGAAGGACAAGAGCCGCCGTACGGAGGCGGTGTTCACATCGGCGGCTGTGGAGGGTCCGTACGTCGGTGAGGACGTGTTCTGGGACGACGGCGGCTACTGCGGGCAGGGCATCGCCCAGGGCGGTCTGGTGGACACGCCGGACGGAAAATGGTTCGCAATACTGTTCCGCGATTCCGGAGCCATCGGGCGGATCCCGGTGCTTGTGCCGGTTGCGTGGGACGGAGACCGGCCGGTGTTCGGCGACAACGGGCGGCTTCCGGAGGATATTCCGGTTGTGAGCACGAGACCGGGGTATACGTATCAGCCGTTGTTTGTTTCGGATGATTTTGCGGCGGGGAAGGACCGTGTGCTCGCGCCGCAGTGGCAGTGGAACCACGTGCCGGATGAGGAGCACTGGACGATCCTGCCGGAGGGCGGCCTGGCCGTGACCACCGGGGAGGTGTGCACAAACATCACCCAGGCGCGCAATACCCTCACACAGCGGATGTGCTATCCGGCGTGCGAGGCGGAGGTGACGGTGGACACCGCGGGGCTTTCGGGCGGCGACTTCGCCGGGCTGTGCGCGCTGCAGGGAGCGTATTTTGCGGTCGGAATCTTAGAGGAGAACGGCAGAAAATACCTTGTTACCATCGAGCGGAAGGAGCCCGCGAAGGGCTTCGGCATCGGCGGAAACGATACCGCACCGGGCGAGATCACGTACCGCGAGGAAATCGCGGCGGACACCCTTACGGTGGGAATCCGGGCGGATTTTACGAACATGAAGGACACCGTACATGCGTATGTGCGCCGCGGGGATACTGCGGAAACCGTGGGAGAGCCGCACAAGATGCACTTCCGGCTCGATCATTTTACGGGGGCGCGGTTCGGACTGTGCGTGCTCTCAACGGCGATGGCGGGTGGAACCGCAGTGTTTCGAAATTTCGTCTATAAGGCATAGAGACTACAGCAGTAGAATATAGTAAAACAAGGAAAATGCATTGGGCATAACAGATCCCGGAAAGGTAAAGAATATGGGTCTGGAGCACAGAAAAGCAACGAGAAGAGTGAAGGTTACGGATGCGCAGGGCAGGGCGCTGGCGAACACGAAGTTTACGCTTCGCCAGACAAACCACGCATTTTTGTTCGGCTGCGGCGCATTTGACTTTCTGCCGTACGTGATGAGTCAGAATCCGGAGGCCATGGCAAACATGCCGGAGCGCTTCCGCAAAGATACCGAGACGCTGCAGAAGAAGATCGAGCAGTGGCTCGCCGTTTACAACTACGGCACGCTTCCCTTTTACTGGGGCATGTTCGAGCGCGAGGAGGGCAAGCCGAATACGGCGATGACCCTCGACACCGCAAAATTCATGCAGAGCAAGGGCGTGACCGTCAAGGGCCATCCTTTGTGCTGGCACACGGCCTGCGCGGACTGGCTTCTTAAGTACGACAATGACACTATTTACCGCAAGCAGATGGAGCGCATCACCCGCGAGGTCACGGACTTCCGGGGCGTAATCGACATGTGGGATGCCATCAACGAGGTTGTCATCATGCCGATCTTCGACAAATACGACAACGCCATCACCCGCATCTGCAATGACTTCGGCCGCGTCGGCCTGATCAAGCGCGTGTTTGCGCAGGCGAAGGAGGCCAACCCCGGCGCCACGCTTCTGCTCAACGACTTTAACACCTCGATCTCCTACGAGATCCTGATCGACGGCTGCCTGAATGCAGGCGTTCCGATCGACGCCATCGGCATTCAGTCCCACCAGCACCAGGGCTACTGGGGCGCAAAGAAGGTGGAGGAGGTGCTTCGCCGGTTCGAGCACTTCGGACTGCCGATTCATTTTACGGAAAATACACTGATCTCCGGCGATCTGATGCCGGCACACATCGTGGACCTCAACGACTGGCAGGTGGAGTCCTGGCCGTCCACACCCGAGGGCGAGGAGCGGCAGCGCCGCGAGATGGAGGAGATGTACCGGCTTCTGTTCGACCATCCGCAGGTGCAGGCCATCACCGGATGGGATTTTACGGACGGCGCGTGGCTCGGCGCACCCAGCGGCGTGCTCCGCAAGGACGGTTCGCCGAAGCCTTCCTACGAGATGCTCAAGGATCTCATCCGCGGCGAGTGGTGGACCGATTGCGAGGTCACGACGGACGAGGCGGGCTTTGTGACCCTCACGGGCTTCAAGGGCGACTATGAGCTCTCGGACGGCGTGAAGACGGCGGCGGTCGTGCTTCGCGAGGACAGCGTCGAAGACGAGACGATCGTACTGTAAGGATGGCTTTGCCGCAAAAGCGCAACGCCGGAGGGAGATGATTCTATGGACAATGAGAAGGACGCGGCACTCCGCTGGGAGACGCTCTCGTCGCATCCGCTTTTGAAGCATCCGATCATGGAATTGATCGAGAAAGAGGAGCGCGCGGCGAGCGGTTACTCCGGCCGTTATGTGTCGATCCGCACCCGAAACTGGGTGATCGCGGTCCCCGTGAAGGACGGCAAATTCGTGATGGTTCGCCAGTGGCGCCACGGCATGGAAGGCATCACCGTGGAGTTTCCGGGCGGCGTGAAGGAGGACGACGAGGCGGCGGAGGACGGGGCAATCCGCGAGCTTTACGAGGAGACCGGCTACCGTGCCGGTAAGGTCACGGTGCTCGGCTGCTGCAATCCGAATCCTGCAATCTATGCCAACACGATCACGTTCGTTCTGGCGGAGGATCTCACGGCGACGAACGAGCTGCACACGGACGAGGACGAGTTCGTGGAGCCGGTGGAGATACCGGTTTCGGAGGTGCTGGAGCGGTTCGGCAGCGGAGAGTTCTGCAATGCATTTGTCGGCTCGGCGCTCGCCTTATACATGCGCCACATCGGCAGTCATGCCGGTGAATAAGTAGTATCGGAGAGGATTTCATGAGCAAAAAAGACCTGCGCGGCGACCGGCCGCAGTACACGAAGGAAAATGTTAAGACGCTGTGCGACGCAAAGTTTGTGCGCCTGTACGATCTGCAGTATCGGGAGGGAAAGCACTATTGTGACGCCTCCCGAAGAGCGAAGGAGGAGCTGGTGGCGCTCAAATCCGACGAGGATTTTCAGACGATGCTCCCCGACGCGGTGACCATCGCGGTGGTGGTGATCCTGCCGGGGGAGGAGCCGAAGCTTTTACTCAACTACGAGTACCGGTATCCGGTGGGACAGTATCTGTTAAGCCCGATCGCGGGGCTGATCGATCCCGCGGACCGGGACGGCGACGACCCGCTGGTGACGGCGGCGATCCGCGAGATTCACGAGGAGTGCGGTCTTGTGGTCAAGGAGACGGACAAGGTGACGGTGCTCAATCCGTGTGCATTTTCCTCGCCCGGAATGACGGACGAGAGCAATGCGTTTCTGTGCGCGGAGATTTCCGTAGCGGACATCTCCGAGGTGTCCCAGGACGGCGCGGAGGGGACGGAGCTTTTCGCGGGCTTTGAGCTTGCGGACATTGCGGAGGCGGAGCGGCTCTTTGCCACGGGGCGGGACCGCAACGGCAATTTCTTCTCGCTGGCGACGTGGGCGGTTTTAGGGTATTTTCTGACGGCGTATCGCCGTTGACAAAGAGGTGAAAGAGGCGGCGGTTTCGCCGGAGGATTCAGGAGAAGGTATGAAGGCAATCAACGGGAAAAGCTGTAAATTGACGGACGGCACACTCCTTGCAAGGGAGCTTCGCAACCGCGCGTATCTGACGGAGCTCACCAACGCGGGGCTTTTGCAAAACTACTATCAGGAGGCCGGGCTTGCGCAGAACTTCGGGGCGAAAGCCATGGCGCACCACGGCTGGGAGGACCCTTCCTGCCAGCTGCGGGGGCATTTTCTGGGGCACTACCTAAGCGCCTGCGCCATGCGCATTGCGGCCACCGGGGACGCGGAGCTCGCGGCGAAGGCCGGGGCGATCGTGCACGAGCTGGCGCGCTGCCAGGAGGAGAACGGCGGGCAGTGGGCAGCCTCGATCCCGGAGAAGTATTTTGCGTGGATCGCCAGGGGCAAGCAGGTCTGGGCGCCCCACTACACGGTGCACAAGACCTTCATGGGACTGGTGGATCTGTACCGCCTTGCGGGCAATAAGGAGGCACTTGCGGTTGCCGACCGCTTCGCGGACTGGTTTGTGTCCTATACGGACGGCAAATCCCGTGAGGAGCTTGACGACATTCTTGACTTTGAGACCGGCGGAATGCTGGAGGTCTGGGCGGATCTTTTAGAGGCGACGGGGGACGGCAAATACCGCATCCTGATCGACCGCTACTACCGCGGCCGCCTGTTTGACGCGCTGCTGGCGGGGGAGGATGTGCTCACGAACATGCACGCCAACACCACCATCCCGGAGGTTTTGGGATGCGCGCGGGTATACGAGGTGACGGGCGAGGAGAAGTATTGCGACATCGCGCTGGCGTACTGGAGACTGGCGGTGACGGCCCGCGGAACGTTCGCTACCGGCGGACAGACCCTCGGCGAGATCTGGACGCCGCCGTATCGCATGGCGTCGCGGCTCGGAGACCGGAACCAGGAGCACTGCACGGTATACAACATGATGCGTCTGGCGGACTTTGTGTTCCGGCAGACCGGCGATGCAGCGTGCCTCAATTACATCGAGAAAAATCTCTGGAACGGTATCCTGGCACAGGGCTACTATCAGGGCGGAAACAGAAACGGCGACGACACGCCGGGCGAGGGCCTGATCACGTACTACCTGCCGCTTCGCGCCGGCGCAAAGAAGGGCTGGGCAAGCAAGTTCGACGATTTCTTCTGCTGCCACGGCACGCTGGTACAGGCCAACGCGGTGCACAACCGCTACCTCTGGTATCAGGAAAATGATGACATCTACGCGGGAGTTTACGCGGACTCCGAGATTACCACGGAGGTGGACGGCACGAAGGTGACGATCACGGAGCGCCGCGACACCTTGAGCGGAAGCATTCAGGCGGCCGGCGATGCGGCCTCCAGCCAGGCGCTGTCCGAGGACGCGCGCCGCTACGGGAACCACCCCGACCGGAGAGTTCTGGTGTTCACCGTGCACGCCGATGTGCCGGTGCGGATGCGGCTCTTCCTGCGTGTTCCCGAGTGGGCGCAGGGCAACATCCGGATCGAGTCAGAGAGAGCAGCGGACATCGACCGGAGGGACGGCTATATCATTGTCTCCCAGACCTGGAGCGACGGCGATGCGGTGCGCATGGACATTCCGCTCGGCGTCTACACGATACCGCTGGAGGACGCCGCGGAGAGTGAGTTCTCATTTTTCGAGAAGAAGCAGAAGAGCCCGGTTGCATTTGCCTACGGACCGTGCGTGCTGGCGGGTCTGTCCGGCGAGGAGCGGGGGCTGGTGTGCAACGCTGCAGCATGGGAGGAGCCGCAGAAGCTTCTCTGCCATGACAACGAGCGCGAGTGGGGCACCTGGAATGATGAGTTCAAGATCGTCGGCCAGGTTCACGGAATGCGGCTGATCCCGCTGTGGCAGGTGGGATACGAGCGGTACCAGGTGTATTTTCCGCTGCTGCGGGAAGGCGCTTCGGTCGCGGACTGACGGATTTTGGCGGAAAAACAGCGAGAGAAAGGAAAAAAATACGACATTTGACGAAACTTCTTGACTTTACCACGAAAAAGTGCTATATGTTGTGGTAAGTGTTGCTTACGCTACACACGATACGGTTGTTTTGCTGGTTTGAGAGGGTATTCGAGGTTGGCATGAACCTTGAGGAGGAGAGACTATGGATTACAACGAAGAACCGATCGTCATACGTAATGTGAATATTCCGAGGGGAAACGAGACAGTAAAGGCGTTAGGGCTGCCGCTTACGGTTGCCGGAATCGCCGGAATTGTCGCGTCCGTGTTCCTGCCGTATGTGACGACGAGACCGGGCGAAGGCGGAGCGGCCAGCTCCGTGTTCACTTCCTGGGATGTCTGTGAGGTGTCCCAGATTGGATTTTTAAACAAATATCTGTTCCTGGTGTTTGCCCTGCTTGCAGTGGCCGGCATCTGGAAGCAGTACGGCGGTCTGCTGGTCGCCTGCTGCGTCTACTGGATCATCAACTTCCTGTTCTGCGTTACGAATGCTCACGGCGCGGAGGCTTTGTTCGCGGGCTCGCATCCGGCGATGACCGAGAGCACAAGCGTGTTCCGCTACTCCATGGGCATCGGCTTCTACGTCTACATCGTGAGCGTGGTGGTCTTCGTGGCGGGAACCGTGTTCTTCTGCAAGGAGAACGCGGACGAGTAAAATTCATACCGTCAAACCGTGCCGGTCATGCAGTTTCCTGCGTGGCCGGCTTTTTTACGGCCGCTTTTTTACGGCCGGCATTTTTCGCAAAAAGAAACGGGACCGTGACTTTCCGGGTCACGATCCCGCCTTTGTTATTGTTGATAAATTATACCTGGAACCTCGAGCGGCCGCCCTTCATTTTCCGCTTGTTCTCGTACATGCGGGTGTCGGCGCGCCGGAAAACGGCGCTGTAGTCATCGCCGGTGTGCTCGTTGCTGTCGGACAGGCCGGAGGCAACGGAGATGCGGTCAATCGGCGAGATGGTGGTGTCGCCCTGCAGGGTTTCCATGTGCGAGCGCATGGCGTTTAGGTACTCATAGCGCTGCAGGTAGTCGTCGTGGACTGCGATGGCGACAAATTCATCGCCGCCGATGCGGAACACCGGGCTGTGCTTGAAGGTGTTACAGATCAGCTTGCAGCACTTCTTGATGTATTCGTCGCCGGCCTCGTGGCCAAGCTCGTCGTTGATGTCCTTAAGGTAGTTGATGTCAAAGCACACCACCGCGAAGGGCTCGAAATCGCCGCTGACCATGGATGCCTCGAGGCGCTTGATGTAGCGGTCGTAGGCCGTGCGGTTCTTTACGAAGGTGAGGGAATCCTTCTCCATCAGCATCGAGAGCTTCGTGTTCAGCGCCGTCAGCTGCATGTTGCGCCGGTAGGAGATGAGCGCGCGGTTGAAGCGGTTCTCGCACATGTGGAAGAACTTGTCGGGAAGCCATGCGATCTGGTCCGTCATGACAATGTAACCGCAGACGTAGCTCTCGTAGTAGGTCGGTACGAAGAAGTAGATGTGATTCTTTCCGGTGAGGTCTTCGTCGGGAAGCAGTTGCGAGGTCGGAATCACACCGCCGGGGATCTGCCGCCCGTCGCGCTTGGCGACGAAGGTGTCCATCATCTCGGCGTAATGGTACTTCGGGTAGGTCTCGATATCGGAGAGTGAAAAATCAACGATATGCGGGTCCATCATGATGTAGAAGGTCTGACCCTCCAGGCCGGTGGTGAAGCAGAAGAGCTTGCTCAGCTTGTCCTTGAGGTCGTCGTAATCGATGGACTGAATAATCTCTTTCTCCATGGCGTGGAAGCGGCCCTCCATCATGTCCGCAGACATGAAATGGCGAGGGATGCCGCGGGCTACGCTGCGGCGGCGGATATCGTCGTCGCGGCAGTCGGTGCATCCGCAGCTCTCGCCGGGATGGAAGACACAGTCCACCATACTCTCGGCGGGAACCTCCCCACCGTTAAAAATCTTCGTCAAAAGATCGACGGTCATCTCGCCGATGGTGTCGTATTTCTGGTCCACCGATGCGATGGAAGGATAGAAATTCTGGCCTTCCTCGAGGAAATCAAAGCCGGTGACGATGGTGCTGTCCACCGGAAGACCGCAGTCGGTGAGAACGTAGCTGAGGGTCTCCGCCAGCTGGTCGTTCGCGCAGATGAAGGCATCCGGCAGCTTCATGCCGTTTCGGATGCGCGCGAGGAACTCGTACATGACTATGCTGACTTCCCAGTTGGAGAAGTAAATGTTCGATTCGTTGAAGGGGATGTCGTGGGCGCGCATGGAATCGCGCACAGCGATCAGACGGGCGTTGGAGTCCTCATTTTCCCGCGAGCCCGCGATGAAAATGATGTCGCGCACATTGTGCTGCTCGATCAGGTGGTCGCACAGCTGGCGCATGCCCGTGTAGTTGTTGATGCCGATATGGTAAAAACCGGGATGCTGCATACCGATGATGATGACCGGGATGCCGGAGGTTTCCAGACGTTCGATGAGGTGGTTAATGACTTCCGTGAAATTAAGACCCGGCGTGAACATAATGGCCGCGTCAAAAGTCTTGAGATCGGGCAGATCGAAAATCGTGCTCATGCTCTTGAGCTCAACCTCGGATGAGGAATAGACGGCATGACACATGAACACATAGTAGTCAATGGACGTCTCGGGCGTATTGTCGGTAAGCCCGGTCAGATAGCGGAACACATTTTCTGCATTCCAGCCGTTGACGAACACGGCGACTTTCTTCTTGCTCTGAAACCCCATAATCGCACCCCCCTTCGTATTAGTCATTATACGACCTTCCGGCGGAAAATGCTACCGCCAATGCCAAAAGAACCTGCATTTTCGGAAAAGGGCTTATTTTTCGAGATTCCAAAACGCAAAATGCAGTAAATGCCGACATTCGAGCAACTTTTGAAAATCGGCGCAAACAAAAGACCCCCGCGGCGAACCGCGGGAGCCTTGAAAAATCCTATGAAAATTGCAGCGATCAGCGCTCGAATTCGTAAGGATAGATCGTATCGATCGTGCCGTCCTCGTGGATGTTGAGCTTCGTGTACTTGACGCAGCGCTCGTGGGTTACACCGCCCGAGAGCTCGCAGTCGTGGTAGAACAAAAACCACTCGTCGCCGATCTTTACTACGGAGTGGTGCGTCGTCCAGCCGAGCACCGGCTCCATGATGCGGCCCTTGTAGGTGAAGGGGCCGTCCGGCTTCTCACCCTCGGCGTAGCACAGATAGTGCGTGGTGCCGGTGGAGTAGGAGAGGTAGTATTTGCCGTTGAACTTGTGCATCCAGGGACCCTCGAAGTATCTGCGGTCCTCGTCGCCGGCCTTGATGGGCTCGCCGTTCTCGTCGAGGATCACAAGGTGCTTCGGCTCCGTGATAAATGCAGTCAGATCGTCGTTGAACTCGGCGAACATCGGTCCGAGTGCGGGCTCGTCGCCCTCCGGACGATGCGCATCCGGATCGAAGGAACCGGACTGCCACATCTCGAGCTGGCCGCCCCACAAACCGCCGTAGTAGCAGTAGGTGCGGTCGTCATCGTCCACCAAAACGGCGGGGTCGATGCTGTAGCTGCCCTCGATGCACTTCTCCTGCGGCTTGAACGGGCCGACGGGGGAGTCCGAAACGGCAACGCCGATATGGAACTGACCGTTGTAGTCCTTTGCCGGGAAGACAAGGTAATATTTGCCGTTCTTCTTGACACAGTCCGGAGCCCACATCTGGTTCTTAACCCACGGGATGTCGTCCTCGGAGAGGGCGAGACCGTTGTCGATGCACTCGGAATCCAGGCTGTCCATGGACAGAACGTGGTAGTCTTTCATGATGTACTGATCGCCGTTGTCATCGTCCGGGCAATCATGCTCAAAATCGTGGGACGGATAGATATAGATCTTGCCGTCGAAAACATGCGCAGAAGGGTCTGCGGTGTAGATGCTGCGAACCAGAGGTGTTCTCTCATTCGCGCGCGCCAGCTTAACTTTCTTCATCTTTTTCTTCCTCCTCTAAAGGGTTATCTCCATGCGTGTAACAGCCGAAAATGCGTCAAAAAATGCGATTCGGTCTTGCCTACAGAATACGGCGCTTTGCGATAGAAAAGCAAGAGAAATATTGCGAACAACATTACAAATCGTGCTATTTTTCGAGGCTGCTTTCTCAGTGGATCAGCCGGTTTCCGATGCGGCACAGACGGTAGAACCGGGGCCTGCGGCGCTTGAATTCGGCGACGAGAAGAGCATTTCCCGACGACAGGCGGTCGGCGATGTCGGAGGCATCCGCGGAGGAACCGTACAGAAGCGACTCGTAGTCGACGATCCAGTCTGCGGCACCCTCTGGCAGCTCCTCAGAGATCCTCGTGCGGTACTCCGAGAGCGTCTCCTCCTTTTCCTGCGGCAGCCGCAGGTAGGAGAGAACGCGAAGGTTTCTGCGGTACAGAACCGCAACGCGATCCCGCGCGGGAAGCTTGCGGAAGCGGTGCAGCGTGACGGCACGGTCGGACAGAAGAACGAACGCCGTGAAGAGAAGCAGCGCGGCAAGGCCTGCCCCGATCATCAGCAGTGTCCGCGGAACCGTGCTGTCCTCCGGCTGGACGGTCGGAGCGCCGGGTTTCGGCGGATTGACGGTGGGAAGGGGCGTGGGCGTTCCGCCGGGGTTGGCGGCGTACTCATCGCGGGTCAGCCACGCTTCGGCGCCGCCGTAACCGGGCGTTGCGTCGAAGGGAATCCAGCCGATGCCCTCAAAGTAGATCTCGCACCAGGCGTGGGCCATGTCGGCGGTCACATCCACCGGCTCCAGGCCGTGCATGGGGACGCAGAAGCCGTGTACGTACCGGGCGGGCAGACCCTCCGAGCGCGCAAGCAAAACCATCGTCGTCGCAAAATGCGTGCAGTATCCGCGCTGGGTCGACAGGAAGTAATCGAGGAAGGACGTCGCGTCCTTCACGTAGTCCGGGAAGACGTCGGGCGCGGTGGAGTAGGTGAACTGCGACAGGGCCCGGGTAATGAGCACCATGCGCCGGTACGGGCTTGTCTCGCCCGCGGTCACCTGCGCGACAAACGAGACGGCGCTGTCCGGAAGCGTCACCGGGAGGAGATACTCCTCGCGCATGAGCTTGCGGTACGATTGGAGACTCCGGTAGGAGAGAACGTCAAAACCGCGGTCCGTCCGCTCCATGGTCCGCTTCCAGTCCTCCTCCGCAAAAGCTTCATAGTCGGAGACAAACTCCGCGAAGGCCGGGTGCATCACGTTCATGCGGTAGCCGGAGACCACGTAGGAGTTGTTCACGCCGTGCTTTTTGTCATAGACGAGATTCCGGCCGTTCTCCCGCACGTCCAGCTTCGCGATGTCCATCTCGGAATCCAGGTTGATCTTGTCCGGGGCGAAGAGGTGACGGGTGTTGAATTTGCGGAAGGTGATGCGGATCTCGGAGGACTGCATGTAGTCCGAGAGAACCTCCGCCTTGTAGAAGGCGCACCGCGTCTCCAGCGTGTCGAAGGCGATCTCGTCGTTGTCCTCGGTGATGGTGCTCTTCCACGTCATGTCCTCGAAGGTGTCACAGTACTGACCGGCCAGCCGCAGGTACGGAACCGTGCCGTAGAGGGGCTCGATGTGAAGCAGGACCCGGTCGCTGTCGCCGGTCTTGCCGCCGTGAACATGCGGGTTCGCGGAGAAGCCGGGACGGAAGGAATCAAAGTCATCCGAGGGTCCGCCGGAGCGCTGCGTGAGGGAGACGGCAAAGTCCGAGAGCCCTTTCCAGAGGTTGCGGAACAAGCGCCAGTCGTAGGGCTCCTTGCCCACCGGAAAGATCAGGCAGAGGAGGAGCCAGAGAATGACGAAGGGTGTGATATACGCGATGTGAAGGGAGTGCTCCGTGTGGCCGCTCTTGCGCCAGCGAAGCTGCGTGCCGTCCGCGAACAGCAGAATGAGGACGGACAAAAACAGCATGACGCAGATCTTGGGCACCACGATCTCGGTGATGAGGAGCCCCAGAAGAACCGCCGCGATGATCAGCATTACAAGGATGCGCGCGGCGCGGAACCGCTTGCACAGCATACCTGCCACGAAGCATCCCGCGGCAATGGCGGGCACCACCCAGAAGGAGAGGTGCGAGTAGAAGTATTCAACGCCCTCGCCCAGAAGTCCCGAGAGGATCGGAAGGCCTAAAAATGCAGCCACTGCGCCCAGGGCGATCAGCCGGTCGCGGCCCTTTAGGTACCGGATGCAGGCGGCGGCCACGCAGCAGAGCGCGGCGTACAGAACCGTCCCGAAACCGATTCGGGAAAAGCCGATGTCCGTCGGCGAGATCAGAAGAAACGCCAGCGTGAGCGGGAAGGCGAGGATACATTCATAACCGAAACGACCGTAATTTCTCATCACAACACCTCCGCCAAATTCGCATCCGGAGGGACGACGAGGATTTCCGTGCGCGGCAGGGACCGCGCGTCGACGGACACGGAGACCGTGTCGGTGACGAGGTAGACGACGACGGGAACGCCGCCCGCATTTAACGTGCGCGCGAATTCCTCCGCCTCGCCGGACCATTCGTGAAGGACGAAAAATGCCGCCCTCGTGCCGAGGATTTCCGGCCGCTTCTTCGCCGCGGCGAAGAGGAGCCGGTCAAGGTACGATGCGTCAAATGCCAGCTCGGAGCAGCGCCGGTAATACAGCTCGAAGGACTCGGAGCCGGTCACGGAGACTGTCTGCAGCGTGCCCTCGATGTGGTAGGCGTTGACCGGGATCCGCTGCAGCAAAAAGAAGCGGGAGAGTGCAAGCGCAAGCTCCAGCATACGATTTTCCACAGGGAGATGGACGGTGGGATCGTCGGAGATCCGGCGCGTGCCGAGAAAAATGCTGATGTTCGGCTGTTCCTCGCCGGCTCTGCGGCGCACCAAAAGACGCTGCTCTCTCGCGGAGGCAGTCCAGTGAATGCGGTTCCTCGGATCGCCCGCCGTATACTCGCGGACCGAGACGTCGGGAACGGTGTTGCCGGTGGGGATTTCCCGCTGAAGAATGCGCGAGAGCTGTGCCCCGGCAAGGTCCGACGGGGTTGCGACGTACGGAAGGATCGTCACCTCGAGGGGCTCCGGGTTTTTATAGCGCAGCCGAAAAAGCCGGAGAAAGTCCGTGATCTCCACGGTCCTGATTCCGACCCGGTATGTGCCGCGATAGCGGCAGATCAAAGATGTATCCCGGGAAATTCCGGTTCCCGGCAGAAGTTCATATTCCTCCCCGTCCGTCAGGTCCACCACAGTCGAAAAATCGGAGTAGAAGAACACCTTCACGCTGGCGAAGGCGAACCACTCCTCGTTCTGCAGCGTGAAGAAGTACGGGATCGCATGGTTGCTCACAAACGTCTTGCCCTCGAGCTTCTGGTAGATCGAGAAGCGAAGCTTAACGCACAGAAGATAGAGAAACGACATCACGGGGATCATGGTCACCATGATGAAGAAGCCGTAGGAGACCGACCCGCCGTAGCACGAGATCCCGACCAGCGACAGAATCCAGAGGAGGAAAATGCAGATTCGGTTACGTTTCAAAGCACTACCTACTCTTTCGGAATGCGGGCCTTGCGGACCAGTGCCGCGAGGATGTCGTCAGCATTTTCCTTGGTGATGCGGGCTTCCGGCGCCAGCACAACGCGGTGGTGGAGAACCGGAACGGCGACCGCCTTGACGTCGTCGGGCTTGACGAAGTCTCTTCCGTTAATGTACGCGTACGCCTGCGACGCACGCACGAGCGCCAGCAGCGCGCGGGGGCTTGCGCCGAGCGAGAATTTGGACTCGCTGCGGGTTAAATCGATCATCTCCTGAAGGTATCCGAGCACGCCTTCGCTCACGAACACCTTTGCAACCTCGTCCTTCATGCGGAGAATGTCCTCCGCGGTGCACACGCCGTCCGGGACGGCGTCGTTGGCGTTATCGAGGAAGTTTCTTGCCATCAAAAGCTCCTGCTCCTTCGCGGGATACCCTACGGCGAGGCGCATCATGAAGCGGTCGAGTTGCGCCTCCGGCAGCGGATATGTGCCGATATATTCGATCGGATTCTGCGTCGCGATGACGAAGAACGGGTTCGGCAGCGGATAGCAGGTGCCCTCCACGGTGACCTGCCCCTCGGCCATGGCCTCCAGAAGGCTGGCCTGGGTCTTCGGCGACGTGCGGTTGATCTCGTCCGCGAGAAGAACCTGGCGCATGACGGCGCCCTCGCGGTAGTCAAATTCCGATGTCTTCATGTTGTACACCGTCGCGCCGGTGACATCGGAGGGAAGCGTGTCGGGGGTAAACTGGATGCGCCCGAAGCTGCACCGGATCGAGTCCGCCAGCGTCCTCGCAAGGGTCGTCTTGCCGACGCCCGGCACATCCTCCAGAAGAACATGTCCGCCGCCCAGCAGGCAGCACAAAACGAGGTCGACGACCTCCTCCTTGCCCACGAATATTTTATTGATGCGGTCACGCAAGCTTTGCAGCAATGCATTTTCCGTCTTAGCGTTTTCCATGTGAAACCTCCTGCAGATCAACTGTTAAATTCAGTCTTCGGCTTCGATGATCTCGGCGCCGAGCGGCATCAAGGCGAGCTTGGCAAGCTTAAAGAACTGAAGTCCGAACGGGATGCCGATGACGGTGATGCACAGCACCAGACCGATGCCGGCAAGGCCCAGAGCCATCTCCAGACCGCCCAGGAACAGCCAGACGATGTTGAGCAAAAAGCTGCCCGTACCGCCGCCGTAGCGGACCTCCTTGTCGAACGGGCAAAACGCAAGCTCCGCGAACTTGAAGCACTGCAGCCCGATCGGAATGCCGATGATGCTCAAACACCAGACGCACCCGAGAAAAAAGTAACCGATGGCGGCCACCAGACCGCCGAAAACAAGCCAGACGATGTTACCCAGTAGACTCATATGTAATTGTCCCCCCTTAAAATGAAACCGATGCCGCGAAATGCGGCCCCCACATGCAACCTCCGGTTGAGCCCGTAAACCATGCTTTGCGAGCGTCGAAACCCGATTAGATACAGTATAAACGCTTCGGAGTCCGCCGTCAATTACTACCGCGAAAAGCCGTCGAAAAATGTTGTTGACAAGGGGGTGGGGTCGGAGTAAAATAGGCCTAATTTTCTGTTTTCGGGAATAAGGTTTTTCTGCAATCCGAAAGGGGGGATGAATATGCAGGAACAAGGGGAGACGAAGCTTCGGAAATCCCGGGCGGTGGCGAACAATCTTTTCGCGATGAATCTACTCGGAAAGATCTGTCCGTCCATGGTGGTGCACAAGTGCATCAGCTGCTTTTTAGGGTATTTCGAGTGGTTGTTCTACAGCGCATTTTTCATGCGGTACGTGATCAATTCGCTGGAGCACGGGGATTCGTTTCGGAAGATCATGGTGTTCGTCATCGTAGTTGCCTCGGTGGAGGGACTGATGGCGCTGTACGACCGGGTTCTGGTCGGCAGGATTTTCCCGGTGAACCAGGCGGTGATCAACCGCGGGCTGTACCGGAAGCTGTTCCGCAAATCGCGGAACGTCGAGCTGTCGTGTTTTGAGGACAGCGATTTCTATGACCGCTACACCCTCGCAATGGAGCGGGCGGACGAGCGGCTGATCACGACGGTGGAGGCGGCGTTCAAGGTGGTTTTCGGAGCCATCGCCAGCGTCTGTGCATTCAAGTTCATGTACGATGTGGACAAGATCTCGGTTTTGTTCGTCATCCTTCCGGTCATCGGAAACTTCGTGTTCAACCGCAGGATCAGTCATCTCGACTATGCGAGAAACAAGGACATGGCGCCGCACAACCGGCGCATCGCGTACATCAACCGTGTGATGTATCTTCCGGAGTACGCGAAGGAGATGCGCTTAACGGGCGTGTTCTCCCTGATGCGGAAGCAGTACCGCGAGGCCATCACGGGCGTTGCGGATGTGACAAAGAAATACACGAAGAAGGCGGCGGTTCTGCACTGGCTCTACGTCATGTTCACCTTCACCTTCATCTTTGAGGGCCTGCTGATCTACGGCGCATACCGGACTCTGGTGAGCCGTTCCATGACGTTAGCGCAGCTTTCGGTCATCACCAGCATGATGGTGTCCACCACGTGGATCCTGATCGGATTTACCGAGTCCTTAACGGCGCTTTTCAAAAACGGTCTCTTCGTCGAGTACCTGCGGACGTTCCTTGAGTACAAGGAGCGCATTCCGGAGGATGCCGACGGCGAGGACCCCGGCACGGAGATTCAGTCCATCGAGTTTCGGAATGTTTCTTTCTCCTACAAGGACAAGGAGGTTATCAAGAACCTTTCGATGGAATTCCGCGGCGGCAAGACCTATGCGCTTGTTGGCCATAACGGCGCGGGCAAGACTACGCTCATAAAGCTGCTTTTGCGGTTCTACGATCCGACGGAAGGGCAGATTCTCTTAAACGGCCGCGACATCCGCGAGTACAATCTCCGGAAATACCGCGCACTCTTTGCAACTGCGTTCCAGGATCACCGCATGTTCTCCATGACGGTTGCGGAAAATGTCATCATGGGCGAGAACGTTCCTGCGGAGGAGCGCGAGAAGAAGGTGAACGAGGCCCTGCGGCTTGCGGGTGCCTACGACAAAGTCATGTCCCTGCCGAAGGGCATTAACACCATACTTACCAGAGAATTTGACGACGAGGGCGCGATGCTCTCGGGCGGCGAATTCCAGAAGATCGTGGTGGCCCGTGCCTTCGTGCGGGAGTGCCCCTTCAAGGTGTTCGACGAGCCCAGCAGCGCTCTCGACCCCATCGCCGAGGCGCAGCTTTTTGACAATATCTACGAGTCGTGCCGGAAGAACACCCTCGTGTTCATCTCGCACCGGCTTTCCTCCGTGCAAAATGCAGACTGGGTATACCTCCTTTCGGACGGCACCGTGAAGGAGGAGGGCACACATCGTAAGCTCATGGAGAAAAAGGGACTTTACGCGGATATGTACACGAAGCAGGCGAAGAACTACCTCGCCGTTTCATCCGAACAGCCTGCTGCGGGCGGAGCGCCTGCCGCGGCACCGGCGGAAGGAGGTGTGTTCGCATGAGACATGTATTGCGAAACCAGATCTTCCTCTGGAAGCTTTGCTTCCGCACCTGCCCGGGGTACATGCTGTACCATCTGTATGACGGTTTCCGCTACCAGGGTGTCATTTTCATCGAGCATGTTCTGGGTATCCGCTACGTATTGCGTTGCGCGGAATTCCACGAGCCCTTCTGGAAGGCTTTCCTGTTCATCGGCATCGTTTTGGCGGTGAACCTTCTGCAGATCATCCCGGACGGTTTCTTCATCCACGGATGGTCCTACCGGTGCAAGCCGAAGCTGTACCGCGCCCTCAAGGAGCAGATGTTTCAGAAGGCGTCGGAGATCGACCTGTCCTGCTACGACGACCCGAAATACTACAACGATTTCGTCCTTGCCGTGGCTGAGGCGGAGAGTTCCATCGACCGCTTCCTGTCCATGACCAACATGCTTGTGCAGGGCCTTACGATCCTCTTTACAACGGGCGTGTTCTACCTGCTGACCGATGCCATGGGCATTTTGTTCGTGCTTGCGTCGTTTGTTCTTCGGTTCCTCGTGTCCCGCATCCTGAACAAGCTCAACTACAAGGTGCGCCTCACGGTCAATCCGCTGGAGCGCAAACGAAACTACGTAAGCCGCGTGTTCTACTTAAACGACTACGCGAAGGAGCTTCGACTTCATCCGGAGGTCGGTGACCGGCTGGAGGAGGAATTTGCCGAGGCCAACGACGAGATCATCAAAGAGCAGAAGAAGGTCGGCGTAAAGCGGTCTCTTCTCGGTTTTGTCAACAACTATGTGGTGGGCGACTTCATCCTGGACGGCCTGTACATCACGTACCTGGTGTTCCAGGCGGCGGTGCTGCACTCGATCCCTTACAGCGATGCAGTGATCCTGTTTAACCGCACGGGAAGCCTGCGGCGCGGTATGGTGAACCTTGCCGAGCTGTTCCCGCAGGCGCAGGAGAACAGCCTCTATATCGACAAGATCCGGGCGTTTCTGGCGTACGAGCCGAAGCTCAAGCCCGATGAGGGCGATGCGGTTCCCGAGGGAAATGCGGAGATTTCGCTCTCGCACGTTTCCTTCCGCTACCGCGAGGATCTGCCGGAGACGCTCTCGGACATCTCGCTCACGGTACATCCGGGTGAGAAGATCGCCATCGTCGGTTACAACGGCGCGGGCAAGACCACGCTCATCAAGTTGTTGATGCGGCTCTACGATCCGACGGAGGGCACCATCCGCTTCCACGACACCGACATCCGCGAGTTCTCGCCGAGGGATTACCGCAGGCGCATCGGCGTAGTCTTCCAGGATTACCAGATGTACGGCGCAAGCCTTGCGGAAAATACTCTGATGAACGTTCGTGCGGAGGACCCCGCAGAGCGTGAGACGGAGGATGCAGGCATCACCACAGCCCTCACAAGGGCCGGTTTCGGGGAGAGACTTGCGACGCTTCCGAAGGGCCTGGAGACCCAGGTGACCACGGAGTTCGACCGTGAGGGTGTCAACTTCTCCGGCGGCGAGAGCCAGAAGGTTGCGATCTCCCGCGCCTTCTACATGAACGCAGACATTCTGATCATGGACGAGCCTTCCAGCGCCCTCGATCCCATCGCCGAGTACGAGCTCAACAAGGCGATGAAGCGGGCAGCCAAGGGCAAGACCGTGTTCTACATTTCCCACCGGCTTTCGACCACCCGGGATGCGGACCGCATCCTGATGCTCGAGAACGGCCGAATCGTCGAGGAGGGAACTCACGAGAAGCTTCTTTCCCTCGGCGGCAAATACGCACAGATGTGGCGTGTCCAGGCGGGCCGCTACGAAGTGTCGTAACGAAACGAACTTACCGGGGACAGTTCCGAAGCCTTCTTACGGCCGGGGAACTGTCCCCGATTGTCATCTTCCCCCCGAAGGCGTTTTGATGTATAATCAGGGAAGACGGAAAGAAGAGAGGTGCAAAACATGGAGGAGCGACATCAACCGGTTGTGATCGCGCAGTCGGAGCGGTTTTGCGGCGAGGCGGAAGCCCTGGCCGGCCGGCTCGGGATTGCATTTTACGGCGTGCCGGAGGAGGCAGCGTCCCGCGGGATCCCTGCGGATGCGGAGGACGTGACACTTCTTCTGCTGGGGGACGACGGCTTGTCGCTGTGTTCCGCGGCGGCCTCGATTTCGGAGGAACGGCTGACGCTCTTTGAGATCACGGCGTCGCTGCGAGCGGACCTGACGACGATGGGCTCGCGGCTCGGAAAGCGCAGGCTGGTGGACGAGCTTTTGGTTCGCGCGGCCAACGTCAAGGGCGACCATAAGACGATGGTCGCGGTCGATGCCACGGCCGGCTTCGGCGAGGATTCGATGCTTCTGGCGGCAGCGGGCTTTCACGTCCTGATGTACGAGTGCAACCCCTACATCGCGGCGCTTCTGGAGGATGCGATGAAGCGCGCGCGGGAGATTCCTGCGCTTGCGCCGGTTCTGGCGCGGATGGAACTGACCTGCGGCGACAGCATTCCGGCTCTTCGGAAAATGCAGCCTTCCCCCGAGGTCGTATACCTCGATCCCATGTTCCCGGAGCGGACAAAGAGCGCGGCGGTGGGAAAGAAATTTCAGCTTCTTCACCGGCTTGAGGCGCCCTGCCCCAACGAGGAGGAGCTCCTCGCGGCGGCCATGGCGGCCCACCCGCGCCGCATCGTGATCAAGCGCCCCTTAAAGGGTGACCGGCTGGCCGGCGTCAAGCCCTCCTTCTCCATCCGCGGGAAGGCGGTCCGCTACGACGGCATCGACCCGATTTCCTTCGGAGGTGGCAATTCCGGCGGGGATATGGTATAATCGCGGTTGGTGAGATGACAGGGTTACCGCTTTCCACGGGCCTCTCACCACCATGAAGGGAGAATGTTATGCCGCCTTTGGTATCGTTGATTCTGATCGCCGTGTTTACGGTGTTGTTTATCTGCTGCGTGATCGCCGACCGCCACAACGGGGACCGGTTTATCGCAAGGTTTGAGACGGACCATCCGTATGTGGATTCGTATCTGGGAATGCATGTTTCCAACAAGGACGAGCTGATCTGGGAGGTGACCACCACCCGCGAGATCGGCTACAAGGTGTGGAAGCTCTCCGACGTGGGGTGCATTTCGCTCCGCACGGGGGAGGAGAAAAATACCGAGTACTATGCGTTTCGCATACTCGGTCGCGACGGGCATCTCCTGAGCGGCAAATACTACACCGCCTCGAAACTTCCCGTGATCCAGCATGCAAAGCGCACCTTCGTGCTGCCGGACCGTGCGAGCCTGCAGGAGCTGTCGGAGTTCGTGCGAAAGCACAACGACGCGGTGGAGGTTCGCTGGGAAGGACAGAAGGACGACGGGGAGGACTAAGTCGTGGAGAGGATTTTGATCGTCGATGACGACGGAAATATCAACCGCATGATGAAGGAGGCCCTGGAGCGGGAGGGATTTGCCTGCGGGCAGGCGTACTCCGGCTCGGAGGCGACACTTTTACTGTCGATGGAGCACTACGATCTGGTGCTTCTGGACCTGGCGCTGCCGGGGATGAGCGGCGAGGAGGTGCTGCGGTCGATCCGCGCCAAGGGAGGACTCCCGGTGATCGTGGTGAGCGCGAAGGACGACCTCGACTCGAAGGTCGATGTCTTAAGCCTCGGTGCGGACGATTACGTAACGAAGCCCTTTGAGATCAAGGAGGTCGTGGCGCGCATCCGCGTGCAGCTGCGAAAGCGCGGGAGCGGTCAGGAGCCCGCAAACGTCTTAAGTTTCGGAGGACTGGAGATCGACCGGGAGCATTTTTCGGTGACGGCGGACGGCGCGGAGGTGCCGACGCTGACGCGGCAGGAGTACCGCATCCTGGAACTTTTAGTGCAGCATCCGACCCGGGTATTTTCCAAGGACGCGATCTACGAGTACGCGTGGCAGGAGCCGTACGTGGGAGAGACCAAGACCCTCGACGTGCACATGAGCAACCTGCGAAAGAAACTCAAGGCAGCCAGTGAGAAGGACTACATCGAGACCATCTGGGGCATCGGCTACCGCATGAAGAAGTGATCGCAAAAAAACCGAATTAAGAAAAAGTTACTGCCGGTAGGGGCGTATGTCATTTTTCGTATTGACCGAAAACCCTTACCGGCAGTATAATATTCTACATCCTGCTTGTACTAACAGTCGGTGGATTTCCCGCGGGGGGAGACGTACAATTAGAGCAGAAAAAAAGATACTCTTTCAAGGGGGAAACCAATATGGCAAGAGAAAGATCATTGTACAGGCAGCTGTGTGGGAGGTTCTATCACAAAAACAGAACGATGTTCGGGCTGGCGGCGTTCTCGGCGCTGTTCTCGGGATTCGGCGGACTCATCGTCTCGTGGATCCTCAAGGAGTTGATCGACACCGCGGCAAAGGAGCCCGGCGCCATGTCGTTCCGGACGGACCTGATCCTGATCGGGGTGTTCATGGTGCTCATGTTTTTGTCGTTCCTGCTCGATTACGCGACGCGCCCGCGCTTTTTAAAGCGGGCAATGCGGCAGTACCGCGACTACGCGTTTGAGCGGCTGATGGACAAGGGCATCTCCACGTTCCGCGACGAGAGCACCGCAACGTATCTCTCGGCGCTCACCAACGACGCGGCCAGCATCGAGGCGAACTATCTGACAAAGCTTCTTTCGCTGTTTACGATGTCGGTCATGTTCTTCGGTTCCGTCACGCTCATGGTGTGGTATTCGCCGCTTCTGACGGCCGTCGCGGTGGGCGTTACGCTGCTGCCTTTGGTTGCGTCGATTTTGACCGGCAACCGGATGGTGGCGGCGGAGAAGACCGTGTCGGACAAAAACGGAAGCTTCACGGCGATTCTCACGGACTGCCTCAGCGGATTTTCCGTGATCAAGAGCTTTCAGGCGGAGCGGGAGATCTACAAGCTGTTCGCGGCGAGAAACCGCGAGCTCGAGGACTCGAAGTTTACGAGAGAGCGCATCAAGACCGTGGTCGGCATGATCGGTGCTTTTGCCGGCATGATCGCCCAGCTCGGCGTGTTCGTGGTGGGCACGTACCTGATCCTGAGCGGCCGCGATCTTACCACCGGCACCGTCATGATGTTCGTCAACCTGATGAATTTTATGATCCAGCCGATCTCCGAATTGCCCGGACTGCTGGCGGGCCGCAAGGCGTCCCTGGGGCTGATCCGGAAGCTCGCGGATGCGCTGGAGGCCAACAGCGAGGCGGGCGGCACGAAGGAGCTCCGCTCTTTGGAAAATGCAATCGTCCTTCGCGACGTGCGCTTCGGCTACGACGAGGAGAAGGAGATTCTGCACGGCATCAACGCCACCTTTGCAGCGGGCAAAGCCTACGCCATCGTGGGCGCCAGCGGAAGCGGCAAGTCGACGCTTCTCAATCTTCTGATGTCCTCGAGCGCGAACTACGGCGGCGAGATCCGCATGGATGATGAGGAACTTCGGGACATCCGGCCGGAGTCGCTTTACGAGTGCATCTCGGTCATCCAGCAGAACGTCTTTGTATTCAATGCGTCGATCCGGGACAACGTGACGATGTTCCGGGATTTTCCGAAGGAGGAGCTTGATGTGGCGATCAGCCACGCCCATCTGGACGAGCTGATCGCAAAGCGCGGCGAGGACACGCTCTGCGGCGAGAACGGAAGCGGCCTCTCGGGCGGCGAGAAGCAGCGAATCTCAATTGCGAGAAGCTTACTTCGCAAGTCGTCGGTGCTGCTTGCAGACGAGGCGACGGCGGCGCTGGATGCGCAGACGGCATGGCAGGTTTCCAACGATATTCTGGACCTCGAGGGGATCACGCGAATCGTCGTGACACACTCACTCGAGGAGGGCATTTTGCAGCGCTACGACGGCATCCTGGTGTTAAAGGACGGCCGTGCGGAAGAGTTCGGAACCTTCGACGAGCTGATGGAGAACAGGGGCTATTTCCACGCCCTGTTCACGGTTTCGCAGTGATGCGGGCGGCGCAGGCTGCCCGGGGAATATACGGGCTTTCGCGGAAAGGAGGAGACGGAACCGCCGCATAGCGGGCGGTTACGCAAACGGCAATGGAAATCTTTTTGGCGGAAAATGTGCGGAGACTTCGCAAAGATCGAAGGCTCACGCAGGAACAACTGGCCGAGGTTTTGGGGGTCACCACCGGCGCGGTTTACAAGTGGGAGTCCGGCATGTCGGTGCCGGACATCAGCCTGATCGTGGAGATGGCGGACTTTTTCGACACCTCCGTGGACGTACTGTTAGGATATAAGAGCAAGGACAACCGCCTCGAGGCGGCGATGAGCCGGTTGAACGATCTGATCCGCACGCGGGACCCGAAGGCGCTCGCGGAGGCGGAGAAGATCCGAAAGAAGTTCCCGAACGATTTTGAGGCGATTCGGTGCTGTGCTGCGGTCTACAGCTTCTACGGCGTCGGAAACGGCAACGAGGAGAACTCGCGCAGGGCGCTGGAGCTTTTGGAGCAGGCGAGGCTGTTGATCAGCCAGAACACCGACCCGAGGACCAGCGAAGACACCATCCTTGGGGACATGGCGATGATCCACGAGATGCTGCACGAGCCGGACAAGGCCCTCGAGATTATGACAAAGCATAACCCGAACGGCATGAACTCCGACTCGATCGGCATCATCTTGGCGACGCAGACGGACCGGGTCGAGGAGGCGAAGGTTTACCTTGTCGAGGGGCTGGTGCGCGGCTTGTTCTGCCTTGTGAATTCGTTCATGGGCGAGGCGATCATTTTGTGCCGCGAAGGAAAATACAGCGACGCGCAGAAGCTGATGGTCATCGGCAGAGACCTGATCAAGGGAATTCACCGCGGGGAAGACTGGGCTGATTTTACGGACAAACTGAGCGCCGTGGCATATGCGCTGCTTGCGTATACGTACGAAAAGACCGGGAAGCATGAGGAGGCCTGCAAGACCCTTGCAAAGGCCGCGGAGTACGTTCACCGCTTTGATGCCACGCCGAACTACGGTCTGGCGGAACTGATCGTCGAAGTCAACGGGCCGCTTCTGACGCACGATACGCTCGGCGATTCCGCGCGGGAGACCGTGGACGAGGTGATCCGGTATCTCAAGGACCCGGGGTTCACGAAGCTGTGGGAATCGATCGCTGAGAGCCCGGACGAGGCCGCGGAGGCAGGAATTGCGGAGCCGGAAGCGTAGCGCGGACGACAAATGCATTTTACGACAACAACGAACAACACCCTTACCGCCGTGTGCCGGCAGCAAGGGTGCTGTTTCGTTTGGGGGTCTCTTTTTCCTCTTCGCGCAGAGTCACGCTATATGGATATTCGTTACGTGGCGATGTGACCGTAGTTCTCGGACTTGGTCTTGCCGTCGAACTGAATGCGGAAGGAGTCGCTCTTCTCCTTGCCGAGAACCGTATATTTGAACGTAAGGCTGCCGTTCCAGTACTCATCCGTGCCGTTTATCTGCTTGAGCTGATCGAGCGTGATCTCGGGGTTGTAACCGAACAGTACCTCGAAGCGACGGTTCGTCTCCGCGATCAGCTCCGCGCTGATGTTGCCGGCCTCATCGGCCTTCGGGAACGCCTGCGTCCGGAGCTTCAGTTCAATCGTGCTGGCGTAGTCGGTCTTGCCGCCCGCGGTTCCGACGGTGTACTCGAGCTTGAATTCGTCGAGTTCGTAGGACATGGAATGGTGCGTGCGGCCGTCCTCGCAGACGTAGCGGCTCACGGTGAAATACTGAAGGCCGGCATCGATCTCCTTGTCGCGGTCGGTCAACAGTTTGTCGGCAAATGTGTCCAGATCGAGAATGTTGTCTCCGCCGATGTCGCCCGCAAGCACTTCGTTCGGAAGGCATCCGAAATCGGTAACCTTATAGTCGTATCCCTCATCGTAATACACATATTCGTAGCCGGCGAGCGTAGGTTCAACGCTGAAGGCGAAGGCTGCCCAGGAGAGGGGCTGATCCACATTGACAAAGGATCTCTGGAAATGGTATATCATATCGCCCACGACGATGTCGTAGCGCATTTCATAAGGCTTTTCCGCATTGTAGTTCTCCTCGGAGTTCTTCGCGCGGAGCAGGAAATTGCCGATTTCTTCGCCGTAGACGGCCTTGACGATGCGCTCGATGTTGGCGATCACGTCGGGGTCTTTGATGTCCACTTCCTCGAAGGTGACTTTCGCAGCATTTTCAGCCGTAAAATTCGCGTAGTCGTGTTCATAGCGGAGATCGAACGGCGTGTGCAGGATCAGACCGTCGCTGCCCTTTTCAAACGGTGCCGCAACGATGAGGCCTTCCCGGTACACGAGTCTCCACGAGCTGACATTGTGACGCTTGTTGCACTCTTCGGAGTAGTAGTCCGTGAGAGGGCCGAGGCTCTTGATCCAGGCGTCATTTTTCATCGCGGCGATCACGTCCGCTCTCGGCTCGCAGACCTTGATGGTCCGGCGGGTGAAGCTTGTGCCTTCACAGTCGGTAAGTTCTTCGGAGGTGAAGGCAGGAAGGTAATCCGCAGCAACGAGGCTTTCGTCGATCGTCCAGATGAATTCCTTGGCGGGCGCCTCGGTCGGTGCGTTCGTAATTTCACCGGTTGGCGTTACGTCTGCTGCGTCGGTCGGAGTCGCAACAGTCTCCGTCGGCGTTACGTCCTGTACCGCCTCCGTCGGAGACTTCTTGTCGGACTCGTCATCGTCGTCCTCATCATCGCACGCTGTCAGGCACAGCGCGAGCAAAACTACGAGAAGCATCCACAACCATTTTGATTTCTTCATGTTTGTTTCCTCTTTTCTTAATAGTTTTCCGCAATTGCACGGCTCTTCTTGCATACTTATTAGCAATTCCGGCTTTATGTGCATTATTGTAAATTATAGCTCCGCAAATGTCAAGCATATTTACATATTTTTCCTGAAAAAGTTCAAAGACCTCCAAAGCTGCGTTTTCGCGAAGATTTTGTCGTAATATCAGTAAATAATATTGACATTTTGATATTTATCGTGTATAATAGCCCCAATATAACATCAGTTAATACATGGGGGGTGTAATCATGATGTGCGAAAAATGTGGGGAGATCATTCCGGACAATGCGAAGGTGTGCCCTTCGTGCGGAACGGTCGCAGGATCAGCCGCGGAAACGGCGGAGCAGGAGAGCTACGATGCATTGCGTGACGCGATGAACGGTGTCATCAGCCCGGAGGAGAGTGCGGAGACGTACCGCAAGGCGGCCAAACCGATCACGAGGATGTTTTGGTGGCATGTGTGCACGGATGTGATCGTGACGGCCCTGATTCTCGGAGCGTTAGGGTGGATCGCTTTCGGGGATGATAGTATCTGGCGGACGGTTTCGATTGTCGCCACCGTGCTCGGTCTGGTGATGTCCATCGCAGAACTGTTCATCGTCCGGAGTCTTGGAACGTATCACAGCAGCTTCGATGAGGCCGCTTCCAACATGATTCTCGGCAAATTTGTAACCGCTACTTTTTACTATCTTTGCGAGGGTTTTGCGAGAATAACCGTCCGGAAGTCGCCTAAACTGTATTCGCAGTGGAGTGGGGTTTTCTCGTCGGCAATTATCATGAGCATTCTCGCAATTGTTCTTTATTTACTTGCGGTTGTGTATATGGATAAACCGGCCTTGTTCTGGGGCTTTGGCCTTGTATCGTACGCAACCATTGCAGTCCGCGAGGTGCGTTACCTGGTGCTGGTCCGCAAGACCATCAATGTGATTAAAGCGTAGTTGCAAGAATGAAAAGAGCGGAGTCAACCGTGTGGTTGGCTCCGCTTTTGTGTTTCAAGCGGATGCGCTTCCGAACGAGAAAAAACTGATACGAAACGAACAAAATGTGATGATAAAATGCGCGGAATAAAAATATAACTCAACTTTTTGCATAACTTGCGCAAATTTGCGAATTAAACGCTTGACATTTCTTCCGCGCTATGGTATGTTTCAAGTGGCGAATGGCAGCTGAGGAGAACGAGTATGGGGAAAGGAACGGTCATAAGCATGCTATTACAGTTTTCAGTGGAAAATTTCATGTCTTTCAAGGAACAATCCGTCTTGTGTATGGAGCCTTCGAGAGATTCGGAGCATAAGGAGAATATAATCAAAAAGGGCTCTTTTTGCGGCCTGAAATTTGCAGTAACATATGGAGCTAATGCCGCTGGTAAGAGTTGCTTTTTTAAAGCAATTACGATGGCATTGCTGATGGTCCGAAGTTCGAATTTACGTCAGGTCGGTGACACTCTGGGAGTGAATCCGTTTAAGTTCTCGGAAGACTGTGTTAATAAGCCTAGTAAGTTTGAATTTCAGTTTTTGGCAGGAGATGGTAAGAAATACATCTATGGTTTCTCCGCAGATCCTTTTAGGGTGCATGAAGAATATCTCTTTTGTTATAGCTCCAGGCGGCCCACAAAGGTTTTTGTTCGGCATAGTGATGGTTCATATGAGTTCACAGCACGGGAAAAGAATATACTTATGCCGCTGACACAGTGGAACACGCCGAACAAGTTTTTTGTTGCTACGGCTACCATGTGGAATGCACAGAGTACGAAGCCGGCGATGGAATGGCTTTCTAAAGGAATTGATACATATACGGATTTGAGCACTTTGACGCAGGACTCCCTGCAGAAATATCAAAGCGCTGACGCTGCAAAGTATACGGAGTTTGCGTCAAAACTGATGAACAATGCTGGGATTAACATCTCAAGGATTGATGTTCACACAAAGAAGATACCGGTGGACGCTAACATGTTGCCATTCATACCGAGTTTAATCGTAAACGGACAGGTGCATCCTTTTGAGCAGACGCAAACGGAGGTAAAGACGTTTCACGATGTATCTGGCGCAGACGGAGTGAAAAAACGAATAGGGTTAAACTTAAGCGAAGAGTCACAAGGAACACAGTTGCTTTTTGCCTTCTCACCAATATTGCAAACAGTATTAAACGAAGGAAAGGCAATTATCATTGACGAAATTGACCGTAGCCTTCATCCGGAAGTAGTGAAGTATATAGTAGGGTTGTTCCGTAATCCAAAGACGAATCCGCATGGGGCACAATTGATTGCAACGACTCATAATACTTCTTTATTATCGCTCACGCTACTTAGACGTGACCAGGTGTTCTTTGTGGAAAAAGATAAAAATACCGGTGAGTCGTGTTTATATCCCATGACGGACTGCCCGGTCCGCAAACATGAAAACATCGAAAAGGGCTACCTGCAAGGAAGGTATGGGGCAGCCCCGACAATTCGGGAAGGGGAGCTCCCGTGAACCGCCCTGGTGAAAAACCGAAGAGAAGACAGGCAAACCGCGCGAGAAAAAGGCTTGCTCTTGTAGTGACTACAGATTGGACGTTAACGGAAGATATGGCGATCCGGCAATACGCAATCGATTTGTCCGTGTTTTCATTGCGTTTGTTACGAGTTGATCAGGAGGAAGACCTGGGAAAACTAGTTAATTTGTATATTAAGGAAAACGATGTTCAAGTCTCAAAAGGAGATCTTGTGCTTTATTGGGACAGCATAAAAATGAGAAGTGAGGTGGTGTTTATGATTGACAAAAGAAAAACGCATTAAACAACTGTTGGAGCAGATGTTTAATACGTTAATCAAAGGGATATGCTAAGATAATCCCCTAGGCAAGGTTATTTTAGCATATCTATGTTCCTTGCGTCAATTAGTATTTTTGTTGACGTTTTTATTTGTTCCCCATAATTGGGGAGAAAGGAGTCATAGAATGACTAAAAATACTTATAACATCATCGACGATGGGTATCACCCGGAATTAGTCGAGCAGGCTTTGTTTGACGGAACTTTAGAAATCCCGAGGATAACTGCCCCTAAAAAGATTTGTATTCCCAAATCATTAACACCTTTCAGTAAACGAAAGTATGCGGATTCTTTTGATACAGCCATATGCGAATATGAGCACGATGTGCATTTTGCAGATCTGATATATGCAACGGAATCGTTGTCTGAAGACATATTGAGGTATTCGGCATTTATAACGCCGGATTGTTCGCTGTATCGTGATATGCCGCTATGTTTACAGATTGCTAACGTGTACTTTAATAGGGCTGTAGGAGTTTATTTCCAAGCGAAAGGAATGTATGTTATAACTAATATTCGTTGGGGTGATGAGCGTAGTTATACAACATGTGAACTGCCGGAAAAAATTGCTTTCTTGGGGGCTCCGAAGAAGAGTATTGTTTCGGTAGGAACATATGGCTGTATTCGCGGAGAAGAGAATCGGTACCATTTTAAGGCAGGGCTTGAAGCCATGCTTCAGGAACTGGAACCACAGGTAGTCCTTGTATATGGCCCTATGCCTGAAGAAATATTTGGAGATTACAAGGGTGTCACCCGATTTGTTGGTTACGAGGATTGGATCTCTCGGAAGAAAAGGAGGTCTGAATATGGGAACCAGTAAAATCGGAAGATACATTAATACTAAGGGATCCGGAAAATCAGCGAGTGACTTCTCTGTAGTTCATTCTAACGAGGGGAAATATACTCATCCCCAAAAGGGACAGATAATCCGCTTGGTTAGTGGCGGTCATGGACAGACCGGAATGAACGAATTGGATAAGTATGGAATCAAATACAACATTGTCAAAACATATCCTAATGGAGTGAGGGTGGGAAACATTCCTAACCATAAGGATAAGAACAAGCGAAGTGGTTTTGGTCAGGCATGGTTCCCGAAAGAATGGAAGTCTCAGGACATTAGACGTGCCGGAGAGCATGTAGCAGGGCTCAAAGGTAACCGTAGAGTGAAAGACGGGGACACAATTTGGGGAATGTGGAAAGGCGTCCGCGTTGGCGTTAAGAGAACTAATGGGAGAATTGCTACCATTTTTCCGGATTGTAATCAGCCGACGCAAAAAATGAGAAAGAAAGGATAGTAGGTTATGGACAAAAAGAGATTTAAAGAGATTATAGCAAGACTCAACTCAATAGATCTGAATGATGATTTCACTCATGAGAAGTGCTGGAAAGAAGAAATCGAGGTGCTACGTGAGGATGTGAACGGAACAATCGAGTATCTGAATAGTGAATGCACCGAGGATGAATTTACTTGGATAAGTGAAATCATTGAGGATCTCATTGACGCGACAAAAAGTAAGGAGCTGCTTGAGTGTTACAAGAGCCTTGCTGTAAAGTATCCTGAAGCGAGCGCAACATACAATATCGATGATTTTATTGAATCTGCAGAAGCAATTCTGACGTAGTAAGTTGTTGCATAGAGGAGAATAAATAAGGCGTTGTGTTTCTATGCAAAGAATTGCGGCAAATGCATTTTACTTTTTCTTTACTTTTGCTTAGCGATGTTTTGAACTGTGGCGGCTATGATAAGGCCATAAACCGAAGCGAACGGCTTCAAACAATTCGTTCTACTCAAACAAAGGGAGGAAAAATCAGATGAGCGAAATTATTCTGCAGACACATGATTTGCGGAAGGTTTACGGCAAGCAGGCGGCGGTGGACGGCATCGACCTGAAGGTCGAGCGGGGGGCCATCTACGGACTGATCGGAAAGAACGGCGCAGGCAAGACAACGACACTGAAGATGATCGGCGGACTCTCGGCGCCGACAAGCGGAAGCTTCACATTGTTCGGCAAGAGCGGCGCGGACCTGGCGAACGTGAGAGGGCGCGTGAGCAGCCTGATCGAGGATCCGGGGTTGTTCGGAAACATGACCGCATATGAGAATTTGAAAGCCAAATGCCTCTTCTACGGCATCAAGGGCGACGATTACATCAACAATCTTCTTGCGCTCGTCGGGCTGGCGGATGTCGGCAAGAAGAAGGCAAAGCATTTTTCGCTCGGTATGAGACAGAGACTCGGAATCGCGCTGGCGATGGTCGGTGAGCCGGATCTTCTGGTTCTCGACGAGCCGATCAACGGACTGGACCCCGAGGGCATCGTGGAGATCCGCGACATGCTCACGAAGGTCAGCAAGGAAAAAGGAATCACCATTTTGATCTCCAGCCACATTCTGGAGGAGCTCTCGAAGGTGGCAACGCACTACGGGATCATGAGCAAGGGCCGCCTGGTGGAGCAGCTGACGGCCGAGGAGCTCTCCGAAAAATGCAGCCTCCGCATCGAGGCGGTTGTGGACCGGCCGGAGCTTGCGAGCACGGTGCTGGACGGCCTCGGGATCACCAACTACAAGGTGACCGACAAGGAGACCATCAACATCATGGAGCATCTTGACGAAGTGGCGCACATCAACCGCGAGCTGAATGCGGCGGGTGTCCTGGTCAGCAAGATTGCGGTCAACAACGAGAGCCTCGAGTCGTTCTTCCTGAGCAGAACGGCCGACTGAAAGGAATGGTGAGAACTATGTTAAATATGATTCGTATGGAACTGTACCGCATGGTACGGATGAAGAGCTTCTGGGTAATTCTGATCATCGTGGGTGTCATTAATGTGATCACGGTTTCCCTCAACGATGTCATAAAGAACAGCCCGGAGCTGCAGCAGGCCGTTGAGGCGGCGGAGTCCGAGAAGGACAACCCGATGGCGAACATCGGTATGAGCATCACCATGGAGCGCAACGAGGACGGAAGCTACGGCTTTCTTGAGATCATCTGCTCCGCGGCACAGGGAATGCTGTGTGCGCTGTTCATCGGAATCTTCACCGTCATCTTCGCCACGGCGGACTTCAACAGCGGTTACATCAAAAACTACGGAGGGGCGGTGAAGCACCGCTGGCAGATGGTATTTGCCAAGGGCACGGCAGTTCTTGCATACACCGTGATGTTCTTCGTGTTGTTCATTGCAAGCAGCTGCCTCGGCGTCTTTATCGGCGGGCATAAGGTGGTCATGGATCCGGCGGGCAAGATCTTCGAAGTATTGTGCATCCAGGGACTTCTGCATGTGGTGTTCGGCTGGGTCATCATGAGCCTCTGCCTGATCGTGCGCAACAATCTCATAAGCATGATCGTAGCCTGCTGCATCTCGATGCACGTCTTCACGGCCCTCTACATTCTTGCGGACAAGGGACTTAAGAAACTGGGCTGGAAAAGTGCGGAAATCTCGAACTACACCGTCAGCGGCCGCATCATGCGATATGGTCTGGACAGCTCGAAGATACTGTGTTCTACTCTTGTAGTAGCGGCTGCCTTCGCGGTGGTTTCGCTGGCGCTTGGCAGCTTGTGTGTGACGAAGAAGGATCTGGTATAAAACCATTCGACGCGTCTTGTGCGTATACGGAAAATGATGCAAAACCGGAGGCCGGGGAACCGGACCTCCGGCGATGCATTTTTCGAAAAATACAACGTAGGAGGTATCGCGAACCATGAAGATCGCTATCGTAATTCTGGCGTTGGTGACGGCCGCTCTGACAGGGTGGCTTCTTTTGCTGTGGAGGCAGAACCTGGCGATCAGCCGGCAGCTTCGGTTCATCCGGGAGGAGAATTCCTGCATGCGGGTCTCCGTCAACGCGGAGATGTTAGGGGAGCTTGCGCTGGCGCAGGAGATCAACGAAACCCTCGATGACGTGCGGGATCAAAAGCGCGCTATGAGCGAGCGTGAGAAGCTGATCGCGGACGCCTACGCGAACCTCTCCCACGACATCCGCACCCCGCTCACGTCCTTAGACGGCTATGTGCAGCTTCTGCGGGACGCGAAGACCGATGAGGACCGGGAGCGATACACCGCGGTCATCGGGGAGCGCATCGGCACCCTGAAGGAGCTTCTGGAGGACCTCTTTACGTTTACGAAGCTCAAAAACGACGCCTACGAGCTGGATCTTAAGCAGGTTTCCCTGCGAAGCGTCGTGGCGGAGACGGTTTTGTCGTACTACGACACCTGGAAGGAGATGGGCGTGATGCCGGAGATCCTTCTGACGGACGAGGTGCTTCCCATCGAGGGCAACGACCTCGCGGTCAAGCGCATCCTCCACAATATCACGAAAAATGCAGTCGTCCACGGACGCAATGCCCTGAAGATCTTCCTGCACCGCGTCGATGACGAGGCGGAAATCGTGATCTCCAATCCGGTGGAGCATCCCGAGGAGATCGAGGTTGCCCGCGTGTTCGAGCAGTTCTACACCGCGGACCGCTTCCATCGCCAGGCTTCCAGCGGCCTGGGACTGGCGATCGCAAAGGAGTATACGGAGCGCATGGGCGGCACCATCGGAGCCTCTTTGGAGGACGGAATCTTCTCCGTCATGATACGGCTTCCGCTTGCGCAGAGTTCATTTTCGGTGTAAAATGAATAGAAATCCCGGAGGTGCGTTACATGGAAATCAGAGTTACGAGATACGATCATATTTCAGAGACGGACGGGCTGCCTTTGGCGGTGGTCCGGACCGAGCCCGCGGACGGCGGGAACGTGTGCGGCGCGGCACTTATCGTGCACGGAATGTGCGAGCATAAGGGGCGCTATGAGGCATTTGTCAACTTCCTTGCGGGGCAGGGCTACATCGTGACGATCTTCGATCTTCGCGGCCACGGCGAGAGCGTCCGCCAGCCGGAGGACCTGGGCTACTTCTACGAGGGCGGCTACGAGGCGCTTCTTGCGGACATCCACGAGATGGTTACGGAGGCGAAGACGTACGCGGCGGAGCGCACCGGAAGGACGGACCTGCCTTTTGCGATGATCGCCCACAGCATGGGCACATTGTGCGCGCGCTGCTACATCCGGCAGCACGATGATGAGCTTGACAAGCTTGTGCTTTTAGGGTGTCCGTCGAAGGCTACCGGCATGTGGCCGGGGCTGCAGCTGGTCCGCGGCCTGATCAAGGCCGAAGGAGACCGGGCGCATTCCAAGGTGGTGGATTTCATCGTCGGAAACGGCTTTGACAAACCTTTCGCTGCGGAAAATACACCCCACGCCTGGACGAACTCCGACCCCGAGGAGGTACGCATTTTCAACGAGGATCCTCTGTGCGGCTACAAGTTCACCTTAAACGGCTACGAGAATCTGATCCGCATGATGATGCTCACCTACACCGACGGCGGCTACGCAATGAACAACCCGGAGCTTCCGATCCGCTTCTACTCGGGCGCGAACGACCCGTGCGCGATCTCGAAGGAGAAACTCGGCGAGGCCATCAAGCTTCTGCGCAAACAGGGCTACAAAAACACTAAGGGAAAGACCTACCCCGGCATGCGTCACGAGATCCTGCGCGAGCCGGAGAAGGCGAAGGTATGGGCCGACATTCTGGCGTTTTTACAGAGCAAATAACAATCCGGAGTGAATCACATGGAGCGATACATCATGTCCTTCGATGCGGGAACCACATCGGAGAGAGCCATCATTTTCAATCATGACAGCGAGATCGTCAGCGTCGCGCAGAAGGAGATCAAGCAGTATTATCCGCAGGCAGGCTGGGTGGAGCACGACCCCATGGAGCTGTGGTCGACGCAGCTCGGCGTGGCGGTGGAGGCCATGAGCAAGGCCGGCATCTCCGCGGAGGAGATCGACGCCATCGGCATCACGAACCAGCGAGAGACCACCATCGTCTGGGACCGCGCCACGGGGCGGCCGGTGTACCGGGCCATCGTGTGGCAGTGCCGCCGGACCGCGGACTATTGCGAGCGCCTGGCGCCGTACGCGGAGAAGATCCGGGAGAAGACCGGACTTGTGCTGGACCCTTATTTTTCGGCGACAAAGCTTGCGTGGATCCTCGACAACGTCGAGGGTGCGAGGGAGCGCGCGGAGGCCGGCGAGCTTTTGTTCGGCACGGTGGAGACCTGGCTGATCTGGAAACTGACGAAGGGCAAGCGCCACGTTACGGACCTAAGCAACGCGTCGCGAACGATGCTCTTTAACATTCATACCCTGACATGGGACGAGGATATCTGCAGCTGGCTCGGAATCCCGCGGAAAATGCTCCCCACCCCGGTGGGCAACAGCGAAGTCTACGGCGAGTCGGCGGCGGAATTCTTAGGCGGCCGCATCCGCATCGCGGGAGCCGCGGGCGACCAGCAGTCCGCGTTGTTCGGCCAGAAGGCCTGGTCGGTCGGCGACATCAAGAACACGTACGGCACGGGGTGCTTTCTTTTGATGAACACCGGCGATACGCCGATCCGGTCGGAGCACGGCCTCGTCACCACCATCGCGTGGGGACGCGGCGGCAAGGTGACCTACGCACTGGAGGGCTCGGTCTTCATGGGCGGCGCGGTTGTACAGTGGCTTCGCGACGAGGTCGGCATGATCGCAACGGCGGCGGAGACGGAGGAGCTGGCGCAGAAGGTGACCGACACTAACGGCTGCTACATCGTGCCTGCATTTACCGGCCTGGGAGCGCCGTACTGGAAGCCCGAGGCAAAGGGCGTCGTGACCGGCTTAACCCGCGGCGTGGGACGGTTCCACATCATCCGTGCGGCGCTGGACGCCATCGTCTATCAGGTCAACGACATCGTTTCCGCGATGGAAAATGATGCCGGAAGCCCCGTGGCAGCACTTCGCGCGGACGGCGGAGCCAGCGTCAACAACTATCTGATGCAGGCTCAGGCGGACATCAGCAACACCTCGGTGGTGCGCCCTGCGTGCGTTGAGACGACGGCCATGGGAGCTGCCTATCTGGCGGGACTTGCCACCGGCTTCTGGGAGGACGAGGAGGACATCGTCCGGACATCGGCGGGAGAGACCGTCTTCCGTCCGAAGATGAGCGCGGAGGAGCGGGAGGCGCATATCCGCGGCTGGAAGGAAGCCGTTAAGATGCTTCTGTAATTTTCATGATTGCTTATTTTGCGTATAAATTAGTTAAACTGTGCAATTTGGAAAAGGAAACCATATATGTTAGTGATTCGCGATCTGGACAAGATTTATAAGGGGACGACGAAGGGCGTAAGGGACATCTCGCTCCACGTGGAGAAGGGGGACATCTACGCCTTCATCGGCCATAACGGAGCCGGCAAGACCACGCTTTTAAAGGCCATCACCGGCATCCATGAGTTTGACCGCGGGGCGGTCATCATCGACGGCCTTAACCTCGCAAAGGAGCCCGAGGAGGTCAAGCGGCGCATCGCGTACGTGCCGGACAACCCGGACATCTATGAGTTCATGACGGGCATTCAGTACGTCAACTTCATCGCGGACATCTACGGTGTCTCCGCGGCGGAGCGCGAGGCCCGCATTGCCGAGTACGCCGGCAAATTCGAGATCACCGACTCCCTGGGAGACCTGGTCTCGGGCTACTCCCACGGCATGAAGCAGAAGCTCGTGCTGATCTCGGCTCTTATGCACAACCCGAAGCTTCTCATCATGGACGAGCCCTTTGTGGGCCTTGACCCCAAGGCAGCCTACCTTCTCAAGGAGTTCATGCGGGAAATGACCGCTGCTGGCGGTGCCATCTTCTTCTCGACGCACGTTCTCGATGTGGCCGAGAAGCTCTGCAACAAAGTCGCCATCATCAAGGAGGGACGCCTCGTCACCTCCGGTCTCATGAGCGACGTCGTCAAGGATCAATCGTCCCTCGAGGCGATCTTTATGGAGACTGTGGAATCATGAGTACATTTGTTGCGATCTTCAAAGCGGAAATGCTGAATTTTCTGGGGCTCAACGTCTACCGGCACACGAAGGATCCGTCGGAGAGGAAGCGCCGGAAAATCCTCTACATCGTCTTTCTTGTTATGTTCCTTATGGCGGTCGCCTACCTTGCGGGGTCTGCATACGCCTTTCATCTCTACGGCATCGAGCGCGTGATCCCGATGCTGTATCCCCTGCTTGCGATGGTGATCTCCCTGTTCGTGGAGATCCTTCTCTCCCGCGGCAATCTGTACCGCGAGGGGGACCGTGAGCTTCTTGCGTCGATGCCGGTAAAGAGCACTCCGGTGGCGGCGGCACGCCTTGCGAAAATGTATATCCGCGGAATGATCATCAGCGCTGTTGTGATAATTCCGCCCTTCCTCATCTACGGCATCACCGCGCATGCGGGGGTGATGTTTTGGTTGATTATCATTCCGGCCATCCTTGTCTTACCGCTTCTTCCGGTGGCGCTTGCCGCGTGGGTCGGAATTGCGGTCTCTGCGCTGATCGCCAGAGTGCGCCACAAGGTGCTCGCGGAGGTGCTGGTGGCGGTGATCGTGGTTGTGGGCGTGCTGGCCCTTTCCATGTACGTCTCGGGCGGCGGCAGTTTTTCCATGAACCTCACCGGGATCACGCAGGGCGAAGACGGCGGAAAATTGTCCAAAAAGGAGATGAACGACCGTGTCGCCGAACAGGCCGTGGCGGCGGTCAGCCGACTGGAGGAGAAGGCACCTTTTCTGAAGACCTGGGCATCGTTCTTTAGCGGCGAGAGGCCCATAGGAATCCTGCTTGTCGCAGCGGTCGGTCTGGCGGCGTTTGCTCTGACTGCATTTGTCATCGGCCGCAATCTCTTCTCCATCTCGGCGAAACTGACGGCGCCGGCATTGCACCGGGATTACAAGCTCACGGGGCTTCGGTCCCGGTCCGTCACCCAGGCGCTGGTGCGCAAGGAGGCGGGGCGGTATTTTTCGTCCGGCCTGTATGTGTCGAACACCATCATCGGACCGGTGATCGCGGTGGTGATCTCGGTTGCGCTTGCCTTTGTCGATATTGAAAAACTGTTCGGAAGCAAAGTGAAGCTTCCGGTTGACGTTCATCCGACGGCGTTTCTGCCGTTTCTGCTGGCCGCTGTGTTCGGCATGATGACCCTAACTGCGGTGTCGATCTCCGCCGAGGGGAAGACCTGGTGGATTGTAAAGACGCTGCCGGTTGCGGCGGGGGATGTGCTGAACGCGAAGATCCTCTTTAACATCCTGGTGTTTGCACCGTTTTACGTACTCTCGGAGATTATCCTTTTGTTTACGCTTCGGACCACGGTTTTGCAGCGGCTGTGGGTATTGCTCGTGCCGCTGGTGTACCTGGTGTTCGCGGCGGTCTGGGGCATGTGCATGAATCTGCGGTTCCCGAAGTTCCGCTGGGAAAATGAAGCCGAAGTCGTGAAGCAGAGCGCCTCCGTTGCGCTCGGAATGCTGGCGCTTGTGTTTGCGATCCTGCCGGGCATCGGCGCTTTGATGCTGCCTGCATTGTTCGGTCATCTTCTGACGGCGCTCACGGTGGTCGCGGTGGTCGTTGCCACGGCGCTTTTGTACCGGCGGATTCAGTCCGCAAATCTGTTGCGGCTCGGCGAGTGATTGTGGTATAGTACAAGCGGGGCGTGCAAAGGGAAGGTGCGCGGTATCGGGGTTGGAAAGGATGACAATGTATCGCTATGTGTTCTTTGATCTGGACGGCACGCTGACGCAGTCCGAGTTCGGCATCGTGGAGGCCGCGAGCAGAGCCCTCGCGCACTTCGGCATCGAGACGCCGAACCGGGATCTGTTGAAGCGTTTTATCGGGCCGCCTTTGTACGTGTCGTTTCATGAATTTTACGGACTTTCGGACGAGGACAGCTTCGAGGCCATCCGCGTCTATCGCGAGTATTATGAGAGCGAGGGCGTTTATCTTGCGCCTTTGTTCGCAGGCGTTAAGGACATGCTTCGGACGCTCAAGGAAGCGGGCTGCCGCATGATGATCGTGACGTCGAAGCCGCAGAACATGGCGGAGGTTGTGGCGAAGCACGAGGGTGTGAGCGAATACTTCGAGGGCATCGTCGGACCCGCCCTGGAGGGGCGCGACCCCAACAAGGCCGTGCTGATCCGCGAGGCGATGCGTAAGCTGGGTATCGCAGAGGAGTGCGCGGAGGAGATCGGCGCAGGTGCCGACAGCAACGCAGGTGCCGACAGCAGCGCAGGTGCCGGCAGCGATGTCCGCAGCGACATTCTGATGGTGGGCGACCGCTTCTACGACATCCGGGCCGCCGTCGAGGTGGGCATCGATTCCGTTGGTGTCCTCTACGGCTACGGCAATGAGACAGAGCTCCGCGACTCCGGGGCGACATACATCGTAAACACACCCGCGGAGGTTGTTTCTATAGCACTTGGGAAGGATTACGGCAAATGAGCAGGAAAGAGAAAAATAAAACGAAGGAGAGCACCGGAAGGGCGCGCAAGATTGTAAAGCGGATACTGATCGGGCTCGGAATCTTACTGGGAGCGGTGCTGGTCTTTGCAATCGGCCTGATTTTGTGGCTGAGCATCACGGAGTACCGGCCTGCGGACCGCGTGGAGCTCACCGTGACGCCGGCGGCTGCGTCGGCGGGGACAGAGCTTCCGGCGGCGCCCACGGAGACCGGAATCACGATAATGACGTGGAACATCGGCTACGGGGCTCTCGGTGACAACTGTGATTTCTTCATGGACGGCGGTTCCATGGTGTACACTGCGGACGAGGACCGCGTGAACGAGAACCTGACGGAAATGCTCTCGGATATCTGCATGATCATGCCGGACATTCTGCTCGTGCAGGAGATCGACGAGGATTGTTCGAGAACCTACGGGATCAATGAGATCAAGCGGTTTACCGATGTTCTGAACGCCGTGTCCGACACCGGATATCAATCGACATTTGCATACAACTTCAAGACGAAATATGTGCCGTATCCGCTCCCGCCGGTAGGGCGTGTGAGCAGCGGAATCCAGACATTTTCCGCATACCGGATCAATTCGGCGGAGCGCGTGAAGCTGCCGTGCCCGTTCTCGTGGCCGGTGAGCATGGTCAACTTAAAGCGCTGCCTTGCGGTGCACCGGATTCCGGTGGAGGGCAGCGAGCATGAGCTGGTATTGATCAATCTGCACCTCGAGGCGTACGACTCGGGGGAGGGCAAGATCGAGCAGACGAAGCTTCTAAAGGAAGTCATCGAGACAGAGCTTAAGAAGGGCAATTACGTGATCGCCGGAGGCGATTTCAACCAGACATTTTCCAACACGGACATCAGCGCGTACCCGCAGCAGGACGGCAAATGGGTCGCCGGCCGCATCGACGTCGCCGACTTCGACGAGAATCTGACGTTCGTGATGGACGCGGGCATCCCGACCTGCCGCAGCCTCGATCAGGTGTACGCGAAGGCGGATAAGGAGAATTTTCAGTATTACGTGCTGGACGGATTTATCGTTTCCAACAATATCAAGGTGCTCAGCGTGAGTACGCTGCAGCGCGATTTCTACGCATCGGACCACAATCCGGTGGTGATGCGCTTCCTGCTGAAGACAGAAGAGGGGGACGGGGAGTAAGACGGAAAATGAGCCGGCAACGGTTCGACAACGGTTCCAAAATGCAGTTAAATACATGATTCTACGAAGGTAGAAAGGAGAGCCCTATGCCACCCGGAGGAAGAAACGGAGGCCCCTTCGCGCGGGCCTACATGACCGAGGAGGAAAAAGCCAATCAGCCGAAGATCACGATGGCTCTGTTGAAGCGAGTATTTTCCTACCTCAAGCCGTACTGGAAGCAGCTCACGCTGGTTCTTGTGTGCATCGCGATCTCATCGACGCTGTCGTTGTACCCGTCGGTGCTGACCGGTAAGATCCTCGATGAAGGTATCATCGGCCGCAACCTGCGTCTGTTGATTATTTTCATCGTCGCGTCCTTCGGATTGACGCTCATGTCCAACCTGATCGGCGTGGTGGAGACCTACATCAACACCTGGATTGCGCAGCACATCACCTACGACATGCGAAACCAGATGTTCTCGCATCTGCAGAAAATGTCGCAGCGCTTCTTCACCTCGAACAACCAGGGCGACATCATCACCCGTATGACGTCCGATATCTCGGGAGTGGAATCCGTCATCACAAACACCTTCCGGAATATTCTCTCGAACTCCATCACACTGGTGGTGGCGCTTGTGATGATGTTTCAGAAGAACTGGATCCTCGCGGTGCTCGGCATCTGCGTCATCCCGCTCTTCGTAATTCCCACGAGAAAAGCCGGCAAGACTAGGTGGAAGCTGACCGGCGAGGCACAGGAGTGCAACGACGAGATCAACGGCATCCTCAACGAGACGATGTCCGTGAGCGGCCAGCTTCTGGTGAAGCTCTTCGGCAAGGAAGAGCGCGAGTACACCCGCTACAAGGACGCGAACGGCCGCATGATCAAGCTCAACATCCGCGAGCGCATGGCCGGCCGCTGGTTCTTCGTGGTGCTCAACACCGTGACGAACATCGGCCCGATGCTTCTCTACCTCGTGGGCGGCATTCTGATCATGAAGTACGACAGCTCCCTCACCCCCGGTGACATCACCGTTTTGGTAGCGCTTTTGGGACGCACGTACATGCCGGTTAACAACCTGTTGAACATTCAGGTCGACTGGATGCGCTCGATGGCATTGTTCACCCGAATTTTCGAGTACTTCGACATGCCCGTCGAGATTGAAAATGCACCCGATGCGATCACCCCTGCGGAAGCCCGCGGCGAGATCACATTCGACCATGTCGACTTCTCCTACGACCCGGAGCGGCAAATCCTGCACGACGTCAGCTTCACCCTCGAAAGCGGGCGAAGCATCGCCATCGTCGGTCCTTCGGGCTCGGGCAAGAGTACGATCATCAACCTGATCCCGCGTCTCTACGACGTGCAGGGCGGCGAGGTTCTCTTCGACGGCGTGAACGTCAAGCAGCTTGACCTCGGCTTCCTGCGGAAAAACGTCGGCGTGGTTTCGCAGGAGACTTACCTCTTCAACGGCACCATCCGCGAAAACCTTCTCTACGCGAAGGAGGATGCGACCGAGGAGGAGATGATCGAAGCCTGCAAGAAGGCCAACATCTACGACTTTATCGAGGCGCAGGAGACCGGCCTCGACACCATGGTCGGCAACCGCGGCCTGAAGCTCTCCGGCGGCGAGAAGCAGCGCATCTCCATCGCGCGCGTGCTGCTCAAAAATCCGGCCCTCCTCATTTTCGACGAGGCGACCTCTGCGCTTGACTCCATCTCGGAGAGCAAGATTCAGGAAGCCATCGACCCGATCATCGAGGAGCGCACCAGCATCCTGATCGCGCATCGCCTCTCGACCATCCTGGCTGCCGACGAGATCCTCGTGGTCAAGGACGGCGTCATTGTCGAGCGTGGCCAGCATCGCGACCTCGTGAAGCTCGGCGGCGTCTACACCGAGCTCTACAACACCCAGTTCAAGAAGGTCGACGAGGAAGGTCGCATCCGCGACCGCTCCGATACGGAACTGGCGGAGATCAAGGAAGCGCTGACGACGTGAGAGTGAAAGACAGTTGTTTGACGTTTGAGCGTGAAAGGAGGAGATTCTCGATGAGTGGATTTCGCGGAAAATGTAACGCCCAAAAGAACTTCATGTGTCAGATTTTTTGAATCCACCTGTTGGTGTTTTGATTTGGAAGGAATAGTTGGAGGCATCAGTTTTTGATGTATCGGATATGTTCGTGAATGAAGGAGAAGGAGGTTGCTATGAGACAATACATGACTGTGGCAGGACCTAGAATTATCGACGTTGATCGTGGAAAAGCGCAATCGGCATTTGATTTGTTTGCAAACATAATGAATGAACAATCGCGCAGAGGATGGACCTATCATTCCATGGAAACAATAGCGATAACTGAAAAGCCGGGATGCTTTCAGCAACCGGTAACGGTTAGCTATTACATGTTGATTTTTTATTGCGATGTCTGAAAGTTTTTTTGAGGTTGCATTCAGTTAAAGATGAAGAATTATGTTTACAGTGAGAACGATACTATAAGCAAGGAGCAGATTCTGGAAAAGCTGCTTTATGATAATAATGATCCACGGAGTAGATACTATGTTCGGACGCTTAACAGACCATCGATTCGATGGTTTCGGATAATAGTTCTTTTCTTGGGCTGGATTTCTTTGTGGATCGGTATGACAGTTGTGATCTGGCTATGCAGTGGAAAGCTGTCAATATCCATGTTGTGCGGAATGATTATTTCCGTTGCAGGGCTTGTTGCTTTTGCGCGAAGAATTGTTATCTGTTGCGTGAAGATATATCAGCGGTATGCGCCGGACAGAGTTCGAAATAAGTGTCGATTTGAACCGTCATGTTCTGAGTACATGATAATGGCGGTGCGTAAATATGGAGCACTTCGAGGAGTACGAAAGGGAATCCGGCGGCTGAGGCGATGCAATTTGGATGGTGGCGGATATGATTATCCGTAGCGCACTTTGTTGTTCGATTAAGCAACGAAGAAGAATCAACAGAAGATCAAAGATCCCCCTCCGGCAGGAGCCACATGAGTGGCTTTTGCCGGTTTTTTGTTGAAATAGAACCCTTTTTCGAATTGTTTACCGCGAATGATGTCGTGCCATGAAATAAAATGAAAAAAAGTATAAAAAAACACTTTTATTCAAGGGCATTTAGTGATACTCTATACATTGAGCATATTGCAGGATACATAAAGGAGAAAAAGTATGATTGTAATGGGCATTTTGCTGATGTTGATTGGTTTATACGGATATATAGCTGCAGAAAACTATGAAATATCGTTTGAAGATCAGTTGACGTATATTGTCAACGGAACAAAGCCGAAGGGCTATGATACGATGAAGTTCTTTGAAAGCTATGGTGTCCTTATTGTTGTGCTTGGCGGTATTCTGCTGGTCGTGGGAATTCTGATGATTACCATGAAACGCCCACGATATTATAAGTATCCGATAGAACCGGATAGGATCCTTAATCATCCGTTGCTGAAGCAGGAAAGTGTTTCTGACGGGCCTTGGAGTTGTCCTGAATGCGGGGCAAACAATGCTTCAAGTAATGTTTATTGTTCTGTATGCGGAAATAGAAAAGAATAAGGCAGGAGATGAAAAATGTATTGTGAACAGTGTGGAAACCAACTGGATGATGGCGATCTGTTTTGCCGCAAATGCGGGCGGGCTGTAGTGCAAAACACAAACAACAATACCGCTTCAATAAATACGGCTACACCTCCGAATAACCAGAACCGGCCGGTATATGTACAGAATACTTATGTTATGCAATATCAAAGGACGCCGATTACAAAAGAAGAGTATTTGGAATCTAATTTGTGCTCATCAAAGGCAAAGTCGTTGCAACGGTATGCGTTTATACTGGAGTTGATGATTATCAGCGTAAGCAGTCTTTTTACCGGATTCGTTGTTGCTACAGTTGTGAAGGCGATGGATGCATATACGCAAAATAGCGATAGACTCCTGAAAACGGGAACAAAATTGCTCCTGTGGTATAGCTTGGGTTGGCTTGGGCAGCTCATTCTGGGGAGAAAAGTCAACAAAACCAAAAGTATTTCCGCTTCGATTGTTTATATTTTCGTAGTGTTTTTTGTTACACTGGCCGGTATAGCCGAATGCGTTCCATTCTTATTGCGGACGTATCAAGGCTTAGGTGCTACAATAGGCATAATTGCCTATATCGTGCTTGTTCTGGCACCGATTACAATTTTAGGTATCAACATTGCACTGACTGTCGAATACTACAGAAACACTTATCCCGGATGAAATTGATTACATCCGCGTCAGTCAGGATGGGATATGAATCATGCGATAACAGTAGACGCCCGAAGACATTTGTTTCTTCGGGCGTCTAATTTAAATTATTGCTTTGGTCGTTATCGTGGGGGCCTTCGTCAGGGGAATAAACCAGAATGTCTTCCACTCGACAGTTTAGTATTTTGCACAAGGTATCAATCGTCGTAGTAGTAAGCGGTTTGTTGTGCTTAATCCGGTCGTACATGCTTCTGCTTATCTGATGATATGTGATCAGTCGATAAGAGGACATGTTACGTTCCTTCATAGTTCGAAAAAAAGGAGCATAAGTAATCATTTTTGTCAAATCCTAAAATGTTTTGAATGCGAAGCTGTTATACACAAGATACAGGACATTCAAGTTGTTGACAATTGTCTATATATTGAGTATATTTCAAGTAAAAGTTGTTTGTGGGACGCTCCGGTGATGTCTTTTGAGACGAGTAAGGATAATCGATTTTACCGATGTTTTACAAACGAGCTGTAACGTATTGCCGAAGAAACACGAGGAGGTATTTTTTATGCAGATTGTTTTCTCTGTACCGCAAGGACACGTAGTAGTATTGACCAGATTCGGTAAGTTTGCACGAGTATTGTATCCCGGTCTTCACAGCAGGATTATTTTCCTGGAGAAGGTTTATTCGGTTCAAAACTGGGGAAACATTGCAAATAAGAACGGTTATTTGATCGAAGTTACAGAACAGATAACGGACACGAAGCCGAAGTTGTGCCATTCGAAGGATAATGTTCCGATTCAGGTTGATGCTTCGATTTACTGGAGAATCACAGATGTCGGAAGGGCATTGTTTGCCGTCGATAATCTCCCTCAGTCTTTGTTTGACACCTGCCTGAATGCTCTTCGAAGCGAAATTGGAAAACTGTCGCTCGATGAGGTGTTGTCTTCCCGCAAAGAATTGTCGGAGAGAGTAGCAGCCGGTCTGCTTGAGGTTTCCGTAAAATGGGGAGTCGAGATCAGCCGCGTTGAGATTCAGGAGCTCAAGACAACGGACGAAACTGCGGATGCCATGCAGATGCAGATGGCTGCAGAGCGGAAAAGACGGGCCATGATTTTGGAGGCAGAAGGTATCGCTGAAGCAAAGCAGAAAGAGGCTGATGCGGTTGCATACGCGAAACGTATGGAAGCAGAGGCGGATGCTTTTGCGACCAGAGTTCGTGCCGAGGCGGAGGCTGAGTACGTAAGAACCCTTTCGGAGAGTATTGGCGTTGATGAAGTAAGCAAGCTTATGATGTTGGATAAAGTTCTTGCTGCGTATCGCACGATCGCAAACGATCCTTCCAGCAAAGTATTCCTTCCGAGCAATATTCAGTCGTTGATAACGGATGTTAACGTAAATAGGAAATAGTTCTTGATAGGAGCGAGCATATGGGTTTTCTGTCAAATATTTGGAATGGTATAGTTGACTTTATCCAAGCAGGAACTGCAGACAGATGGTTTATTTATCTGGCAATCTTTTTGATTGTAATTGATATTTTTACGTCTACCGATCTGCCGACATTTATTTCGTATATATTGCTTACCTTCGTTGTTTATCGTCATTTGCCGGGTAACATAATAGTACGATTGACGCTTTCCGTGCTTGTATTTTTCTCGTTTGTATTTCTCTATTATTTTGTCTGGGGAAATTTCAAACGGTTCATCGTGGACAATCTTTTTGCGAAAGACGTGATTAAATCCGGGATGGAGTCGCTCGTTGGCGAGCCCGGAACGATTCGCGTCGTTGATGGTATACAGGCAGCGAAGGTGCAGGGAGATATTTATCCGCTTGCGGCGCCTGTTCCGTACGGTGATGGAACGCCGTTTGTAGTGAAAGCGGTTGAAGGCGGTATGATTATTCCGGACTTTGGCGATGCGGGAAGGAATGTGCAGTAGGCATTTGGGGAAAGAGTTGGAAAACCTTTCCGGCAGGGGAATGTTAATGCTAATATGTGAGGTTGAAAATGATTAGGTTTTTTTCTAAGAAATTGTGTGCGATGTCGCTGGTAATAATACTATTGGTGTGTGTTACCGGCTGTATGAATGATGATGCGGAAAAGCGGAAAACAGACGACAAAACAATTGATACGCCAACGCCGACAAATACGCCTAAGCCTGTGTCGACGAACACTCCGACACCGACCATAGCTCCAACGGATACTCCGACACCTGTTCCGACAAACACGCCGACTCCGGTACCGACGGATACTCCGACACCTACTCCGACACCTACTCCGAGTCCAACCGAAACACCGACTCCGACGCCGACGGTTGGGCCGGTTGCATTTTCGTCATTAACGACGAACATTAAGCATGGGTCCGTTCATGTGGAAGAGGCTGGGAAAGACGCTCGCGGCTATACACATGAAAAAGCGTTGCTTTTCGGAGGGTCATATACTCCCGGAACATGGACTGAAGCCGGGCATTTTAGTGATACAAGCATTGAGAAGTATCTTGGCGCCGCTTTCAGCAAATTTACCGCCGTTATTGTTCCTGAAGAAACCTTGGATAAGTGGGATAAAGGTTGTGGTGCGATTGTGAAGATATTTGCAGATGAAGTGTTGGTTTATACGTCCCCTGAAATCAAACGGAAATCAGATGAGGTTCCGGTCGAAATTGATGTGACGGGGGTAAAGTATCTTAAAATCCAGTTGGAGCCATCATCGGATCTACGAGAATACACGAACGAATATGACGTTTTGGTCTGTGATGCGATGCTCCAATAGAATCGCAGAATGTAGCATACAACGAAGCCCGAAGCAATCCCTGCTTCGGGCTTTGTATGTGTCACGGTATTATTCTTGTGTTGACAGCGCGTTCTCAAACGCACCCCGCCTACCGCTCCTGTGCTTTCTCAAGTTGTGCGATGAAATCGCTGTTCTTGTTGCGCTTTTCGGTGTGTACGGCGAAGTCGTTGTCCCGTTTTGCTTTGTAAGTCGGTTTGCCGAGGGCAAGCCGGATCATCCGGACTGCGGCGATGACGTAGAAGATGACGCCGATCAGGAAGCCGCTCAAGAAAGCTCCGCCGACAATCTGCTTGAGGATCCCCATGCGTTCTTTGTCGGCGTAATATTTGTTCTTGCGGAACAGCAGTGCAACCCAGAACAGAAACAGAAGGCCTCCCACCGGCAGCAGGAGCATATAGATCCCCATAATAATATCGCTTGGGTGCACTACATGCACCGGATTGGCCAGGCACACATCGATCATCGAAAGAAATAACAATGCTGCGGCAGCGGCGAACATGCGGCAACGCCCGCGCATCCGGAGGATGCGGGATTGCTTGTGAGTCTTCCCCTGTAACATAGTTTCCCCTCCCCGTTTACAATCCCAAAAGGTCCAGCACAATCCCGAAACCGAACGAAGCTGCGTTCAGGATCAGGGAGAGTGCGAACGGGCTCAACTTCCCGCGCGGAAGGTGTTTTCGGTACACCAGACCCTCGCACAGGACAGCCAAAATCTCCATTGCGATTATCGCACAATTCATTATCGCATATGCCACCTGAAAATGCAACATGAGAAAGAAAATCGTTATGACAAGCGGGTTGGAAATGCAGTTAGTGTAAATGACGGTCTCGATGTCCCGGAATTTGCGCACGCCGAGGGCAAAGGCCAGCGGAACTTCAATGATCAGGGTCAAAAAAAGATTGACACATATCGTGCTGACGAACAGCCGGAATGTTTCGTTGCTCAACAGATCTGCCATGGCGCGCCTCCTCTCATAACAAGTGATAGCATAAATGCATCCGGGACGCAAGGAATTGTTTGAAAGACTGCTGACAATCCTTTGGCAGTTATGACGGAAAATCCCCTCATTTTCCGCGAGATTTCTCTATGCGCGAAGCGCGAAAGAAATTGACATGGTTTTGCCGTGGTTGTAGAATTTTTATGTGACAGGAGAGTTGTCCCGTTGTCACCTTGAAAAAACTTGCGGTCCGGTGCAGTTTTTTGTTGTAATCTTGACGGAAAATCTGTATAGTATACCGTGGGTTTTTATTTCAACCAAAGAAAGGTTGGTTATTTATGAGTAATTGCGCGATTGTTGGTATCAACTGGGGCGATGAGGGCAAGGGTCGCATGGTCGACCTTCTGACCGAGCGGTTCGACTATGTCGTACGCTATCAGGGCGGCGGCAACGCCGGACACACGGTGGTAAATGAGTACGGCAAGTTCGCACTGCATCTGCTGCCGTCGGGCATTTTCCGCAAGGGTGTTGTGAACATCCTCGGAAACGGCGTGGCACTCGATCTCGAGAATCTGTACGATGAGATGCAGACCGTAATCGGGCAGGGCGTTCCGATCGGGCCCGAGAACCTGAAGATCAGTGAGCGTGCCTCGCTGGTTCTGCCTTGGCACCGTCTTTTAGACGGGCTCGAGGAGGCGAGACTGGCGGACAAGAAGTACGGCTCGACGAAGCAGGGCATCGCGCCTTTCTATTCGGATAAATATCAAAAGAAGACGATTCTCGCGGGTGAGTTGTTCTACCCGGAGAAGCTTGACGAGCATATTAAGGATCTGCTGACCTGGAAAAACTTAACGCTTACCGGCGTGTACGGTGCGGAGCCGGTCAGCTATGAGTCGCTTAAGGCCTGGTTTACGAAGTACGGCGAGATCTTCCGCCCGTTCATCTGCGACACGGGCAAGGTCCTGAAGCAGGCATCGAAGGCGGGCAAGAGCATTCTCTTCGAGGCTCAGCTCGGTTCGCTGCGCGACCTCGATTACGGCATTTATCCCTACACCACGTCGTCCAATGCGATCGCGGCGTACGCGCCGGTTGGTTCGGGACTTCCGTCCGCGAAGATTGACGAGGTAGTCGGCGTTGTGAAGGCGTACTCGACGTGTGTCGGCGAGGGTCCTTTCGTTTGCGAGTGGTTCGGCGAGGAAGCGGAGAAGCTCCGCGAGGCCGGCGGCGAGTACGGTGCGAAGACCGGCCGCCCGAGAAGAGTCGGACCGATCGATATCGTGGCGACCCGCTACGGTGTGGAGTGTCAGGGAGCAACGGCCATCGCCCTTACGAAGATGGACGTTATGAGCTATATGAAGCAGATTCCGATTTGCGCGCACTACGAGCTGAACGGCGAGATCATCGATGATTTTCCGTTCCCGGCTGCGCTTGCCGCCTGCAAGCCCGTCATCACGTACATGGACGGCTGGCAGTGCGACATCAGCGGCGTCCGTCGCTGGGAAGACCTTCCGGTCAACGCACAGAAGTACGTTGAGTACATCGAGAAGGAGATCGGCTGCCACATCCGCTACGTTTCGGTGGGACCGGAGCGCGACGCCTACATTGAGAGAGAACCGAAAGGAGCTACGGCTGTGAAAGAGTATCGTCCTGTTAAGGAAGGCAAGGTTCGTGAGATTTATGACATCGGTGAGAACATGATCTTGGTTGCGACCGATCGCATCAGCTGTTTCGATGTCATCCTCAACAACACGGTTACGAAGAAGGGCACCGTGCTGACGCAGATGTCCAAATTCTGGTTTGATTTTACGAAGGACGTGGTGAAAAACCACATGATCTCGGTTGACGTGAACGACATGCCCGAGTACTTCCGTCAGGACCGCTTCAACGGCAACAGCATGCTCGTGAAGAAGCTTACGATGCTCCCTGTGGAGTGCATCGTTCGCGGCTACATCACCGGCTCCGGCTGGAAGAGCTACTGCGAGAACGGCACCGTCTGCGGTATCAAACTTCCCGAGGGCCTGCAGGAGTCCCAGAAGCTGCCTGAGCCGATCTACACGCCTTCGACGAAGGCCGAGATCGGTGACCACGACGAGAACATCTCCTTCGAGCAGTCCATCGAGTATCTCGAGAAGCAGTTCCCGGGCAAGGGTCTGGAGTACGCGACGAAGCTTCGCGACTACACCATCGCAATCTACAAGAAGTGCGCTGACTACGCGCTTACGAAGGGCATCATCATTGCGGACACAAAGTTCGAGTTCGGTCTTGATGAAAACGGCGAGATCGTCGTCGGCGACGAGATGCTGACGCCCGATTCCTCCCGCTTCTGGCCGCTGGCTTCCTACGAGGTCGGCCACGCAGAGCCTTCCTACGACAAGCAGTTCGCACGCGACTGGCTCAAGGCGAACCCGCATGATGACTGGACGCTTCCGCAGGAGGTTGTGGACAAGACCATCGCCATCTACCTTGAGGGTTACGAGAAGCTGACCGGCAAGAAATTGATCTGATGAATATTTCGGAAAATGCAGGTGCATCCCGCATTTTCCGCACGGAATGAGGGTTCTGCTTGCGGAGTCCTCATTCGCTGTTTCTTCTTTGGGGTGCGACGCCGCCCCGACTACATTTTGCGTTAAGGAGACGAACCATGAGCGACACCAATCGTTACACAAGCCCCTTCTCGGAGCGCTACGCTTCCGCGGAGATGCAGTACATCTTCAGCCAGGACAAGAAGTTTTCCACGTGGAGAAAACTGTGGATCGCGCTGGCGGAGACCGAGATGGAATTAGGCCTTTCCCAGGACGGAAAGCCGGTTATCACGCAGGAGATGATCGATGAGATGAAGAGTCACATCGACGACATCGACTACGCGGTGGCGAAGGAGCGCGAGAAGCTGGTGCGCCATGACGTTATGAGCCATGTGTACGCCTACGGTCTGCAGTGCCCGAAGGCGGCCGGCATCATTCACCTCGGTGCGACGAGCTGCTACGTGGGCGACAACACCGACATCATCGTGATGCGCGATGCCCTCAAGCTGGTGCGCGGAAAGCTCATTAACGTCATCGACAAGCTGTCGAAGTTCGCTGACAAATACAAGAGCCTGCCGACGCTGGCGTTTACGCATTTTCAGCCGGCGCAGCCTACCACGGTGGGCAAGCGTGCGACGCTGTGGCTCCAGGAGTTCTGCATGGACCTTGCGGACGTTGACTACGTGATCTCGACTCTGAAGCTTCTCGGATGCAAGGGTACCACCGGTACGCAGGCGTCCTTCAAGGAGCTCTTCAATAACGATAAGGAGAAACTCGACGCTCTCGATCCGATGATCGCGGCGAAGATGGGCTTCGAGGGTTGCTATCCGGTGTCCGGCCAAACCTACTCCCGTAAGGTTGACACCCGCGTGATGAACGTGGTTGCCGGCATTGCCGCGTCGGCCCACAAGATGAGCAATGATATCCGCCTTCTTCAGCACTTAAAGGAAGTGGAGGAGCCCTTCGAGAAGAACCAGATCGGTTCCTCGGCCATGGCTTACAAGCGCAATCCCATGCGCTCCGAGCGTATCGCGTCGCTTTCCCGCTACGTGATCATCGACGCCCTCAATCCGGCCATCACCTCCGCGACGCAGTGGTTTGAGCGCACCCTGGACGACTCCGCGAACAAGCGTGTGGCGATCTCCGAGGGCTTCCTCGCCATCGACGGTATCCTCGATCTCTGCCTCAACGTGGCGGACGGTCTTGTTGTCAACGAGAAGGTCATCGAGAAGCACCTTCGCAGCGAGCTTCCGTTCATGGCCACCGAGAACATCATGATGGACGCCGTGAAGCAGGGCGGCAACCGCCAGGAGCTGCATGAGGAGATCCGCAAGCTCTCCATGGAAGCAGGCGTGACCGTGAAGCAGAAGGGTCTGGAGAACAACCTCCTCGACCTCATCGCGGCGGACGACGTGTTCGACGTAACCCGCGAGGAACTTGAGAGCTACATGGTACCGGCCAATTACGTGGGCCGCTCCGCAGAGCAGACCGAGGCGTTCCTGGCGAACGTTGTCGCTCCGATTCTGGAGGCGAATAAGGAGAGCCTTGGTTTGACCGCTACGATTAACGTGTAAAAAGAGTTACTGTGGCGAACCGTCGCGTAAGTGAGGCTTTATTTTGCGAATGCCGGTTCGGGCACAGTTAAGAAAGGACATAAACATGGACAAAGTATTGGTCATCGATTTCGGCGGACAATACAACCAGCTCGTGGCGCGCCGCGTCCGCGAGTGCAATGTCTACTGCGAGATTTATTCGTACCGCACCGCGCTTGACGCCGTGCGTGCGATGAACCCGAAGGGTATCATCCTGACGGGCGGTCCGAACAGCTGCTACGAGGAGGGCGCACCGACGTGTTCCCGCGAGTTATTCGAACTCGGCGTTCCGGTGCTCGGACTGTGCTACGGAGCGCAGCTGATGCAGCAGGTGCTCGGCGGCAAAGTTGAGCGCGCAAGCGTTCAGGAGTACGGCAGAACCGACGTCGAGGTCGATGTGAATTCGGCGCTCTTTGCGGGCGTTCCGGCGTCGACGGTATGCTGGATGAGCCACTTCGACTACATCAGTAGAATGGCGCCGGGCTTTACTTCCGTGGCACATTCGAAGGATTGTCCGGTCGCAGCCTGCGAGAACAAAGAGAGCAACCTCTACGGCATTCAATTCCATCCGGAAGTGCTTCACACGCCCGAGGGAACGAAGATGATCTACAACTTCGTTCGCGGCGTCTGCGGCTGTGACGGTTCGTGGAAAATGGACGCTTTCGTCGAGACGGCGATCCGCGATATTCGTGCAAAGGTCGGCGACGGCAAAGTGCTTCTCGGCCTCTCGGGCGGTGTCGATTCGTCGGTAGCGGCAGGCCTTCTGTCCCGCGCCATCGGCAAGCAGCTGACGTGCGTCTTCGTCGATCACGGCCTTCTTCGCAAGAACGAGGGTGACGAGGTGGAGGCAGTCTTCGGACCGAACGGAAACTTCGATCTGAATTTTGTGCGCGTGAATGCGCAGCATCGTTTCTACGTCAAACTTGCGGGTGTGACCGATCCCGAGACAAAGCGAAAGATCATCGGCGAAGAATTCATCCGCGTCTTCGAGGAAGAGGCGAAGAAGATCGGTGCCGTTGACTTCCTTGCGCAGGGAACGATCTACCCCGACGTGGTGGAGTCCGGTCTCGGCGGCGAGTCCGCGGTGATCAAATCGCACCACAATGTCGGCGGTCTGCCGGATTATGTCAACTTCAAAGAAATTATCGAGCCGCTTCGCAACCTCTTCAAGGACGAGGTTCGCAAGGCCGGCCTTCAGATCGGCATCCCGGAAAATCTCGTGATGCGTCAGCCGTTCCCGGGCCCCGGCCTCGGAATCCGCATCATCGGCGATATCACGGAGGACAAGGTGCGCATCGTACAGGATGCGGATTACATTTTCCGCGAGGAAGTCGGCAAAGCGCTCGCCGAGCATACGAAGCAGACCGGCGAGGTTGCTTCGTGGAAGCCGGACCAGTACTATGCGGCGCTCACGAACGTCCGCTCCGTCGGCGTCATGGGCGATGAGCGCACGTACGACCATGCGGTTGCGCTTCGCGCCGTGAAGACGACCGATTTTATGACGGCCGAGATGGCGCGCATTCCGTACGACGTGCTCGACACGGTCATGACCCGCATCATCAAGGAAGTCCGCGGCGTCAACCGCGTATTTTTCGACCTGACGAGCAAGCCGCCGGGAACGATTGAGTTCGAATAAGATGACAGTTGGGGACGGTTCTCAATTGTCACCTTTGTCGTCAAAAAAGTGGTTGACAACCGCGAAATGCTGTGGTAAAGTTAGCCCAATATTTTCCGAAAGGAGCACCAAAAGAATGTTCAATCGTAATTCTCATTACGGCATTTATGATTCTGTGACGGTGGAGCGCGAAGCCTACGGTCTGGTTTTCATATGCGGATGAGAGTGCAGCGAAGAACAGGTGCAGAGTATTAGTTCATTTGCCGCTTATCCATCCGGGTAAGCGGCTTGTTTTATACCGTGACCCGGGCGGGGGCCGGCAGGGAAGGAACAAAGGATGAAGTATTACCGGGTTCACACGGCCGACATGGCGTGGGCAACCAAGCAGCCGAGGGGGATCTTCACGGCGATCGCCAAGCTGGTCGATGCGGGGACGATGAGCGAGGAGGAGATCGCGGAGTATTGGCGGAATCGCGAGTATTTTGAGGAGATTCTGCCGGTGCCGCCGTATTACTCGGACGGCAATCCCGACGGGGCGATCACGTGGTTCAAGGACACGCCCGAGGGCAATCGCGTCTGGGAGGAGATGACATTTTACCGTGAGATGGGCGCCAAATACGGCCTGCAGTTCTACGTCTCCGAGTGCACCGAGATTCCGGGGGAAGTCGTGTACGAGGATGAGTTCCAGGTGGCGGTAAAGAATCAGCGCGGGGACGCTGAAATCACGACAAGACAGCTTGCGTGAGGGGGATAAACGATTCAGAATATTCCGAAGGTTCTGATTAGTCGAAATCTTCGGAACATTCCGATAATTCGGAAAATGAGTGTGGAAAGGACGAACAACTATGGACGAACGTTTGACGATTGTGAAGGGGTTTTACGAGGAAAGCTGCGAGGATACGAGGCTTGAGAGAAGCCGACACGGGCAGCTGGAGTTCGCGACGACGATGGAGTACATTCGCCGGTATGCGAAGCCCGGCGCGAAGATGATCGAGCTCGGCGCGGGGACCGGCCGGTATTCGGTCGCGCTGGCGAAACAGGGCTTCGACGTGACCGCGGTGGAGCTGGTGGAGAAGAATCTTGAGGTGCTCCGCGCAAATGCGGCAGCCGCTGCAGCGGAGGCCGAAATGCAGGATGCGAAAGGCAGCGGCGCGGAGGCGAGGGGTGTTCGGTTGCAGGCAATTCAGGGGGACGCAACGGACCTTTCGGGTTTTGGCGACGAGGCGTACGATGTGACGCTTTCGTTCGGACCGATGTATCACTTATATGAGCCGGCGGAGGTGCGAAAAGCCATCCGTGAGGCGATACGCGTAACCAAAAAGGGCGGCGTCCTCTTGTTTGCATTTTTGTCCGTGTATGCGATCCTGTTTGACAACTACCTGAAGGAAACGCTTCATGACGGACTTGTGGAAAACTTCGACGAGGCGTACCGGACGAAGCATTTTGCGGAGCAATTGTTCACGGGGTATGACATCACGGAGTTTGAGGGATTATTCACTGACGAATCGGTCGAACCGTGCGCAACTGTGGCCGTGGATACGGTGTTGGAGCTGGCCGAGGATCGGGAGGATTTTTCGATGACCGACGAGGCGTTCGAGGAATTTTTGAAGTATCATTTGGCGACGTGTGAAAAGCGTGAACTTTTGGGCGCGTCGAGCCATCTGCTGTACATTTGTCGAAAGATTTAGATAATTTGAGAAGGCGCGGAACGGGCCGCGCAGGAGGATACGAACATGAACAAACTGGTGATGCCGGATTACAAAAACTGTATTGCGAACCTGCCGAATTCGATCTTAAAGAAGTTCGGCGCGGAGCCCGCGGGGGACTCGCTGCCGATGCTTGATAAGTATCTGGAAAAGGACTACAAAAACGTCATCGTGTTTCTGCTGGACGGCATGGGGAAGGCGATCTTAGAGCGCCACCTGGCGGCGGACGGGCCGTTCCGCTCGCACCTGGCGGGCATCTACACGTCGACATTTCTCTCGACGACCGTTGCGGCGACCACGTCGGTGATGTCGGGCCTGCAGCCCTGCGAGCACAGCTGGCTCGGCTGGGATTGCTACTATCCTCAGGTCGACAAGAACGTCACAGTATTTTTCAACTACGAGCAGGGCACGGAGGAGCAGGTGGCGGACTACCGCGTGCCGGAGACGTACACGCCCTACGTCAGCGTCATCGACCGCATCCGCGCGACAGGCAAAAAGGCTACAATGTTCGCGCCGTTCTGGGAGCCGAAGACCGACGACATCCGGAAAATGTGTGCCCGCGTGAAGGAGGCCTGCCGGGAGAAGGGCGAAAAATACATCTACGTCTACTGGAACCAGCCCGACGGCTTTTTGCATCGCTACGGCTGCGGCGCGGACATCGTCCGCGAGGCACTTGTGACCATGGAGGAAGCCATCAGTGAGCTGGCAGCGGAACTGACGGACTCCCTGGTGATCGTCACCGCGGACCACGGCCACATCGACACCGCGGACGTGGACCTTCGGGATTATCCGGAGATCTGGGACTGCCTTGTGCGGACGCCGTCCTTAGAGCCCCGCGCCCTCAACCTCTTCGTGAAGGAGGACCGCAGGGAATACTTCGAGAATGCGTTCAAAAAGCAGTTCGGCGACCGCTTCCTGCTGATGCCCATGGAGGAGGTCATCGCCCATCAGCTCATGGGCACGGGGACGCCCCATGAACAGTTCCGCGGCATGCTGGGAGATTATCTCGCGATCGCCACCGGCGACCTGTCCATCTTCTACACCCGGGAGAACCGCTGGCTTTCCAACCACGGCAGCCTCACGGAGGACGAGATGCTGATACCGCTGATCGTGTTTTGAATCCGACTTCGGGGAAAAGACATAAAAAGGGAGAATGAGTATGGATCTGATTGTTATCATCGGCAGCGGCGCTGTCGGGAAAATGACCGTGGGCCAGTGTCTGCGGGAGATTACGGATTTTCAGTTGTTTCACAACCACATGATGATCGAGCCCGTGATCGAGATCTTCGGGCGCTACGACGGAGCGGCGGTCACGAAGCTTCGCGAAGTGGTGTTTGAGGAGTTCATGCGGACGGAGTACCAGGGCATGATCTTCACGTACATGTGGGCCTTCGACCTGCAGTCCGACTGGGATTATATCGCCGAGGTGGCGAAGCGCTTCGAGGACACCGGCGGCACCGTGTACTACGTGGAACTGGTGGCGGATCAGGCCGTGCGGCTTCAGCGAAACCACACCGAGAACCGCCTTTTAAATAAGGCATCCAAGCGTGATCTCGCCGTGTCCGACGACCGGATTTTACGGGAGGAGACAAAGTACCGCCTCGAGAGCAAAGAGGGCGAGATCCCGTTCCCGAACTATCTTCGCATCGACAACACCAACCTGGAGCCGGAGGTCGTCGCGCAGATGATCAAGAAGCATTTTTCGCTTCCCGGGCCGAAGGTGTCGATGCTGATGAACCAGACGAAGATCGAGGAAGTCCGGGAGGACGAGCTTCCGATGCTTCATAAGATGCAGGTGGAGAGCTTTATGCCCCTCTACGAAAAATACCATGACGACGGCTCGCCGGCCATCGAGACGCTTGACCGGATCAAGGCGCGCGCTGCACTGCCGTGGCGCAAATACTACTTCATCGTCAAGAACGGCGCCCGGGTCGGCGCCATCAACATCGCCGACCGTTCGGAGGCCGAGGGGAACGTGGAGAAGGTCTTCTGCATCTCGCCGATCTTCATTCTTCCGCGCTACCAGAACCAGGGCCTCGGCTACGCCGCGATCCAGCATGCATTTGCGCTCCATCCGGAGGCGGACGTATGGCGGCTTGACACGATTTTGCAGGAGCCCGCGAACTGTCATCTCTACGAAAAATGCGGCTTTGTCCGCGTGGGCGAGCCCCACGTCATCAACGACGCAATGACCCTCATCGACTACGAAAAAAGGTAGCCTTGCTATTCATTTGCAGGTCTGTTATACTGCAAACAGGTGCTGCGTCACCTATGGGTAAAATACAAAAATAACAAGGAGAAGGAAGAGATGGACGGAAACGAAAAAGACGTCGTAACAACGGAAGTGCAGAACGTTTCGGCGGAAGCGGACGCATTCGCGCAGGCTCAGGCACAGATCGCTCAGGCGCAGGTAGTGCAGTCACAGATGCAGGCACAGGCACAGGCGCAGGCAGCCGCAGCGAAGAAAAAGAAGGGCAGCAAGGGCTGGATCATCTGGATCATAGCGATCCTCGGCGCGGCAGCGTACTTCGGGTATAATTATTTCTTCGCGTTCAAGCCGACTTTCAAGGTGGACAACTATGAATTTACGCTTAAGACCACCGTGAAGGAGCTCCGCGACAACAACATTGTTCTGTGTGACTCCAGCAAAAAGGAGAGCGATAACAACGCTTCGGTCAGAGGCAGGACGATTTACAGCATTACGTACAATCTCGGCGTCAAGAAGGGCGGAGTCATCAAGGACACCGGACTTGTGGTGCAGCTTGCGAACTTCCGAAGCAGCAACTGCAGCCTCAACGAATGTGCGATTTACAAGATTTACTATTATCCGGAGTATCAGAGCGCGGACGTGACGGTGCTGATCAACGGGCAGGATTTTTCGACGGGAAAGATCGACAGCAACTTAAAGTCGAAGATCAAGGATGCAAAGATTCCGTTCAAGGATTCGGAGATCGATGATCTCATTAACGGCAAATCCAACACTCTGATCGACGACAATTCCTCGTACCGCTTTGAGTTCTCCAAGCGGACGGGAACGAAGGACGAACTGCTCATCGAATTCTGGAGAAATGTGGACGTTTCCGTGAAATCAAAATAACATGATCCAAAGGGGGATGAATCAATGGCAGAAACAGAAAAACCGAAACAGCCCTGGGCTTCGGAGATGCCCGAGGGCAGCTTCATTTCATCGGCGCCGACCTATCCGCTCGGCAAATACTTCGACCGGTTCGAAAAGGACTGGTTCACCGCGAGTGACGGCACGAAGATGAAGTATTACTTCTTCGACCCGACCGCCCACGGGTGGCCGGAGAGGGAGGATCTGCCGATTCTCATCTTCTTTCACGGCACCAGCAACGGGCTGGAGGGCGATATCTGCATCAACTACACGGGCGCGGAGATGTACGCGTCGGATGAATATCAGAAGACCATCGGCGGGGCCTACATTCTGATCCCCGTGGCAAATGAGTACCGGGGTGAGGACGGCCGCGTGAAGGGCTTCTGGGCGAAGGAGTACATCGAGCCGACCTACGAGTTGATCCAAAGCGTGATCGCAAACCGCACAAAGGGCGTCGGAATGCGGTTCGCCTTCGGAAATTCCTCGGGTGCGAGATTTACGTTCCGGATCGCGGATGCGCATCCGGAAGGATTTGACGCACTGATCCCGGTGGGAACCGCGGACATCTCGACGGACGAGAAGCTGGACGAGTTCGATGCGCGGGACATATATCTGCTGTATGCGGAGGCAAAGCGCGACGAGTTTTACAACTTCGAGAAGGACGTTGTGCCGCGGTTGCCGCGACTCCGTGCGATGAAACATTGCACAATCTTTACGCCGGACTGGGTGTACAACGGAGACGGCGGAATCGCCTCCATCAACCCCGGGTACGAGATGGGGCAGCACTGCCTGATGAACGAGATTCAGAGCAATGCGATGTTCGACGCCGGAACCCCGATGGACGAGACGCTGCCAAAGGGTGTTACCGGCTGGATCGCCGGAGTGCTTGCGGAGCGCAGGTAGGACGAAGCAAGCAGGACAAAACAAGTAAGACGAAAAATAAGAGCAAAAACGGATGACAGAGGATTGCAAACCGGTCGGTGAGCGCCCTCTGTCATCTTTTTCTTGCGTTTTTCGAAGAAAAGAAGTATAATATATGCAACGATGGTTTAATACTGCTAGATGATGATTGAAAGTATTAAACGACCGTTGAATATGAAACCGACAGGATCGCAGCACGAAAGTCAGGAGGGAGAACATGGAGTCTTACGAAGAAAAGATCGGCGGAAACATCCGTGAGGTACGGCTGCAGAAGCATTATTCGCAGGAGCGGCTCTCCGGGCTGTGCGGGATTTCGAACACGACCTTAAGCGCCTACGAGAATTCGAAGAAGATTCCCAACCTGACCACGGTGGCGAAGATCGCGAAGGCTTTGGGCGTGAACATCGAGCGGCTGTATTACGGGGACGAGAACACGGCATTTGCCACGGCGCCGGACGAGGGAAAGAGAGTCGTCAACGCGGTGTACATGCTGTGGAACATGGGCGTCATCACGTACTACGAGAGCTACACGGCGGGCGTTATGATCCACTACGACCAGAAGGACGCGGTGGGGACGATGCTTGTACTGTGCCGCTTCCAGGAGCAGATCCGCCGCCTGATCGGAACCCTCGACGAGTTCAAGATCCGCAGGAATACCTATCCCGATCCGGACCGGTATCTCGAGATGATCCTGGCGTCGGTTGCAGCGGAGATCAACGAAGCGATCCGCAACGGCAAGTAAAACAGCAAGAAAAACGGTAAGTAAACCAAGAGAAGTTGTGTCGGGGAAAAGGTTGTTGTATTGTATATTGGGAAATCAGGAAAATCTAAGGACTACAGGAGTAGAACAACATGTGCGGAATCATAGGATATGCAGGACGTTCGGAGGCGGTACCGATCCTTCTGGACGGATTGGAGCGGCTGGAGTACCGCGGGTACGACTCGGCCGGCGTGGCGGTGGTCTCGCCGGAAAATGAGCTTCAGGTCGTGAAGACCAAGGGTCGTCTTTCGGTGCTTCGCGAGCGGCTGGAGAAGCAGGACCCGCTCCGGGGTGAGATCGGAATCGGCCACACGAGATGGGCGACCCACGGCGAGCCCAACGACACCAACGCGCATCCGCATGTCGGATCGGACGGCAAGATCGCCGTCGTTCACAACGGAATTATCGAGAATTACCTGGAGATCCGGGCATCCCTGGAGCGGAAGGGGATTCATTTTCAGTCGGAGACCGACACCGAGGTCATCGCGCAGCTGATGGAGTATTACTACCGCAAGCTCGGCAATCTGATGAACGCGGTGTACGCGGTGCTCGGCAGAATTCAGGGCGCATACGCCATGGGCATTCTGTGCCGCGACGTGCCCGGCCAGATGATCGCGGCCCGCAAGGACGCGCCGCTGTTGATCGGCTACGGTGAGGACGGCAATTTCATCGCCTCCGACGTGACGGCGCTTCTGGCGCACACGCGCACCGTGACCTACATGGAGGACGGCGAGGTAGCGGTCCTTACAGCGGAAAATGTAGCGATCTACGACCGCGAGCGTGCTCCCATCGAGAAGGAGCGCCACACCATCGAGTGGGACGTGAGCGCGGCCGAGAAGGGCGGCTATGCCCATTTTATGCTGAAGGAGATCATGGAGCAGGGCGAGGCGGTCCGCAAGACGGTTTCCCCGAGACTTCAGGAAACGAAGATCGTCATTCCGGAGCTTGCGGAGTCGACAGAGCTTCTGCGCGGGCTGCGCAAGATCTGCATCGTGGCCTGCGGTTCCGCATACCACGTGGGCATGATCGGCAAATACGTCCTCGAAAAGCTTCTTCGCATCCCCGTGGATGCGTACCTGGCGTCGGAGTTTCGGTACAGTGAGCCGCTGCTCGGCGAGGACACGCTTGTCATCGTCATCAGCCAGTCGGGCGAGACGCTCGATTCGATGGCGGCTCTGCGCGAGGCGAAGAAGGGCGGTTCGAAAGTATTGTCCATCGTCAACGTGATGGGAAGCTCCATCGCGCGCGAGTCCGATATCGTTCTTTACACGTGGGCCGGCCCGGAGATCGCCGTGGCGACCACGAAGGCGTACACGACGCAGATGGCACTTTTGATCATGTTCGGCATCTACACGGCCGATATCAACGGCCGTATCGCCGCGGACGATTACGAGAAGATCGTCGCGGACCTGATTGCGCTGCCGGAGAAGGTTGAGGAACTCTTGGCGCACATCGATGTGTACCAGAAGGCGGCTTCGCGGTACTTCAACCAGAACAGTGTCTTCTACATCGGCCGCAATCTCGACTATGCGCTCGGCCTCGAGGGGTCCTTGAAGCTCAAGGAAATCAGCTACATCCACTCCGAGTCGTACGCGGCCGGCGAGCTCAAGCACGGCACGATCTCGCTGATCGAGCCCGGCACGCTGGTCATCGCATTGGCGACGTACGCACCGCTTCTGGAGAAAACGCGCTCGAACATCGTGGAGGTGCGCGCCCGCGGCGCGGATGTCATCGTCGTCGCAACGGAGGAGACCGCCGCAGCGGTTCGCGACCAGGCTTCGGAGCTGTTGGTCATCCCGACGACGCACCCTCTGCTGCAGCCCGTCCTCGGCGTCATCCCGCTTCAGCTCTTCGCATATTACGTTGCGCTGAACCGCGGCTGTGACATCGACAAACCGAGAAATCTGGCGAAGTCGGTAACAGTGGAATAGACGGCAAATGAAAAACTCGGTACCTGCATTTTCGCAAGTACCGAGTCTTTTTTTGCAAATCTTGTTTAGTGCTCCCCCCACTCCGCCGCACGCGACGTCACCCGCACGCCCAGCAGGACGCGGCCGTCCGCGCAAGGAATCACGTACAGGCGCTTGCGGTAGACGCGGTCGCTGAGGAAGAAGATCTCCTGCTCGACGTCCGCGCTCCAGACGTTTACCACCTGGCGGACCTCGTCGGCGGCAAATGCACCGTCCAGCTCATCGCTGATCGTGCCTCGCAGCTGGTCGGTCACGATGGAGCGGAACCAGCCGGTGATGGTCAGGCGGTTCTGAAGATTCGCCCACTCCTCGGCGGAGAGGTTGATTCGGCAGAGGAAATCGTCCGACTCGCTGCGGATGATGTCGACGCCGGGAAGGCCCTCGAACACCTCGCGCTGTTTGGCCATCTCGCGCCGCGCTGTCAGGGTGTCGTCGATGATGATGTACGCCATCGGCACCACGAGCAAGAGAATGAACAAAATGACTGCAATTGTACGACCCTTCATAGTAATTTACCCCCTTTCGCTTATTGTACATCAAAAGCATGATAAAGTCACCTGAAATCGGTTGGGAATTGGGCGTTTCGCCGATTCTCAAAACAATTCTTTTGTGTTATGATGAAGCCAGGGAAAGAGCTTCGGAAAGGAACCGAAAAACCATGGAACTGCAGAGCGGACGCCCGACGGATGAGAGCGGGCGGCTACCGAGAGAAATCCGGGTGTACGACTACCTGGATAAGCTGGGAATTACGTATCAGCGGACCGACCACGAGGCGGCCGGGACAATGGAATTGTGCAATGCGATTGACGCGGTGCTGGGGGTTGTGATCTGCAAGAATTTGTTTTTGTGCAACCGACAGAAGACCGCGTATTATCTTTTGATGATGCCGGGCGACAAGAAATTCAAAACCAAGGAGCTGTCGGCGCAGATCAACTCGGCGCGGCTTTCATTTGCGGACGCGGACGACATGCTTCGGTACCTCGACATCGAGCCGGGCGCGGTGAGCGTCATGGGGCTTATGAACGACAAGGACCACTGCGTGCAGCTTTTAGTGGACGAGGACGTCCTGAAGGACGAGTACGTCGGGTGTCATCCGTGCGTGAACACCTCGAGCCTTAAGCTTCGCACGGAGGACGTGTTCGGCAGGTTCTTAGCCGCCGTCGGCCACACGATGAAGACCGTTCATTTAGTCGGCGAGGACTAGGCTCCCGCACGGCGGTGACCCGGCGGCCTCAGAAGCCGGGCATTTTACGCGTATATTAGTATATTTGGAACCAATGTTACTTACAATTTCAGGAGGAAAATGCATGATCACGGCATACTATCAGGTTTTGTTTGTCATGTCGATCGTGTTGACGATCTTGTATATTCTGTCGTGGCATAAGCACTTCGATGTGCATGTCACGCTGGTGTTTGTGATGGTGCCGATCGCCATCATGGGAAATGTGATGACTGCGCGGGCGACGAGCCTTGAGGAGGCGATCCTGGCCAATAAGATCACCTATTTCGGCGGATCGTTTCTGGTGCTGATCATCACGATATCCATTCTCAACCTCTGCGAGATTCATGTGCCGCAGTGGGCGAGGGTGGTTGCATTTGCCGCATGTACGGTCGTTTACTTAAGCGTGCTGTCCATCGGGGACAAGACGTGGTTTTACAAAAGCTGCGACTTCGCGAAGGAGGACGGCGTCGGGCGGCTTGTGAACAAGGTGTACGGGCCGATGCACACGGTGTTCGGCGGCATGGTGATGTTCTTGTTCGCCGTGGGACTCGCGGGCATGGTGTACAGCTATGTGCGGAAGAAAAATGTCCCCCGGAAGATCATTTTACTTCTGTTCATCCCGGAGACGGTGGCGATCTTTGCGTTCTATGTGGGGCGTCAGGTGATCACGGACAAGATCGAATTTCTGCCCGCCGCGTACGTGTTCGCGCAGATCATGTACCTGATCATCATCCACCAGGTCTGCCTGTACGACATCACCGATGTGGGCATCGACTCGATGGTGCAGACGGGGGAGCGAGGGTTTCTGTCCTTCGACTTCAAACGGCATTTTCTGGGGTGCAATGAGACCGCGCTGGCGGTGTTCCCGGAGCTTAAGGAAGTCACGGTGGACCGCGTGCTGCCGGAGGAGACGGCGGTGGCGAAAAATGTAAACCGCTGGCTCGACACGTACCTGGAGGACCAGAGCAACCACGAGTTCCGGTACCGAAGCGGCGAGAACATTTATCTCGCGTCGCTTACGTATCTCTACTCGGGCAGGCGCAAGCGCGGATACCAGTTCTTCCTCTCGGACGATACGAAGCGGCAGCAGTACGTGACGCTTCTTAACAGCTTCAATTACAAGCTCAAGGAGCAGGTGGCGGAGAAGACCCGGAACATCGTGGAGATGCACGATAAGCTGATCATCGGCATGGCAACCATGGTCGAGAGCCGCGACAATTCCACGGGCGGCCACATCCGGCGCACCAGCGAGGGCGTGCGGATGCTGACGGACGAGATCCGCAAGGACAACGTGCTGGGGCTCACGGAGGATTTCATCCGAAACCTGATCAAGGCAGCACCCATGCACGACCTCGGCAAGATCGCGGTGGACGACGTGATCCTGCGAAAGCCCGGCCGGTTCGAGCCGGAGGAGTTTGAGAAGATGAAGGCCCACGCGACGGAGGGCGCGCGCATCGTGCATGCCATCCTCGAGGGGACGGACGACGAAGAGTTCCACGAGATCGCGGAAAATGTAGCCCACTACCATCACGAGCGCTGGGACGGCTCGGGCTATCCCGAGGGGCTGAAGGGCGAGGAGATCCCGCTGGAGGCCCGCATCATGGCGATCGCGGACGTGTACGACGCTCTGGTGAGCAAGCGCGTGTACAAGGCGAGCATGCCCTTTGACAAGGCGGACGCCATCATCATGGAGGGCATGGGAAGTCAGTTCGATCCGCAGCTGGAGCGCTACTACGTGGCGGCAAGACCGCGCCTGGAGGCGTATTACAGCGAGCAGGAGGCCGTGGCGGACGGCTCCGGATTAAAGGACGAAAAGCCGCTCTGCGAGCGCTTCCGGACGACAAGTCGAACGGCTGAAATAAGCAATAACAGAACAGAATAAGAGATAACAAAGGAGAATAAGTATGATCCGTGCAGTAGTTTTCGATATGTTTGAGACCCTGGTTTCCCTGTTTACCGGACGGACGTACTTCAGTGAAAACATCCGCGAGGATCTGCAGAACGTCGGCGTGTCACTCGACGAATTTCGCGGCGCGTGGCACGCGACGGAAGTAGACCGAAGCGTCGGAAAATACACCATGGCGGAGGGTCTTGCGAAGACGCTCCGCCTGATCGGTTACGGCGGGACGAAGGGCCCGGACGGCAGGACGCCGGACGGGGAGAAACCGTGGGATGAGGAGAAGATCGCGGAGGCGGTGAAGCTGGTGACGCGCAAACGGCGCGAGGCGCTTGGCGACACCTTCGCAAATATTCCCGAGGCGTCGGTAAAGCTGCTTAAAGATCTGCATGAAAACGGATTTAAGGTCGGACTCATCAGCAACTGTTTTTCGGATGAGTGCGAGATGATCAAGGGAAGCGTTCTGTTCCCTTGTTTTGATGTCACAAGGATGTCCTATGAATGCGGCATCATCAAGCCGAATCGGGCGGTTTTTGAGAGTATCTGCGAGGAGCTGGGCGTAACGCCGCAGGAGTGCCTCTACGTGGGCGACGGCGGGTCGAAGGAGCTCTTTGCGGCACGGGCCATGGGGATGACCGCGGTGCAGGCATTGTGGTTCCGACCGGGGATGTTCGAGCCCCACGTGCCGAGCCCGGTATATCGTGAATTTGCCCACATGGAGACGCAGGCCGACGTCCTGACGGAGGCGCTGCGCATCGACTACGAGATCACCGATTCCATCACCCCCGAAGAATACATGGAGATGCGGCGTCTGGTCGGCTGGAGCGAGTTTCCGTTGGAGCAGGCCGCGGAGGGATTGAAGAACTCCTCGTATCTCTGCTGCTTCCGCCGGGACGGCAAGCCGATCGCCATGACCCGGGTCATCTGGGACCACGGTTATGTCGTATATCTTGCGGACGTCATCGTGCGCCCGGACTGCCAGGCGAAGGGCCTCGGCCGCGACCTCATGAACCGCGTGATGGCATTTATCAACGGCACCGTCTTAAAGCCCGGCTACCGCGTGATGGTGAGCCTGCAGGCCGCCAAGGGGAAGGAAGAATTTTACGAGCGCTTCGGCTTTGCGCCGCGCCCGACGGAGGAGCACGGCTGCGGCATGCATCAATGGCTGGAAGCCGGGAGATGACTTACAGAATTGCAAGCGGTGTCGGCCCACTCGCACCTTTACCGCCTTCGGAAAATGCGGTAAACTTACGGTGATCAAGCATTTGGTCTACAGCTGTAGTATAGCAAGCTTAAGCGGGAAATAAGCCGTGAGGACACGGCAAAAACAAAAACGAGGACACGGCAAATGAAATCATCAAAGATCAGAAAACTCTTCCAACGACCGATCGCAGTATTAATGGCGGCGCTGCTCACCATCGGAAGCCTCGCAGGCATGGCGCTGGCTGACGAAGTGCAGGAATCTGTGTATGTGGATTCGGGAGAGCACATAACGATTACCGGAAACATCAGCGGCTCTTCCCAAAAGCTTGTTCAGGTCAATGCGTCTGACGATGATGCGAGCCTTGTGGTCAGCGGCAATGTGACTTTGGAGAACAATACGGCAGGGGGGTCCGATACGTTTTATGCGGTCTCAGCATGGGATCATTTTGCGCATCATCTTGCCAAAGCGGATATTTACGGAAATGTGACCGCGATTGCCAGGAGTTCCACCGTGCATGGACTGCATCCTTACACGGTAAATTTTGAAGTTGATGGATGGATGAAGGTTAAGCCCGAGATTAAAGTGACCGGTACGCTGAATGTCGAAGGACTTGATGCTTATGGCATAAGTTTTTATCATACGGGAACCGTGTATTTGGATAAATGGATGAAGGTCACTGCAGAGAATGCTGCATACGGAGTTTACAGCCCGGTAAGCGGGGGAGGCACTGCTGATACCACGGTGATCGGTGACGTCACTGTTGAGGGAAAAGATGCAGTCGGAGCGTACTTTTACAACAGTGACAGCGGCGCTTCGACGGCTAGAGCCAGATTCTTCGGAAATATTACTACGAAAGGAACCGCCTTGTCAGCAGGCATTGCGCTTTGCGACATGGGAGGAGATATTATCATTCAGGTAGACGGAGATATTACGGCAGAACTGATTGAAAGTCAGGTCGATAATCCGGAAGCATACGGAATCCACTTTATCCATCCTATGGAAGATGTTTGTTTGGCTGGAACTACGAAGATTACGGCGAAGAATATCAAATCCGCCGATATCGGAATCGACTTTGACGGGATTTGTTACCATGCGCCGGCCGATGTCGTGGTAGAAGAGACCATCCATGCGACGAACTACGGCGTGCTTTTCCCTTATAATGCGGCGGAAATGGACGAGGCAACGGACTTGACGAGCGATATGGTTGTTTATCCGCTTACGCTGACTACGTGGAAAATAGAGTCCGAATCCGGAACGATTGCCGCAGTGCGTGATGCATATCACAGTCCCATCCTTTTCAAAAACAACCCCAAGCTGGAGAAACTGGTCAACTACATCATAAAGAGCGAGCAACCGGAAGCCGGCGGTTCGTTTAAGCTGGTGAATGCAGACGGTGACGAACTCTTCAAGGATGATAACGGATATGTGACAGCCCACGTCGGCGACAGGATTTATATCAAGCCGAATCTGGCCGAGGACTATGAGATTGTCGCCGCTTACAACGGCAAGGACACGAAGAAAGCGCTTTCCAAGGTCGGCGATCAGTATTACCTTGATGTTCCCTCGGGCGGCGGAGTATATATTACCGTAGAGCTGGGGAAGACAGCATTTGACATTAAGTTTGTTGACGAGGATGACATCCAACTCGGAAAATACACCGTCAAACGCGGTAAAACGCCTGCTTTTGACGGCGAAGACCCTACGAAGAAGGAAGATGCACAGTACACCTACAAGTTCTCCGGCTGGACGCCTGAGATTGTTGCGGCGACCGAGGATGCGACCTACAAGGCGACGTACGAGGGAACGCTGCGGAATTATGAGCTTACGTTTGATCTGGACGGCGGAACGCTTAACGGCCAGACCGGAACTTACGTGATGAAGGCCGACTACGGCACGGAGATCACGATTCCCGATGCCCCGACGAAGGAAGGCTACAAGTTCCTCTACTGGCAGGGGTCCAACTATAACCCGGGCGATAAGTACAAGGTCGAAGGCGCGCACGATTTCGGCGCCGTCTGGGAGGAAATCGAGCCCTCGCCGATTGTGGAGCCCGAACCGAATGTTGAGCCCTCGCCGATCGTAGAACCGTCGCCGAGTGTAGAGCCGTCACCGGCCGTGGAGCCGTCTCCGACGCCTGCGGCGGAGAGTGAGACGGTGCCGTCCCCGCAGACGGCCGACAACAGCCCGATGGGCTATCTGATCGTGCTGTTCGGCATCGTTGCGGCAGCTGCATTTTACACAGTGACGAAGCGTCGCGAAGAGGCGAAGTAAACCGCAAAAACGAAGACAAGTTACAGGGGGGCCGACCGACGTCGGTCCCCTTTTGCATTGCATTTGCCTTCGGAAAATGTTATAATCAACCAAATGTATCTTCGCTCGCAGCGAGCGAAGCAAGGGGGATAACATGAGAAGAAGAGTTGTAATTGCCGTGGGGATCATCCTGATCTGCCTCGGAATCGGGGCGCTTGTGCAAAGCCTGCGCGGCGGGAACGACAATCCGGGCGGCGTGAGCGTCACCCCGAGCGTCGAAGTCCGGCCGACGAAAGACCCGAACCGGCCGCGGCCCGACCTGGACATCCCGGAGCAGGTGATCTACGACGAGGGAGGAATCATCATCAAGACCGACGGCGCAGAGTACGATTCGTACGAAACCCCGTCGTTGCACCTGATTTGTGAGAACAATTCCGACCACGAGGCCTACATCTGCGTCCAGCTATACGCAATCGATCGGCAAATGATAAAGAGCTACCCGTACGTGCTGGATGCCCCGCTGGAAACTCTTCCGGGCGGTCGCGCGGAGTCCTACCTGCCGCTGTACGTCTCGAATTTTTCGGGAATCGACCTGTCCGCAGCCCGAGACATCGAAGTTCATTTCTTGGGCTTTGACGACGAAAACTTAAGCAACATTCTCTTTAAGACCACGGTCGAGATCAAGACATTGCGGTACATCGGCACCGTCAGCTACGAGTATCTTGAAAACCGGATTTACGACAAGGACGGCGTCACCATCGACTACGTCTACCACGCAGATGAAAAGGCCTTCGAGTTTCTGATCACAAACCGGACCGAAGACTGCTTCTACTGCGAATTCACCGAATTCTATGTAAACGGCGAGCGTGCGCAGAACCTCGACAACCGGTACTTCACGGACTGTGTCCTCCCCGGCTGCCAAAGGCGGATTCTCTTCGAGAACGAAGCTTTTCTTGACGATGAGATTTCTGTCTCCGACATCGAAACGATTGACTTTATCTTCTGTGGCGCACCCGAGGGTCAGCTCGAGGCAGCCTGCCGCAACGACCCCGTCCACCTCGCCCTCCGCTAACCGCACAAAATGCATCCAGGCGCCCGCTCCGGCGGGCGCTTTTTTCACGCCCGCGGACGAGCCGGTGCGGAAGGCATCAATGGCTGGAGGCCGGGAGGATGCGGCATGGGGAAACAGCGGACATAGACATGTAAACCACAATTAACGGTAAAAAGTATTGACATTTCAACAAAACTGTGTTATTATACAGTCAAGCAGCACATTTGCTGCCGAATCCTAATAAACAAAAACAAAAGTGTATGCAAAGTTAGGGGGATTGTTATGAAGAAAGCAAAAGTGTTATTGTTACTACTGGTTGTCCTGACAGCGCTCTGCCTCGCCGGATGCGGCAAGGACGACGACGGGGACTCATCGAAGAACAAGACGGAAAATGCAACCGGCGCACCCACAGACAAGCCCGGCGACAACAATGCGACGCCCACGGACGCAGCGAAGGACGAGCCCACGGGGACGCCGAAGCCCACGATTCCACCGGAGGAAGCTATAAAGACGCCGGTCTGGAAATACGAGGACAAGAATTTTGAGGCTGCCATCCCGAAGTCCACAGCGAAAGCAGCGACGGACCCGGTGGGAACGAGCTACACGCGCTACACCGTCGGCCTGTGCAAGTCGAAGGACGCGGTGTATGACGCACTCCGGAAGGATACGTACTTCTCGTCCATCGGACCGCTTGCCGTGTACAAGCTCGAGAAGGGCTACCGCGAAAAGTCAGTCGGTCAGTGGCAGCATGTAATGCTCACGGAGAGCATTTTCCCTGTGCAGGGTAAAGAGGAGGGAAGCTTCGGAATCGAAGGCTTCGTGTCGGCCAAGGTGAGCTACGCCTATGAGCCGGAAGTATTTGACGACGAGCATTTTATGGAAGTTTATTTCGGGGACGTGGACATCACCGAGCCCGAGGTGCAGGCTGATGTGGAGCGCATCGTGAAGCTCGTCTTCGGCGACGAGCTGGGCGAGATCATCATGCACGCGAAGGATCCGAAGGCCGCCAACTTCGAGAGCCGGCCCAACGACCTGAACACGGAGATCAAAAAGGACGGCGTCCGCTACGTCTTCCGTCGGCAAATGGATGTGACCGACCCTTACTGCGCGGACCTTTCCTTCAGCATTACCGCAGAGCCCGAAAAATACAAGATTGTGTACGGCTACGGCGATTACCAGCCGCTGGTTGCAACCTACAAGATGCTTCCGAACAAGGTGTTCGGCGGCGATATCGGCGGGCAGAACTTCCTTGATTTCACCACATTTGCCGACCGCTACTGCGGCGACGGCAACAAGCAGCTGCAGGGCGCAGATGCGACCTACGAGATCAAGCAGATCGTCTCCGACGACGGCCGCGAGGTATACCTCGCCAAATTCGACACCCGCCCGATCAAGCTCACCTACCATGTGGGCCTGACCGACGGCAAGCCCGACAGCATCACCTTCGCTGAATTCTCGTGCCTCACCAAGGCCTTCCCTGAGGCCGCATCCGAGGGCGAGATCAGCCCCGAGCTTATCACCGAGCTGAACCGCTGCATGGAAAGCCTGCTGGGCGTCAACCCGCAGATCACCCTCGACAAGCTCGCCAAGGAAGAGGACTACCCGGCCTACTACAGCGGTGACATCGCCGTGACCTACAAGATGCTCGACCAGGACATCACCAGCACTTTCCACTTCCAGGTCGACGGCAACACCAAATTCGCCAATTACGGCCACTTCGAGAATAGATAGGGTACAACAATCAAAAACAGCAAATCGCTGCCAAAAGGAGCGGACCCCGCGGGGCCCGCTCCTTTGCTGTTCCGGAGGGTCTATTCGAAATAGTTGAAACGAAATCCTGCAAAAGTCATCAACAAAAACTTGCAAAAGTCATCAATAAAAACTTGCAAAAGTCATCAATGAGCGCGGAATATCGATCTGAAAATTCGAAAAAGTCAAAACAAATCATTCGAAAAAGTTAAAACAAATCGTTCGAAAAAGCTAAAACAGACTTTGAAAAGATCGCTTTTACGGGGAGTTTTGATGGGGATTTTCTGCAAAATTCAATTTGATCATTTTGACGTTCAATTATATCATTTGACGCGAAAATGATATAATTGAATTGGTTTTGGGCATAATTAGAGCTGCACAAACATAAGTCGACTTGCTCAGTGTTTTTGCGGGAAACAGTCGCTTCGAAAAAGCCAAAACAAATCATTCGAAAAACTCGAAACAAATCGTTCGAAAAAGTTGAAACGCGTTGTTTGAAAGAGGGTTTTGTGGTAGAATATACTAAATATTCGAATGCTTGAAAAAACATTGAAAAAAGAAGCGTTCTCAGGCGTTTAGAGCATTATATTGCAGGGAGACAAGGAAATGGCTGATATCAAGAAAGAGCAGGAACGTGAAGAACTTCATCGGGCGATTTGGGCAATCGCTGATGACTTGCGTGGCTCGGTAGACGGATGGGACTTCAAAAGCTATGTGCTGGGAACGATGTTCTATCGCTATATCTCCGAAAACCTTACCGCTTACATAAACGAGGGGGAGTGGAATGCCGGGAACCGTGACTTTGACTATGCGAAAGTGACGGATGATGAAGCGGAAGAAGCCAAAGAAGGCCTGATTGAGGAGAAGGGTTTCTTTATCCTGCCGTCGGAACTCTTTTGTAATGTGCGGAAGAGAGCGCCGCAGGACGAGAACCTGAACATGACGCTTGAGACCATCTTCAATCATATTGAGGAGTCAGCAAAGGGCAGCGTTTCCGAGAACAGCTTCGCCGGCCTGTTCGACGATTTTGATGTAAACAGTAACAAGCTCGGCGCGACGGTTGCGAAGCGGAACGAGAAGTTGGTGAAGCTTCTGAACGGTGTCGGCGACATGAACCTCGGTGATGTTAAGGGACACGATATCGACGCGTTCGGTGACGCCTATGAGTATCTGATGACCATGTACGCGTCCAATGCAGGTAAGTCCGGCGGCGAGTTCTTTACCCCCGCTGATGTTTCCGAACTGTTGACGCGGCTCGGCACGGTTGGCAAGAAGGAAGTCAACAAGGTGTATGATCCGGCGTGCGGTTCCGGCTCGCTTCTTCTGAAGGCGGAGAAGGTGCTGGGACGGGACGGCGTTCGGAATGGTTTTTTCGGGCAGGAGATTAACATTACGACCTATAACCTCTGCCGTATCAATATGTTCCTGCATGACATCGGCTTTGACCATTTTGATATAGCGTGTGAGGATACGCTGATTAGCCCGCAGCACTGGGACGACGAGCCGTTTGAATTGATTGTCTCAAATCCGCCGTATTCCATTAAGTGGGCTGGAGATGAGAACCCGCTGCTCATTAACGATCCGCGGTTTGCTCCAGCAGGAGTGCTTGCTCCGAAGAGTAAGGCGGACATGGCGTTTATTATGCACAGCCTTTCTTGGTTGGCGCCGAACGGCGCGGCGGCCATCGTATGCTTCCCCGGCATTATGTACCGTGGCGGAGCGGAGCAGAAGATCCGAAAGTATCTTATCGATAATAACTTCGTGGACTGTGTGATCCAGCTTCCGAGCAATCTGTTCTTCGGAACCAGTATTGCCACCTGCATTATGGTACTGAAGAAAGGCAAGCCGGACAGCAGGGTTTTGTTCATTGATGCCACCAATGAGTGCATCAAGGTCACGAACAACAATAAGCTGACGCAGGCGAACATGGACAAGATCGTGGACACCTTTGCTGGTCGTGAAGAAATCGAGCATTTCTCGCACCTTGCCAGTTATGACGAGATTGCCGGAAATGACTACAATCTATCTGTTTCCAGCTACGTTGAGGGCGAGGATACCCGTGAAAAGGTTGACATCGTAAAGCTGAATGCAGAGATCCGAGAGATCGTTGCCAGGGAGCAAGTTTTACGTGGTGAGATCGATCAGATTATAGCGGAGATTGAGGGGGCAGACGCATGAGCAAACTGGATAAATTGATTGCGGAACTGTGCCCAGATGGGATAGAGTATAAACCTTTGTGGTCTGTTACAATATGGGACAAGAGATTCAATGGCGTTGCGAAAGAGAAACAAAAGAAAACCATATCCTTCAAACATGTCTCTGCAAAAGAATTAAAAACTCTAATTGATGAGAACGGGACAATCCGATTGTTATCAACTGGAAACTTTAAGGGATATACCAATTATGAAATGGCAAGTAAGTATATTAATAATGCAGAAGTGATTGCTTTGCCAAGTGGAGGAAACGCAAATGTAAAATATCACAAAGGGAGTTTTGTAGACTCGGGAAATATATTGGCAGTGACAACAAGTGTGATTGGTTGCCGATTTTTATTTCATTTTTTACATAGCAAACTTGGGTTAATTGAGAATTATTATCGTGGTTCAGGTATTAAGCATCCGTCTATGGCAGAAATACTTGAAATACAAGTACCTGTGCCACCTACTGTGATTCAAGACGAAATTGTTAGAATTCTTGATGCTTTTGGAGGGCTTGCAGCGGAGCTGCAAGCGGAGCTGCAAGCGGAGCTGCAAGCGAGAAAAAAACAATACGAATACTATAAAGATACGTTATTACAGGGGAATGGAACCGAAGATGTTGTAAATGTAATGGATATATGTAACGATATCTTTCTGGGTTTGACTACAAAAGTTGATTATGTGAAAAATGGTGGAGTTCCACTGGTAAGGGCAAACAATATGACATCAGGGATACTTCTTATGGATGACGTCAAATATATCTCTTTGGAACAGCACAGAAAGCTTACTAAAATACATAAGCCTAAAAAAGGAGATATCCTTGTAAGTAAATCTGGTACATTAGGCGCTGTGTGCATTGTTGATACAGATACTGAGTTTAGTATATATGAAAGCTTAATATGTCTACAGCCAAATAATAGAGTGTATGGCCCATACCTTCTTCATTTATTAAGAAGCAAAGATGTCCAAGATGCAATGTTAGAGAGAAAAGTTGGAAATGCGGTTAAACATCTCAATCTGCTAACATTCAGGAAACTTTTTGTCCCACTTCCAGAGATTAATAAGCAGAAAAAGATTGCTGAAATACTGAATAAGTTCGATACACTATGCAACGACCTCTCTTCCGGGCTTCCTGCTGAGATCGAGGCCAGACAGAAACAGTATGAGTATTACCGAGACAAACTCCTGACCTTCAAGGAGAAAGTGTAAGAAAGAAGGTGGCTGCATGCCGTATTTCAATATCGTCGCCCAGACATCGGAGAATACCGTTGTCACAGAATATGAGCCGGTAAAGGCCCAGTCCGACAGCTATCAGAGTGAGGCAGAACTGGAGCGGGAATTCATCCGTATGCTCACCGAACAGGGCTATGAATATCTTCCGATCCATTCGGAGGCAGAGCTGATTGCTAACCTCCGGAAGCGGTTGGAAATCCTGAACAGCTATCAGTTTACCGATGTCGAATGGAAGCGGTTTTATGGAGAGAAACTCGCGAACCCGAACGAACATATTGTTGAGAAGACCCGGAAGATCCAGGAAGACTATGTTCAGGTGCTGAAGCGGGACGACGGATCCTCGCAGAACATTATCCTGATTGACAAGAAGAACGTTCACAACAACTTCCTTCAGGTCATTAACCAGTACGTGGTGAGCAAGCAGGACGGCGCGAAGCACGACAACCGCTACGATGTTACGATTCTCGTGAACGGCTTCCCGATTGTCCACGTGGAGCTAAAGCGCCGCGGCGTTGCCATCAAGGAAGCATTTAATCAGATCGACCGGTATCAGCGCGACTCCTTCTGGGCTGGGAGCGGTTTGTTTGAGTACGTGCAGATATTTGTTATCTCGAACGGAACGAATACGAAATACTATTCGAATACCACCCGCGACAGCGCGATTAAGCAGCTGCACACCAGCGGAACCAAGAAACTGAAGACAAGCAACAGCTTCGAATTTACAAGCTTCTGGGCGGATGGAAAGAACCGTATTATCCCGGATCTCGTTGACTTCACGAAGACGTTCTTTGCACGACACACGATTCTGAGCATCCTTACGAAGTACTGCGTATTCACCTCGGAGAACCTTTTATTGGTGATGCGTCCGTACCAGATTACGGCGACGGAGCGTATCCTTAATCGCATTGAAATCGCGAACAACTATAAGAAATATGGGACCGTTGCCGGCGGTGGATATATTTGGCATACGACCGGTTCCGGTAAGACGTTGACATCCTTTAAGACAGCACGGCAGGCATCGCAGCTGCCGTACATTGACAAGGTTCTTTTTGTCGTTGACCGGAAGGACCTCGATTACCAGACGATGAAGGAGTACGACCGCTTCGAAAAGGGAGCGGCGAACAGTAACACCAGTACGGTTATCCTGAAGCGGCAGCTGGAGGATGACAACGCGCATATTATTATCACGACGATACAGAAGCTTTCGACATTCATCAAGAAGAATCCGGAGCATCCGGCGTATCAGAAGCATGTGGTCATCATTTTCGACGAATGCCACCGCAGCCAGTTTGGCGACATGCATACGGCGATTGTAAAGAGCTTCAAGAAATATCATCTGTTTGGATTTACAGGCACGCCGATTTTTGCGTCCAATGCCGGAGCAGTATCGAATCCGCGGTTCTTTACGACCGACCAGACTTTTGGTGACCGACTTCACACCTACACTATCGTGGATGCAATCAACGATAAGAATGTCCTTCCGTTCCGCGTTGATTTTATAAAGACCATGGATGTTGATCCAGACATCGATGACAAGGAAGTGTGGGACATTAACCGCGAGAGTGCATTTCTCGCGAAAGAGCGTATTCAGAAGGTTACTGAATACATCCTGAATCATTTTGACCAGAAGACATATCGAGGTGATAGGACTTATTATTTCAATTCCTTGGTCAACATTAAGGACGTTGCCTCAGCTGAAAACGGAAAGGTAGCGGAGATTAAGCAGAGCCAGAGATTGTCCGGTTTCAACTCCATTCTTTGCGTTGCCTCCGTAGAGATGGCAAAACGGTACTACTATGAATTCCGCAAGCAAATGCTGGCTGATCCGACGAAGAAACTCCGTATAGCAACCATTTTCAGCTATGCGGCAAATGAGGCCGCAGAAGATCCCGACCTTCTCGACGAAGAAAACAATGAGGATACCAGCCGACTGGACCAGACCAGTCGGGATTTCCTGGATAGTGCCATCAAAGACTATAACGAGATGTTCCGGACGAACTATTCGACGGATGGAGACCGATTCCAGAATTATTACAAGGACGTCTCCCTTCGTATGAAAAATCGTGAGCTCGATTTGCTGATTGTTGTAAATATGTTCCTTACAGGCTTCGATGCAACGACACTGAACACTTTGTGGGTTGATAAGAACCTGAAGAATCACGGCTTGATTCAAGCGTTCAGCCGGACAAACCGTATTTTGAACAGTGTAAAGACATTTGGAAACATTGTCTGTTTCCGTAATTTGCAAAAGCGTGTCGATGATGCCATTGCCTTGTTTGGAGACAAGGACGCCGGTGGTATAGTTGTTCTGCAGAAATTTGACGCTTACTATTATGGCTACGAAGGTCCCGATGGAAGACATCATAAGGGCTATGTGGAGATGATGACGGAGCTGTTTGAAAAGTTCCCGTTGAGCGAGCCACGCATCGAAGGAGAGCAAAACAAAAAAGACTTTGTAGTCTTGTTTGGCGCAATTCTCCGCATGCGAAATCTCCTGAATTCCTTTGACGAATTCCAGGGGAAAGAGATGATCTCTGCGCGCGATCTGCAGGATTATCTCGGAAGATATCAGGACATTCGAGATGAGATGTTGGAAAGACCACCGAAGGAGTCGGAAGATATTTCAGACGATGTGGTTTTCGAGATTGAGCTCATCAAGCAAATCGAAATCAACATTGATTACATCCTTATGCTGGTCAAAAAGTACCACGATTCGCATTGCATGGACAAGGAAGTTCTCATTTCCATCCAGAAGGCAATCGATTCAAGTCCGGAGTTGCGTAGCAAGAAGAAGCTTATCGAGACCTTTATCGCAGGCATTAATGATGTTGATGATGTCATGATGGAATGGCATTCCTTTGTGGTTGAGGAGCGCGAGAAGCAGCTTGTGCAGATTATTCAGGAAGAAAACCTGAATGAATCCGAAACGCGTAAGTTCGTTGAGAATGCGTTTCGCGACGGAGAGATTAAAACCATCGGAGCAGACATTAATAAACTAATGCCCTCGATGTCCAGATTTGGTGGCGGACGTGCCCAAAAGAAGCAGACCGTAATTGAGAAGCTTAGAGGTTTCTTTGAGCGCTTTTTTGGCATCGGCGGATCGAGCTTTACGAGAGAACAACCAACACCGATCGCCTATGAAGATGAGGATGGAGAAATGTTGATGGTGGCGGAAGATGGAAAGGATTAAGAATGTTCCAAGATTATGATAGGGTATTGATGAAGCACATGAAAGGTGAGGAAAGGGATACTTGTTATGTATTGGGAGCAAGCTAAAGAATTCTTTTTGGTATTGGGAAACGCGCAAAGGGATAATTACGATTCAGGGGTTGAAGAACCGGACAATAAGAGTATTAGAGTGAAAGCGGTGATGGAGCGTGTCTTACACCACTATGATCGTATGCGATTAGTGATGGGTAAAAAGAGTGTTATTGATCTATATAGGGCTGTTTCTATGTTGATCTATGACGGTGAAAACTGCTCCACGTTTCGGACATGGATTTTAATAGCTCGGAATATACTGACTCTTATTGCTCGTTTTGAGATTAAGGAAAGTGAAACAATAGGTGATGTATTAGGTAAAACGGATGGAGTTACAACTAGAAAAGAAAAGTGGTTGATAGATGAAAGTGTAAAGGCAGCAGATATTTTCGAGACATTACTGAAACATGTTGATAAAGATGTTTTTCGCAAGGAAAGAAATGGTCTGGCGTTGAAAGAAGCGGTATTGGAGTTAGTCTCTGTTTTAATGTGTGGAAAACAAAGAAACATAAAATCTAATATTCCCAATATAGAAAAGAATATTGCTAAAGTTTTGGACAGTTATAGATTCCTCAGTTTGGAAATGGCAGAGTATGACCCATCCCTGCTTGTATTATGCATGGACATTCGTGCCTTTTGTTGGACAATAGAACATGGAAAGAAAAACTATGAAAAGGCACGACGGATAGCACTTTCTGAGGTTTTGTTTTCTGTTAAATCTCGAAAAGCGCTTGAAGACAGATATCAGATAGAAGTATGCGAACAGATGTTAAATATCGAAGACTCGAACAGGCAAGTACAAGCTTTTAGAGAATTACTTCATGTTGCTTATAAATGTGGAGAATTCCAGCTCGCATATGATGCCGGATATACGTTTGTCTTCCAAAGGATTGTCGGAATTGTAGAAGAGAAAAAGTTGCTTGTCATTCCTGTTGTAAAGCCAAAGAATGAAATTGCAGGAGTGATGGCTGATGCTTCAGGAGAGCTCACTCCTTTCTATGTTGGAAACGCGGGGACGAGAGATATAAAACGACTTTTTTCAAACACTTGCCAACGGATTGGAAACTTTTTTGAGCCAGGATCATATCCCTATGAAGTGTTCTATAAGATGTCTCAAAAACCATATAAAGATATCGATAATCTAGAGAGCTTATTGCGATTTGCAGAGGCGAAATATGGGTTAATTATGGGGAATGCTGTTCAGGGGAGGATAGATCGCGCGATAGAGGGCGCGGAAGAAGTAATTGATATAATAACCACTCATGGTTTGAAAGAAAACTATGATTTACATGAACGAAGAAGCCAGTATGATCTTTCTATGCTTCTCAGATATAGTTGTTCTTTAGCATTAATATTATTGTTTTGTAAAGAGAAGGGTGATTACGGTAAATGGAAAGATAATGAACGTGTACAACTGATAGTTTCTGAGACAAACCAGTGCTTAAGGCGATTCAAGTACGAGACCTACCAATTGTTATCTGATGAAACGGCGGTAGAAGAGCCGGTAAAACTGCCAATTGGCGATGAATTAGACACAAAGAATCTGCAGGATGCCTATGATAATGTCGGAAATGTTCTTTACTTGATTCGTGGATTGTCTCAGTTGACGCTGCATTCTTTACGGAGATATCAATATAATTCGGATACTTCATTTAGTACACGAGAAGCTAAAATAGACGAGATTCTGAAAAAGAGATTAGGAAGTTTGAAATCACAGGAGGCAATTGCTTATTATACAACGCTTAAAAATGCATCGTATTTATTTGATGAGAAGAAAATGAAAAAGGTTGGGGAGGCTCCAGTAGAGGTATCGGAGGGTGAAGCAGGAAACAACTGTTTTACGGTAATGAATGAAAGATATATGAATGACCCCCTCGAAGGTGTAGCGCTTATTAGAGCGATGAGAGCCAAACATCTTTTTTGTGAAGATAAAGAAGAATATCACAGAGAAGCTATCCTTTCAAAGAATCATTTGTTCTTGAAATCATTTACAAATCAAATAGATGAATTACTTATGTGGAATCGGTATGCCAGCGACTATGATTCGGCAGGAAGAAATAGCAATGGTTGTTGTATTGTGTTTAGTGGTGACACATTTGAAAGAGTGTTACATTTTAGCGACAGAAACTTAAGAATCAACTATTATGATGAGGGTAGAATTGCATCAATCAAAGATGATTATCATTTGTACCGTGTAATCTATTTAACGGACGATGGATTAGCATTGCGTACAGAGAATAAAGGGGTTAGAAATTCATCTCTAACTTATTTCACTTGTTTGCAGAAGTGCTTTGAGAGACTTGACAGTATGGTTGAAGAGTATAATTTGGCGGATAGTACTCAAGAAATAGTGAACCGAATAATGTGCACGGAATTCCGAAGTTTAATGTTTTTAGCAAAGGATAAAGCATATTCTGATGAACACGAAAGTCGCATGGTAATATGGAGGGAACTTGATGACAAGGACGTGCTGATATTAGGAAATGAACATATGTCAACTCCACCCAAATTGGCAGTGATTCCTTTCTTCCAAGTTTACATTGAAAGAATAATATTTGGACCCAACACGAGAAATATCGAGGAGTGGAAGCCATATCTTCAGACCAAACTGAAAAAAATGTGGAACAAGCACCCGGGGAAAGCTAATTCATTTACGATTCAAAACTCAGAGATACCATATAGTACTTCGTAGTTTGAGTTTTTGAAGGAGAAATAATATGCAATTCGGCATGCCGACGTTAATTGAGAACGACACTCTGGCGCAGAATATTTCGCTGTGCAGGATGTTGGGGTTGTCGTTTGTTGAGCTGAATATGAATTTTCCGGAGTTTCAGGTAGAGAAGCTGGAGTGGACGGACCTGCTGGCGAAGATGGGGGCGGATGCGGGGATTTACTTCACGATTCATCTGGACGAGAACCTGAACGTTGCGGATTTTAATCCGCTGGTGGCGGAGGCGTATCTGGAGACGGTGCGGCGGACCATTGAGGTGGCGAAGAAGCTGTTGCCGCTGCGGGATCGGTTCGGGGACGCGAGCCAACCGCTGACAATCAACATGCATATGCACCACGGGATTTATATTACGCTGCCGGATCGGAAGGTGCAGCTGTATGAACGGTATTTTCCGGTTTATGTGGATGCGATTGAGCGGTTTCGGGATCTATGCACGGAGTGGATTGGCGACAGCGATATGCGCATCGTTGTGGAAAATACAGACGGTTTCAAGAACTACGAGATGCGGGCCATTGAGCTGATGCTGATGAGTCCGGTGTTCGGGCTTACGTGGGATATCGGGCACTCGAAGGCGACGAAGGAGATTGATGTGCCGTTCATTCGCGAGCACGAGGATCGGCTGTTGCACATGCACGTGCACGATGCGACCGAGCAGGGGCGGAACCATCTCGCTTTGGGGGATGGGGAGCTCGATCTGGCGGAGCGGCTTGCGACCGCGGAGCGGCACAATGCGCGGTGCGTGCTGGAGACCAAGACCGTGGCGGCGCTGCGGAAGAGCGTTGCGTGGCTCGCGGAGCGGGAGTTGATGCCGTGGCCGCAGGTGTGATTAAGCGTTGGGGTAATTAGTGAACTATAGGGGAGAGCAGGCATTTTTATGGGCAAACGAAACGTTCTGTTGGGGCAACTTGACAATATTGAATTTGTCGTAATATTCACGAAGTACAACGGTCAGTGGGTGCTCTGCTGGCATAAGCGCAGAGAGAGCTTTGAAAATCCTGGAGGTCATGTGGAGCCCGGCGAAACGCCGCTGCAGGCCGCCAGACGTGAGCTGTATGAAGAGACGGGCATTACGGACTGTGAGATCATTCCTCTCTGGGACTATGAGCAGCCGTGGGATGACGGAATTCACAAGAATAACGGGCGGGTGTATCTGGCGCTCGCGCACTCCCTCGGCCAACTTCCGGAAAGCGAGATGGGAAAGATCGAGTTGTTTGACAGCGTCCCCGAAAACTTCACGTATGACAGAAGTGAGGCGCTCAGGGATTACGAGACGGTTGAAAACATGTTGAAGGCATGGGAGTTGGCATGAGACTGTTTATTGCGATTCGCTTTGATGAGGGCATGCTTGCCGCGCTCGCGGACGCGCAGGCGGCGATGCGGGAGGCCGGTGTGAGCGGGAATTACACGAGCCGGGAGAATCTTCATTTGACGCTGGCGTTCATCGGGGAGTATGACGACCCTGACGCGGTGCTCGCGGCAATCGAGCGGGCCGGCTTTCGGCAAATGGAGCTGCGCCTGGAGGGCGTCGGCTGCTTTGGCGATCTGTTCTGGGCGGGCTTTGCCGAGAACAAGGCTTTGCAAGCGTATGTGAAACGCCTGCGCCGCGAGCTGGCGGAGGCGGGGATACCGTTTGACCGGAAGCATTATTCGCCGCATGTGACGCTGATCCGCAGGGCGTCCGCGCAGGGCGGCGGGCCGATTCCGGTGCCTGCAGGCGGCGCGCCTTCGGGCCGGATGGTGGCGACCCACGTGTCGCTGATGCGCTCGGACCGCGGCAAAAACGGGATGATCTATACGGAGCTCTCGTGAGCGACGAGACATTATGATGGGCTTTGTGTGCTCAGGATGATAATCGGGAACGTTTCCCAATTGTCATCCTTTTTTCTATGTATAAAACAAAATGAAGCTTGAGTAATCTTCGCCAGGGGGCTTCGAAAAAGCGTTTTTTTATGGTATAATCGAATGACCGGGCTTCGCCCGGTATATCATTTTCCGTGCGGGGAAAATACGAAGGAAAGGGGGGGCGTAGCGCAATTATCGATCCTTGCGCGGAACGAATTACAAGGGGGTTACATATGGTGAATAATACACCACGTAAAAAAAGGCATTTTTGCCGAAACATCATTATCGTGATGGCTTTTGCCGTGCTGCTTGCCGGGGGTGCATTTGCAGCAGCAAGAAACGCACACGCAAAGGCGCACACACACTCGTATCGGTGGGTCACAAAGAAGAATGCGACCTGCAAAGAGACGGGGTATCGCAACTACGAATGCGCATGCGGCTCGATCCTCAACTCGCAGACCATCGATAAGACGCCGCACACCTGGAACCGCGGCTCCGCGAACTGCACGACGGCTAAGAAGTGCACTTACTGCGGGTATATTGCGGAGGCTGCTAAGGGACACAACTTAACATGGGTGACCAAGAAGGCTGCGTCCTGCACGGAGACGGGCTATCGCAATTATGAGTGCCACTGCGGCTACGTTAAGAGTTCGGCGACAATCGATAAGACGCCGCACAACTGGAACCGCGGCTCGGCCGATTGTACGAACGCCAAGGTTTGCCGCGATTGCGGTACCGTTGGTGAGGCGGCCAAAGGTCATCGTACAACATGGGTTACAAAGAAGGCTGCTTCCTGCACGGAGACGGGTTATCGCAATCTGGAGTGCCCCTGCGGCTACGTTCAGAGTTCGGCGACAATTGATAAGACGCCGCACAACTGGAACCGCGGCTCGGCCGATTGTACGAACGACAAGGTTTGCCGCGATTGCCGTACGGTCGGGGAAGCGGCCAAAGGCCATTCCTACTCGTGGGTTGTCAAGACTCCTGCATCGTGTACCACCGACGGCCTGAAGGAGCATCGTTGCGCCTGCGGTGCGGTGGATGAGACGAAGGTCATTGACAAGTGGGGACACCACTATGACATTCCCTCGGCGTCCTGCACCGAGGATCAGAAGTGTACCACCTGCGGCGATATTAAAGAATACGCCAAAGGGCACAACTGGGACCGCCCTGCGGCCACCTGCACGCTGCCGAAGAAGTGTCTTCGCTGCGGCAAGATCGGTGAGAAGGCCACGGGCCAGCACGTCGGAACGCAGTGGGTTGTCGTTGTTGAGCCCACATGCCACAGCGGCGGCGTCGCGGAGTGGCGATGCGATTGCGGCCACTCGTTGGACGGTCGCGAAATTCCTGCCAACAATAACCACAACTGGGTAGAGGACCACACGGAGCCCGGCAACTGCGTCGCCTGGGGCTCGACGTACTACCGCTGCACCAACGACGGCTGTAAGCAGACCAAGCGTGAAGCGAACATCCCTCCCACCGGCCATGCAAACCGCCGCTGGGTTGTCACCAAGGAGCCGACCAAGACCGCTGACGGCGTTGAGAGTTACATCTGCGAGTACTGCGACGACGTTTCCGAGACGCGGACGCTTTACCTGATCTCTTATGCCGGAAACGGCGGGAAGAATATTCCGGGAAACCAGACCAAGAGAGCGGGAATCGATCTCACTCTTGATACCGCGCGTCCGACTCGTTCCGGTTATACGTTTAAGGGTTGGGGCACGACAACTGCCGAGGCGGATTATCAGCCGGGTGCTATCTACAGCGATAATAAGAGAACCAATCTCTATGCAATCTGGGATCCCAACAAATACCAGGTCGGTTACAGTGCTAACGGCGGTGTCGGAGCGCCTCCCGGCCAGACGAAGTTCCACGGTGTCTCCCTCACACTGTCCGATGTGATTCCGACGAGGGATGACTATGTCTTTGTCGGCTGGGCCGAGGGAAGTGCGACCGCTACGAAGGCAAACTACAGCGCCGGCGGGACTTATTCAAAGAACGCGAGTGTCACGCTTTACGCAGTCTGGGCACCGGATAAGTTTAACGTGAAGTACAATCTTAAGGGTGGAAAAAACCCGAATAACGACAATGCATTTTCCACAAGAACCTACGATTACGGTACCAATGTGAGAATATCTTCGGTTGCTCCCACCAGGACCGGTTACACATTCAAGGGTTGGGACACCTCGTCGAAGGCGACCAAGGTCGTGTATGATCCGGGAGACCTCTACACCGCTTACAGAACGGTTACGTTGTATGCGGTGTGGGAAGCAAATGAGTATACGTTGACTATTTACAGTTATAACAAGTGCGGGAATAATTACGTAAAAGAAACGAAAACGGTGCATTACGACGAAGAGGTTGTTCTTCCGCAAACTGACTTTAATCTTCCTGGTAAATGCTTTGTAGGATGGGGATTAACGGAGAATGCATCGCAAGCCGGTTGGAAACCCGGCGAAAAGCTTAAAATCGCCGGAAACACCTCAGTTTATCCTGTGTTTGGTGCAATGGCCGATGAGATCCCGACAACGCATGATTTATCCGGGTACCAGAGGGTTGTCGGATTGAATTCGACTTTTGTTATAGCCAAGGATGGAAGAAACGGAACATATGGTGCAGATCAAAGAGACTTTGCGGAAGATACCGATCTTTTGTGGGAAATGTACCGCAACGTATACGGAAATAAAGCAGAACTGAATCTGGCAAATGTGCTTCTCTTTGACAATGACCTGATCAATCATCTTAGAAGTAAGGGATACTATGATGATGTACATACTTACTTGATGGGTAGCAAGTATGTTGTGAACGGGACTCCGACACTGCAGGTAAATGGCATTTTTGAAGAGATGGATCAGTATTTTGGTAATAATACGATCACTTCCTGCATTAAGCGGTACTACATTGAATTGGCAGAGCAACAAAAACTGGAAGGCGAAACAGAGGAGGAAAATAGACGAACCGTTAAGCGATATATGTCCGGATCCTGTGGCGTTTTTGCAGCAGTTAATGCATACATGTACCTTGCGACAGAAAGATATGGACATGGTGTTGAGTGGTCTTATGACGACATCAAGGCAGAGGTTTGGGATTATCTGAAGCTGTCAAACGGAAACATGGATTGGCTGGAACGGTTGGTCTCTGGTGGAGATGGCCCTGTAAGCCTGAAAAAATACCTGGCGAATCGGCTCAGCGGCCACGGTTGTTCAACCAACTGGAGGGAGTTTTCCGTTGACCGTTACGAGTTGATTAAAAGTTCCCTTAGTAATGGAATCCCCGTTATTCTTGCCTTCGACAGAAGGACGAAGGGAAACGAGTTGACGTTTTACGACCTCGAAAGTGATACTCTTTCCAGATACTATGCCTGCAATGGACATTATTTTGTTGTTACCGGAGTGTATGAGAAACCGGGTTCGGATAAGCACTTCCTGGAGGTCTCTACGTGGGGAGGCAAGAGATATATTTGTTTTGAAGAGTATGCCTATAAAAACGACAAACTCGGTATCAGTTTGTTCTCGACACTTCTTGAGATTAAGCTGAAAAACTAGTTTCTGGCTCGTTGCCATAATAGAAAAACTGCCGCCGCCTTCGGGCGGCGGTGTTTTTTTGCGTTGTTTTGTGTTATAATCGATTCATGAGTATTAACGGTCGATGGTCGGCCTTGAGAGGAGAGGGAGTATGTACGACTTTTGCATGGATCTGTTTACGAGGTATCCGGCGTTTTTTGCATTTTTCGCGGCGATGGCGGTGTTCGGAATGCTGGCGGTGCTTTATATCATCGCGCTGATCTTCTACAAGATCATCTCGCGCGTGCGCGCGAAGCGGTCGCCGGCGGTGTCGCAGCGGG